>Ga0209672_101033_pt1 | contig 12033 bp, 16 predicted proteins | sample AraplaCol_mMS_r2_FD_184273 | JGI IMG/M metagenome (GOLD analysis project Ga0209672, IMG submission 184273) | Arabidopsis root microbial communities from North Carolina, USA - plate scrape CL_Col_mMS_r2 (SPAdes) (version 2) | ecosystem: Host-associated > Plants > Roots > Endosphere | place: USA...
CCAGGCTTCGTTCGGCACGTTCGCCGAGCGACTGGACGCGCGCTACGACGCCAATGTCGCACACGGCTTCATCGAAGGCGGCTATCGCTTCCAGCCCAGCGCAGGACAGCAGCTTGAACCCTTCCTCAATATCTCACGCGTGCAACTGCACACCGACGGCCTACACGAAAACAATGGCGTGGCGGCATTGGCCGTGGCCGACAACAGCGATGCCGTGAACTTCGCGACGTTCGGTCTGCGCGACTCCTGGTCTCTTGTCGCGCAAGGCGGCCTCAATGCACACATCGCCATCGGTTGGCAGCAAGCCTGGGGCGATGTGTTGCCAGTGAGCCGCCTGCGCTTTGCCGGCAGCAACAGCTTCGATGTCGCAGGCACTCCCATCGCCCGCCACGCGGGCGTGGTGGATGCGGGCCTATCGTTCGCGGCCACGCGTAACGTGTGGTTCGACGCCAGCTATGTCGGCCGCTACGGCGACGGCAGCAAGGATCAGGGCGCGCGACTAGGTGTGACGGTCCAGTGGTAGTGGTGTGGTGTGGCTGTGTGCGAAGGTCAGTGCCAGCGCAAAAAATCGGGGCGGCATCCTGCCGCCCTAAATTGCCATGGCGTGAAACGGACCGGCAACCGAGTTAATGGGTCTTTCTTTTACGCCGCCTGGTTCTGGAGGCGGCGCGGCCCAGCCTTGGCGTTGTCGTCCGTCCCGTTGGGTATCTGGCATGGCTTCAGGGGGCTGACTGAGCTCAGTCGTGGCCACCTAGCAAGAGAGTTTCCACGATGCGCCGCACCCTCATATCGCGTTTTTTGATGACCGGGCGACGCTGGAGCGGGTCATTGAGCCCGTGCGACTCGCCGAGCTGCGCCCCGAGATATTAGGCATGACCATGGCCTACGAGACGATGGTTGGCGATATGGGGTCTTTCATCGCAATGAAAAAGGGGAATTCCGTTTGCGGACTCGGTCGGGTCGAGGTTCGGCCACCATGCGGCGTGGCCGTAGCTAAAACAGTCAGCGGTTGTGTTCAGTCGCGGCGCTCTCGCGATGTCGGAGTTAACGTCGATTCTTTCTAAATGCGCGCAGAAAACTTGCGTCAGTGTTATCGGACCAGCGGTCGCATTGGGTGGCTGACGGGCGCGAGTCGGGATGAGTCACGCACTGCATCTGCGCTTCGCCTAGCACCATATTCAAAAAGAGCGAAGCTGCTGCATCACGCCCCTTTAGGCGAGGTCCGATTGCGCGCCCACCCACGAGCAAGGCCGATTTTTTGTAGATGCAATGGATTTCACCATGGAAAAAGTACGGGTGGCGCTAGTATTTAATGGCGAAATTCCTATCTTGTAAGCACCCATGGATGCTTTGTCTTTGCTTCTTTTATTGGTGCGAAATCGCGGCATAGGTGCTTCTCCGCTGGATAAAAAGCACCGTGACTTGGGGTGATGATGCAGCGTCCAAGACCCGCTTCGGGATTAACGCGGTCTGGCGAAAAATGGCAGCACAATTCGCAAACGATCATGATGCTCGGTCTGGCTATGATGGTTGTGGGTCTTCGTCGCGCTTCGCTAAGCGGGCCGCCACTGTGCGTTGAAGGGAGGAATGCCGCGAGCCAGATGACTTACATCTGATTTTGCTATCCGGATGTCACGGACCGACTGCTTGGGGCGCTTATGGACGATGATGTACAAGATGCCCTCGTGCGCCGTGACGGTGATTCGGTGAGGGTCGGCGCTGGCTGGTAGGCTGAAGCTCCGGTGGAAGGCGCCACACGCCCGCTCAATACGCAAGAAAGAATCTCGGCAGTCCTGGGATTCAGTTTTTCGTTCCCCCTTGATGGTCAGCGCGCCGTGGGCCATGTATGCCTCGATTGCACTAGGCGCAACGCCGGGCGCATCTAAATAGAGAATGAACCGGTTTGCTTCCTCCTTGATATCTACGTGGGGTATCCATTGGCGGGTGGCCGCCGAAGGGCTGACAATAGAGACATTGCGACGCGATGGCCCCTCAAACACCCGGTCAAAAAGTTGTTTGACTGGATCATCCGGCTTCATGTTCGGCCAGTCAGAAGGCCGCATCATGTTTTCTTTCATGGCGAAACTTCCAGAGCAAGCATGGTTAAGGCAATCGGAGGGAGGGGTGCGTATTCACCCTCCCAGAACAAGTCGGCTATCTTTGCGCGTTAGTGTCCATCCGCTCCGGTCTTGCTCACTCGTATGCGGCGTGGCGTGGTTTCAGGACGTTTTGGAATAACGATCTGTAGTACCCCATTCCGACCAGAAGCTGTGATGCCTTCTGGGTCGGCACTATCAGGTAGGGCGAAGCGCCTATGAAACGCCCCATAGGGACGCTCGATACGCGTGAATTGCTCGGTGTTCTCCTCGACGTCGGCTTTGCGCTCCCCTTTGATGGTGAGCATACCCTTGTCCATCTGGACCTCGACCGAATCCAACTCAACACCTGGGATGTCCGCGTATAGTACAAACCGACGAGCCTCCTCTTTGATGTCGACACGAGGAGCCCAGTGGCTGGTGACGATCGACGAATCATCAGCTGAATTGCGTGAAAGAAAGCCTCCCTCGAACATCCGGTCAAACAGTTGCTTGATTGGATCTTGTGCCGGCGCTTGGCCCGGCCACTCCGATGTACGTAGCAATTGGCTGTTCATGACAAAGACCTCTGTGGTAGGTGGTCATCACGAAGAAAGGGCCTGCACAGAGCGACGGGCGCATGCACAGGCAAATGCGTATAAGCTTCATCACTACCAGTGCGGCGGAATAGAGGGGCTAAGCAACCCGCTGCTCGATCTGCCGAACTTTCGTTAGGACGATGTCACTAGTGCTGATCTCGATCCGCCTCGGCTTCATCGCCTCAGGCAGTTCTCGCTTAAGGCTGATCGTCAGCAATCCATCGGCAAGCTGGGCATCGCAGACTTGGACGTGCTCCGCCAGTTTAAAGTGACGGATAAACGCTCGGTAAGCGATGCCGCGATGCAGGTATTCGCCTTCGGTATCGTTTTTGCGTTCGCCTTTGACGGCAAGCAGGTTTTCCTGCACGGAGATATCGATCTCATCGCGCTTGAACCCGGCTACCGCCATCGTGATCTGATAGCGGTCATCGGAAAGCTTCATGGTGTCGAAGGGAGGCCAGTTGTCAGACGTTTGTGCCTGAGCCGCTTCGAGCAGACCGAAAATCCGCTCAAAACCAATGCTGGAACGATGAAGAGGTGAAAAATCAAGAACAGTGCGCATGGCCATTTCCTCGTAAGAGCAACATGGAAAAGAAACCATTCGCCGCGCCGCAAGGGTCGCGGCAAGCTGAGCCCGGAGCGCCCAGTGGCCGAAATTTTATGCACCGGAATCCACTTTTCAAGCCCTTACTTTCAGCATTTGTTTAGCCTTCTAAATGGCTGAAAACGAAGGCTTTTCATGAGATCCAGAGTGGATTCTGGCGAGACGAATCATCCATTCCATTCCAGTCCAGGCTGTGAACTCCCGCAGGTCGGTCCAAGCCCTCGATCCTCCTTGGTAATATTGCCCTTCACTCTCAATGGTGCTCGGCGTACACGGTGCGCGCTACAAGGCCAACCAAGGAGAGCCGTTTCATTTACCGAATGAGTGGCGAGGTTGTCTGTCTTCTCATCGGGAGGGAATGTGCAGAGACGTTTGATGTGCCTCTTGGCACTACTTGCGGCGAGCGCTTGCCACGCCGGTACGCCGGGAACACTTAAGGGAACAAATGCGGCGGGCAGGCGATTCAAGTTAAGCCTGGATGCCGAACCACAGGTCTACGGTGGAGAGCCCAGGATCTGGCTACTTCAGGAACTATTCCCGCACGGACCTCGAGCGTGCAATATCCGAGGCCCCGCTGTGGAACCCTGGCGCGCAAGCTGGGCGAATTGTCAGTTCTGCATGGCCAGCGCCTGGCGCCGCCCCTCAAGTTTGGCGGCCTTATCGGCCTGCTGCTCATCGGCGAAGTTCGCCGTGATGCCGTTCCTGAGAGGCCTTATTTCGGCGTTCTCCTCCAAGTCCGGGCGCTGATCGTAAATGAACCATCGCCCGTACCACTCGTCGCTTTCCCGGGACACAGGAAGCGTTACGACAGAGACCCACAAATTACCAACCGGCATGGGCAACGACATGCGTGAATCCCCCACCCTTAGGAATGGCCCAATGGTCGCCACCGATAAGGTGGCGCGCAACCTATAACGATCCCGCCACCAGAATGGCTATCGATTGTGCGTTGCCAAGCGCCATCCGCTCGTTCGGTTGGAGGTCCGTGTCTCCGTAGCGCACGGGGGCATCGCCGCGACTCATCGGAAGCGCATAAATCGACCACGTTCCCACCCATCCTTGCACCCCCGGCAGGTCGATCTTTGCCGCGGTGAGGTGAATGACCACGTCTTGAAGCAGAATTTCTCGACGAAGGGGGATGACCATGCGTAAGCGCCCGATCCTGTTTTTGACTCCCATAGTCCGCGCCATCCTCGACGGGCGCAAGGCGTGACGGGTCATGGTTAATTTCTAGTTCAAGCGCATTGAGGAGGAGAGGAATTCGGGGCCGCCGATTTACATATTTTCGACCAACGCCATTGTAGATTTTTGCATCGCAGGGGCAGGTACTTTGCGAGGTGATTTTGCAATGGGCGACGTCGTAGGGTTGCATCAGGGGATTCACTACGAGGCGACGTACCGCGAGCAGGGCGACTCAGCCCTCTGGAGCGCCACTTTGGCGCGCGGTAACGAACTGATGCTCGCCGAGGGATCCGTTTCAACCACCGGCACTGACTGCCTGGACGTTTCCGTGCTGGTCCATTTTGCCGTGCAGCGCCGGATAGAAGACTTCTTCCAATGGATGCCGGCGGCCGGCCATTGGCCGCGGCAGCACGCGAGCGGCGGATAGAAAGAGGGGCAGCCCGAGGATCACAGGCTGCCCCGGCGCCCGCCCATTGGCTACGACGGCGCAGGAGTTTTGGCCATAGGCCAGGAACGAACACCGAATGGGCGGGCGCGAACCAAGGCTATTTCAGCCCGGCTTAGCGTGCGGTCAGCGCATTGTCGAAACCATCATCACGGGGCGGCTCACAACCGCCTGGCACTCACCGCTTGCCCAGAGCCTTAGCCACGTCCCTCGCCATGACGCCGGCCCGCCTCACGGCGTCCTTGAGTTGCGCCTCTGTGACGTCCCATTTCTGGGTCCAGTAGCGAACCTCATAATCCTCATTGACGTTTACGCGATCGGCATCGCGCGGCCCGCGGTTGGTTTTGTCGTCTGACATGGCAACTGCCCTCCTGGTTGGGTCCCTACGAATCGCATGGGGTAGGTCATCGCGTGGTCAAGGTCATGCGACGTAGGTGCGGGTCCGGCAAGCGGCGCCCATGAAAAAGGGGCGGCGGCTTGAGACCACCGCCCAAAATGCCAGGGAGTGAAACGGAGACGTAACTACGTTGGGTGATTGCTTAGGCTGCTTGGGTCTCTAAGCGACGGGGCTCAGCCAACGCCTTATCGACCTTGCCAATGGGTATCTGGCGAGGTTTTAGCGCTTCGGGAATCTCGCGCTTGAGGTCAATCACGAGAAGCCCATCGCGCAGATCCGCAGAGACCACCTCCATGTGTTCTGCAAGCTCGAAGCGGCGGGTGAACGGCCGATTGGCGATTCCGCGATGCAGAACCTCGCCTACATGGTCCGTGCGGCGCTCGCCGTTGACGGTGAGCATGTTGTCCTGTAGCGATATCTGCAGGTCGTCGCGAGTGAACCCGGCAACGGCCATCGTGATTCGATACTGATCATCGCTGACCTTTACCGAATCGAAGGGCGGCCAGTTGTCCGGCTGCGGCGTCCGTGCCGCGCTCTCAAGGAGTTCGAAGACGCGTTCGAAGCCAATGCTTGAGCGGTGTAGTGGTGAAAAATCGAGCACAGTGCGCATAGCCATATCCTCTGGTAAGCAACATGGATTAGGGACTGTCACCGCGCCGCGGGGCGCGGCCGCCGCCGATCCCGTAGCGATCGGCGGCGAAGAAAGATACTCATCGCCAAACGCTTGGCAAGGGGGCGGTGGGCTCCGTTTAGCATTTATTCCTATTGCCGAAACTGCGCGGCGCCGGCAAAAGCCGAGCCCCTGCTAGGCGCGAAGGGTGGAGGGGACGCGTATTTCGAGGATTGACGCTGATAGATTGGCATCTTTAGGCATCAGCGTAACGTCCGCTTCCGACCCGAAGCAATGAGATGGACTCCTCCCCCGTCTTCGGCATCGAGCGCCAGACTGGAAGCGATAGAACCAGTCACTGGCGAAGAGGAGTCCACCCGTGAAGCTTACGCGCATCGGAGTAGACGTGGCCAAGCAGGTCTTCCAGGTCCGCGAGGTTGATCGACACGAGCAACCGATATGGCGTCGCCGCCTGTCACGAGATCGTTGGCTGAAGGCCGTGCAGGAGGTGGCCGAGCCGGGCTGCGAGATTGGCATGGAGGCGTGCGGCGATGCGCACCACTGGGCACGACAACTGCAGGCAAAGGGTTATCGCGTGAAGCTGAGCGCGCCGCAATTCGTGAAGCTGTATGTAAAAGCGATGCCAAGGATGCCGAGGCCGTCTGCGAGGCGATGAGCCGTCCGAGCATGCGCTTTGTCAGCGTGAAAAGCGTCGCGCAGCAAGATCTGCAAGCCATGCACCGCGTGCGTGCGAGCCTGGGAGCAGCGCACCGCTAAAGGCAATCAGATTCGCGGCCTCGTCGCCGAGTATGGCTTGGTCGCAGCGAAGGAGATGTCCTCATTGCATGGCACGATCCCGAGCTGGCTGGAAGATGCCAACAACGGTCTGAGCATGAGCTTCCGATATTTGCTCGAAGGTCTGTGGCGAGATTTACGCTCGGCAGACGAGCGCATCACGGAATTGGATGGCCAAATCAATGAAGCGGCCAAGGCCGACTCTGATGCGCGCCGGCTGCAGCAGTTGCGGGCGTCGGCCCCATAGTGGCCACCGCCTTGGTCGCCTGCGTCGGCGACGCCAGGCAGTTTGCGAACGGCCGACAGATGGCCGCATCGCTTGGCCTTACACCAAGGCAGTGCAGCTCAGGAGGCAAGGACCGCTTGCTGGGCATCAGCAAGCGCGGTGACGCCTACGTTCGGTCATTGCTGGTCCATGGTGCTCGCGCCATGTTGCGAACTGCACCGCGACACGACGATCCGTTGAGTCGATGGGTGACCCGACTGGCGTCACGATCTCACCCCAACGTGGCCTGCGTGGCGATGGCCAACAAGACGGCGCGGATGGCCTGGGCCATGCTGCGTCATGGCACGAACTACCAACCGGCGCTGGCGGCCGCCTGAGCGAACCACCGAAGAAATCCCTTCACGATTGCGAAGCACCTGAAGTGATGGGGCAGAACCCTGAAATGTCCGTGTGCTCACGAGCACGCCAAAGCGATTGGGAGCCAACGCGCCTCATCGTGGCCCAGCACCGCCTGACGGTGCAGCGACTAGAGGCCGGATATACGTGTGCAGTCGACACGAACGCCAGAGCTAAGAGATGCTTGGCAAAGGGGAGGAGTCCATATACGGACATCCAACGCATCAATTCCACATCCGGTAGTTAGCCAGTTAATTAACCGCTGGAGGCGCGGAGCTTGGCTATCTGGGTCTCAAGGTCCGCGATCATGAATGGCTTACTAAGTCTTGCCGTGTCCGGGGGGCAAGTCAGCCAGCGATCCGCTGTCATGACTAGTGACAACGACCATCATCATGTCCGGACGAAGCCGTCGAACTGCGGCGGGCAGTGCAGCTCCGCCCATTGCGCCAAGCATGGGGCCGGTGGGAACACGCGCTGACCTGATCGCGTTTCGTGACATGCTTGTAGCCGTCCGAAAAAACGTGGCAACGCTTAAGCAGCAGGGGAAATCGCTTGACGAAATCATCGCAGCCAAGCCGACTGCCGACTTCGATGCTCGATGGGGACATTTCGTGATCGATCCGACGCACTTCACTAAGCTGGTTTACGCGGGGCTCTAATGCAGTCGCTGCGTGCCGACATGACAATCTCGGCCAGAGCAGGACTGGTTTCGCTTAGCAACGGCTCAAGGAATACGGACGCGCGCTCGGTCCACAGACGCGCCAATGAGCTGGCCGGACTGCAGCGCTAAAAATCGACTTCGAGGCCTACGGCTGCTCACGGATTGGATCAATTCGCGCCGCCAGTAAAAGTTGGTCCTGTGCCGTTTATTCACTTGGAAAAACGGGCAGCAGAGCCCGTGGCGACTCCGCTGCCGTGCGCCGCTTCCGCAAGCCGCACTAGGTTCGCGAGGAGATCCCGAGCCCGTCCACGCAAGCCTCGCCGGGACTAAGGATTGCACAGTGGACAATGCGTGAAGTGATGTGACTGTTTTCGCCATTCGAAGGCTGGCGGTTAAGGAAATGGACGGCCAATCCGTTGCATGATTGCGCTGCAGGGAAGGTGACGCCAATGATCTATACACGAGAAGAACTGGCGGAGATATTCCGCCAACTTGATTCTGAGCTCAGGAGTTTGGCATCGTCAGACGTGCCGGAGGAAGAGCGCTGGCAGGTCGTGGAGGATATAGCTCACATTCCGGCCTCAGCGGTTTCCGAGGAGGACCGTCTTTGGTGGTGGCAACAGCTCTATGCTGCGCTTGAACGACACGGCCTCACCGAGCTTGGCGCCATCGCCCGCATGAATGAAGAAAACCCCTAGCTCAAGTTCGCGACTGGGCCGCGCTAGCGATGCTGTCTGATCAAATGATCCAGGTGCTCACATGCGATGGAAAGCTTCGTCTCGTCCGCCGTGGCTACGCCAAGCAGCAGCCCCGATTTCCGCACGCTGCCGGACGCGAACCAGGGTGATAGCGGTTCAGGCGCGAGTCCCAATGCCCGGGCTTCTTTCGCCACAGCGACATCGGGCAACTCGTCAGGCAGGTGCACGATGGCGGCCAGCCCGCCGATCTGCACCTGGTAGCCCTTGCGCTCCATCGCGATTTGAAGCGCTTCACCTCTCGCTGAGTAGACACGCTTCATTCGACGAAGATGCCGCATGTAGTGCCCTTCGCTCATGAATCGTGCGGTGGCCTGCTGCACGGCGGGGCCGGGGGACGACCCTAGGCACATCACTGCTTCGTTGAACCTGTCTACCAGGTCCGCGGGCGCGACAATGAAGCCAAGCCGCAGCGAGGGACTGATGGTCTTGCTGAAAGAACCGATGTGGATGACGCGACCGTGGCCGTCCAGCGACGCGAGCGCGGGCGCAGCGCGGCGACGGAGCTGGAGCTCACCCAGGTAATCGTCCTCGATGACCCATGCACCGGTACGCGCCGCCCACTCAATAAGCGCCACTCGACGGCTAAGCGATAACGTTCCGCCAAGCGGCGCCTGTTGGCCCGGCGTCACCAGGGCAAGCGTCGCGTTGGGAAAGTGCTCCACGCCGTAGGCAACGTCCATACCCTCGTCGTCCACCGGTACCGACGCGGATACAAGCTGAGCGAGTTCCAGCGCCCGGCGGCTGTGGAAGAACCCTGGATTTTCCATCCATGCCGTGGCACCCGTCGCCACGCGCAGGACTCGGAGCGTGATCTCCAGCGCACCGGCGAAACCGGCCGTGACGAATATCTGCGACGGGCGGCATTCGATACCCCGTGCGAGCGCGAGGTGTGCGGCGATTTCCCGACGAAATTCCGATTCCCCGCGGGGGTCGGGATATACCGCCGGTGCGGCGACCTCCCGCCGCGCGGCGTGCGCCCGCAAGCGGGCAAACAAGCTTACGGGGAAGCAGTCGGACGCGGGCACGCCCATTTGGAACATGGCCGATCCGACGAGCAGATGTTGATAAAGCTCGGGTACGGCATCGGAACCGGCTGCCTGCGCGACCCGCGCAGTCGCGGGATGGTCGGCCACGCGCGTTCCACCCGGTCGCGACGAGACAATGACTTGTTCGTCGGCCAGCCGTTCGTACGCCGATTTGACCGTGCCGCGAGCGACGCCCAGCTGTGCAGCCAAGGCCTGCCACGACGGCAACCGTGCGCCCGGTGCGAGGGCGCCGCTGCGGATGGCCGCCAGAATGCCGAAGCAAATCTGCTCCGTCAGCGTCGATGCGGCAGACCGATCGATTCGGATATCGAGCGCGTACGGCATGCTTTCATGGTACAGCGAAAATATCGATTTCTGGTTCTTTGAAGTAAACCTAGGCAGGCGCAAGATCGCGCCAATCCGAACAGGAGCACGCCATGCCCATCAAACGCCTGCTTGCCGCTCTGCTAGCCACCGCCGCATTCGCCGGAACTGCCTACGCGCAAGCTCCTGAGGCGACGGTCAAACCCAACTTCGCGCAAGCGATCCCGAACCTGCCGGGCAAGTCGCTTGTTGCGGTCGAAGTGAGCTATCCCCCTGGCGGCGCCTCCACGCCCCATCACCACGCCCGTTCCGCGTTCATTTACGCGTACGTGGTTTCCGGGGAAATTCAGAGCCAGGTCGACGATGGTCCCATGCGGACCTACCGGGCCGGCGAGTCCTTCTACGAAGCACCGGGCGCTCATCACCGCGTCAGCGGCAATGCAAGCAAGACCCAGCCCGCCAAGCTGCTTGCTGTGTTCGTCGTCGACACTGGCGAGCAACCCCTCACCACTCCCGACAAATAGGTCCTCCATGTCCCCCCGCATCGATTACACGCATGTCGCGCCGGACGGCGCCAAGGCGCTCGGCGCTATTTACGCCTACGTCATGCAGTCCGGCCTCGACCCCATCCTGGTGGATCTGGTCTACCTGCGCGTAAGCCAGATCAACGGCTGCGCGTACTGCCTCGATATGCATACGCGTGACCTGGTGAAAAAAGGAGTCGTGATCGACAAGCTCGCGCTCGTACAGGCCTGGCACGAGGCCGGCAAGGTCTTTAGCGAGCGCGAGAAAGCGGCTCTTGCTTGGGCCGAAACCGTGACGCGCGTTGCGGAGACCGGCGTGCCCGATCGTGACTACCAAGCCGCTTCGGCCGTTTTCAGCGAAAAGGAATTGGTCGACCTGACGTTCGCCATCGGCCTGATGAATACCTACAACCGCCTCGCCATCAGCTTCCGCAATCCGCCCAAGGCAGCGCTCCAGGCAGAAGGCCGATAACCGGAGAAACCATCGTGTCGACACCACAGATACCGGGTATCCAGATCCCCGACAGTTTGATCGCCCGCGAAGCCACCGAGCTCGTTCGCGATACGGAAAGCGAACTGCTGTTTCTGCACTCAATGCGCGTCTATGCCTGGGGCGCGCTGGCAGGCATGCGCCAAGGTCTGAACTTCGATCCTGAACTGCTCTACGTGGGCGCGATGTTCCATGACCTTGGTTTGGCCGAGCGCTTCCATGGAAGTGCGCTGCGTTTCGAAGTCGACGGAGCCAACACCGCCCGCGACTTCCTGCGTAGCCACGGCCTGCCGGAGCAGGAGATTGCCAAGGTGTGGAGCGCGATCGCGTTCCACACGACGCCCGGTATTCCGCAGTTCATGCATCCGGAGGCCGCGTTGCTACACATCGCGGCAGGCATGGACGTGGCCGGCCGCGCCTACGATCAATTCACCGACGCCGAACGCGATGCCGTGACGGCTGCGTGGCCGCGCGAAACCGACTTCAAGCACGCCATTATCGATACGTTCTACGAGGGCCTAAAGCTCAGGCCTGACAGCACCTTCGGAACGTTCAATGATGACTTCCTCGCCTTCAAGGACCCAGCGTTCCGGCGAGGGGATATCTGCAGCGTTATCCTTCATTCGGCTTGGGCCCATTAGCGCGCCCGTCGGTCTTTACAACGCACCGAATTCGTCGCCCATGGCCGATGCCCCGGCTCGTGTTTGATGTGGCAGTGTTGGGTAAGGTGCCTCCCGCTGGAAATATCTATGTCTTCTCGTACGTTCCTCATCACTGGCGCAAGTAAAGGTATTGGTCGCGCTCTGTCCGAGCGGCTGGCTCGCGACGGCCACCGTGTCGTCGGAATCGCGCGGCAAGGTGGCGATGCCAGCTTTCCCGGCGAACTCGTCGCCTCGGACCTTGCCGACCGCCAGGCCACCGA
>Ga0209672_101034_pt1 | contig 12021 bp, 11 predicted proteins | sample AraplaCol_mMS_r2_FD_184273 | JGI IMG/M metagenome (GOLD analysis project Ga0209672, IMG submission 184273) | Arabidopsis root microbial communities from North Carolina, USA - plate scrape CL_Col_mMS_r2 (SPAdes) (version 2) | ecosystem: Host-associated > Plants > Roots > Endosphere | place: USA...
GACCTCGCCCGTACGGGCGAAATGTTGGCTGAAACGACGCTGACGCCGGCCAACGTGCGCGCCGCCACGTTCGGCAAGGTGGGTTTCCTGCCGGCCGATGGGAAAGTGGATGCCGAGCCGCTTTTCGTCACGAATCAATCGATCGGCGGCACCCCGCACCACGTCGTCTATGTCGCGACCGAGCACAATAGCGTCTATGCCTATGACGCCGATACGTCGGCGCTGTTATGGCACGTGTCGCTGACAGGCAGCGGCGAGACGCCGAGCGACGATCACAGCTGTCAGGACTTCACGCCGGAAATCGGTATCACCTCCACGCCCGTCATCGACCGCAATCGCGGCGCGAGCGGCGTGCTTTATGCCGTCGCCATGACCAAGGATGCAAGCGGCGGTTATCACCATCGTCTGCACGCACTCGATTTATCGACGGGTGGCGAAGTGCTCGGCGGCCCCACCGAGATCGCCGCGACTTTCCCCGGCAACGGCAGTGGCAGCGCGAATGGCGTCATCGGCTTCGATCCCTCGCTCTATACGGAGCGAGCGGCGCTGACGCTTGTCGGCGGCAATCTCTTCATGGGCTGGACGTCACACTGCATGGGGGGGCCTTACACGGGCTGGATTATGTCGTACAGCGCGGATACGCTGCAGCAAACGGGTGTACTCAACGTCACCCCGAACGGCCGCGCGGGAGCGGTGTGGATGGCGGGCTCGGGCATGGCCTCCGACGGCGCGTCCCTGTTCGTCGTCGACGGCGACGGCACGTTCGACACGACGCTCAACGCGCAAGGCATGCCGAGCGGTGGCGATTTCGGCAATGCGTTCATGAAGCTGTCGCCTTCGCCGCTTGCCGTCACGGATTACTTCGCGATGTCGAATACGGTGGCCGAATCGAACGCCGACGACGATTTGGGTTCCGGCGGGGCCTTGCTGCTGCCCGATCAGGTTGCGGCGGATGGCACGGTCAAGCACTTGGCTGTGGCTGCGGGCAAGAACAACAAAATCTATGTCGTCGATCGCGATGCGATGGGCAAATTCGATGCTTCGGGGGATCACATCTGGCAGGAATTGACGGGCACGCTGGCGGGGGGCATCTGGGGCTCGCCCGCGTATTACAACGGAGTCGTCTATTACGGCGGCTTCAACGACAATCTGAAGGCGCTGCCGATCACCAATGCACTGCTGGCATCGAGCGCGGCATCGAAGAGTCCCACGACATTTCCTTATCCGGGCGCAACGCCGGCCATCTCGGCCAATGGTGCATCGAACGGTATCGTCTGGGCCGCGGAAAACGGGACGACGGGCGCGCTGCACGCGTACGACGCGGGCAATCTGGGCAACGAGCTCTACAACAGCAATCAGGCGGGTACGCGCGATCAATGGGGGCCCGGCAACAAATTCATCACGCCGATGATTGCGCTAGGCAAGGTGTATGTCGGCGCGACGAATGGAGTCGCAGTATTCGGGTTGCTGCATTGAGCGGTAGGGGGCCTGCGGCGGGCAACGTCATATGCCCGCCGCTTTCGGATGAACCGTGGCGGTGCTTACGCTGCGTTCAATTCGCTCGCTCCCCCCTCGATCAACCCGAGCAGCTCGGCCGTATCGAAGTAATCTTCGAAGGACACGGCCTGACCGTGAGCAAATCGCCACGCATGCACGAACTTGAATATCGCGCTTTGGCCATTGGCGGCGGTGACTCGGCGCGTACCAAGTACTACGATGCGTTCGCCCGATTCGATGAACTCCCGAGGATCGAGTCGCATTTCTGCGATGTAGGTTGGTACGTGTTTGATGAAGGCGATCACCTCCTCATGGCCTTTCTTGGTTCCACCTAGTCCGAGGCGGCGCATGCCCTCCGGATGGGTCCACTCGATGTCTGGAGCGAAGGCGGCAAGCACGCCCGCCAAATCGCGGCGATGAAACGCGTCGTACGAGGCCCTGATCGTTTCGATGTTGGTCGACATGGCAGTATCGGCTCCTTGAGATGGTCAAGCCGTTGCGGCCGCGCGGACGGCACCGGGAAAGTGCACTTCGAGAGTTCTGCGTATACCTTCCTTCCAGTGCACGGTGCAATCGCCTAGGAGCGCGCGCCTGCGCGTGTTATCGAACGCGCACGTCTCTCGCGTTACCGTGCTGCGCTCGAAGCGGGCGGGCGTGCCGGTGAGCGCGGCGATGTATTCGAGGCAGTCCTGAATGCCGACGGGCTCGTCACCGCCCCAGTTCATGACGAGCGCGGGCGATGAGGCCGCCTCCCATAACCGGGGCAACTGACGGACGAGATCGTCGGTGTGGATCGGCGACGCCCAATGCTGGCCCTCGAGCGGGACAGGAATCGGCTTGCCCGCCAGCATCTGGCGATAGAGCAGCACCGGCATGCCGCCATGGCCATATCCGCCATAAGCAACATTGAGGCGGGCGATCACGGACGGCAAACCGAACGCGGCCGAGAATGCGCGGACGACGCCCTCGCAGGCAATTTTGACGACGGGGTAGGCCGGCAGCCAGCTCGCGACGCCATTGATCGCGTCCGTTTCGGCATAAAGATGATCGAGCGTCTTGCGCGCGTAAAGCGCGCCGCTCGAAAGATAGATGAATGCGCGTGCCGTGCGACAGTGAGCCATCAGCCTGCCGGTGGCAGCGGTATTGGTTTCGATGACGGTATCGAAATCGCCGTCTTCGCCGCGTTGAACGGCCGAATGCAGGACGTGCGTGAAATCGTTGGGTAGACCATCGAGTGTGTCACGGCTCATGTCCCAGTGCCAGGTACGAATTCCTTGCGCGCGCAGTGCCTCCTCTGCTTGGGCATCGCCGAAGCGGCCGATTGCCCAGACCTCGTGATCCGCCGCGAGGCTTTCCGCGATGGGACGGGCGACCTGGCCGGTGGCGCCTGTAATCAGGATCTTGTGCTTGGGCGTGGCGTTCAGTGCTGTCATCTGTTGTCCTCTTTGGTTTGTGCGTGTGAAAGAAAGGGTTTAGTTGCCGTCGAGTGCGCGCTCGAGCTCCGCGCGCAGCACGGCTTGAAACGTCGCTACGTGTTTGGGACCCATGAGCGTGTAGTGTTCGCCTGGGACGTCGATGTACCGGTTTGGGCCGCGCGTGAAGTCGTCCCAGCGCTTGAGCTCGTTGTTGAGCCAGTCGTCCTTGGTGCCGCGCAGTGGAATCGCGTAGAAAATAGACATCGATTCGACCTTGCCCGACGGAACGTAGCTTCTGCCCAGCGTCAGCAACGATTGGGCAAGCGCGGCCCAGGCCTTGAACTTGTCGAGGTCGATCTGGAGTTCCGCCAGGCGCTGTGCGGGGGCAATGTCGATCAGATAGGCGCACGGGTCCTGATGAGGCAGCGCGGCGCGCAACTGCGCGGGCAGCGTCTCGGCCTGTTGTTTATCGATCAGCGAAAGGAAGAATGCGAGATTGACGGCGCCCTCGACCGGATCCAACTCGTCCATCCGGTATTTGATATGGGGCGGCAGGTTGAAGCTGCCGATGAAGGCTACGTGCTCGCCTTCGGACTCGAGAACTTTCGCGATCTCGAACGCGACGGCGCCGCCATACGAGTAACCCGCTATGGCATAAGGCCCGCGTGGCTGGCATCGACGGATCGCTGCGACATACGTCCGAACCATTTCGTCGAAGCTCGTGAAGTAAGACTCTCCGTCATTGAACCCCCGTGCGCGTAGCGCGTAGAAAGGCCGTTCGTTGACGAAATATTTCGCCAGATTGACGAACACGAGCACTTCACCAACGCCGGGATGCACGCAAAAGAGCGGGGTTTTACTGCCGCTCAACTGAAGCGGGACGATCGGATCGTAGGGCTCCGCATGTGTCGCATCCGCTGACGAGACGCGCGCGGCCAATCCGCGCACCGTCGGATGTTTGAGGATCGTGACGATCGGCAGTTCAGCGAGGCCGAGCCGCGACTCGATGTGCCGTTTCAGTTTCAGGATGTCGAGCGACGTGCCGCCCAGGTCGAAGAAGCTGACGGTAGCGCTGATCGTATCGGGTGCGACGCCGAACATCTGCGCGAAGATGTCGGCAATGACGATTTCGGTGTGGCCTACGGGCGCGACATAGCCGCCGATTTGCCGCTGTGTCAAAGCATCGATCTCGGTCAGATAGCTCTCGAGCTCGCCGGCTTCCACGCGCTTGCGCAATGTCGCGCGTTGGATCTTGCCGAGGCTCGTCTTCGGAAACAGCGCCTTCGGCAGCGGTACGATCATTGCCGGGCGGAATCCCCATAGCAAGACCGTGCTGTTGCGGATCGCGATGATGAGGCGATAGAGGCTCGCCTCGTCGTCCTTCGGCAAGGAGGTCGCAAACGTGATGACGAGCCGCTCCGTTGCATCGGTGTTCTGGCGCGTCGGAAATGCCGCCACGTAAGAGCGCTCGACTCCTTCCAACTGCTCGAGCGCTGTCTCCAGTTCGTGACTGAAGTAGTTGACGCCGTTGACGATGATGCTGTCCTTGCTTCGGCCGACGAGCGTAAGGCGGCCGTTATCGATACGGCCGAGATCGCCCGTGCGGAACCACCCATCGCTGGTAAAGGCAGCGCGTGTGGCTGCCTCGTTGTTGTAGTAGCAGCTGAATACCATCGGGCCACGAACTTGCAGCTCGCCGGGCGCGCCCTCGGGCAGCGCAATGTCGTGTTCGTCGACGACACGCATCTCAAAGCCGTCGATCGGCTGGCCGAGCGCTGCGAACTCCACATTCGGGTCATGGTCGGGAAATTCACGCGAGTAAATCGAGCCGGCACAGGTTTCGGTCATGCCGAATGCGGGCCATAATGCACGGCGCGATAGACCGTAGGGGGTGAGCAGTTCGATGAATCGTCTGGCTGTCTCGACGACGATCGCTTCGCCGCCTGAAACGATGTGCCGCAGGCAGGACAGATCGAATCTGCGCGGCAGGATGTCCGAGACCTGATGCCCGGCCGAGTGCAACGCCGCATTGAGTTGGCCGAACAGGAAGTTAGGCGCGAACGTCATCGAGACGCGGTAGCGCTCGATCAGTCGCAGGAAAAGCAGCGGATCGGTGATGATGGCGGCCGATTCGATGTGAATCTGAGCGGCGCCGGCGTACAGAGGTAACAGGTGCGTTTCAAGCAGTGCCGCGACATGGTCGAACGAGATCCAGTTCAGCGTCACGTCGCGCGCTGTCATTTGTTGCCGCTCGGTTTTGCCGGCCATCGAGGCCATTAGATTCGCATGAGTGAGCACGACGGCTTTTGCGTTGCCGGTCGAGCCTGACGTCAGTACGAGGATGGCCGGGGCATCTGCATGCACGTGATCGATCGGGCTTGCGGCCGGGCCTTGACGGAACGTATCGAGGTCCACCGCCTCGTCCATGCCGGTCAGCTCGCGTTTTAGCGCCTGCGTCGTCAGGATCAACGGGTCGTCGAGCAGCGTTCGGACATGCTCGACGTGTCGCGCCCAACGTTCGGGGTCGTTGCGGATCGGCATCAGTGGACACGACACCAATCCGCCGAGGGTGCATGCCCAGAAAGCGCAAATGAAATCTCGCGGGTGCTCGAGCAGCAGGACGACGTTGCCGCCCGTTTGCGCGCCGCGAGTCTGCAGACCGCCCAGTATGAATCGGGCTTCTTCCAATAAAGAGGAATACGAGAGAAAAGATGCCGGTTCCTCCGGATTTCCGTCGGTGAAATAAATGCCGGAATCGGAATGTTGATGTGCCGCATTCGTCAGGATTTGGCTAATACCTCGCGTATAGGAGGCGTCTCGTTCGTAATGGAAATGTCGTGCTGGTTCCGTGGCTGATGTTTGCATCGCTCAATGACCTCGTGCCTCGTGCGAGGCGTAAAAGAAAGTCGCGGATCGGCTGGCTGGTGCTGCTTGCGCGGGGAGCGCCGGGGAGTGCGCGGAGTTGACCGCGCCGAGGAAAGTTATGCGGCCGGTGGGATGAGATTACGGGGTGATGCGAAGCGAAGAGTGGCAGAGCGAATTATTGACGAGATAATACCCGGCTTGCATAAATCGGCGTATTTATATTATTTTATATGTCGGATGATTTCTTTGATGTTATGTGGTCGGAGTAATTGATGGTGCGGAGCGTAAGCAATAGAAGCTTTGAAAGCTCGTTTTAATTTATTGCATCGATAATGCACTGGCATCGTGCCAACTCTCATCCTTCGAGTGCCCCGTATTGGGGCGCTTCGTCCTGTCGATGGTCGGCGAGCTGCTTGCCGACGCATCGAGTACCTGCAGCCTGAAGACGCTGACGCTCGCATGCAGGTTTGTTCGCCTGGTCATCGAGCGACTGCGCCGCGGCGGCGGCTTGTACGACGAGCGGCGCGTTGCGTCGCTGTTTGCGCGGTGGCAGAATGCGCTCCGCACCGCAATGAGTCTCGAGAAAATACCCGCCACTGATTTCAACGATCTGCGTTGGATAATGGCTCAAGAGTCGTCAGGGCGGTATTCGGTACATCTATGGCCGGTACCACACTGCATCGCAAGCGCGGAAATTTTGGGAAAAACATCACTGGTATTGACCAAATGATCAGGGCTTTCATCCGAATTGTTATTGTTGCAGTGTTCGGCGTCTCATGTGCGCATGCCGACACCTCCATTCCGAGGTTCGACGACTTTCCTGCTAATAGTTACCACGGGAAGATTGCGCCGGTGCGGATCCTCTCCACGAAGGATCGTCAATTCAAGTCGCGGCTTCGGGAGTTGAGCGGTCAAAAACCGAATTTCGCCGGACACTACAGACTCGCCACCTGGGGGTGCGGCGCGTCTTGCGTGACAGCGGTCGCGATTGATGCGGAAACGGGGCGCGCTGTATGGCTGCCCTTTACCGTTTGCTGCTGGGACGTGGATATCGGCGAGCCGATCAGTTTTAAACTTGATAGCCGCCTAATCGAAATCCACGGGAGCCGGAATGAGGCGGGGGCGGGGACTTATTACTATGCTTTGGATAACGACGGTTTTACGTTGATCAAGGCGATTGAAAAGGCGGCGAAGTAGCCTTCCGGTTGCGTTGAGCGTTGATTTGGGATCGTCGTCAAGGACGACGGAGCCTTTCGACGCCTAGTGCTCTTGGTTGGGCTTGTGGCGTTGCAATCTTCGTGAGCTCGGCAACATTCAAGTCGGCCGAGAGGGCGCTTCGCAGAGGCTTCTTCAAGGCAATTCCAAGTCCCCGAGCGTCATCGGGATTGAACTGCGCAGCGTTTGCAGCGTCCTGGAGCGGGCGATGGGAATCGAACCCACGTCTCTAGCTTGGGAAGCTAGGGTAATAGCCATTATACGACGCCCGCAGAGCCGGTGATTCTACAGGGTTTTTGGTGGGTTGGGGAGAGGCGTTTCGCGGCTGCTGGCGTGAAAAGTGGCGCCACTTCGGAAGTTCTTGCTGGCATCGCACGGAAAGGCGGGCATCGGTGTCAGGACGAAGGCGTACGGTTTCGCGCTCTGTCCTGCCCGTGCCGGATCACGTACATCGGCTCCGCACCGTCTGCTTCAGAAATGTCGTCATGGATCGGCGCAGTCGAGCCGGGGATCGGAGGAGGGCTTCGCCTGGGTGGCTCGGAAACGCGGTTTCGGATGCCGTCAAGAATGCTAGTTTTTGCTCCGCCGTTCAATGCCTAAAGCTGGTGCTTTGGCGATCATTCTGAGATTTGGTAATGCCGCTCGTCGCGCGAACGACTTCATCAAGCAAAGAAGGTTTTCACCCGTAATCGTCGTCCGATTTTTTCTGCGCTTGTTGCTTTATTCGTCATACCTATGATATTCATTCAGGTCCTAAATTCTGACGGCAAGTTGATATGGTCGCAAAGGTGAGAAAGGTTCCGTATTACACAACGGAGCCTTCGGTCTTTCATGGACGGGTATGGAAGGAGCACAAAGGGCCCCGAGGCGCGGTTCCCATCAATACCATCCAAACCATCTCATATGCGAGGCTTGCGCCTGGCGAGGCCCCACCGCCGCCACCGCCCAAACCCACTGCCGAGCAGATCAAAGCCCAGCAGGCGGAAGCCGCACGCCAGAAGCTGCTCGCGGAACAGGCGAAGCGTCAGCTGCCTAAGGAACCATCGAAGCCTCAACCCAAGGAGGCCGAGGCTGAGGACCATGACAAGGTTCCTGAATTTGACCTTCAGGACGTACCGGGGGCCATGGAGAAAATGAGATGGCCGATGGCAGCTAAGGTTGCCAGGAAGTTGTTCGCCGGTCCGAGTCATATCTACAACGATAAACCTGATTCGGAACAACCTTTGGACGATACAACCATTACCCTCAATTGGGCTTTGAAGTATGGCAAGGTCAAAGATCGGCTGAGTGAATTGCTTTTTGAGGATGTCTACTCAGAAAAGGCGCTTCCACTAATAAGAAGGAAAATTCTCCAACACGTCACCAAGAATTTTACGAACACGAAAAGCTTTGGCCCCAATCTAAGCTTTGAAACAGCCGTGGTCAATTCCGATATAAGGCAGTTTCACATAGACTGGCAAATCCAGAGAAAGAAGATCAGTACCTTTGATACTCTGAACGGAACCACCTTGACCGATCTATCTGCGACGTTGGGGAACTTCCTCCTGTACGCCGCTATCGGGAGGGTTGAAGTCAGTAGTGAAAAATTCTTCAAATACGAAAGGAAGCCGGCAGAATATTGCATTGATTCGGTGGCGATGCTTACCCATATCTACATTTACCTGAAGGATAACTATTCGTTCAATGATGCAGACTCCTCGAATAGCCAGTATCTTGGCCATTGGAACAAAGGCGGCATGATCACCTCCTATGTGCTAGCCGCTAACGATCTGATTGGTCAAATTCGCCCATCATGGAAGATGAGGTTGGATAATAATGACACGATTGAGAAAGAGCGAATTAATTGGGACTACTTATCCGTCAAGAAGGAAGTTGACAAGCCCGTTGACACGAGGCGCGGCTTCTTTGGGAAGCTTCTGGAAAAAGACGTTTACTGGCCTGTCTACAACAGATCTTATAATGAATGGAGAGCGAAGCACAAAAGAGGCGGGGATTTCATGATCTACAGCAAGCCTCAGCTCTATAGGCTAAAGAAGCCCATTGTCATTAAACTGGAAACGATATGCCGTCCGTACGACAGTACTTCTACCGGTCACTGAAGAATTTCCTTCTGATCGTTGCTTTGATTGCTGCATTGATTTTGGTGTGCGCAATCGTGGATTGGTTTCTTTCGAATAACATCCACAACGGGCTTGTTATTGCCTCTCTTCATTTTGCTGGCGAGATTGGCATTGGCTTGGCGATAGCGATTGTGCTGTTTTTGGGGTGCAAAGCATGCCTGATTTACAGAGCGGAGAAATCATTCGGTCGAGAACTGCTAAAAATGACGCCGGCCGTCGTATTCTGGATTTGCGTCGTGTTGTATGCGGTCAATCTCCTTGTTGGCGGGAAAAACTATGATTGCCAGAAATACAACTATACCAATCAACTGAATGGTGGAGTCAAAGACTTTCAAGGGAGGAAGTACACAATCAAAATTTGCGGAAGCGGAGTCAACAACAGCCACTTCTTTGGCGATAGCATGGATGCCGTTGAACTCACTATCACCAACGAGCAAGGCGAGCTTTTAGCCAAAAGGCACTATAAGATCTTTTGGGACGGTCAGCCGGGGCATGAACCTCTCACGATAGGGGCGGCCAGCATCATCTATCAGGACGATGATAAACAGGTAGACCACAGCATTGCCATGCCTCCCACCGTTATAGATTGGGTAAGGGCACGGATCCCGATCCTTAATTGATAAAATGATAAGAGCAACTTCGGGTGCTTCCGGGTATTACCCGAGGATTAAATCACTCGAAGACAGTCACGTAAACGCATTTAGGACGATCCAGCCGTTTGAGGTTGTAAGTGGGACACCCTCGGTGTCGCTGTTGCCCAGCTTGTCGGGGCTGCCGGATAGTCGCCGCATGGACGACACCGAACACCCCGACACTTTCCCGCCGCTGACCATCGAGCAGATTCGCGAGTTGGCTGCCGCGATCGGCGAAATCTTTGGAAGCAACCTCCCGCGGATGGATTTCACGGACAAGCTGCTGCTGTTTCTTGAAGATGTGCCAGGGTATGAAACAGACGCAGCAGACACATCGCTGATCGACTCGGCTTGGGCGGAGTACGCGCGCCGCGACCGGGGCGTGTGACCGGCCTACTTGCGCCGATGCTTGCCGTGCGCGCTCTCGAACGCGAGCATGTCGCTCGGCTCAACATTCAAGGTTTCGGCCAGGACACAGATGTTGTAGGGAGCGATGTTTCGTTGGCCGCGCTCGATCCCGCCGACATACGACCGCGCCAAGCCGGACTCTAGCGCGAGCTTTTCCTGCGACCAGCCCTTCGCCCTTCGCAGTTCCACCAGCCGTTTTCCGAACAACTCTAGCGGGTCGTAATCCATCGTCGGACGTCCATGAACATCCGGTGGAGGGTATGGATTTGACCTTTATGAAGCCACTCTCTATAGTGACACGCACTATGAGTGACAACGCGTGCGGGTGACTGTCGTCGACCCCCCCCGGTTGTCACGGGAAGATCTCAAAAGGTCAAACGGGGTGAAGGGAATGCGCAAGCTGGAAATCAGGGTCACTGGGGTGGGGCACGTCGCCATCGCAGCCATTGCGGCACTTACGCTACACACAGGTGCTTGCAAGGCCGATGAACTCGGCCCGAGTTGCAAGCAATACCTTCAATTGAAGCAGCAATGCTTAGCGGCAAGAGCGAACACGATCAGTATCGGCATTCGCGCTCACTTTAATAGTGTCTTGAGTTATGGTGACGCATGACGGCCTGGGTAGTTGTCACGACGATCGGGAGAAAGAGTTCGAGACGACTTTCGTAGGCAGGTCTTGACCTGCCTGATTTCTTCGGGCCATTTCAATCTTGGAGAACGGCCTCGGTTGCGTGAGTTGAACAACACTGCAGCTTGAACTCATCAGGCGTGAGGTACGCCAGGCTCGAATGTGGTCGAACGCCATTGTAGTGGCGCCGCCACTGCTCGATCACCACTTTCGCCTCAGCTCGAGTGCGAAACCATTCGAGGCTCAAGCACTCGTCACGGAATTTCCCGTTGAAGCTTTCGTCCGCACCGTTTTGCCAGGGCTTGCCGGGGTCGCTGAGCGCCATATCCATACCGTTGTCGGCGGCCCACTTCAGAATCGCTCGCGACACGAATTCGGGGCCGTTGTCTGAACGCAAGTAGCGCGGGGCGCCGTGAAGGCTGACCAGTTGCGACAACACTTCGATGACGCGCCGCGAGCGGATTGAGCCAGCAACGTCGATCGCAAGGCATTCACGTGTGTACTCATCGATTACAGTCAGACACTTCAGTTGCTGGCCGTTGGCACAGGCATCGAACACGAAGTCGTATGCCCAGACGTGCCGGGCTGCCGTCGCAGGCTGTGGCCGAGGACGATGCACCGATACATGCCGGCGCGCTCGCTTACGCGGCACCTGCAGGCCTGCGAGACGGTACCCATAACGCGGATACTGCGCCGATAAGATACTCATCGCCGCGAGCACGTGCGCATCCCGCTCAGCAAGCTTCGACTCGTAGTGTAGTGCCGATCGTGCGACAGACATCAGCGCGCACGCCCGTCGCTCCGAGAGGCCCCGCGCTTTCGCGTAGGCGACCTGCTGGCGGCGGGCAGGCGCGCTCACCACTTTTTTGCGTTGATCTCTTTCATCACATCCAGTTCGAGATCGCGCTCCGCGAGCATCTTCTTCAGCCGCGCATTCTCTTGCTCAAGCTGCCTCAGGCGCTTCACGTCGGTGGCTTCCAGAGCGCCGAAATGCTGCCGCCAGTTGTATATGGTCTGTTCGCTGATCCCATGCTTCTTCGCAACCTCGGCGACTGACGCCTTGTCTGCCTCTCGCAGGATCGTGACCATCTGCTCCTCGGTAAACCGGCTCTTCTTCATGACTGCTGCGCGTCAATCAAGATGAGAGCAGCGCGTCAATCAGGATGAGAATGCAGATGCAGCGGCGGCGGTGACGGGCGTAGCCCGGAACCGCCGCCGCTGCGCCGCGCCGGGAGCGCTCG
>Ga0209672_101037_pt1 | contig 11971 bp, 8 predicted proteins | sample AraplaCol_mMS_r2_FD_184273 | JGI IMG/M metagenome (GOLD analysis project Ga0209672, IMG submission 184273) | Arabidopsis root microbial communities from North Carolina, USA - plate scrape CL_Col_mMS_r2 (SPAdes) (version 2) | ecosystem: Host-associated > Plants > Roots > Endosphere | place: USA...
CTTCGAGCGAAGCGATCGCAAACTGCTGTGCAGTGGCGCTCTTGCCGAGCCCCTCTATCTGAGGAAAAACGAACCAGATCCAATGCGTGCGTTTGCGGCCGGAACGCAGCTCCGCGGTGACTTGGTCATAGACCGGCGCTTGCGCTTCGACGAAGCGCTGCAGATCGTACTCGGGCTTCTGGACGTCGACCTTGCTCATCTTGCAGCCCTCCTGCTCCGCGCTCAAACGTTCATGGTGTTCACGATAGGCTCCATTGACCGCGAAAAAGTGCCGCCGTCAATGCTGGATTCGATGGCCAATAACTGTGCATGTAAGTCGCAAAAATCGGGCCGTGACGAAATATGCGCTCGCCGCGATCATCGGACGAAGCACGTTGCGTGTAGCCAGCAGGTATGAGCGGTGTCTCCACGTGCGAGTAATGGAACGTATGGCCTGTCATGACGCCGAGAGGCGTCGCAATCTGCTGCATGCCCAGCGCCGCGAGCCGCGTTCGCATCGTTGCTTGTCCGGGCAAGAGACCTAGCATGGTATGCCGGGCGCCGGCGGTGTCCGTCAGAGCATCAAGCAGATAAAGCATGCCGCCGCATTCCGCAACCAGCGGCTTGTGCGCAGCCGCGTGCGCACGAATCGAACGGGCAGCTGTCGCGTTGCTCGCGAGCTCGGCAGCATGGAGCTCCGGGTAGCCCCCCGGAAGATAGAGCGTATCCGCCTCAGTGGGCACGGGCTCGTCGGCTAATGGCGAGAAGTAGCTCACGCGGGCGCCGAGCGCGGTGAGCAAAGCCATGTTCGCCGGATAGATGAACGAAAATGCGGCGTCACGCGCAACGGCGACGTGCACGCCGGCCAGCAATGCCGGTGGTGCATCGGCGGACTCCGATTGAAACTCGACGGGCGGAGGCAGTTCCGCGAGAGCCGTATTCGTCAGGGCGTCCGCCGCTTTTTCGATGCGCGTCTCGATGCCGGCGATCTCGTCGGCTTGATGCAACCCGAGATGCCTCGACGGCAACCCGATCTCCTCAGATGGTGCCACGGAGCCCAGCCATCGCAACGCGGGCGGCAGCGATTCTTCGAGCATCTGTGCGTGACGCGCAGAGCCGACATGATTGGCCAGCACCCCAAAAAACGGCACGTCCGCGCGATAGTGAGCGAGGCCGAACGCGACCGCACCGAACGTTTGCGCCATTGCCTTGGCGGAAATGACGGCTGCGACGGGTACACCGAATTGGGTCGACAGATCGGCGCTGCTCGGCGTGCCATCGAAAAGCCCCATCACGCCTTCGATCAACACCAAGTCGGAGTGTAGGGCTGCCTCGGCGAGCAAGCGGCGGCACTCGCGTTCGCCGACCATCCAGAGATCGAGCGAGAACACCGGCGCGCCGCTTGCGCGCGCGAGAATCATCGGGTCGAGGAAATCGGGCCCTGCTTTGAAGACGGTCACGCGCCGTCCCAGCCGGCGATGCATTCTGGCAAGCCCCGCGGTAATCGTCGTCTTGCCTTGGCCGGACGCCGGTGCGCTGATGAACAAAGCGGGACACGCGGGCATCGTCAGAACTCCACGCCGCGCTGCGCCTTCACACCCTGTTCGCGATAGGGATGTTTGACCAGGCGCATCTCCGTGACGAGATCGGCGGCTTCGATGAGTGCGTCGGGCGCATGACGCCCGGTCACTACGATATGCAGCATCGGCTCCCGCCCTTGCAATACGCCGAGTACTTCGTCGAGCGGGAGATAGTCATACTTGAGGACCGTGTTGAGCTCATCCAGTATGACCATTCGGTACTCGCCGCTTCGAATCATTCGGACGGCCTCGTTCCAGCCCTTGCGAGCGGTTGCGATATCGGCCTCGCGGTCTTGCGTATTCCAGGTGTAACCGTCGCCCATGGTGACGAAGTCACATTGTGGATGACCGCCGAGGAAATCGCGTTCGGAGGTATGAAGCGCGCCTTTGATGAACTGCACGATGCCGATGCGCTGCTCATGTCCGAGCATGCGCACCGCCATACCGAATGCGGCCGTGCTCTTGCCCTTGCCGTTGCCGGTATGGACGATCAAGAGGCCTTTTTCGTGAGTCGCGGCGGCCTGTTTTTTCTCGTGGCCTTCGCGGCGGCGTTGCGTCATACGTTGATGGGAATCGGTGTCTGTTTTCATCTATCCATGTATCCGTTGGTCTTGCTGTTCCGATGCTGCCGCAACGGCGACCGTTACGCCACCGCGCGCGAGTTTGGCCGAGACGAGGTGGCCGCCCGGCACGGCAAGGAGTGCGCACGGTTCGCATACGCCGCCGGCACCGACATGGTTTCGGATGATCGACGAACGTCCAAGCGCTGCATGCTCGTCGAGCAAGCGCTCGATCGCTTCGATCGAAAAAGTGACCAGCGCAATGCCATGCCGTGCCGCAAACGCAATGAGCGCGGGCTCGCTGGCTTTCGACGCAACCGTGGCAACGTGCGACACATCCGCGAGCGGACGCTCGCCCAGCGCTGCACCCACAGCCGATTCGATTTGTTCGACCGTGACGCCGCGCCGGCAGCCGATGCCGAGCGCGAGCGTTGCTCGCGAAGGAGCGGACGAAGGATACGTCATGTCGGTTTGAGCGCCGGCGCCCGGCGCCACACTTGTTTGACAAGGCTGGTCGAGCGGCGCGCGGGGGCGCAAACCGTCAACCGAGAAGGGGCAAGCGCCCAGGTCGCGGCGCTTGCATAAGATAGCACAGGCACTTTTGCCGGCGCGCCCGCGCGCATTCGAGCAGCCGTTGCGCCATGCAATCGAATTCGGTACGGGAAAGGCGACTCGCGAAGCCCTCCGGCTGCCAGCAAAGCCGTCGATTGTCAATAATTGTCATTTTTCTGTTGAGCCCATTCGATAGTTTAGACAGACTATTGCGAACGCTCGATTGTTCCGACACAATGCCGAACAGGTGACGTGTTGTGCTCTGAATCGATAGCACTCCTAAAAACAACAATGGCCAGCGACATGGGGTGCTCATCCCGCGTCGGCAACGAGAATAAATACGGGCTGCATTTTCCGTGGGGCTGGATTGCAATGAACATGTCGGATAACAACGGCTGGCGCAAACGTTTGGCTGGACACGAGGCCAGTGTCTGCCGCGCTTTTACCCCTTCTCGCGTGATCTGTTCGCGCCCGCCTCGGCGTCGCGACCCCCCTTGAACTCTCCTTCAGGCAGCCTTCGCCCTTGAGCTCTCCGACACCGGATGGCTTGAGGCGGGGAATGTCTTGCAAATCGAAGTCAATCAATCCTCCCGTGGGCGAGGCGGGGAACCCTTTGGCTTAACGTTTTGGCTATAGCTCCGGAATAGCGCGCTTCGATGCGCGTATTCCCAAGGGGCAATGATATGACTCTAATTAGGATTCCTAACTAAGTCGCGGATTATTTAGGTGCTGATCATCGATGTGCTCGAGTGACACAAGCTTGTCACGATGCTGTGAATCGGCGGCGGATGTAATGCGTGCGCTCTTTGTTCTTCTTTTCCATCTAATGACGGCCGAGTGGCGGAACAAAAATGAACAAATCGTATAAGACGATCTGGAATGAAGCGGTGGGGGCCTGGGTAGTGGCATCGGAACTGGCGTCGAATCGCGGCGGGTGCGGGACAGCCACGCTTTGCGCAGAGGCTCCGCGGACTGCCTCGAGGCGGAGCTTATCGGGAGCGGGCGGCGCGATGACGTTGATTGCCGCCGCCATTGCGCTTTGGGGGGCGCTTGCGCCGGATGCTCACGCACAGTACGCCGCAGGCAGCGGCTCGTCCGCAGCCCCCGGTAATTCCGTCGCGGTCGGTATTTCAGCGACGGCCTCGGCGGTCAACGCAACGGCGCTCGGCGACTTCGTCGTGGCCGGGGGAACGAGTGCTGTCGCGATAGGTGCGTTCGCGTCCGCGGGAAACTTCAGCGTGGCCATTGGCAACGCATCCAGCGCTCCTGCGCAAGGCGCGGTCGCCATGGGCAGTGGGGCGAGCGCTGGTGGCGTCGCAGCCGTGGCAGTCGGAAACGGCTCGACTGCGTCGGGCCAGCAGGGGGTGGCATACGGCTATACGTCGTTGGCCTCCGGCGGGTTCTCGGTTGCCGTAGGCAACGCTTCGACCGCGAGCCAGACGGGAACCGTCGCGCTGGGTAGCGGTGCGGTCGCATCGGCGAGTTCGTCCATCGCTCTGGGCAATAACGCGGTCGGCTCTGGCCAAGCCTCGTCAGCGCTGGGCCTCGGCGCCGTTGCATCAGGCGCTTTTGCCACTGCGTTGGGCAATCAGGCGACAGCTGCCGGGACCTCCGCAGTCGTGCTCGGCAATCAGGCGACGGCCAGCGGGGTGGCTTCGGGTGGGATGGCCGTAGGAAGCGGCGCCCTGTCAGGTGCGCCGTCTGCCGTGGCACTCGGTACCAACACGGGCGCAACAGGCACCTCGTCCATCGCAATCGGAGCGGGCGGCGGAACGGCCGGTGTGCCCGGTTCAGGTACCCAGGCGTCTGGAACGAGCTCAATCGCGATCGGGGTGGGGGCGAGCTCCTCCGCGCTGTTCGGCATCGCGCTGGGCGATCTCGCATTCTCGAGCGGCACTTCCGCAACCGCGTTGGGACCTGGCGCGCACGCAACCGCTACCAACTCGACATCGATCGGCATTAATTCCACGGCTTCGGGGGCGTCGAGCGTTGCGCTCGGCGGCACTGCGAGCGCGACATCTGCCACTGCGGTCGGCCGGACTGCCAATGCGGCCGCAGCCAACGCTACCGCGCTCGGCACGGGCGCCACCGCGGGCGCGGCTTCAACCGTTGCTTTCGGCGACAGCACCACGGTGGCGGCCGCAGCAGGCACGGGTTCCATCGCCGGCGGCCATAACTCGCAGGTGACGAGCGGAACAGGCGCTATCGCCCTCGGTGAAGGTCAGACAGCCAGCGGTAACGGCGCGGTAGCCATTGGCGATCCCGGTTCGGCAATCGGCACCGGCGCGGTACAAGTCGGTGCGAACAATACGGCAAACGGCAACGGCGCTGTCGCCATCGGCAACAGTAATAACGCGCAGGGCCAAGGTTCGGTCGCACTGGGCAATACTTCGAGTGCCTCGGCCGCCGGCGGTATTGCGCTCGGCTCCAGCGCGCTCGCCAGCAACACCAACGGCGTCGCGCTCGGCTCGGGTGCTGTCGCCACCAACAGCAACGACGTCGCGCTGGGCGCGGGCTCCACCACGGCCGCACCGAATCCGACACCCACAGGAAGCATCGCCGGCAATACGGTCAGCTTTGCTGGCGGCAATCCCACGAGCGTGGTCAGCGTCGGGACGAGCGCGGCGCCCAGGCAAGTCACCAACGTTGCGGCAGGACAGATCACCAGCTCGAGCCTGGACGCCATCAACGGATCGCAACTCTTTCAAACGAACCAGGCGATCGGCACAATTTCGACGACGCTGACCGGGCTGTCGTCATCGTTCACGACGCTCAACAACGAAGCGGTCAAGTACGACGTCGTGGGTGGGACGGTCGACTTCACGAGTTTGACGCTGAACCCCGGCGGTGCGTCCACGCAGATACACAACGTCGCGGCGGGTACGGCATCGACGGACGCGGTCAACGTCTCCCAACTGAACTCTGCCGTGGCTGCCAGCGCGACGCACTATTACAGCGTCAACGATAACGGCACGCAGCAAGGCAACTTTTCGAACAACGGTGCGAGCGGGGTCAATGCCGTCGCGGCAGGCCCGAATGCGGTGGCATCGGGTGCAAGCAGCGTCGCCCTGGGTAACAACGCGCAAGCGAGCGCAGCGAATTCGGTGGCGCTCGGCTCGAATTCGACGACCACGGCGAATCTGGGGCTCGCGGCATACAACCCGGGCACCGGAACGTTGGCGGGAACGACGCCGGTCGGCGAGGTCTCCGTGGGCTCGGCTGGCAACGAGCGGCGGCTCACCAACGTTGCGGCAGGTGCAGCCTCGACGGACGCGGTCAACGTCAGCCAGTTGCAATCGGTCGAAGCGCAAGTCGCTCAAGCGCAAAGCAATTCTCTGCAGTGGGACCCGACGGCCAACGGCGGGACGGGCGCTTATAGCGCGGACCATGGCGGGACCGGTCCCAACACGATCACCAACGTTGCGCCCGGCACGCTGAGCTCAACGAGCACCGATGCGGTCAACGGTTCGCAGCTCTTTACGACGAACCAGAACGTCACCAATCTCTCGACTACGGTCAGCAACATTCAGAACGGCGCGGGCATCAAGTACTTCCATGCCAATTCGACCGCAGCCGATAGTCAGGCTACGGGGACCGACAGTGTAGCGATCGGCCCGCTCGCGGTGGCGAGCGGCGCGGACAGCCTCGCGGCAGCCAACGGTGCGCAAGCACAGGCGGCCAATGCCATGGCGCTCGGCGCGAACTCGACGGTTTCGGTGGCGGGCGGCATCGCGCTCGGCTCGGGCTCGGTTTCGGATCGACCGGTGGGGTCCTCACAGGGCGTGATCTCAGCGGGAAGTCATGCGATTCCATTCAACACGCAAGATGCAACGTTGCTCGGCGCGGTGTCATTCGGCAATGCGGCCGTCGGTAGCCAGACCTATCGGCAGTTGACCAATGTGGCGGACGGCACGGGACAAAACGATGCCGTGACGGTCAGGCAGCTCTCGGGCGCGCTACAGGCCTTCTCGGTCAGCTCGACCATGTACTTCCACGCCAATTCGTCGGCGGCCGATTCGCTTGCGGTCGGAACGGACTCGGTTGCCGTTGGGCCGACGACGGTGGTCAATGGCGATAACGGTGTCGGCATGGGTAACGGGGCGATCGTCGGTATCAACGCGCCGGGAGGTGTGGCGATCGGCCAGGCTTCGACTTCGGGGCAGGCGGATGCGATCGCGCTCGGCAGCGGCGCGACGGCAAACGGTGCGCAGTCGATCGCGCAAGGCGCGAACTCTAATGCCGGCTTTGCCGGAAGCGTGGCGATCGGCTCGGGCGCTACGAGCAGCGCCGTCGATGCACTCGCGTTGGGCTCGGGCTCGAGCGCATCGTTTGCCAATAGCGTTGCGTTGGGTGCGGGATCGGTGACGACGGTCGGCGCGTTGAGCAATTACATCGCGTATGGATTGAGCACGCCGCAATCGTCGGTGGGCGAAGTGAACGTGGGTGGGCGCCAGATCACGGGCCTTGCCGCGGGCCGTCTGGGCACCGATGCGGTCAACGTGTCGCAGTTGGAAGCGGTTCAGCAGCAGTTGACCACGCTCATCACCAATTCAGGCAACTTCTCGTCGACGCCAGGCGGCTCCGGCGGCAGCACGACGCCTCCGGCGTCGACTGGCTCGAATTCGTCCGCGGGCGGCTCAGGCTCGGTGGCCTCGGGGTCGAACAGTACGGCCGTGGGCAACAACTCGTCGGCAACTGGTAACGGCACGACTGCCGTGGGCGTAGGTGCCAGCGCAACGGGCAATGGCTCGACCGCAATCGGCTCGGGGAGTAACGATGGCGGGCGCTCCAACGTCGTGGCGGTCGGATCGACCACGTCGTCGCGACAAATCATCAACGTCGCCGCCGGTACCGCGGCCACCGATGCGGTCAACGTGCAGCAGCTGAACAATACGTTGTCGCAGGCCAACTCCTATACCGACAACCAGATCGCCGGCATCCGCAACAATCTCGACTCGTATCGGCGCGACGCCGATGGGGGAGCCGCAACGGCCATGGCGGTCGCGGGGCTGCCGCAGCCGACGGGCCCCGGCAAAAGCATGGTCGCGATCGCGGGCAGCGTCTACCGCGGGCAGTCGGGGCAGGCACTGGGCATCTCGACGATTTCCGAGAACGATCATTGGGTCTACAAGGCGGCCGTGTCGACCAATACGCGCGGCAGCTACGGTGCCGTGGTCGGCGCGGGATATCAATGGTGAGGGGCTTGGCTCGGTCTGATCGAGCGAATGGGCGCGGCGTCGACTTCGTTCGTGCCTGTCGCTCGTTCGCCACTACACGAATTCATAGGGACGCCAAAAGAACATGAACATTCGATCTGTTACGGCAACACTGGGTGCACTTTCGTGCGTGATCGGCCTCGCCGCGTGCGCCGGTCCGTCCGCCGATACGTCGTTTCCCACGCGCGATCAGGCGACCTGGGCCGATGGCTCGTTTCCCAACGTCGATAACTTGCGGATGATCGAGCCCGGCATGACAAAGGGGCAGGTCTATCCGTTGATCGGCCCGCCCCATTTCCACGAAAGCGTCTTCCGTGTGCGTGTGTGGAACTACCTGTTCCACTTCCGCGCGGACGACAAGACACTGACGTGCGAATACCAGATTCAGTTCGACGACCGCGGTCGAGTCGAGCGGACGCGGTGGAACGATCAGCAGTGCGAACGTTTCGCACCTGCTAAGATCGCAGGCGACGCCGATCAATCGGATAAAACGGGGAAGGTTCAATGAGGGGTATCGCCAGGGGATGCAGGCTCGCTGCGGCATGCGCGCTCGCGGTAACGTCCATGCTCACGCATGCGGCACAGGCGGGCACATCGGCGGACGAGCTGCTCGGCGACGCGCAGCGCGTGCTTCAGCAAATCGATTCGGGCCAGTATGCGGTCATATGGCAGGAGACCGCGCCCTTCGTTCGCGCGAAGTATGTCGCCGATGCATTCCAACAAGCGCTGTCGCAATCGCGCAAGGCGCTCGGCGCAGTCGATCATCGTGGCTGGGCATCGGTGACGCGCCTGACCTATTCGCATAACCAGGTGGTACCAGACGGCCTGTACGCGAATGTCGACTACGCGACATGGCTGGCCGATGGACGCGTCGTCTACGAAAAGGTCAGCTTCCAGCTCGGCAGCGATGGTCGGTGGTATTTCACCGGTTATGAGCCGCGCCAGAGCCAAAGCGTTGCACCGCAGGCGCAAGTCGGCCAGAAATGAGCGATTTGCCATTCGGCTCCCGTTTCGCCGAACCGAACGACGCAATGCCGTCGCGCCGCAGTAGTGCGGCGCCTGAGGCGCTGGATCCGGGCTTGCGGGCGTCGAAGGTCCGTCAGCAGCTGGAGGCGGGCGAATTGATCGAGGCATCGGAGGTGCTCGCCGATTGGCTGGTGCACTCGCCTGATGAGGTCGACGCCATAGCGTTGCAAGCGCAATTGCTGCGGCTGTGCGGGCGCTATCAGGACGCGAAGCAGTGGCTCGATCGCGCGCTGACGGCGATGCCGACGCACGCTCGAGCGTGCGTGGAAGCGGCGCGGCTGGCGGTTCAAACGGGTGCATCGGACGATGCGCTCGACTGGTTCGAGCGGGCTGACCGCGTGATGCCCGATGCGACGGACTGGCTTGCGGAATGGGCTGGGCTTGCGCATGCGATGCATCGCGCCGAGCTCGCCGCGGCCGTGGCTGCGCGATGGTGTGAGCGTGCCCCGGAATCGGCGCAAGCATGGTTCGCGCTCGGGCTAGCGCATCAGGAGGCCGGGACGCTCGATGCGGCGCTCGCCGCTTATGAGCGTGCGAGGTCGCTCGATGCCAATGTCCCCATGCTGCTCAACAATCTATCGGCGCTGCACTACACGCGCGGCGAATACGATGCGGCATTGAACATCGGGCGGCAGGCACTTCGGGCGGAGCCCAATCATCACCTCGCATGGACGAACCTCGCCAATATCTGGCTGAAATTGTTCGAACCCGCCAAAGCGCTGATCGCGGCGCGGCGTGCCGCTGCGCTGGCACCCGATTTCGGGCTGGCGCAGCTTGCGTTGAGCAACGCCGCCCGCGAGTCTCAATCGTGGAGCGAGGCGTTCGATGCGATCGTGCACGCGGCGAAAGTAACGGGCGCTGAGCCGAAGATCCAGTTCTCGGTCGCAATGCTGCAATTGATGCAAGGCGATTTTGCCAACGGCTGGATCAACTTCGAAGCACGCTGGAGCGGCTCCCCCGAGCTTGCGAACAAGGAGCCGTTTTGTCCGAGCCAACGTTGGCGCGGCGAGGCGGTGGCCGGAAAGACGCTGCTCATCTGGGGCGAGCAGGGCCATGGCGATGCGATTCAGTTCATTCGCTTTTTGCCGCTTATTGCCGAACGTGTGCGCGATGCGGGCGGCCATGTCATCTGCTGTTGTTTTCGTCCGCTATATGAGCTGTTCAAGCGAAGTCTCGCAGGCCATGGCGTCGAGGTACTGCCGAGCGATCTTGAACGGTTGCCCCCGTTCGACTATCAAATTCCGCTAGCAAGCTTGCCGCTCGCCCTTGGCGTGACGCTGGAATCGCTCGCTGCGCCGGCGAGCTATTTGATACCGGGTGTGGCTCGCGTCGAACGTTGGCGTCAAGCGATAGGTGGGGGCTCGCGCTTGAAGGTGGGGCTCGTCTGGACCGGCAGTCGCAATCATCAACGCAACCCTGTACGTGCAGTACCCCCTGAATGCTACGCCGAGGCATTCGTTGGCATATCGGGTGTCGACTGGTATAGCGTGCAGCCCGACGCTGCGGAGGATATCGAGAGGATGGCGCGTGCGGGGTTATCCGTCATTGACCGAACGAGCGAACTCGCGAGCTTCGACGACACCGCCGCGCTCATTGCGAACCTCGACGTCGTCGTGACGGTGTGCACGTCCATCGCGCATCTGGCAGCTGCATTGGGGCGGCCCACCTGGCTACTGCTCGATGTCAACCCGCATTGGGTGTGGATGACGGAGCGCCGGGACAGCCCCTGGTATGCGAGCGTCAGGCTTTATCGTCAACGCAACTATCGCGATTGGACAGGACCGCTTGCCGAACTGCGCCTGGATCTCGAACGGGCAGTCCAGCAGGCGATGGCGTGAGAACCGGCATCGTCAGGGCCGTGCGTTTCGACAGAGGCAAACTCATGAGCTGTATGTAGACCTACGGATTTGCGGTCATCCTAGTGTTTCATCCCATTCACCGACTTCTCGCGTATCGTCGGGGGATCCAGATCGTGTCACCATGCCGCGCGCGAGCGCCGCATTTCTCAGTCCCTCGCCTCCATCTGGCACGCAAGCCAAGTCATATATCTCCGCGGTAGACAAGATCGAAGGGACATACTTGCCGGTGGCCGAATCCAGCTGGGCCAGGTTTGGCCAAAGTTCGCGCAGTGCGTTCAGTGAATCAGCGCCGCCCTTGATGGCAATATCGGCCAACTCTTCCGGTTCAAAGCAGTCGAGAAGGCGCATCTTGTCGAAACGCAATCTCGCCAGTACGCTCAGCGCTTCCCGTACTGCCCATCCCGCGCCGCCCGTCTTCAAGAGCTCAAGCAGTTTGTCCCGTGGATAACCGGCCGATCGTTCTTTCGGAGCGAGCAGCGCTAGACGGTCCAGCATATTCAAGCCCCAAGTGATTGCAATTTCGGCTACCGTTGGAGCGTCGTAACCGTATTTTGCGAGATCGCGTGTGCTGATGATCAATGTCGTCAGCCCTCGCCCCGGGGAGTTGGTTTTCTCCGCAACCGCGAGGATATCGGCGGCTGAGTGGCCGAGATCGAAGAGCGCTGGGCTGTCCGCGGCTAACGAAAACAGTGCGTTGTCGCCGCCGCTTTGGATAACACTGACTAATTGGGAAGGGGTGAAGCGAGGAGCAAGCTTCGGGACCGAACTTTCCAGTAGTTCCAAAGCCCAGCGCTCGTCTCCGGGACACGCGCGGATAATCTCGCGTAGATCATCGCTATCGAAGCCATGCGTGACCAGTCTCCGTAGTAGCGACTCGACTGTATCCTTTGGCGCCGGGCGTCGGTGTGAGTTACGGAGGTCGAGCGTGACCACCTCATGTACTAATGACTCGAAGGAATCGCATGGCGCCTCATCATCTGATGTGGTTGCGAAGGACGCCTTCCTATGGTCTCCTGGCGCGGCCTTCCCCGAGGGATAAACCGGCGGTATCGATCGCTGCTGCGGGGTGGGTCGAACAGACGAAGTGTTTCCGCTCGGGAGAGCCGGCTGCGGACTCGTGAAATGTGCCGATTGAACGGAGGGCGCGTTGCCGACATTTTCCATGATGGAATTGCTCCTGACACGAGTCGCGAAAATGG
>Ga0209672_101041_pt1 | contig 11937 bp, 9 predicted proteins | sample AraplaCol_mMS_r2_FD_184273 | JGI IMG/M metagenome (GOLD analysis project Ga0209672, IMG submission 184273) | Arabidopsis root microbial communities from North Carolina, USA - plate scrape CL_Col_mMS_r2 (SPAdes) (version 2) | ecosystem: Host-associated > Plants > Roots > Endosphere | place: USA...
TCACCGCCCTGCTGCTGGCGCTGGGCGGCGGCCTGGTGCTGAACCTGATGCCGTGCGTACTGCCCGTGCTGTCAATCAAGGCCGTCGGCCTGCTGGAAAGCGGCGAGAGCCACAGCAAGGCGCGTTCGCACGCCCTCTTCTATACGGCAGGCGTGCTGGCCACGTTCGCGCTGATCGGCGTGGCCATCGTCGCGCTGCGCTCAGCCGGCCATGCGCTCGGCTGGGGCGCACAGCTGCAGCAACCCGTTGTCGTGGGCGTACTGGCCTGCGTGATGGTGGCCGTGGGCCTGTCGATGTCGGGCGTGGTGCAGTTCGGCACCTCGCTGGGCAACGTGGGCTCGGGCCTGGCCTCGCGTTCGGGCCATGCGGGCGACTTCTTCACCGGTGTGCTCGCGGTGGCCGTAGCCAGCCCTTGCACCGCGCCGTTCATGGGCAGTGCGCTGGCCTACGCCTTCGCCGCACCGATGATCAACGCGCTGCTGGTGTTCCTGACCCTGGGCATCGGCCTCGCCCTGCCGTTCCTGGCGATCGGCTTCGTGCCGGCGCTGGCGCGGATGCTGCCGCGACCGGGTGCGTGGATGGAAACGCTCAAGCAGGTGCTGGCGTTCCCGATGTATCTCACCGCCGTGTGGCTGATCTGGGTACTCGCCCATCAGCGCGGCGCTGATGCGGTGGGCCTGGTGCTGGTAGCCGTGGTGCTGCTGTCGGCCACACTGTGGTGGTTCGAGCGCAGCCGTTCGCGGGGCGCGTTCAGCCGCGTGGCCGTGGTTGTCCTGCTCGCACTCACCATCGTGCCGCTGTTCTATCTCTCCAAGGTGCAGGCGCCGACGCAGGCCGTGGTCGCCACCGACGGCGTGGTGGCTTACTCGCCGGAGAAGCTCGCCGAACTGCGCAAGGCCGGCACGCCGGTATTCGTCGATATGACCGCCGACTGGTGCGTCACCTGCAAGGCCAATGAGCACGCGGTGCTCGACACCGACGCCTTCCGCGACCTGCTCAAGAAGACCGGCGCCGTCTATATGAAGGGCGACTGGACCGACGTGAACCCGACCATCGCCGCCTTCCTGCAGCAATACCACTCGCCGGGCGTGCCGCTCTACGTGGTGTTCCCCAAGGATGGTGGCGAAGGCCGCATGCTGCCGACCGTGCTCACCTCCTCGCTGGTCGAAGAAGCGCTGACCAAGGCTGCGGGTACGCCGGTCGCCGCCAACCCATGATCAGTCGCAGCAACTGGATCATTCTCGGCGCCGCGGTGCTGGTCGCCGGGGTAGGCGGCTGGCTGCAGCACGCCAGCCAACGCGCGCGGGTGCCGGAAGGCGTGCAGGTCGCCCAGGTCGGATCCATGGCGCCCGACGTGGCCCTGCGTGACCTGGACGGCAAGGAACATCGCCTGTCCGAGTACCGTGGTCGCCGCGTGCTGATCAACTTCTGGGCCAGCTGGTGCGGGCCGTGCCTGAAGGAGATGCCCGCGCTGGTGCAGGCGCAGGCCAACGTCGGCGAAAAAGGGCCGATCATCGTCGGCGTCGCCATGGACGATCCGGCCCATGTGCGGACCTTCCTGGCCGCCCATCCGGTGAACTATCCGATCCTGCTCGGCAGCCTCGACAGCCCCAGCACCTCGCTGCGGTTGGGTAACGTCGGCGAAGTGTTGCCGTACAGCGTGCTTGTGGACGAGAACGGCCACGTGCTGTTCAGTCGCCGTGGCGTGCTGGACGCGGACGACCTGAAGGCCTGGGCCGCGCCAGCCGCGCCCTGATGCGGTTTCGGCGGCCATACGTCGCCGCACGGTTTAACGCTAACTTCTCCTTCAAACATCGCCGAACTGCGCCGAACTGGACAACATCCGCCGGGGCGCGCACACTCCGCGCCGGACGCCGGCCCTGCCGGCACAACCCAAGGTTAGGGCGTGGCGAAGATCCTGGTCCTGCACGGACCCAATCTCAATCTGCTGGGCAGTCGTGAGCCGGAGGTTTACGGCCGCGACACGCTGGCCGATATCGACGCCTCGCTGGTGCAGCGTGCCCAGAGCGCCGGACACGGCCTGGAAGCGTTCCAGTCCAACGCCGAGCACACCTTGATCGACCGCATCCACCAGGCCCGCCTGGACGGTACGGCGATCATCCTGATCAATCCGGGCGCCTTCACCCACACCAGCATCGCCCTGCGCGACGCGCTGGCGGGTGTGGCGATCCCGTTCATCGAGCTGCATCTGTCCAATGTGCACGCCCGCGAAGCGTTTCGCCGGCATTCGTATCTCTCGGACATCGCCGTGGGCGTGATCTGCGGCTTTGGCGCGGACAGCTACCGGCTGGCATTGGATGCCGCCCTGAACCGGCTGGACCGCGCTGGCGCGTCCGCCTCCTGAATCCCGGGCCTGTCGCCCACATATTCCCATTCCGGCCGCCGCGGCGGCCTCAACGAAAAGGTTTGAACCATGGACCTGCGCAAGATCAAGAAGCTCATCGACCTGCTCGAGGAATCCAACCTCGCGGAACTTGAGATCAAGGAAGGCGAAGAAGTGGTCCGCCTGTCGCGCGTGCCCAAGGGCACCGTCACCGCCGCGCCGGTGATGCAGGCCGCCCCGGTGGCCGCGCCCGTCGCCGTCGCCGCGCCGGTGGAAGCCGCCGCGCCGGCCGAGGCTGCCCTGCCCGCCGGTCACGTGGTGAAGGCGCCGATGGTGGGTACCTTCTACGCCTCCTCCAGCCCGGGCGCTGCCGCGTTCGTGAAGGTCGGCCAGCAGGTCAAGGCCGGCGAGACGCTGGGCATCATCGAAGCAATGAAGATGTTCAACCAGATCGAGGCTGACGTGGCCGGCACCGTGACCGCCATCCTGCTCGAAAACGGCCAGTCGGTGGAATTCGACCAGCCGATGTTCGTGATCGCCTGAGCCGGCTGACCGATCATGCCCATGCTCGAAAAAGTCGTCATCGCCAACCGCGGCGAAATCGCCCTGCGCGTGCTGCGCGCCTGCCACAGTCTGGGTATCAAGACCGTGGCGGTGCACTCCACCGCAGACCGTAATCTCAAGCACGTAGGCCTGGCCGACGAGTCGATCTGCATCGGCCCGGCGCCGTCCATCGACAGCTATCTCAATATCCCGCGCATCATCGCCGCGGCGGAAATCACCGACGCCCAGGCCATCCACCCGGGTTACGGTTTTCTGTCCGAGCGCGCCGACTTCGCCGAACAGGTGGAACAGTCGGGCTTCATCTTCATCGGCCCCACCGCGGACGTGATCCGCCTGATGGGCGACAAGGTGGAAGCGATCCGCGCCATGAAGGCCGCCGGCGTGCCGTGCGTGCCGGGCTCGGGCGGTCCGCTCGGCGACAACGTGGAAGAGAACATCCGCATTGCGCGCGAGATCGGCTACCCGGTGATCATCAAGGCCGCCGGTGGCGGCGGCGGCCGCGGCATGCGCGTGGTGCGCACCGAGGCCCACCTGGGCAATGCCGTCACCATGACCAAGCAGGAAGCGAAGGCCGCTTTCGGCAACGATCAGGTGTACATGGAGAAGTTCCTGGAAAATCCGCGCCACGTGGAAATCCAGGTACTCGCCGACGGCCAGGGCAACGCCATCCACCTGGGCGAGCGCGACTGCTCGATGCAGCGCCGCCACCAGAAGGTGGTGGAAGAAGCACCCGCGCCGGGCATCACGCCGGAACTGCGCGAGCAGATCGGCAAGGTGTGCGTGGATGCGTGCATCCGCATCGGTTATCGCGGCGCCGGCACCTTCGAATTCCTGTTCGAAGACGGCCGCTTCTACTTCATCGAGATGAACACCCGTATCCAGGTGGAGCATCCGGTGACCGAGCTGATCACCGGCATCGACCTGGTGCGCGAGCAGCTGCTGATTGCCGGTGGCGAGAAGCTCTCGATCAAGCAATCGGACATCCAGATCCACGGCCACGCGATCGAATGCCGCATCAACGCGGAAGATCCCGATTCGTTCCTGCCCTCGCCGGGCACGGTGAAGCGTTTCGAGGCACCGGGCGGCCCGGGCGTGCGCGTGGATACGCACCTGTACGACGGCTACCGCATTCCGCCGAACTACGACTCGATGATCGGCAAGCTGATCGTGCACGGCCCGGATCGCGAAACCGCCATTGCGCGCATGCGCCTGGCGCTGGCAGAGACTGTGATCGAAGGCGTGAAGTGCAATATCCCGCTGCAGCAGCGCATCATGGCCGACGCCGGTTTCCAGCAGGGTGGGCAGAACATCCACTACCTGGAAAAGCGCATGGCCGAACAGAAGGAAAAGGCCGCCCACGGCGGCTGATGTGTGGCCGGCGAGTCGTCTCCACGACTCGCCGGTTTGCCTGACCACGATGTCCGCCCTGCTCACACTGCGCGAAGCGATCGACGCCATCACCGAGGCCTTTGACGAAGGCGATGGGTGGGATCGTTACGCCTGGGTGTATATCCGCGGCGCCATCACCGAGCCTTCGTGCAGGCTGTATCTCTCGCACGTCGGCGATGAAGAAGAAGCGCTGATTGCCGATCACGGCGCAGCGTTGCCGGACTTCGCTGCGGAGCACGAGCTGCGGCATTTTCTCGAGGCAGCGGATTTTGCCGAGGTGTTGTTCGTGCTTCGACGGCAGCAGCCGTCGCCCACGCTCGAGGATTTCGCGCGTGCGCTTGAGTATTACCGCAAGCACGATAGTTTTTTAGGCGAGCCGCCGTAAAGGCCACCGCACTCCATGTGGGAGCGCACCCTGTGCGCGACCGCGGAGCATCGGTGTACCTCTGGGCTGTCCAATCTCCCGATCCACATGGCGATGACCGATCGCCGTCGCGCACAGGGTGCGCTCCCACAAAAAGGGAAGAGGCAACATAGGTCCCAATTCGGCGACAATGCACGCCTGATATCGCAGGATCGCCCCATGCCCTGGCTTGAACTCTCCCTCACCGTCCGCGCCGAACAGCAGCCTCGTGTCGAAGAGGCGCTTGATGATCTGGGCGCGCTGTCGATCACGCTGCAGGATGCCGATGCGGAAACGCCGGATGAGCAGGCCATCTTCGAGCCCGGCGTGGGCGAACTGCCGCTGTGGCCGACCATCACGCTCAACGCGCTGTTCGAGGCCGACACGGATCGGCGCGGCTTGGGCGAAGCCCTGGGCGATCTGCTGCCGTGGCTGGAGCCGGCCCAGATGCTGTTCCGCGACGTGGAAGACGAGGACTGGGAACGCGCGTGGATGGACCAGTTCAAGCCGATGCCGTTTGGCCGGCGCCTGTGGATCTATCCATGGAACATCGAGCCGCCCGCCGATGAGGACATCGTGGTCGTGCGCCTGGACCCGGGCCTCGCGTTCGGCAGCGGCACGCATCCGACCACCGCGCTGTGCCTGGCATGGCTGGACAGCCTGGACCTCAGGGGCAAGAGCGTGATGGATTTCGGCTGCGGCTCGGGCATCCTGGCCATTGCCGCGCTCAAGCTCGGCGCGGCGAGCGCGGTGGGCGTGGACAATGATCCGCAGGCGCTGATCGCCTCGGCCGACAATGCCGAGCGCAACGAAGTGGCCGATCGCCTCACGGTGTATCTGCCGGAGGATCTGATCGCGGAACCGGCGGACGTCTTCATCGCCAACATCCTCGCCGGCCCGCTGGGCGACTTGGCGCCGACCTTTGCCGCTGCGGCCAAGCCAGGCGCACCGTTTGCCATCTCCGGCATCCTGCAGGGCCAGGAAGAGGAACTGCTGGCGCGCTATGCGGAGTGGTTCGACGAGCTGCGCGTGGATACGCAGGAAGACTGGGTGCGCATCAGCGGCCGACGCGCGCGCTAGTGCCTCCTGCACACGATGCGCAGCGCAAGCATCGGTTGCCGCCGGATCCATCGCCACTGAGTGACGGTTCACGGTACCGGCATGCCCGCGGGTGATTTGTCTCGCGCGGTGCACTAGGCTTGTTGCAATCCGGTCACCACGGTCCGCATGTACGCCCAATGTCCCGAATGCCTCACCGTGTTCTCGTTGAACACGGAAACGCTTGCGCAGGCGCGCGGCGAGGTCGTGTGCGGACATTGCGAGACCGTGTTCGATGCCATGGCCAGCCTGAGCGACCAGCTGCCGCCGGAGCCGTTCCAGCACCTGACGCCACGCATGCCCGAGGCTCCGCCGCGGCTGGATCTGGCGGTGTATCGCCCATCGGCCGAGCCGGCCGCCGTGGCGGAGGCGCCTGCGCCTCACGATGTATTGGACGAATTCGCCCACCTGGTGGTGGCGCCGCGTTTCGCGCGTCAACCCGAAAAAAAGCGCCGCTGGCCCTGGATCACCGCCTGCACCCTGCTCCTGCTGGGTCTGGGCGCGCAGTTGGCCTGGGCCAAGCGCGACGCACTGATCAGCGACGACACGGTAGGCCCGCTGCTGCAGGAGGCCTGCGCCACCATGGGCTGCCAGCTGCCGCTGGTGCAAGACATTGCGCGACTGAGCCTGGTGGCTCGCGACGTGCAAGCCCATCCTTCCGTCCCAGGCGCGCTGCTGATCACCGCCAATGTGCACAACGACGCGCCGTTCGCGCAGCCTTATCCGGTGGTCTCGATCACCCTTTCCGATGCGAACGGCAACAAGCTCGCCATGCGACGGCTGCGGCCCACGGAATACCTGGGCGACAACGCCACCTTGCAAAAAGGCATCCCGTCGGATGGCAGCGCGGCCTTGATGCTTGAGGTGGAAGATCCCAGCGGCAAGGCCGTGGCATTCGAATTCGATTTCGAATAGACGTCCATTTGAAGGCGCGCCATGCGCCTCCGGCGTCGCCTTGGGCCGGTTCGGCGAATCCACGCAGGCACATGTCGTGCCACCAATGCAAGTGAATGTCCATAGGACATTTTGGTTGCGTGATGAAAACACACTCCTGCCGAACGGGTACTTAAAATTCTCGGCACGCGAGGGTACACTCGCTCCTTCGTCTTGTGCTGCACCCGGCGTTCCATGCGAGCCGCCGCCAGCGGTATTTGCCATAAACACTGCAGTGGCCCACGTAGTCGCTGCGTTAGAACGTGAGGGGAAATGCCCGTGAACGCCGTACGACTGCCTGCCAGCGAGTCTCCGAAAGAGACGTCGTCGCAGAGCGCCTTGAGCGAATGCGTCAGCCGCACCGTGCGCCGCTATCTTGCCGATATCGGCGATACGGAATGCGACGAGGGTCTGCACGCGCTAGTCATCCGCGAAGTCGAAGGCCCCCTCCTGCGCGAAGTGCTGGCCTGGCACGACGGCAACCAGAGTCGCGCCGCTGCCGTGCTCGGCATCAATCGCGCCACCCTGCGCAAGAAACTCGCCGCACACGGCCTGCTGTAACACCGCTGTGTCATGCGCGCCGCCGCTGGCGCGCAGCCCCTGCATTTGGCCATCCAACTGGCGAGCCGCCCGCTTTCGGGCGACACCCGCTCCAGGCGGCTATAATGCCTGGCTTCCCCGTCCTGGAAGCCGTCATGCCTGCCTCTGCCGTATCCCCCATTCGTCGCGCGCTGCTGAGCGTGTCCGACAAGACCGGACTGATCGCGCTAGCCCAGCGCCTGCACCAGGCCGGCGTGGAACTGCTTTCCACCGGCGGCAGCGCCAAGGCACTGCGTGACGCGGGCATCCCGGTGAAGGACGTGAGCGAACTCACCGGCTTCCCCGAGATCATGGACGGCCGCGTCAAGACGCTGCACCCCAAGGTGCATGGCGGCCTGCTCGGCCGCCGCGGCACCGACGACACGGTGATGACCGACCTGGGCATCGCGCCGATCGATCTGCTGGTGCTCAATCTCTATCCGTTCGAGCAGACCGTGGCGCGCGCCGATTGCACGCTGGAAGAAGCGATCGAAAACATCGATATCGGCGGTCCGGCGATGCTGCGTTCGGCCGCCAAGAACTGGAACGACGTGGGCGTACTCACCTCGCCCGACCAGTACGACGAGGCGCTCGCGGAAATCGAAGCGCACGGCGGCCTCACGCGCGCCACGCGCTTCAAGCTCGCCGTCGCCGCGTTCAATCGTGTCTCCAACTACGACGGCGCGATCAGCGATTATCTCTCCGCGCTCCAGCTCAACGACGACTACGACGCCATTGCCGGGCATGACGCATTCCCCGCGCAGGCCAACGGTCGCTTCGTGAAGATGATGGATCTGCGCTACGGCGAGAACCCGCACCAGCAGGCCGCGTTCTACCGCGACCTGTATCCCGCGCCGGGCACGCTGGCCACGTTCCGCCAGCTGCAGGGCAAGGAGTTGTCGTTCAACAACATCGCCGACTCCGATGCCGCGTGGGAATGCGTACGTAGTTTTACCAAGCCGGCCTGCGTCATCGTCAAACACGCAAACCCTTGCGGCGTGGCGGTGAGCCTGGATGGTATCGGCCGTGCTTACGATCTGGCCTACCAGACCGATCCCACCTCAGCCTTCGGCGGCATCATCGCCTTCAATCGCGTGGTGGATGCAGCCACCGCCAAGGCCATCGTGGATCGCCAGTTCGTGGAAGTGGTGCTCGCGCCGGGCTATGAAGACGCAGCGCTCAAGGCCTTCGCCAAGAAGACCAATGTGCGCGTGCTGGAAATCCCGCCGCCGGCCGACGGCGACCTGAGCAAGGCGCACCCGGGCAACGACTCCCGCCGCGTTGGCTCGGGCCTGCTGATCCAGACCGCCGACCGCGCCATGGTCAAGGCCGAGGATCTGAAGATCGTCACCAAGCGCGCACCCACGCCCACCGAGATCGACGACCTGATCTTCGCGTGGAAGGTGGCCAAGTACGTCAAGAGCAATGCCATCGTCTACGCCAAGAACCGCCAGACCATCGGCGTGGGCGCAGGCCAGATGAGCCGCGTGTACAGCGCCAAGATCGCCGGCATCAAGGCCGCCGACGAGAAGCTGGAAGTGCGTGGCTCGGTGATGGCGTCCGATGCGTTCTTCCCGTTCCGCGATGGCATCGACGCGGCGGCGGCTGCCGGCATCCAGGCCGTGATCCAGCCGGGTGGTTCGATGCGCGATGCGGAAGTGATCGCCGCCGCGGACGAGCACGGGATGGCGATGGTGTTCACGGGCATCCGCCATTTCAGGCACTGATTCCCAACCTTAGCGATACAAAAAAAGGCGCCCCTGGGCGCCTTTTTTCTTGGCGGACTCTCACCTGAGACAAATCTGATAACGCCCCAGATCAGACAGTTCTTATGTTTCGCGCAGACCCTCGAGCGGACCATGTGCTTCGTGGACGGCAAGGACGTCCGGCAAGCCAAACGGAAACGGCCATCACTTTCCTCTTCCGCTTAAGGGTCTTGTCATGAACGCCATCTATCGCATTGTCTGGAACGCTGTCACCGGTCGCTGGGTCGTCGCCTCGGAACTGGCCAAGGGCCGCAAGAAGAGCAGCAGCAAGCTGCGCCAGCTGGCCGCCGTGTCTGCCGTGGTAGGCATGCTCGCCGCCGCCCCCATGGTCATGGCTGGACCGGCCAATGGTTTTTCCGCAGGCATCCTCGGCAACGCCTCTTGCGTGAGCACCGCGTCCACTGGCTCGGTCGTCACGGATGGAGGCATCTGCGATGCCGGCGGTGGCAGCGTACAGGCTGGCATCGTGTCCTACACCGCAACCGGTGGCTGGGGCGCTTATCTCACCGTGACTGACACCAACACGGTTCGTCTGGGTGCCGGCGGTTCCGACAAGCTGCAGATCCTTAACACGGGCATCAAGGCCCTCGCCACCCTCGACATGGGCAACAACAAGATCACGAAGTTGGCCGCAGGCGCCGTCTCCTCAAGCAGCACCGACGCCATCAATGGTTCGCAGCTGTACACCACCAACCAGAACGTGACCAGCAACACCACCGATATCACCAATCTCAAGAATGGCCAGGCCGGTCTGGTGCAGCAGGCGGTGACCGGCGCGGACCTGACCGTGGGCAACGCGACCGATGGCGCAGCGGTGAACTTCGCCGACAAGAACGGCAACGCCCGTACGCTGAAGAACGTGAAGGCTGGCGTGAATGCCAACGATGCCGTCAACATGTCGCAGCTCAACGCGACCAATGCGGCCGTGGCCCAGAACTCGACGAGCATCTCGTCGCTGAACCAGCGCGTCACCACCAGCGAAGGCAGCATCAGCACGATCAACACCAGCGTCAGCAACATCGATACCCGCGTCACCCAGAACACCAACAGCATCGCCACGCTGGACGGCCGCGTGACAAACGTGGAAGGCAACGTCAGCGACCTCACCAACCAGATCAACAAGGGCTCGGTAGGCATGGTGCAGCAGGCTGCAGCAGGCGCGGACCTGACGGTGGGCAGCGCGACCGATGGCGCGGCGGTGGACTTCGCCGACAAGGGCGGCAACGCTCGTACGCTGAAGAACGTGAAGGCCGGCGTGAACGACAAGGACGCCGTCAACATGTCGCAGCTCAACGCCACCAATGCGGCCGTGACACAGAACACGGCGAATATTTCCTCGCTGGACCAGCGCGTCACCACCAACGAAGGCGACATCGGCGCGATCAACACCAACGTCAGCCATATCGATGCCCGCGTCACCCAGAACACCACGGACATCTCCTTGCTGGACAAGCGCGTCACCACCAACGAAGGCGACATCGGCACGATCAGCACCAATGTCAGCAACATCGATGCCCGCGTTACCCAGAACACCAACAGCATTTCCTCGCTGGACGGCCGCATGACGAATGTGGAAGGCGGCGTCAGCAACCTGACCAACCAGATCAACAGCGGCTCGGTGGGCATGGTGCAGCAGGCGGCGGCCGGCGCGGACCTGACGGTGGGCAACGCCACCGATGGCGCCGCGGTGAACTTTGCCGACAAGAGCGGCAACGCCCGTACGCTCAAGGGCGTGAAGGCCGGCGTGAGCGACAGCGACGCCGTCAACATGTCGCAGCTCAACGCGACCAATGCAGCCGTGACGCAGAACACCACGGATATCTCCTCGCTGGACAAGCGTGTCACCACCAACGAAGGCGACATCGGCACGATCAACACCAACGTCAGCAACATCGACGCCCGCGTCACCCAGAACAGCAACAGCATCTCCTCGCTGGACGGCCGCGTGACGAATGTGGAAGGCAATGTCAGCAACCTGACCAACCAGATCAACCACGGCGAAGTCGGCCTGGTGAAGCAGGACGCCAGCAGCAAGGTGGTCACGGTGGCCAAGGACAGCGGTGGCAAGCGAGTGGACATGGCGGGCACGGATGGCGAGCGCACGGTGACGGGCGTGGCCGGGGGCGAGGTGAGTGCGTCCAGCAAGGATGCCGTCAACGGCAGCCAGCTGTTCGCCACCAACCAGCAGGTCGCGCAGAACACCGCCGCCATCGCCGGCAACACCGCCTCCATCGCCGGCCTGAGCCAGTCGATCAACAACATCACCACCGGCGGCAACGGCGTGAAGTTCTTCCACGCCAACTCGGCAGCCGTTGACTCTGTCGCCTCGGGCCGCGAGTCGGTGGCGGTGGGCGGCGGTGCGCAGGCCACGGCTGACCAGTCGGTGGCGCTGGGTTCGGGCTCGGTGGCTGACCGCGACAACTCAGTGTCGGTGGGTTCGCAGGGCAACGAGCGCCAGATCACCAACGTCAAGGCGGGCACCGCCGATACGGATGCGGTGAACGTGGCGCAGCTGAAGGCCGCCGGCGTGATCAACGGCGATGGCTCGGCCAATGCCGCCGTGACCTACGACCGCAACACGGACGGCTCGGCCGACCATGGCAGCGTCACGCTGGGCAACGGTCAGGCGTCCGGCGGCACGACCCTCCACAACGTGGCGGCCGGCGCGGCCGACATGGATGCGGTGAATGTGGCGCAGCTCAACGCGGTCGTAGTGAAGGCCACGAGCACGTCCAACACGATCGCGTCCAGCGATGCCGGCGCGCCGGCGGCCAAGGCGACGGGCGAGCGTTCCACGGCGATTGGCGGCGGTTCGTCGGCGACGGGCGACAACAGCGTGGCCATCGGTGCCGGTTCAGTGG
>Ga0209672_101046_pt1 | contig 11897 bp, 8 predicted proteins | sample AraplaCol_mMS_r2_FD_184273 | JGI IMG/M metagenome (GOLD analysis project Ga0209672, IMG submission 184273) | Arabidopsis root microbial communities from North Carolina, USA - plate scrape CL_Col_mMS_r2 (SPAdes) (version 2) | ecosystem: Host-associated > Plants > Roots > Endosphere | place: USA...
GCTCGGCAAGGATATCGGCGGCAAGCCCGTATGCGCGGACCTCGCGAAGATGCCGCACCTGCTCGTGGCCGGCACGACCGGCTCGGGCAAATCGGTGGGGATCAACGCGATGATTCTTTCGCTCGTCTACAAGGCGAGCGCCGACGAAGTCCGCATGATCCTGATCGATCCGAAGATGCTCGAAATGAGCGTCTACGAGGGCATCCCCCATTTGCTGTGCCCTGTCGTCACGGACATGCGGCAGGCCGGCCACGCGCTCAATTGGACCGTGGCGGAAATGGAGCGGCGCTACAAGCTCATGAGCAAGCTCGGTGTGCGCAACCTGGCCGGCTATAACCACAAGATCGACGAAGCGGCCAAACGTGACGAAAAGCTGCCGAACCCGTTCAGTCTGACGCCGGACGAACCGGAGCCGCTGACGCGCCTGCCGAATATCGTCGTCGTCATCGATGAACTCGCGGACCTGATGATGGTGGTCGGCAAGAAGGTCGAGGAACTGATCGCGCGCATCGCGCAAAAAGCGCGCGCGGCGGGCATTCACCTGATCCTGGCCACCCAGCGCCCGTCGGTCGACGTCATCACCGGTCTCATCAAGGCGAACGTGCCGACGCGCGTTGCGTTCCAGGTCTCGTCGAAGATCGATTCGCGCACGATTCTCGATCAGCAAGGCGCCGAATCGCTGCTGGGCATGGGCGACATGCTCTACATGCCGCCCGGCACCGGCTTGCCGATTCGCGTGCACGGCGCCTTTGTCTCGGACGATGAGGTCCATCGCGTCGTCGAGAAGCTCAAGGAGCAGGGCGAGCCGAACTATATCGAAGGCATTCTCGAAGGCGGCGTGGCAGGCGAGGGCGACGAGGGATCGGCCGCGCTCGGCGGCGCGGGCGGCGCGGCGGAGGAGTCCGATCCGCTTTACGATCAGGCCGTCGAGATCGTCGTCAAGCATCGTCGGGCCTCGATCTCGCTCGTGCAGCGCCATCTGCGCATCGGTTACAACCGCGCGGCGCGGCTGCTCGAACAAATGGAGCAATCGGGGCTTGTCTCGGCGATGTCCTCGAACGGCAATCGCGAAATCCTCGTGCCCGCGCGCGACGGCGACTAGGCATCGTCGCCGCGCCTGCAGCGAGCCGCGCGGCTCAAGTTCATCACGGAGAATCACCCTCATGCAGCATCGTTTCCAGCATTTCGCGTGGCGCTTGCTTTCCTCTTTTTCGTCGGTCTCGCACCCCATGCGCAGGGGGTTCGCCGCAGCGCTGTTCGGTGCCGCACTCGCGCTCAGCGCGCCAGCGGCCTTCGCGAGCGGTACCGAGCAATTGAAGGCGTTCGTCTCGCAGGTGCACTCGGCGCGCGGCGAATTCGTGCAAAAGGAAGTGAAGGCGCCATCGAAGACGCAAGGCGCCAAGCCGACCCAGGGCGCAACGTCGAGCGGCACGTTCGTTTTCTCGCGCCCCGGCAAGTTCATCTGGACCTACGAGAAGCCCTATGAGCAGGTCTTGCAGGCCGATGGAGAGAATTTTTACGTCTACGACAAAGACCTGAACCAGGTCACGATCCGCAAGCTGGGCGGCGCACTCGGGGCGAGTCCGGCAGCCATTCTGTTCGGCAGCAACGATATCGAGCAGAACTTCACGCTGCGCGACGCCGGTGTCAAGGCGGGAATCGATTGGCTGGAGCTGCGGCCGAAGTCCCGCGACACCCAATTCGAGCGTGTCGGCATTGGTTTCAGGGACGGCAATCTCGAGGCGATGGAGTTGCACGATGTCTTCGGCAACGTGACGCTGCTCACCTTCACGAACATCCAGAAGAACCCCCCGCTGAAGGCCGATTCGTTCAAGTTCACGGTGCCCAAGGGCGCCGATGTCATCAACGGTTGAATCGTCACCGGGAAAACGCGCCATGTTCGAAGACACCCGCAGCGCCGTCGATATGCCGCTGGCCGAAAGGCTGAGGCCGCGCACGATCGATGACGTGATCGGCCAGAAGCATTTGTTGGGACCGATGAAGCCGCTGCGGGTCGCATTCGAATCGGGCGAGCCGCATTCGATGATTCTCTGGGGGCCGCCCGGTGTCGGAAAGACGACGCTCGCTCGGCTGATGGCGAACGCGTTCGATGCGGAGTTCATCGCGCTTTCGGCCGTGCTGTCCGGCGTGAAGGACATTCGCGAGGCCGTCGAGATCGCGCAGACGCACCGTGCGCACGGCCGGCGCACGCTCGTGTTCGTCGATGAAGTGCATCGCTTCAACAAGAGTCAGCAGGACGCGTTTTTGCCGCACGTCGAGTCCGGGCTTTTCGTGTTCGTCGGTGCGACGACCGAAAACCCATCATTCGAGGTGAACGGCGCGCTGCTGTCGCGGGCGGCCGTGTACGTGCTGAAAAGCCTCGACGACGACGAGCTGCGAGCGTTGCTCGAGCGCGCGCTCGCGGAGCTGGGCGGTCTGGAGGCCACGGATGAGGCGCGGGAGGTACTGATCGGCTCGGCCGACGGCGATGGCCGCAAGCTGCTCAACAACGTCGAGATCGTCGCGCGCGCGGCGGCCGCGCAAAAGGCGGGGCAGATCGACGGCGCGCTGATCGCAAGCGCGCTCACCGAGAACTTGCGCCGCTTCGACAAAGGCGGCGACGCGTTTTACGATCAAATCAGCGCGCTGCATAAATCAGTGCGTGGCAGCAATCCCGATGGCGCGTTGTATTGGTTCTGCCGAATGCTCGACGGCGGCGCGGACGCACGCTATCTCGCCCGGCGCATCGTGCGCATGGCCTGGGAAGACATCGGCTTGGCCGACCCGCGCGCGGCACGCATCGCGCTCGATGCTGCCGAGACTTATGAGCGGCTCGGCACGCCGGAAGGCGAACTCGCGCTCGCCCAGGCGTTGATCTATCTCGCTGTCGCGCCGAAGTCGAACGCGGGCTATGTCGCGTACAACGAGGCGCGGCGCTTCGTCGGCAAGGACCGTTCGCGCGGCGTACCGGTGCATCTGCGCAACGCGCCGACGAAGCTCATGGAGTCGCTGGGTTACGGGCGCGAGTATCGGTATGCGCACGACGAGCCGGATGCCTATGCGGCCGGCGAAACGTACCTGCCCGACGGTATGCGCGAGCCGCATTGGTACCGGCCCACGCCGCGCGGGCTCGAGGGCAAGATCGGCGAGAAGCTCACGCGCCTCGGCGAGCTCGATCGCGCCTGGCGCAATGAGCACAAGAACAAGGACGGTTGAGTGCCCGGCGATGCCGGTGCGTTAAAATCGCCGTTTCCTCTTCACGACATCAGACTTTCCCCATGCTCGACATCCAGTTGCTGCGCAAAGACCTTGAAGGCGTTGCCCAGCGCCTTGCCGCACGCGGCTATACGCTCGACGTCGCGGCGTTCTCGGCGCTCGAAGCCGAGCGGCGCGCCATCCAGACCCGTACCGAAGAGCTGCAGTCGCGGCGCAACGCGTTGTCGAAGCAGATCGGCGCGATGAAGGGGCGCGGCGAGGATACGTCGGCGCTGATGGCGGAAGTCGGCACGCTCGGCGATAACATGAAGACTTCGGCTGCGGCGCTCGACGGCGTTCAGGCGCGCTTGCAAAAGCTGCTGCTCGAGATGCCGAATCTGCCGCACGAGAGCGTACCGGTCGGCCGCGACGAAAGGGACAACGTCGAAGTTCGCCGCTGGGGCTCGCCGCGCCAGTTCGATTTCGACGTCAAGGATCACGTCGATGTCGGCACGCCGCTCGGGCTCGATTTCGAAACGGGTGCGAAGCTGTCCGGTGCCCGTTTTACGCTGCTGCGCGGGCAGGTTGCGCGTCTGCATCGTGCGCTTGCGCAGTTCATGCTCGACACGCATACCCAGCAGCACGGATACACCGAAACGTACACCCCTTACATCGTCAATCCCGAAGTCCTCGTCGGCACGGGGCAGTTGCCGAAGTTTGCGGATGACATGTTCCGCGTGGAGAAGGGCGGTGCGGAGAGTGTCGTGACGCAGTACTTGATCTCGACGTCCGAAATACCGCTGACGAACACCGTGCGCGACAGCATTCTCGATGCGGGCGAACTGCCTGTGAAGCTGACCGCTCATTCGCCGTGTTTTCGTTCGGAAGCGGGTTCGTACGGTCGCGACACGCGTGGCATGATCCGCCAGCATCAGTTCGACAAGGTCGAGATGGTGCAGATCGTGGCACCCGAGACGTCGTACGATGCGCTCGAGCAGATGGTTACGCACGCCGAGGCGATTTTGCAAAAGCTCGAACTGCCGTATCGGGTGATCACGCTGTGCACCGGCGATATGGGTTTCTCGGCGGCGAAGACATACGACCTGGAAGTATGGCTGCCGGCGCAGAACACCTATCGCGAGATTTCGAGCTGCTCGAATACGGAAGCATTTCAGGCGCGCCGCATGCAGGCGCGGTATCGCAACGCCCAGGGCAAACCGGAGCTCGTGCATACGCTCAACGGCTCCGGCCTGGCCGTGGGACGCACGCTCGTGGCCGTGCTCGAGAATTTTCAGAATGCCGATGGCTCGGTGACGGTGCCTGCGGCACTGCGCCCGTATCTGGGCGGAGTCGAGCGATTGGAGCCGGTGCGGGCATGATCGATCGGTGCGGTGGTGGCCGAGTGCGCGCTTCTTGGTAAAAAAGCTTGGAATGCTGCTTCCAATGTTCTATAATCTTCGCTTCGCCAAACAGCGACCAGCTTGGTGAAGCGAAGTAAGCGATGGTATGGCAGCTAGTGTGACAAGGAGCTGCATGCCGTCCACAAGACGGAAAGGTGGCAGAGTGGTCGAATGCGCCGGACTCGAAATCCGGTGTACGGTAATACCGTACCGTGGGTTCGAATCCCACCCTTTCCGCCAGGACATCAGCAAAAACGGGCCTTTCGGCCCGTTTTGCATTTCTACGTCAGAAAAGATCCTTTGACCGGACGCCTTTGTGGCTCCGATTGCTTTGCGATGTCGAAGCGAGATGAGTTCAAGCGCATCGTCGTCGAGGGAAATCGATTCACCAACGCGATCAGACACGGACGAATTTTCGCGGGTTCGCTTCTTCGCTGCGCCGCATGTGGTTACATGGAAAACTTTCACCACGGGGTAGCGAATGGCGGATCGTCATCTTAAGTGGGTTCCAGTGCCCGCATTGCAAAAGGCAGGCTCGACGATTGACGGCGGTGGGTCAGGAGGCGATGATGGCGGCATGCAAGCGCGAGTCTCGGTCCTTGAAGCGGCCAACTTGGAAATCCGCGATCGTCTCATCAAAATCGAGACGCGGTTGAATGCGCTCGCCTCGAAAGAAGATTTGGCGAATCTTCGAGCCGAACTGCATGCGTCGCTGAACGTGCAAACGTGGCGCATTATCGGCGCCGTGACGTTGCTGACCGGCGCCGTTTACTATTTGGCGAAGTTCGTCCACTGACGTCCGTTCCGCATCGGGCGGCTCTCCGTTTGGCTTGAAATCAAACCCGGCTTCGCGGACTTCAGACCGTCTCCCGGCGGGCCACCTCTCGTTTTGATTGACGAACCAACTGTCGCAACGACAGTACGTGCATCAAAATCGAGCTTGGCACCACGAAAGCGGGCGTCAATACGTCCGGATAAGCGCCGACACCAATGCTCGGTACGCTCGGCACAATCAATTGAAATCGGCCCGGCGAAGTGATCAGTCCCAGGGCAATGGCGATGAGGAAGTCGACCAGCCCAACGATATTCCACGCGATCGCCGCTTTGCGGCCCTGAGCGGTGCCTCCCGCAACGGCGATAGCCGCGAGCACGGCGAGCACGCCAGTCAGCAGATCGCCGATTCCGGCCGGCAATCCGAACACCGCGGGTATCGCACCTCGCAGCGCGGCCGCGATCGCCCAGCTGCCGAACGCACGATAAGTTTGAAGCGCCACGAGCCAGGTGGCCGGCATGGCGTCGAGTACTTGGCCGACGCGTGTCGACACAAGCAGTATCGGTGTCACGACAATCACCGGCAGGAAGATCGCCAACGGCAACACAGGCAGGGCCGCGGTGCGAAACACGCCGTTGATCGCCGCGCTCCACATGAGCGCAAACCAGAGCGTGTCCGGGATCATGACCGCCAGCCAGATCGCGCGGCGTTGATTCTGTGTCAGCTCGATTCTTTCGAGCCCGAGCCACAGGCCGAGCGCGATGAGTCCGTGCGCGGCCAGTTGGTGAAGCGTGGTCGGAACGCCGCTCGTCTGGATGATCGGTAGCCAGTAAAGTAACGTGATCCACAGAGCCGGCAGCAGGACCAACCAGATCAAACTGCGTCGGATGCGACTCGGCGGGGTGATGCCGACAGGCAGTGCTGCACTCATCAACGGTCTCCAGATCAATCGGTTCGGGTTACGGGGCGAGAGTCGGCGTGACGCTTGGCTCGCCGACATAGATGTATCACCGGCACCGCTCAGCGACTACTCACCCTGGTGTTGACAAACAGTGAAGCGCAGCTTCACAGTCCGGCGCGGTGCGACCGATGGAAAAAGCGTATCCGGCGGCGAGCGACGGCTAGATGTCCGTATGCGTTTCCATGGGAAGCGCGGAAATGTGCGTTGTGGTTCTTTTAAAAAGCGAAGCACTCAAACTCAAACACTCGCGAGTCCGCTCAGCGCCCATTTTGTCCGCGGCTTTTCGCACTGCGAGGAGCGGTAAAAATGTCGATTCGGGTATTCCCGGGGCGCTCACTTTGAGTGGTCCGATTGCGAGCCGACTTTCACTAGACTAATATCCATCTCGCCAATACTTGTTTTCTCGGTCGATTGAAGTTACACGCACGAGGAAGTGATGCGAGAGATGGCCGATACTGGCTGTCGGCATTTGAGCCTGCGGCCTGCGTCTGAAAGCGATATCACATTTTTGCGCACGGTTTTTGAAAGCACGCGCGCGCAAGAATTCGCGCAAACCGGATGGAGCGCTGAGCGTATTACGGCATTACTGGCCGAGCAGTTTTCGATGCAGCATGCGTATTACCGCCGGCATTACCCGCGGGGCCGCTTCGATGTAGTCATGTTGGGCGAGACGGCGATCGGACGCCTTTATCACGATTGGCAAGGGGCCGAAGCGCGATTGATCGATATCGCGGTGTTGCCCGCTTATCGGGGGACGGGTATCGGAGGGCGACTCGTCCGCGCATTCGTCGCGCAAGCGGCGGCACGGGCAATGGCGGCGGTGTTATACGTCGAAACCGACAACCCGATGCAAGAGCTGTATCGCCGGCTCGGGTTCGAAGCGGTCGGCGAGAACGGGGTGTATCTGCAGATGCGGCGTCCGGCCGCACCGTTCATCGATGAAAGCGTCGTGCCTGTGCCAGGGCTGGCAGGTGACGGCGCGATGTAACGCGACGCGCGGCGACGCGCGAACATCCGCGGCTCGCTGTGCGGCGAGTCCGGCGAATCACGTATCAAAACGATAGACCATGGCCGGCGGCGCCGACCGAGACAGATAACGCATCACATAACGAATAAGAACCGGGGGCTTGCTTGCGGACTATCCCTACCCACGACGAGTTGCTCGAGGCGATCGGGCAACGCTTCACTTTCGCTTCCGCCGACGGGCGCTCCGTCGAGGCGGTGCTCGCGCATGCGCCTGCCGGCATCGCCATGGATGACAGCTTCATCTGTTACTCGGCTACGTTCGAGTTTCCGGCGGGAGTGTTCCTTCCCCAGGACGTTTATCGCATAGGCTCCCCAAGCGGCCGAGCGTGGGACCTGCTCGCCACGCCGACGCGGCCCACCGGGGACGGGCGATCGACGCTTACCGTCGTTGTGCACTGTCGCGCCGATGCACTGGCGATGGACGCGAGTTCGCGGGACATCGACTGAGCATTTTTTCCATTCTTGACTCGACTGGAGGTGTTGGATGAGCGATCCGTACCTGGGTGAAATCCGCATGGTGGCTTTTAACTATGCGCCTAACGGCTGGGCGCTGTGCAGCGGACAAACGATTGCTATTTCGCAAAACCAGGCCTTGTTTTCTCTGCTCGGCACCTTCTACGGTGGCAACGGCACGACGACTTTTCAATTGCCGGATTTGCGGGGCCGCAGTCCCGTGGGGGTGGGGCAGGGATTGGGATTGTCGTCCATCGTCATCGGCGAGCAAGCCGGCACGGAGAACGCGACGCTGACGACGAACAATATGCCGCAGCATACGCACACGGCGACCGTCTCGAGCGGCGGTTCGGCCACGGGCTCCGTCGCCATTCCGGCCACCACATCGACGGCATCGCAAAGTGCGGTTCCCGGTGCAACCGCGGTGCTCGGGCCGGTGAGCGTCAGCAATCACCAGGGCGCGCTCTACAGCACCTCGACGCCGAATACGACACTCCAGCCATTCAATGTCACGGTGGAAGGTACGGCGCCGTCGGTGCAGAACAGCATGGCCGGGGGCAACTCGCCGTTTTCGCTGCGCAATCCGTACTTGGGCATCAACTTCGTCATCGCGTTGCAGGGGATCTTTCCCCCGCGCGGATAAATTGAGGCATGCCGCAAGCGGCACGCCGTTGGGGATATAACGCGATGAGATTTGCCGCTAGCCTCTCAAAGCTTTTCGCTGCGGTACGCGGTTCGGCCACGACCGCGCGTCGCGACTGTACCGCTGTCCCGGCGCCGCTCATCGTCGCGCTCGAGCCGCGCATCGTCTATGACGCATCGGCGGCAGCTATCGGTGCCGCAACTGCCGCAGCTCCGCATCCGGCGCAAGTCGATGGACATGCCGCGAGCGCGGCGCAAGGAGGCGCCTCGGCGTCGACGCGTGACGTGCATGGCTTCGTGCCTGCCGCGGTGGCCGCGGCTCAGGGCGAAGCCGGCGCGCAAAACGCATCTGCCACGGCGCGACACGGCTACATGAATACGCCGTTTTCGGGCGTTGCAGGCGACGCTGCCGCGACGCGCGCGGTCCATGGCTTCACCGATTCGGCTGTGCAATCGGCGGATCGTCAAGTCGTGTTCATCAATTCGAACGTCACCGATCTTCAAACGCTTGTGGCTGGCTTGCCGGCAGGCACGCAGTACGTCGTGCTCGATTCGACGAAGGACGGGCTTGTCCAAATCGAGCAGTATCTGCAGACACACCCCGGCGTCAGCGCGATCCATCTCGTGTCGCACGGCGCCACGGGCGAGTTCCAGGTGGGCAGTACGTGGATCAGCGAAGCCGATTTCTCGACGTACAGCTCGGAGTTCGCGCAGATCGGCGCGTCGATGAAGGCGGGCGGCGACTTTTTGATTTACGGGTGCGATGTCGCCGGCAATGCGGACGGCAAGGCGCTCGTTCAGCAGATCTCGTCGATATCGGGATTGAACGTGGCGGCGTCGACCGACGCAACCGGCGCGGCCTCGCTGGGCGGCGACTGGTCGCTCGAATACGACGCCGGCACCGTGCATGCGGGCGTTATCTTTTCGGCTGCTTCGGAGCAAAACTACGATCACGTACTCGCCGCATTCGACGAGACCTATGACGGGTCGGTCGGCTTCGATACGGGCACGACGCCCGTCGCTTCGACGACGCTCGACGGCCTGACTTATACGGGCGATCAGGCTGTCGAGTATCAGGTGGTCAGTGGATCGCTTCCGGCGAGCGGGTCGGGGGGCGAGATGGTCGTCAACACGCAGGGCTCGTCGATGTCGACGCTGACGGTTCAGCGGCAAGACGGTACCTTGATGGCGGTGGAGAGCTTCGACATCGATATTTTCGTCAGCAACCAAGTGACGGTTCAGGCGCTCGATGGATCCGGAAACGTCGTTGGGAGCATCGTCCTTGATGTTTCCGCTGGCGCCACTGCGTACACGCCGGGCCACGTGTCGAGCAGCTCGCTCTTTCACGTCGATCTGTCCAGCAACGCTGCGTTCTCTCAGGTCAAGAGCATCAAGCTCATCGAGACTAGCGCCAACGGCACGTTCCTCTCGCCCACGCTGGATAATTTCACGTATCTCGCGCCCTCGTCCCCGCCGACGCTCACGGCCACCGGCGGCACGACGTCGTTCGTCTCCGGCGACAACACGGCGTCGACGCCGGTCGCCGTCGACTCTGGCATCACGCTCACCGACGGCAATTCCGCCACGGCCGTGAGCGCCACCGTATCGATCACGGGCAACTTGCATAGCGCCGAAGACGTGCTCGCATTTACGAACACGAGTGCCGCCACGTACGGCAACATTTCGGCGGGATACAACGCGGCCACGGGCATTTTGACGCTGACGTCCTCGGGGGGCACCGCCACTATCGCGCAATGGCAGGCGGCGCTGCGCGCGGTGACCTACACCGATACGGCCGTGACGCCGAATGCCGCCAGCCGCTCAATCAGCTTCGAGGTCACCAGCGACGGCTTCACGGCCGGTAATACCACGACCAAGCAGGTCAGCATCACCGATACCGATCAAACGCCGATCGTGTCGACCAGTGGCAGCGCGCCGACCTACCGGGATGGCGCATCCGCCGTGACGATCGACAGCGCGATCACAGTGAGCGATCTCGACAACACGACGCAATCGTCGGGCACGGTGTCGGTATCGGGAGGCTTCCACAGCGGCGACACGCTGGCGTTCACGAACACGAGTGCGGCGACGTTCGGCAACATCGCGGCTTCGTATAACGCGGCGACGGGCGTGCTGACGCTGACGTCCGCCGGCGCGACCGCCACTGATGCACAGTGGCAGCACGCGCTGTCCGCGGTCACGTTCTCCAGTACGAGCACGACGCTCGGCAGCCGAACGATTTCGTTCGCGACGAGCGACGGCACGAAAACGAGCACGGCAGCGACGGACACCGTGAATGTGGTGACCCCGGTTCAAGTCACGACCGATTCGGGTTCGGCGGCCTTTGTGGCCGGCGACAACACGGCGTCGACGCCTGTCGCGGTCGATTCCGGATTGACGATAACGGACACGGCGACCACGACGCTCGCCTCGGCCACTGTCGCGATCACGGGCGGCTTCCATAGCGGCCAGGATGTGCTGGCGTTCACGAACGACGGCACGACGATGGGCAACATCACGGGCTCGTACAACGCGGCGACGGGCGTACTGACGCTGAACTCCGCCAGCGCGAGCGCAACGCTTGCGCAATGGCAGAGTGCACTGCAATCGATCACCTACACCGACACGGCCGTGACGCCGAATAACGTGACGCGCACCGTGAGCTTTACTGCGGTTGACGGCGCGGGCAATACGAGTGCTACCGCGACGCGCACGGTGACGGTCACGGACACCGATCAATCACCGATCTTGACGACGACGGGAGGCACCACGAGCTACGTGGGTGCATCGTCCGGGGTGACGATCGACGGCCATGTCACGGTGAGCGACCTGGACAACGCGACCCAGTCATCGGCCACGGTCGCGATCGGTACGGGGTTTCATACCGGCGATGTCCTGAGTTTCACGAACGACGGCGCGACGATGGGCAATATTCAGGCGTCGTACAGCGCGGGATCGGGCGTGCTGTTACTGACCTCCATTGGCAGCACCGCCACGGATGCGCAATGGGCCAGTGCGTTGAGCGCGGTGACGTTCTCGAGCACCAGCACGACCTACGGCAATCGCACGATCTTGTTCCAGGTCAACGATGGAACGAAGAACAGCACCCAAGTAACGGACACGATCACCATGACGGCACCGCCGACGATCACGACCGATTCGGGTTCGGCTGCTTTCGTGTCCGGCGACAACACCGCGTCGACGCCGGTGGCGATCGACGCAGGTCTGACGGTGACGGACGGCAGCGCAACGACGCTGGCTTCGACAACGGTGGCGATCACGGGCGGCTTCCATAGCGGCCAGGATGTGCTGGCGTTCACGAACGACGGCGCGACGATGGGCAACATTACGGGCTCGTACAACGCGGCGACGGGCGTACTGACGCTGAACTCCGCCAGCGCGAGCGCAACGCTTGCGCAATGGCAGAGCGCACTGCAATCGATCACCT
>Ga0209672_101047_pt1 | contig 11888 bp, 11 predicted proteins | sample AraplaCol_mMS_r2_FD_184273 | JGI IMG/M metagenome (GOLD analysis project Ga0209672, IMG submission 184273) | Arabidopsis root microbial communities from North Carolina, USA - plate scrape CL_Col_mMS_r2 (SPAdes) (version 2) | ecosystem: Host-associated > Plants > Roots > Endosphere | place: USA...
GCTGTCGGCGCGTCATCGCGATAGCGGACGATAAAGCGGTTGTAAGTGCCGTTGCTTGCCAGCGAGCTGGTATTGATCCGCGCTGAAACGTCGTTGGCGGATGCCGCGCTTTGAGCGTGAACGGTGATGCTGAACGACAGCGCGACCGCAACAGCGGCAGCCAAAGCGCTTCGGATGGTGGTGCACTCCATGAATTGAATCCTCCCTGATGATGTCGATGCGGCCTTTCGGCAGCCGGTCTTGCCTCCACTCACGCGCAGGTGATTGCCGTCACTCCGAAAGGCAACCGATCCGTACTTTTGCGAAGGCCAGGCAACTATCGGCGGGTAATCAGGAGGCGAACAATCGAATTAGGCGCGCGCAGCTCGTTGGCATTGTCGCCACCGGTGGTCAGATTTATCCGATACGGATGCGCATTGACGCATCGCAGGCGAACAGGCGCCTGGTGTGGCAGCCGGTCAGCCGGCTCCTATGCCCGACGCCGTCCTGGATCGTTCTCACAGCGCGGAAACTCTGGGAAAATGGCCTACTCCCAGACCTTGGCCTCAGCATGCAACTCGTCGATATCGGCGCGAATCTCACCCACGAATCCTTTCGGCACGACTTTGATGCGGTGCTTGATCGTGCAAAGCACCATGGTGTCGTCCAGCTGGTGGTGACGGGCGCATCGCGCGACGGAAGCACGCATGCCTTGACCCTGGCCCAGGCGCACCCTGGCACGCTCTATGCCACGGCGGGTGTGCACCCGCACCACGCGATCGATTACGACGACGCCACCGATGCGCTGCTGCGCGAACTGGCGACGCATGCGGAAGTTCGCGCCGTGGGCGAGACCGGGCTGGACTACAACCGCAACTATTCCCCGCGCGATGTGCAGCTGGCGGTGTTCGAGCGGCAGCTGCAGATTGCGGTGGACGTGCAGAAGCCGCTCTTCCTGCACCAGCGCGATGCGCACCATGATTTCATCGCCGTGCTGCGCCGCTATCGCGACAGGGTGCCGGCCGTGGTCGTGCACTGTTTCACCGATACCGGCGAGGCCTTGCGTGATTATCTCGCACTCGATTGCCATATCGGCATCACCGGCTGGATCTGCGACGAACGACGCGGCACGCACCTGCGCGAGCTGGTGAAGGAGATTCCCGCCAACCGCCTGCTGATCGAAACGGATGCGCCGTATCTGTTGCCGCGCACGGTCAGGCCGCAGCCGTCGCATCGGCGCAATGAGCCGATGTTTCTGCGGCATATCTGCGATGAGATTGCGCGGGATCGCGGCGAGTCGCCTGAGCACACTGCCGCGAACAGCACGGCGGCAGCACGTGCCTTCTTTGGATTGCCTTCCGATTGATGCACAAAGGCCCCGCCATGGCGGGGCCTTGATCTGACGTATGCGTCACAGTCGTCAACCGACCACGCGCGTGCTTCCCGGTGCGAGTCCATCCAGCGCATACGGCCCGACCCGTTCGCGAATCAGGCGCAGCGTGGGGAAACCCACGGCCGCCGTCATGCGCCGCACCTGCCGGTTGCGCCCTTCACGCAACGTGATGCGCAGCCAGCTGGTGGGTATCAGCTTGCGAAAGCGCACGGGCGGATCGCGCGGCCATAGCCACTCAGGCTCGCTCGCATGTTCCGTGGGCGCGGGCAGCGTGGGGCCGTCGTTGAGCTCAACGCCGCGACGGAGCGCGTCGATCGCCTCGTCGGTGATCTGGCCGTCCACCTGCACCAGGTAGGTCTTGGGTTCCTTGTGGCGCGGGTCGGTCAGCTTATGCGCCAGCCGGCCGTCGTCGGTCAGCAACAGCAGACCTTCGCTGTCGTGATCGAGCCGTCCGGCCGGATAGACGTCTTTTTGCTTGACGAAGCCAGCCAGCGTGGGACGACCGTCCGCATCGCTGAACTGGCAGAGCACGCCATAGGGTTTGTTGAGCGCTATCAGCATGCAGCACGCGCAGCGATCCGCCGAACGACGGATCGCTGCCGTCTCAGTGCGACGAAGCCGTCGATGCGTCCGGCTTCACGAAGCGCAGCGTCATGCGGTCCGATTCGCCTATGGCCAGATACTTCGCACGATCCTGCTCACCCAGGGTCAGCGTGGGCGGCAGCGTCCAGACACCCTTGGGATAGTCCTTGGTGTCCTTGGGGTTGGCGTTGATCTCGCTGGATTCCTGCAGGCGGAAGCCGGCGTCGGTGGCGAGCTTGATCACCACATTGGTGGGCAGGTAGCCGCTGTTCTTCACCGCATCCAGGCTGGCGTTGTCGGCGGCGCGGTGATCTTCCACGCCCAGCACGCCGCCGGGACGAAGCACGGCAAAGAACGCCTTGAACATGGCCGGCGCCGTATCGGCTTCCACCCAGTTATGCACGTTGCGGAAGGTCAGCACCATGTCCGCCGAACCGGCTGGGCCAAACGAGGGTGCCTTGGGATCGAATTCCACCAGCTGCGCCTTGCCGTAATGCGCAGGGTCAGCGGCGAACTTCGCCTTCAGGGCGGTCAAGTCGCGGCTGGCCTCGCCATCGGCGGCAGGCTTGGAGGTGGCGGCGATGTAGTGGCCGTTATTGCGCAACAGCGGCGCCAGGATTTCGGTGTACCAGCCGCCACCCGGGGTGATTTCGATGACGGTGAGATCCGGGCGGATGCCGAAGAACTGCAGCGTGCCCTTGGGATGGCGATAGACGTCGCGCGCCTTGTGGTCCTGCGCACGCCAGTCACCCGCGATCACCTGATCGAGCTGGGAAGCCGTGAAGTCGCTGGCGCTGGTGGGCGGCACCAGGGCGCCGGCGGGCTGATCCTGCACCTGAGCGTTGGCCGGCGTGGAGTTGCCACTGCAGGCCGCCAGCAGCACGACGGCCAGCCCAAGAAACACACGGCTATTCATTGAAAACCCCTATCGAAACGGCTGAAAGGCACAGGCAGCACCGCGCGTGAGCTTGCCGGCCGGGATGTATACAAAGGGTGGAAAACCGTAGGTTTTCCACCCCGGAATGAAACTAGCTAACCACGGGAAGCTGGAGGCGGTCTTTCGCTGGATTTGGCTACGGTTGGCGATGGTGGTGTTCGACGCTCCGTCGTGGGTCGCCCACAGGGTGGGCTCCTACAGGAGATCCGGACTTCGGGCCAGGCGCCCCACTTGTAGGAGCGCACCCTGTGCGCGACCGCGGCCTCACATCGCCAACGCGCCGCTGCCTAGCCGCTCAGTAGTGAATCACCGAACGAATCACCTTGCCTTCATGCATCAAATCAAACGCCTCGTTGATGCTTTCCAGCGGCAGCACCTTGGTGATCATCTCGTCGATCTTGATCTCGCCGGCCATGTAGCGATCCACGTAACCCGGCAGCTGCGAACGTCCCTTCACGCCGCCGAATGCCGAACCGCGCCAGACGCGGCCGGTCACCAGCTGGAACGGACGCGTGCTGATCTCCTGCCCTGCGCCGGCCACGCCGATGATGATCGACTCGCCCCATCCCTTGTGGCAGCACTCCAGCGCCGAGCGCATCACGTTGACGTTGCCGATGCACTCGAACGAATAGTCGACGCCGCCTTCGGTCAGATCCACGATGACCTGCTGGATCGAGGTGTCCGTATAGTCTTTCGGATTGACGAAATCCGTAGCGCCCAGCGCGCGTGCCATCTCGAACTTGTCCGGGTTGGTATCCACCACCACGATGCGACCGGCTCTCGCCATCACCGCACCCTGCACCACCGACAGGCCGATGCCGCCGAGACCGAACACCGCCACGCTGGCGCCCGGTTCCACCTTGGCGGTATTGAGCACGGCGCCGATGCCGGTGGTGATGCCGCAACCGAGCAGGCAGACCTTCTCCAGCGGCGCGGCCTTGTTGATCTTGGCCAGCGAGATTTCCGGCAGCACGGTGTATTCGCTGAAGGTGCTGGTGCCCATGTAGTGCAGCAGCGGCTTGCCGTTGAGCGAGAAGCGTGATGTACCGTCCGGCATCACACCACGGCCCTGGGTGACGCGGATTCTCTGGCAGAGGTTGGTCTTGCCGCTGAGGCAGAACTTGCATTCGCCGCATTCGGGCGTGTACAGCGGAATCACGTGGTCGCCCACTTTGAGCGAGGTCACGCCCTCGCCCACTTCCTCCACGATGCCGCCGCCTTCATGGCCGAGGATCACCGGGAACTGGCCTTCCGGATCGGCGCCCGACAGCGTGAACGCGTCGGTGTGGCACACGCCGGTGGCCACGATGCGCACCAGCACTTCGCCGGCCTTGGGTCCGGCCACATCGATCTGCTCGATGGACAAAGGCTTGCCTGCTTCCCAGGCGACGGCGGCGCGCGATTTCATGGCTGGAATCCTTGAGGGCTGTGGTGGGGAATGGGAATGATGAAGGGTTGAGGGCGGATGTGAAACTGTTGGAGGGGGCGACTTTGGTGTGTGCCGCTACCTTGTAGGAGCGCACTTGTGCGCGACGGCCCCGCGTCACGGCATCGACATGGCGCCTGTCGCGCACAAGTGCGCTCCTACACAGGGCTGTTGCCGGTGGCGTACGACATCGTCTCCGCATACTTCCCCGCCTCGCACAGCAGCCACTCGCGAAACGTACGCAGCCCCGCGTGATCCTTCGCATGCTCCGGATACACGAGGAAATACGCCTCGGGGATCTGCTGGTAGCGATCGCCGAGCACCGTGAGCTGGCCGGCCTCGATCAGCGGGCGCGCCATCACCATGCGGCCCAGGGCGACGCCCATGCCTTCCATGGCGCCGCGCTGCAGTGCGTCGGTATTGTCGAAGTGGGCCACGTAACGACGCGGCAACGCGCTTTCACCGTCGGCGAACCAGTCGCGCCAGCGATCACCCGGATCGCCCAGCAGCGGCCATTGGCTGAGATCGTTGGGATCGAGATCGCCCATGCGCTCGATCAGCGCGGGCGACACCACAGGAGCGATCCATTCGCCGAACAAGCGCTCGGTGATCAGGCCCGGCCACGGCCCGCGGCCGTAACGCACGGCGGCGTCCACCGGATCGCGTTCGAAATTGACCAGCTCCACGCTCGATTGCAGGTTGAGCTGGAGTTCGGGATGCGCCGCCACCAGTCGCGCCAGGCGTGGCACCAGCCAGCTGGACATGACACCGGGGATGGCGCTCAGCGTGAGCACGTCGTCGCGGCGGCAGCGGAAGCCGGCCATGGCGCGGTCGATCCCTTCGAAGTGATGGCTCACCGACTCCATCAGTCGCCGGCCTTCCGCGGTGAGCTGCACACCGCGCGGGCCGCGCTCGAACAGCTTGCGTTCCAGGCGTTGTTCCAGTTGCCGCACCTGGTGGCTGAGCGCGCTCACCGTGAGGTTGGCTTGCTCGGCGGCGCGCGAAAGATTGCCCAGCCGGGCGACCTGGACGAACTGTTGGAGGAGATCCAGCGACACGCGTCCCATCTTGAATTTCCTTCAAGTCTGGTTTGCGAATATATCGCTTTTTGGTCGCGCGCGGCGGTTCTACCTTGAGGCCTCACTCAAACGGACGGGAGGGTGCCATGAGCTCGATCTACACCAATCTGCTGTTCATGCACGGACATATCACCAACTTGGAACTGGTGCGCCGCCTGGCCGAAACGCCGCCCGGCCCGCCGCCCTCCAAGGGCAAGCGCCAGCCCACCCCCAACGTGATGACGGCTATCCGCAAAACCGCGACGACGTCCAAACTGGCCCACGGCTGCGGCTGAACTGACGACACCGGCCCCACGAGGCCGGTGCCGGCGTTGTCAGAGCTTGCCCGCCGCCAGCTGCACGTTGACAGGCGCGCCCAGGTCTTCCGACGAGCGCCCTTCGGCCACGCTGTATTGCCCGCCGCGTATCACCCAGGTGTGCTTGGCGGTGTCGAAATCGGCCAGCAGTCGAGGTTCGAGCGGGATGGTAAGCGTGCGGTGCTCGCCCGGTTTCAGGAACGCCTTGGCATAACCCGCCAGACGCGCCGATTTCGCGCCGGGTACGCGCACATAGACCTGCGCCACTTCCGAGCCAGCGCGTGCGCCCGTATTGGCGATCTCAACGGTCGCCGCGAGCTGGGTGCCCTTGGCGTCGACCTTCAACGCACCATGCTGGAAGCTGGTGTAGGACAGGCCATAACCGAACGGAAACAGCGGCTTGATGCCACGCGACTGATACCAGCGATAGCCGACGTTGGCGCCTTCGATGGCATAGTCGACCGATTCGGGCTGCGTGCCGCCCGAGACGCCGGGAATCTCCTTGCGCGGCAGCTGCGAGAGATCGCGCGGCCAGCTCACCGGCAAGCGGCCCGAGGGATTGACCTTGCCCGACAGCAGATTGGCGATCGCCTTGCCGCCATCGCCACCGGGATACCAGGTCTCCAGCACGGCGCCGACCTGATCGAGCCACGGCATCGCCACGGGACCGCTGTTTTCCAGCACCACGGTGGTGCGCGGATTGGCCTTGGCCACCGCATCGACCAGGGCATCCTGGTTGTCGGGCAGTGTCAGATCCGGCGTATCGACCGACTCCGCCTGCCACTTCTGCACGAACACCACGGCCACCTGCGATTTCGCCGCGAGCGCTGCCGCGGCAGCCACGTCATTGCCTTCCGCAAACTGCACCTCGGCCTTGGGCGCCGCATCGCGCAGCGCCTTCAGCGGCGCGTACGGGTGATACATCACCGGACCGGGCCAGGTGGTCGGCGGCAGACCCGGCACGGCATTGCCGCCCATGGCCGTCACCAACGACGAACCGCCACCGGCCAGCACGCCCTTGTCGGCGTGCGCGCCGATCACCGCGATCGACTGCAGCTTGGTGAGATCGAGCGGCAGCAGGCTGTTCTCGTTGCGCAACAACACCGCGCCCGATTCGAGCGTTTCACGCGCGACTTTCAGGTTGGCCGGCGCATCGATGGGCGCCTTGCCAGCCGGATACTGGAACACGCCGACGGCAAACATGCTGCGCAAAATACGTTGCACCATGTCGTCGATGCGCGACTGCTTCACGTCGCCCTTGGCCAGCGCCGTGCGCAGCGGTGCATCGAAATACACTTCCTTGTCGAATACCTCGCCGGCCGATTCCTGGTCCAGTCCCGCATTGACCGCCTTGGCCGCGCTGTGTGCGCCACCCCAGTCGGACATCACGAAGCCGGGATATTTCCAGTCGCGCTTGAGTACCTGGTTCATCAGGTAATCGTTCTCGCACGCCCAGTCGCCATTGATCTTGTTGTACGAACACATCACCGAGGCGGGCTTGCCGCGCTCGATGGCGATCTCGAAGGCGAGCAGATCCGATTCGCGCATGGCCTGCTCGCCAAGCTGCACATTGATGGTGTTGCGCGCCGTCTCCTGATCGTTCAAAGCGTAGTGCTTGATGGTGGAGATGACGTGCTGTCCCTGGATGCCCTTGATCGCTTCGGCCACGATGCTGCCGGCCAGCAGCGGATCTTCGCCGGCATATTCGAAGTTGCGGCCGTTGCGCGGTTCGCGGGTCAGATTGACGCCGCCAGCCAGCAGCACATTGAAGCCCTTGTTGTGCGCCTCGCTGCCTATCATGGCGCCGCCGCGATAGGCGACCTGCGGATCCCAGCTCGCCGCCGTGACCGGGCCTGCCGGTAGCGGCGTGGCGTGATCGCCGGGGCGCATGCGATCGGAGCTCGCCACGCCCAGGCCTGCATCGCTTTCTTCCAGTGCGGGGATACCCAGCCGTTCGATCGGCGGCACATAACCGGCCGATGCAATCGCGCCCTTGGGGAACGGTGCCGTGGCGGGGCGGTCGGGCCCGGCGTAGTAGCTGCGGATCAGCTGGAATTTTTCGTCCTGGGTGAGTTGCGCAAGCAGCAGCTTGGCGCGCGCATCGGGCGAAAGCGTGGTGTCGTTCCACGGCCGTGCCACGGTCTGCGATGTCGCCACGCCAGCCCACGTGCACAAACCCATCACAACTGCACCGGCCAAAACTGCGCACCGCAGTGCGCTCATCTTGCTCTTCATCCGTCCTCCTTCGCTGTCGCCTGACGACGTGCTCGCCTGGGCATCACACAGGCCGCGCGTATACTCGCCCGTCTCGGCATTCGAGTATGCCCCAAGAACTTCTTCCCCACATCGAACACGGAGCACATCCATGCAACTGCGTCCCCTGGGTCGATCCTCCCTTTCCGTCGCGCCGCTGGCTTTCGGTGGCAACGTCTTTGGCTGGAGCGCGGATGAACAGCGCTCGTTCGATCTGCTCGATGCCTTCGTTGACGCAGGCTTCAACCTGGTCGACACCGCGGACGTCTACTCGGCATGGGTGCCCGGCAATTATGGCGGCGAATCGGAAACCATCATCGGCAAGTGGCTCAAGCGCAGCGGCAAGCGCGACCAGGTGGTGATCGCCACGAAGGTGGCGAAGTGGGCGGAGCATCCTGGCCTGTCGCCGATGAACATCAACCAGGCGGTCGAGGGTTCGCTCAAGCGCCTGCAAACGGACTACATCGACCTCTACCAGGCGCACGAAGACGACGCCACGGTGCCTTTGCACGAAACCTTGGCTGCGTTTGGCAAGCTCATTGAACAAGGCAAGGTGCGCGTGATTGGCGCATCGAACTACGTGGCGGATCGTTTTGCCGAGGCTTTGAAGGTATCTGCGGAACATGGCTTGCCGCGATACGAAACGTTGCAGCCGGAATACAACCTGGTCAGCCGCGCGGGGTATGAGAAGGAACTGGAACCGCTGGTGGTGTCGGAAAACATCGGCGTGATCAACTACTACGCGTTGGCCAGCGGCTTTTTGAGCGGCAAATACCGTAGTTCGGCAGACCTCTCAAAGAGCGCGGCTCGCAGCGGCGCCGTGCAGAAGTTCCTCAACCCGCACGGACTGCGCGTGCTTGATGCGCTCGACAAGGTGGCCAGGGCGCACGGCGCGACGCCTGCACAGGTGGCACTCGCCTGGTTGATTGCGCGGCCAAGCGTGACCGCGCCGATTGCCAGCGCGACCAGCGTGCCGCAGCTGAAGGATTTGCTGGGCGGCGTAACCTTGCAGCTGAGCAAGGAAGAGCTTGTGGCGCTGGACCAGGCGAGCGCCTGAGACCGCACCTGCCGCCGCGATCATCCCGATCGCGGAAGCCTTCGGCGCACATCGCCGACTACAACAATAGCCCCGGTCCACCTACAGAAGGCAGCCGACGGTTGGCGCAATCTCCGTCCTGCGCGTTAGCCAGGCGCTCGCACCGGGGAACCTGAGCCTGGTCGAGCCACGGACACCTAACGGCAACCCGTGTACCAACCGCTACCTTCTCCAGGAGTACGCCATGCAAAAGATTGCCTTGTCGATCGCCTTCGCAGCCACTGTACTTTTTGCGAGCGCATTCACTCCAAGCGTTGCAAGCGATGCCACGCCGAATGCCGGCGGCAACTTTACCGCCCCGGTTCCTGCGGCGGACGCAAAGGTCGCTCCGGCTCGTGCACCCATTTCCTGGTACACATGCGTCGGCCGACTGAAGTTGTGCGGTCCGCGTCATATCGTGTGCGGCCGATGCAATTGATGCAACGTGCAAGTTGAGCATTCGCTTCCTGAGCTCATGGGCCCCCGCAAGGGGGCCCTTTTTGCAGGCCCAGGCACGGTGCCGACGAGCGAGCTTACGGCTGCGTTGGGGCGATGCCTTCCGCGTCGCTACCGTCGGGCGCTTCGACTTGGTAGCCCTGGGCTTTGAGACGGGCGATCAGGCCTTTCGGCGACAGCACTTCCTCCATCGGAAGCATGGCGAAGGTCTGCGTATGCGTGGAAAGCGCCTGTTCTGCCGCACTGATCCACAGCGCATCGGCCTTCTGCTTCACGTCGTTGAAGCCAAGCTGCTTGGCGAAGCCCGCCTCGGTCACGGCCGAGATGCAGGCTTCGCGCTGGTCGTTCATCGGCAGCTTGCGCAGCGTGTCGATATCGCCGGTGGACCAGGCATTCGCCCGTTCGGTGATGCGGCCCATGTCCCGCTCCACGGTGTCGAGCGTGCGACCGAAGCATTCGCGGTCGTCCATCGGCGAGGTCTTGAACGTCTTCACCGCGTTGCGCGGCTCTTCGATCAGCATCGTGTAGCGCGCCGTGACGACCGTGACGTTGTGCTTCTTGGCGATCGCGCGCACCGAATCCTTCACGCCCCCGGAAGCGGTAAGCCCGTAATGCTTGATCGCCTTGTCGTACAACTCGACTGCGGCAAAGATGGGACGCCAGTTCTCGATGCCGCTGTCGTTGCCGATGTATTGCTTCTTCAGCGTCAGCCAACGCGCATAGTCCGGTGCCGGCACCATCTGCTGCAGCGTTTGTCCATCGGGATTCTTGCGTGCGCCCACCAGCGACGGCAGCAGGAAGAGCTTGCCGAAGAAATTGGTCTTGGGCTTGAGCGATACCGACGGCGGCCCCAGCACCTCCTGCGACTCGGCAATGGTCTGCTCGACCTCGTCGGTTTTCCACTGGATCTTATCGGGCAGCGGCGACAGCGTGCCGAGCACCCACATCACGTGGTCGCCCTTGCTCACCTTCCACAAGCCCGGGCCCGGCTGGATGCCGCTCACAGTCACCGCTTCGAGATTCTGCACCTGGCCTGCCGCGCTGCTTGCAGGCGCGGGTGCGTTCTGTGCAACCGCCGTGCCGGCCATCGCGAGCGGACCTGCGAGCAGGAGCATGGACAACGAACGAGCCAGATGGGCAGATGTCATCGTTTCAAATTCCTTGAGGGCTGCTTTGAGACACGCACGCAGCAGCCGGGTTCCTTGAGGAGGCGCGTTCCGCAAACCGAGGCCGCTGCCTGCGCGTCATTCTAGAACGGTGGCTTGCGTAGAACGGCGACAGCCGATGGATATCGATCCAGCTGCCGTTTGGTTTCGCATCAACGCGGCGTTCATCATGGTCAGTGCGGCGCTGGCGCGCCCAGGCAGGGCGTGACCACGCGCTTCAACACACCGCTGTCGTCCGGCCAGCGAAATGTCGCCTTGAGCGACTCGCCGCCCTTGGCAGCCGGTATCGCGATCGTCACGCTTCCGCTCCCTGCTAGCCCCTGTTTCGCCACCGCGTCGACGTCGCCGGTGGACACGCCGAACACGAACGGCGTACCGACATTGAATGCACCGCCATCGCCATACCAGCCGCCAACCTTCAGCTTGACGGGCGTCGCCGACACACCGGTCACGACGATGGGACCGTGTGCCGTCGCATCCGGACCTTCGTACGGGTCCGTGTCGAACCCCAGCGCCTTGGGATCGATCACCAGCTCCAGCGATACGCGTCCGCCATCCGTACGGCAGGCGAATGCCAGCGTCGCATTGGCCGTGTAGTGCTGATAGGTCGCGCTGCCGGCGATGCGTGCGCGATACAGCGGCGCCGCCTGCTCCGGCTGTTCGAACAACCACAGATTGGCTGCGCCGTGCGGCGTTGCGCTGAGCGCGAGCGATGGACACAGGGCCAGCCATGGCAACAGACGGCAGGCGCTGCGGATGCGCGGCATGGGTGCGCGGTGAATTCGGAGGCTGGATGAGACGGACACGGCGGTTGTACTCCCCGGGTGAGCAAGCGGTTTCTGGTGATCGCGTAGTGAGCAGCCAAAGATCGCGGAATCCAGCCGTGAGGCGCGCACGAAATACGCCAAGAAAGCTGTAGGAGCCGTCCTAATTTCTGAAGGCTCGCCCGAATCTTCGCAAAAATTAACGACACCAGGGGAGGTGACGCTGGAGATTTGCAGTGAGGCGTGACACGCGGGTGATGCATCGAGTCGCCCTGCCTGTTGCGAGACCTCAAGGAGCTTCACTTCAGAGGACGGTTATGAATTTTCACTCAACCCACAGGCGAATTCTGACGCTGGTCATCGCCGCAAGCCTGGGCACTTTTGCCATCGAAGGTGCAAAGGCTGCCGATACGGCGGCCTTCTGGAAAGACAACACGACGGCGAAGGCCAGCACAGCCGGAGCGCCTGCCGCCTATCGTGCG
>Ga0209672_101048_pt1 | contig 11882 bp, 8 predicted proteins | sample AraplaCol_mMS_r2_FD_184273 | JGI IMG/M metagenome (GOLD analysis project Ga0209672, IMG submission 184273) | Arabidopsis root microbial communities from North Carolina, USA - plate scrape CL_Col_mMS_r2 (SPAdes) (version 2) | ecosystem: Host-associated > Plants > Roots > Endosphere | place: USA...
AGCGATCGTCTGGGCCTTGGCCAGCTCGTAGTACGACTTGGCCTGGTACACGTCGGTCACGGCGGACAGGCCGACCTTGAAGCGCTGGTCAGCCTGGTCATAGGCCTCTTTGTAGGCGTCTTCGTTGGCCTTGGCGAACACCAGCGCATCCTGGCTGGTCAGCACGCCGAAGTAGGCCGTGGTGACGCGCACGTACAGGGCCTGCAGGGAGGCTTCGTACGCGGAGTCCTGCGAATGGGCGGTCGACTTGGCGGCCGACAGGTTGGCCCACTGGCTCAGGTCGATGACCGACTGGTTCAGCGTGGCCGACACCTGGCGAGTACGGGAGTGGCCCGAATTGGAAAGGAGGCTGCTGCTCGCCGAGCCATTCGACTGCTGCGTGAGTCCGTAGCTGCCGTTGAGCTGCGGCAGCATCAACGCACGCGCCTGAGTCACGCCCTCACCGACGGCCAGGCGGGTAGCTTCCGCCTGCGACAGCACCGGATCGTTGGCGCGGGCTTCTCGGTATGCATCCAGCAAGTCCTCGCTGTGGCCGGCCAGCGGCAATGCCGACAGGGCCAGGGCGAGGGTCAGAAGCTTCAAGCGCATGGGTTGCCTCATGTATGGGGAAATAGGTTCAAAAAACGAAGCGACGCGGCGGCTCGGCGTGCTTCAAATAGGGCAGGTCGGTCTCAAACAGCGATTCTTCGCGATAGCGACCATTGCCCTCGTGGGTGAGCAGCAGCACGTGCTGCACCGGCGATTCGCCGCGCACCACCAGCAGGCGGCCACCGGGCTTGAGCCAGCCCAGGAAACGCTGCGGAATCTGGTACACCGCGCCCGTGACAACCAGTGCGTCGAACAAGCCGTTCGGCTGCCAGCCGTTCACCGCTTCGCCGACTTCCAGCGTCGCGTTGGTGATGCCGGCACCGGCCAGGCGCTGGCCCGCGGCGGTGACGAAATCGGCATGGATGTCCAGGCTGGTGACGTGACCTGCGAGCTTGGCCATGCAGGCGGTCAGGAAACCCGAACCCGTGCCGATTTCCAGCACATGGTCGTTCCCGGTCAGTTCCAGCGCCTGCAGCACGCGGCCCTCGACCACCGGCTTCATCATCACTTCGTCATGACCCAGCGGCAGGCACAGGTCGGCAAAAGCCAGCTTGCGGTGCTCGGGGGCAACGAAGTCCTCGCGGCGCACGCTGCCCAGCACGTCGAGCACGCGGGCATCCAGCACCTCCCAGGGGCGCACCTGGTTTTCCACCATGTTCACTCGCGCCTGTTCGAAGTTCATCGCCATGTTGCTTGGGTCCTAATGCAAATCGGAAAAAAGGCTAAAAAGGATAAGCGCTTAGCCATCTTCCGACAATGTGCAAAGCCTGCGGGTTCGTACCAACGACACGAAGTGCCGGAAGTCATCGCGCTTGGTTGACGGAAGTCATGCGTGGCGCGGTGTCCGCGGACACTTCGCCACGCAGGGTTACGCACTACGTCGATGTTTCCCCGTACGCGCGACCACCGTCTGACCAGGGAGTCGCGTAAGTGCATCTTGCATGGCCTGATGCAAGGATGCGTCAAGGCGCTGGATTCGGGCCCGGGGCGAGAGGCTGCCGCGGCTCTGTGCCGCAACCTCCAGCCAGGCCAGCCAGCGGGCGATACGGCCACGCTCGGTGGGGTCCAGCCCGGACAGCGCGGCGCGCGCCGCGAATGCCGCCCGGCGGGCCTCCGCCTGGCCTGGTTCAAGCCAGCAGGCAAGCGAACGCTGGGCGAGTCGATACGCCGGGCTGAGGGAAAGTTCTGCGATAGTGGTGGACATAAGGGAAGCCGTGTATCTTGGCCATGGAAAATAACTAAACCGCCGCGTATACTAAACGGGCGTTATCCATTTGTGAAGCCATTTGTGAAGGTATAGCCATGAGCACGATCCCGCAGACCAAGCCTCAGGGGCCCGGCCGTCCCAAGGATATGGAAAAGCGCGCGGCGATCCTTGAGGCCGCCAAGGGCCTGTTCATCCGCAACGCCTTTGCCGGAACCAGCATGGACGCGGTGGCGGCAGAGGCCGGCGTGTCCAAACTCACCGTCTACAGCCACTTTGGCGACAAGGACAACCTGTTCCGCGAGGTGATCCGCGCGCGCATCCAGGACCTGATCCCCGAAGACACCTACCACTACGACCCGGCCGAAGACATCCGCGTCGCGCTGGAGCGTATCGCCCTGCATCACGTCCGGCTCGACTGCGACGTGCAGAACGTGGGCACCTTCCGCGCCATCCTCAGCGACTGCCGCCAGGGCAACCCGCGCTACGGCAAGCTGCTGTGGGAAGAAGGCCCGGATCGCACCAATGGGCTGATGAAACGCCTGCTGCAACAGGCGGTTGACGACCGCAAGCTGGATATCGCCAACGTCGCCCGCGCCGCCGGGCAGTTCATCTCCCTGATCAAGGGCGAAATGCTGTTGCGCCGCATGTTCGGCTGCGAAGAGTGCGCCCAGTCCTATGCCGCCGAGCTCGAGCAGACCGCTCGCGATGGCGTGGACATGTTCCTTCGCGCCTATCTCCCGCGTTGATCCCCGCCTGATCCAGGCTCGCCAAGGCCGCCGCACTCGCGGCCTCCCTCGCTTCGTGCTCAAATAGCGGCTTGAGGCGGGGGTGCCGGCAACAAGTCGGCTGAGAGAGTCCCTTCGAACCTGATGCGGCTAGTACCGCTGTAGGGAGCTTCGCCGCAATGTCCTAAGTGCATTGCGTCCGGCGCCGTCCGCTTTTGCTGATTTGCGATTCTTTCGCAAAGACCCGCGCACCCTCTGTGCGGATTTCTCACAAAAGCCAAGTCCCCTCGGGGACCGCTGTAACCCGGACGGACAGAAGCCGATGAATGCCCTCCCCAATGATCTCGCGCGCGCCGCGCAGGAACTCTCCGAAGCCGTGACGCGCCCCATCCCGGGTTCGCGCAAGATCCACGTGCAGGGCAGCCGCCCGGACATCCAGGTGCCGCTGCGCGAAATCTGCCAGGCGCAGACGCCGACCCTGTTCGGCGGCGAAGAAAACCCGCCGATCACCGTCTACGACACCTCCGGCCCGTACACCGACCCCGACTACAAGGTGGACCTGGTCACCGGCCTGCCGGCCCTGCGTGCAGGTTGGATCGCCGAGCGTGGCGACACCGAGCAGCTGACCGGCCTGAGCTCCGCCTTTGGCCGCCAGCGCGCCGCCGATCCCAAGCTCGATGCCTTCCGCTTCACCGCGACGCGTGCCCCGCACCGCGCCAAGGCCGGCGCCAACGTCACCCAGATGCACTACGCCCGCCAGGGCATCGTGACGCCGGAAATGGAATACATCGCCATCCGCGAAAATCAGCGCATCGAAGCGCTGCGTGACAGCGCCCTGCGCACCCAACACCCGGGCGAGGCGTTCGGCGCGGCGTTGCCCAAGCTGATCACGCCGGAATTCGTGCGCGACGAAGTGGCCCGTGGCCGCGCCATCATCCCGGCCAATATCAATCACCCGGAAGCGGAGCCGATGATCATCGGCCGCAACTTCCTCACCAAGATCAACGCGAATATTGGCAATTCTGCCGTTTCCTCGGGCATCGCCGAGGAAGTGGAAAAGCTGGTGTGGTCGATCCGCTGGGGCGGCGACACGGTGATGGATCTGTCCACCGGCAAGCACATCCACGAAACGCGCGAGTGGATCATCCGCAATTCGCCGGTGCCGATCGGCACGGTGCCGATCTACCAGGCGCTGGAGAAAGTCGGCGGCGTGGCCGAGGATCTCACCTGGGAGATCTTCCGCGACACGCTGATCGAGCAGGCGGAGCAGGGCGTCGACTACTTCACCATCCACGCCGGCGTGCTGCTGCGCTTTGTGCCGCTGACCGCCAAGCGCGTCACCGGCATCGTCTCTCGCGGCGGTTCGATCATGGCCAAGTGGTGCCTGGCGCATCACAAGGAAAATTTCCTCTACACGCATTTCGAAGACATCTGCGAGATCATGAAGGCGTACGACGTGTCCTTCAGTCTCGGCGATGGTCTGCGTCCGGGCTGCATTGCCGATGCCAACGACGCCGCGCAGTTCGGTGAGCTCGATACGCTGGGTGAACTGACCCAGATCGCCTGGAAGCACGACGTGCAGGTGATGATCGAAGGCCCCGGCCACGTGCCCATGCAACTCATCAAGGAGAACATGGAGCGCCAGCTGGAGAAGTGCCACGAGGCGCCGTTCTACACGCTGGGACCACTGACCACCGACATCGCGCCGGGCTACGACCACATCACCAGCGCCATCGGCGCGGCGATGATCGGCTGGTTCGGCACCGCCATGCTCTGCTATGTGACGCCGAAGGAACACCTGGGCCTGCCGAACAAGCAGGACGTGCGCGACGGCATCATCGCGTACAAGATCGCCGCCCACGCGGCCGATCTGGCCAAGGGCCATCCCGGTGCACAGGTGCGCGACAACGCGCTGTCGAAGGCGCGCTTCGAGTTCCGCTGGGAAGACCAGTTCAACCTCGGCCTCGATCCGGAAAAGGCCAAGGAATTCCACGACGAAACCATGCCCAAGGATGCGCACAAGAGCGCGCATTTCTGCTCCATGTGCGGCCCGAAGTTCTGCTCGATGAAGATCACCCAGGACGTGCGCGACTACGCTGCGGAGCACGGCACGGGCGAAGAGTCGGCCTTGGAAGAAGGCATGGCGGAGAAGTCGGCGGAGTTCCGCCAGCAGGGCTCTGAGGTTTATCACAAGGCCTGATGCGCAAAGCGTCCCGTCGGCATCGTCGGCGGGACGCTGAAACGTCATCCCCTGTAGGAGCGCACTTGTGCGCGACCGCAGCGTTTCAGCGCTCCGCTCCGTCGGGTGGTCGCGCACAAGTGCGCTCCTACAAGGAATTGGTAGCGACCCGCGTCGTCATGGGCGTTACATCCACACCGCTTTTTTCACCTGCGTTTCGCGCGTCGCCACCTACGGTGCAGGTTCGCCCAGCCAGCCCGATGGAGCCACGTCCATGGCAGCCAAGCCGTTCCTCTCCGATATCGAAACCATCCGCAAGCGCGCCCGCGAACATATCGACAATGGCGCGATCACTTCCGGTTATGCCGCCGATCGCGCGACCGTGGTCAAGATACTCAACGAAGCGCTGGCCACCGAAATCGTGTGCGTGCTTCGCTACAAGTATCACTACTACATGGCCAAGGGCATCCACGCCAAGAGCGTGGCCGCCGAGTTTCTCGAGCATGCCAATGAGGAACAGGGGCACGCCGACCTCATCGCCGAGCGCATCACCCAGCTCGATGGCGCACCCAACTTTTCGCCCGAAGGGCTGCTGTCGCGCAGCCATGCCGATTACGTGGAAGGCGACGACCTGGTCGACATGATCAAGGAAGACCTGGTCGCCGAACGCATCGCCATCGACAGCTATCGCGAGATCATCACCTATCTGGGTACAGCCGATCCGACGTCGCGCCGCATGATGGAAGGTATTCTTGCGATGGAAGAAGAGCACGCCGAGGATCTTGCGACCTTGCTCGACAATCTCGGCAAAAAGGGCGAACCGCCCAAGCCGGCCAAGGCACGACCCGAGAAGAAAGCCACCAAGCACTGAGCGGAGTCATCCCGCCGGCGGGTACGTGCGTTGAAGAGACTTATTGCACCGGGAGACGCGCCATGCCGACCACGGACAACGCCCGCCAGGGACATGGGCTACTGAGGGCCGTACTGACCACGCTCGCGCTGGGCGTGCTGCTGGCCAGCGTCGTGATGGCCTGGTGGGTCCGCCGGGCCGATGACAGCGCAAGCATGACGGGACAGGCGGCGGTTTCGTCGGACGCCGGTCGCTCGCAGAGCTGAAACACCATAAAAAAACGCCGCCCGGAGGCGGCGTTTTTGGGCTTCGATCAGGCCTTCTTGTCGGCCTGGTAACGCTTGATGCCTTCTTCGATCTCGGCCTTCGCCTCATCGGCGCCGACCCAGCCGTCGATCTTGACCCACTTGCCCTTCTCCAGATCCTTGTAGTGCTCGAAGAAGTGGCCGATGCGCTCCAGCCAGTGGCCGGAGACGGACTTGATGTCCTTGATGTGGGCGTAACCGGCAAAGATCTTTTCCACCGGCACCACCACCAGCTTTTCGTCGCTGCCGGCCTCGTCGGTCATCTTCAGCATGCCCACCGGATGGCAACGGATCACCGAGCCCGGCACCAGCGGCAGCGGCAGGATCACCAGCGCGTCCAGCGGATCGCCGTCGCCGCCCAGGGTGCCCGGCACGTAGCCGTAGTTGCAGGGATAGCGCATCGGAGTCGACAGGATGCGATCGACGAAAATCGCGCCGCTTTCCTTCTCCACCTCGTACTTGACGGGCTCGGCATCCTTGGGGATTTCGATGATGACGTTGATTTCGTCCGGAACCTTGCGGCCGGCGGGTACGAGGTGCAGACCCATGAGCGTGTCCTTGGCTAGTCAGATGCAAAGACTTGAAAGGATACGTCAAAAGCTGCGCCATCGCAGCCGCAGGGCGGTTTCGCGCCCGGTTGCAGTTCAGCGTGAGACCGGTGCGCGCGGCGTGCTCAAGCCTGGTAGGGCCGTTCGCGTAACCACTTGGTGGCGATCCATTTTTCGCCCTTGAGCACGGGCAGGCCGGCATGCAGCGAGGCCTCGTCGCCGGTGTCGTAAGCGAAATAGACGGCTGAACCGCGCATGGCCGTCACGGTGAGGCCGATGCGGGGAAAGGCCGTGCCGCCGCCTTCTTCCGGCGTATTGAGGTACATCACCACGCTGGCGATGCGCTGGCCGCCGCGCGAGGTGACCGCCGAGTAGCCTGGCTGGTCGGGATTGAACCAGTCGAAATGTGGCTCGTATTCCTGGCCCGGCTGGTAGTGCAGGATCTGCAGGCCTTCGCCGTGGCTGACCGGAATCGCGAGCAGGTCGGCAATGCGTTGCTCGATGCGTTGCACGAGCGGCGTTTCGCCGATGGCGAAGAACATGCCCTGGCTGGTGCGGCGCTCATCGGTCTGATGGCGTCCTTCGACATCCACGGTGAGAGAGCGTGCCAGCCGCGGTTTTGCTTCAGCGACGAGCTCGTCGCATTCCTCCAGGGTGAGCAGGTTCTCCAGCACGCGCACGACGGGCGCATCGGTGCTCACGGCAATGCGCACGGGATGGCCGTTGACGGTCTCCACCGGCGCCTGCGGATGGCGCGTGCGCAGGCCCACGACCTTGGCCTTGGACGCAGCCATGACCGTGGCCAATGGCAGGTTCAGTACGCGCGCGACGATCTGGCGGCTCTGCTCGCCGCCATAGCCGGCATCCTTGAGCATCTTCAGCAAGTCGCTGAGACTGACGCCGGAGCGGCTCGTGGAAACAATCCATTCGCGCAGTTCGGGACGTATCGTGTGATGGTTCATGCGTCTGGAAAAAGCGGCGCCGGCTCAGGCCGGCGCCCCATGTTACGCAGGACGCGCGATTACTTCACGTGATCCCACAGGTAGGTATAACCCAGGGCATTCATGAAGGCCGCCTGCTTGTTGTCCGCTGCCGCGCCGTGGCCGCCCTCGATGTTCTCGTAGAAGCTGGTGTTGTAGCCGAGCGACTCGAGCTTGGCGGCCATCTTGCGTGCATGCACCGGACCCACGCGGTCGTCGCGGGTGGAGGTGGTGAACAGTACCGGCGGATATTTCTGGCCCGCTTTCGCGTTGTAGTACGGCGAGAACGTCTTGATCCACTCCCATTCCTGCGGCTTGTCCGGATCGCCGTATTCGGCAATCCACGAGGCGCCGGCCGACAGGTGCGTATAGCGCTGCATGTCGAGCAAGGCCACCTGGCTCACGATCGCGCCATAGAACTGCGGATACAGCGTGAGCATATTGCCCATCAGCAGGCCGCCGTTGCTGCCGCCCATGGCGCCCAGGTGCGCGGGCGAAGTGATCTTGCGCTGGATAAGGTCTTGCGAGACCGCCGCGAAATCCTCGTAGGCACGCAGGCGATTGGCCTTGAGCGCGGCTTTATGCCAGCGCGGGCCGTATTCGCCGCCACCTCGGATGTTGGCAATGACATAGACGCCGCCCTTTTCAAGCCATGCACGGCCCACACTGCCGCTATAGGCCGGCTGCTCGGAAATCTCGAAACCACCGTAGCCGTACTGCAGCGTGGGATTCTTGCCGTCCGCCTTGAGATCTTTCGGCGCAATCTCGAAGTAGGGCACGCGGGTGCCGTCTTTCGATACGGCGAAATGCTGGCTCACGTCGTACTTCGACGCATCGAAGAAACTCGGGCTGTGTTTGATCGCCTGCGCTTCACCCTGGCCCAGGCTGCCATAGTACAGCGTGGTGGGCTGCAGAAAGCCGGTGACGGTGAGGAAGTAATCGTCGCCGGTGTCGTCGTCGACACCGCCGGCGGCGATGGTGGACAAGGCTGGCGCGCCACCCAGCGGTTCACGCTTCCATGCGCCATCCCCCGGCGTGAGCACCTCGAGCTTGTTCACCACGTTGTCCATCACATTGAGGATCAAGTGATGGCGCGTCCACGAATACGCATCCAGCGCCGTGCTATCGGATGGTTCGAACAGGACAGTGAGCTCGCGCTTGCCGGCCATGTAGTCGTCGAATTTTGCCGCGAGCAGCGAACCGGACTTGTAGGTCTTGCCGGCGACCGTCCAGTCGTTGCGCGGCTCGATCAACAGCCATTCGCGATGCACGTCGGTATTGGCATCGTTGGGCACGTCGATCTTGGTGAGCTTGCCGTCCTTGCCGCGCAGATAGGTTTCGCTTTCGTAGAAGGCGATCTGGCGGACCACGAAATCGCGCACGAAACCAGGCGTGTTGTCGCGTCCGGCAGACACGGACATGTCGTCGTCTTTGGCTTCGTACACCGTGGTCGCGCTCGACAGCGGCGTGCCGCGCTTCCATGCCTTCACGATGCGCGGGTAGCTCGACTTGGTCATCGAGCCCGGGCCGAAATCGGTGGCAACGTAGAGGTGATCGTTGTCCATCCAGGACACGCGGCTCTTCGCTTCGGGCAGTTCGAAGCCACCCTTCACGAATTGCTTGTCGGTGAGGTCGAACTCGCGCACCACATCCGCGTCGGCACCACCGCGCGACAGCGAGACCAGGCAGCGCTTGTAATCGGGCTTGAAGCAATCGGCGCCATGCCAGACCCAGTTTTCTTTCTCCGCGGCGGCGAGCGCATCGAGATCGATCACTGTCTCCCAAGCGGGCTTGTCCTTGCGGTATTCATCCAGCGTCGTGCGGCGCCACACGCCCTTGGGGTGATCCTTGTCGCGCCATAGGTTGTAGTAGCGGTCGCCGATCTTGCTGACCATCGGAATGCGCTCGTTGGAGTCGAGCACTTCCAGCAGGCGCGCATCGAGCTGCTTGAACTCGGCGCTGTCGGCGTAGTTTTTCACCGTCTGGGCATTCTGCTGGCGAACCCAATCGAGCTGCTTGCTGCCGTCGATGGTTTCGAGCCAGAGGTTGGGGTCTTGGGCGGTGGGGGTGATGTGGTCGGCGGCGTGGGTCATGCTCGTTAGTGTGAGGCTCAGCGCTAGTGCCAGCCAGGGTGTGATCTTGGAGGTCATGGGGGTCCTTGGGTGGGTGTGGCTGAGGGTTTTAGTTTGGTGGGGCGGTGGGCGTTGGGGCGCGTGACTAAAGTCAGGGGCGGGTCGCCTTCCCGGATCATCATTGCCGTCGTCCCGGCGTAGGCCGGGATCCAGAGCCTCGGTTTCTGGTTGTCGCCTCGAGGCCAGGGTGCCGCCTACGCGGCGGGCGTTTCGATCGGCTGCCGCCGACCGAGTCACTTTTCTTTTGCTGGCCCAAAAGAAAAGTAACCCAAAGAAAATGGCCTGATAACGCCCGCAGCATCGTGTTGGGATAAACCCGAACGCTTGAGGCGCGCCGTCATGGGACAACCTCCGAGGGTACACAGGGGTACCTCAAAGCGCTGCGCAACGCGCCCGAATCGCTGAGGACTTAAAGCCGAGCCTCGCTGCGCTTTGGCCTTTGAGCTTCGCGGTGCACCGTACTTCTCCCTCTCCCCTCCGGGGAGAGGGCCGGGGTGAGGGGCGGGTGCTCGCGAAGACCTCTCCATCCGCACTTTTTTGTGCGCTTCGGGCCTAAACCCACTCCTCTTCCGAGGAGTGGGCCAGCAACGCAGCGGAGGGCTTACAGAAACGGAATCAACAACAGCGCCACGATGTTGATGATCTTGATCAGCGGATTCACCGCCGGCCCCGCCGTATCCTTGTACGGATCGCCCACCGTGTCGCCAGTAACGGCGGCCTTGTGCGCTTCCGAACCCTTGCCGCCGAAGTGATTGTCTTCGATGTACTTCTTCGCGTTGTCCCAGGCGCCGCCGCCGGTGGTCATGGAGATGGCGACGAACAAGCCGGTGACGATGGTGCCGATCAGCACGCCGCCGAGGGCCTGCGCGCCCGCTTCGGGACCGCCCAGCCACTTGAAGCCGAACACCACCACCACCGGCACCAGCACGGGCAGCAGTGAAGGCACCAGCATTTCCTTGATGGCCGAGCGGGTGAGCAGGTCGACCGCACGCGAATAATCGGGGCGGGTGGTGCCTTCCATGATGCCCTTGATCTCGCGGAACTGGCGACGCACTTCCTCCACCACCGCACCGGCCGAACGGCCCACCGCTTCCATCGCCATCGCGGCGAACAGATACGGGATCAGGCCGCCGATCAGCAGGCCGATGATCACGTACGGGTTGGAAAGATCGAAGCGGAAATCGGTGAGGTTGAGATGCTGGTTGAGGTTGTGCGTGTAGTCGGCAAACAGCACCAGTGCGGCGAGGCCGGCCGAACCGATCGCATAGCCCTTGGTCACCGCCTTGGTGGTATTGCCCACCGCATCGAGCGGATCGGTGACGCCACGTACTTCCGGAGGCAGCTCGGCCATTTCGGCGATGCCGCCGGCGTTGTCGGTGATCGGGCCGTAAGCGTCCAGCGCCACGATCATGCCGGTCATGCTCAGCATCGCCGTCGCGGCGATGGCGATGCCATACAACCCGGCCATCTGGTACGCGCCCCAGATCGCCGCACACACGGCCAGCACCGGCAGTGCGGTGGATTTCATCGACACACCGATGCCGGCGATGATGTTGGTCGCATGGCCCGTGGTGGATGCCTGCGCAATGTGCTGCACGGGTTTGTATTCGGTCGCCGTGTAGTACTCGGTGATCACCACCATCGCGCCGGTCAGCACCAGACCGATCAAGGCGCAGCCATAGAGGCGGCCCACGCCGTAGGCCGAGTCGGCCATCAGTTGGCTGGTGATAGGCCAGAACGCAATCGCGGCCAATACCGCCGACACCGCAACGCCTGCATAGAGCGCACTCATGATCTTGGCGCTGCGCGCCTTCACGAAGAAGGTGCCGATCACCGAAGCCACGATGGATGCGCCACCCAGTACCAGCGGAAACAGCACGCCGTTGCTGCCGGTTTGTTCGGCCATCACGCCGCCGAGCAACATGGTGGCGATCAAGGTCACCGCATAGGTCTCGAACAAGTCGGCGGCCATGCCGGCGCAATCGCCCACGTTGTCGCCCACGTTGTCGGCGATCACGGCCGGATTGCGCGGATCATCCTCGGGAATGCCCGCTTCCACCTTGCCCACCAGGTCGGCACCCACGTCCGCGCCCTTGGTGAAGATGCCGCCGCCCAGGCGCGCGAAGATGGAAATCAGCGATGAGCCGAACGCCAGGCCGATCAGCGCATGCAGCGCGTGCATGGTCTCGTAGCCCATGCGGCCCAACACCACGTAGTAGCCGGTGACGCCCAGCAGGGCCAGGCCCACCACCAGCATGCCGGTGATGGCGCCGCCGCGAAACGCGACATTCAGCGCGGCAGCCAGGCCATGACGCGCGGCTTCGGCGGTACGCACGTTGGCGCGTACCGACACGTTCATGCCGATGTA
>Ga0209672_101049_pt1 | contig 11868 bp, 10 predicted proteins | sample AraplaCol_mMS_r2_FD_184273 | JGI IMG/M metagenome (GOLD analysis project Ga0209672, IMG submission 184273) | Arabidopsis root microbial communities from North Carolina, USA - plate scrape CL_Col_mMS_r2 (SPAdes) (version 2) | ecosystem: Host-associated > Plants > Roots > Endosphere | place: USA...
TGGAGCCGGACATGGTGGAGTTCTGGTATGGCGCCGAGTACCGGTTGCACGAACGCGTGCGCTGGAGTCGCCACGGCCAGACCTGGACGAGCCGTCTGCTGTACCCCTAAACCCGATCAAGGCCATCCGCATGCGTGCAGCGCCCGCCGATCACGTCGCCCAGCAGGGTTTTGTCGTGCACACGCGTGGGCGCGGCTTCACCGACATCAGCGACAAAGTCGGTGACGTCGTGTCCGCCAGCGGCGTGCACACCGGCATCGCCCATGTGTTTAGCCTGCACACCAGCTGTTCGCTGCTGGTCAGCGAAAACGCCGATCCGGCCGTACGCGAGGACCTGGAGCGCTGGTTTTCTCGCGCCGTGCCCGATGGCGACACGATCTTTCAGCATGACGAAGAGGGTCCGGACGACATGCCGTCACACGTGCGTGCCATTCTCACCGGCGTCAGCCTGATGGTGCCGGTGCACGCGGGGAAACCGCAGCTCGGGACCTGGCAGGGCATTTATCTATGGGAACACCGCCGCGATCCGCATCAGCGCAAGATCACGGTGACCGTGCTGGGGCATTGAAGGCGTGACTGACATTCGCAGCAACAACGACCACTATCCGCAACGCATCGTCTGTCTTACCGAAGAACCCACCGAAGTGCTGTACGCACTCGGCGAGGAACATCGCATCGTCGGCATTTCCGGCTTCACCGTGCGGCCACCGCGGGCGCGCAAGGAAAAGCCCAAGGTCTCGGCCTTCACCAGCGCGAAGATCGACGAGATCCTCAAGCTCGAGCCTGATTTCGTGGTGGGTTTCTCCGATATCCAGGCAGACATTGCGCGCGAGCTGATCAAGGCCGGCGTGGAAGTGTGGATCAGCAATCACCGAAGCGTCGATGGCATCCTCGCGTATATCCGGCGCCTGGGTGCGATGGTGGGAGCCCACGAAAAGGCAGAGGCGTATGCGCGCAAGGCCGAGCAACAGATCGAGCGCATCCAGGCAGCTGCGGCCCAGTTTTCACGGCGACCCAAGGTCTACTTCGAGGAGTGGGACGATCCGTTGATTACCGGCATCCAATGGGTGGCGGAACTGGTCCGCATCGCGGGCGGTGAGGATGTGTTTCCGCAGATGTCAGGGCAGTCGCTGGCCAAGCATCGCATTCTTGCGGATCCGCAAGACGTCGTTCGCGTGGCGCCGGACATCATCCTTGGCTCATGGTGCGGCAAGCGGTTTCGCCCGGAGAAGGTGGCGGCGCGTGACGGCTGGGATGCGATTCCGGCGGTGCGTGACGGTGAGCTGTTTGAGATCAAGTCGCCGATTATTTTGCAGCCGGGGCCGGCGGCATTGTTTGATGGGCTTGAGGCGATGCATGGGATTTTTGCGCGGTGGAATGCGCAGCGGGCTGGGTGAGGTTTGCTTCGGCATCTGGGCACGCGCTCTGCCGTCGTTTCGGTCAAGGCGACATCACCTCTGAGTAGTCCGCTCTTGGCACGTCATCCCGGAGCAGGCCGGAAGCGCTCTTCAACAGCCGGATGGCTGGTCATCCAGATGCGATGCGCTTGGTTGTCGCGATACTGCGATCTGGCTCGCCTGCCGCGGGCTTCCGTCCTCCTGCCGGGGGCCGGGTCACTTTCTCTTGCTTGCCCACGCACGCGCTTCGAGCGCGTGCGAACGGCGAAGCCGGCCCGAAGGGCGGAGGGCAGGATGCCCGGAGTAAGAGAAAGTAACCAAAGAGAAGGGCCCCCCGGATAGCGCGTCTTCCGGGCCTTTGGCCCTTCAGGTGCGCGTGCGGGTTACGGGGTTTTTCGACAGGACATCCCTGTCCTGTCGAAAAACTGGCCGCATCCCTGCGGCCACCCTGCGGGCTTTCCTCCACCCGCCCGCCGCGTCATACGGGGACCCCGGGGGCAAGAGCCAGATCAAGAGCCCAACTCCCGGCGTTGCCGAGCCGAGCGAGTCTTTTGTAGGAGCGCACTTGTGCGCGACCAACCGGAGCGATGCACCGCAGCGCTGCGGTCGCGCACAAGTGCGCTCCTACAGAGGGTTTCGTATGTTCGTGGATGGGGATCAATCTTGCCGGTCGGCTCTTTGTGGGAGCGCACCCTGTGCGCGACACCTACGGGGCGATACGCCCAGGTGTGACTGTCGCGCACAGGGTGCGCTCCCACAGACAAGCGATCCCTCTCCCGCACGGAAGAGGGATCAAGTAGGGATTACCAGATCTTCACTCGCTGGTTCTCCGGTCGCCACATCGGCTGGCCTTGCTTCACATCGAACGCCTCATAGAAATCCGGCACATTCGACAGCGGGCCATTCACGCGCCACTTGGCGGGTGCGTGCACGTCGGAGAGCAGGCCGGTGCGCAGTTGTTCCTGGCGTTCCTGCGACAGCCAACCCAGCGCATAGCCGAGGAAGAAGCGCTGCATCGGCGTGTAGCCGGCGATCTTTTCGCCCTTCTTGTATTGCTCGGTCTTCTTGAACGCATCGATGCCGATCATGATGCCGCCGAAGTCGGCGATGTTTTCGCCGAGGCTGGCTTCGCCGTTGATGTGCAGGCCGGGCAGCGGTTCGTACGCATTGAACTGCTTGACCATCACATCGGCGCGCTGCTTGAAGCGGGTGGCGTCTTCCTTGGTCCACCAGTCGACCAGGTTGCCCTTGGCGTCGTACTGGCGGCCTTCGTCGTCGAAGCCGTGGGTGATTTCGTGGCCGATGGTGGAGGCGGCGACATAGCCGTAGACCACCGCATCATCGATCTGGTTGTCGGCGAAGCCCGGGATCATGAACTGCGCGGCAGGCAGCACGATCTCGTTGTTGGAGGGGTTGTAGTAGGCGTTGTACGTCTGTGGGGTCATCTCCCACTCGTTGCGATCCACCGGCTTGCCGAACTTGCTGATCATGTCTTCGGCCTGCCAGCGCGTCGCGTTCATCATGTTCTGCGCGTACGAGGTGCGGCCGATGGTGAGCTTGGAATAATCCTTCCACTTGTCCGGGTAGCCCACCTTCTTGGTGATTGCCGCCAGTTTTTCGTGCGCCTTGGCCTTGGTGGCGGGACTCATCCAGTCGAGCTGGTCGATGCGCTCGCCGTAGGCGGTACGGATGGCTTCCACCATCGTGTTGTAGCGCTGCTTGGAGGCCTCGGAGAAGTAGTCCTTCACATAGATGCGGCCAAGGATCATGCCGAGCGCATTGTTCTCGGCGCGCAAGGCGCGCTTCCAGCGCGGCTTCTGCTGGGTCTGGCCCTTGAGCGTGCGGCCGTAGAAGTCGAAGTGTTCGTTGTCGAAATCCGCGCTGAGGTAACTGGCATAGGCGTCCACCAGGCGGGCGCGCATGTAGTCGCGCAGGACAGGCGTCGGCGTCTTCGCCAGCAAGGCCTGCATGCCGCTGAAGAATTCCGGCTGGCCGACGATTACCGTGCTGGCCGGCAGCTTCCATCCGGCCAGGCGCGTGTTCCATGCAATGGCGGGCGTGTATTTGGCCGTGACGTCGGCCGGCGCCATCTTGTTGTAGTTCTTCTCGGGATCGCGCAGATCGGCGAGCGGGCGGGATACCTTGGCCAGCGCGGTTTCCAGCGCCATCACCTGCTTGGCGCTGTTGGCCGCCTCGGCATCGCTCTTGCCCAGCATGCGGAAGGTGCGGTGCAGATGTTCCACGTACGCCGTGCGTACCTTGGCGACGCCTTTTTCCTGGTTGAAGTAATAGTCGCGCTCCGGCAGGCCAAGACCGCCCTGCCACAGGTGCACGGCCATCACGTCGCTCTGCTTTTCATCCTGCTGCACGGAGAAGTCGAAGAACGGTCCCACGCCCAGCAGCTGCAGGGCGAACGCTTCGTCGAGAGCGGAATTGACATCGTGCACGGCATCGATGCGCGCGAGCTCGTCCTTCAGCGGGGTGATGCCGAGCTGGTCGGCCAGCGCCTGGTCCATCGCGATGGTCCAGAAATCACCGATTTTCTGCTCGTCGCTGCCGGGAGCGGCGTTCTTGTTGGCGGCGGCGTCTTCGCTGATCTTGCGCAGCTTGGCGTACAGCTCGTCCTGCACGACTTGGCCGATGCCCCACTGCGATTCCTCGGGCGGGATCGGATGAGCCTTGAGCCAGGCGCCGTTGGCGAATTCGAAGAAGTCATCGCCGGGCTTGACCGAAGTGTCGATGTGATCGGCGACCACGTCGGGCTTGGTCGTCGTCGGCGCCGCGGTGGTGCTGGCGGCATACGCGCTGCCGACCGAGGCGGCGGCAAGGGCCAGCACCAGCAGGCGGCGGCGCAGGTTAGGCAGGGTCGCTTTCATGCGGTGAATTCTCCAGGAGAGAGGTTTGACATGACGATGAAGCGTCCAGGGCGCGACGGCCGGCGATGTGTGCCGGCAACGAGAGCGTCATGGACGTGGAAAGGGCTCAGAGACCCAGCGCCAGGCGCGCGCCGAGATCGGTCAGCGGCGACACCAGCAACAGGCGCGCGAGGATCAGCACGATCATCACCACCCACGGCGCGAAATCCAGGCCGCCCGCGGTGAGCTTGCCGCGCAACGGGCGCAGCAGCGGCGCCACCAGGCTGCCGGCCAGCCGATAGACCGGGTGGTAGCTCTCGACCTGGAACAGGCTCATCAGCGACCAGATGAAGATCAGCACCACGTAGAACATGGCGATGAAATCCAGCGTGTCGGCAATCGACAGCACCAGCAGCCCCAGCACATGAGGGAACAGGCCCAGCAAGGCGAACAGCACGATGCGCTTGATCAGCATCAGCAGCCACACGATCAGCAAGGCGGCCACATTGAGGCGGCGCCAGTTCGGCAGCAGGCGACGGATCGGCGCCAGCACCGGGTTGGTGGTGCGGTAGACGAACTGGCTCAGCGGATTGTGGAAGTCCACGCGGCTGGCTTCGGCCAGCAGGCGCAGCACGAACAGCGCGGCGGCGGCGCCAAAGGCCAGCTCGACCAGGAAGGAGAGGGCGTTGACGAGGTAACTCACGAGGCGTCATCCAGGGCAGCGGCCAGCTCGGCGCCGCGACGGGTGGCGGCGGCCACGGCGTGGGCGACAGCTTGGGCGAAATGATCGGCGGCGAGGCTTTCCAGGGCGGCTTGGGTGGTGCCGTTGGGCGAGGTCACCCGCTGGCGCAGCACGCCGGGGTCTTCGCCGCTCTCCACCAGCATGCGGCCGGCGCCCAGGCAGGTCTGCGCGGCCAGCGCACGCGCGGTTTCACGCGACATGCCCTGGGCAAACGCGGCGTGTTCCAGCGCTTCCACCATGGCAAAGAAATAGGCCGGACCGGAGCCGGACACCGCGGTGACGGTATCCATTAGCGATTCGTCCTCGACCCAGCGGGTGAGGCCCACGGCATCCATGATGTGCTGCGCCTTGGCGCGTTGCTCCGGGCTGGTGCGCCGATTGGCGAACAGGCCGGTGGCGCCGGCGCCGATCAGCGAGGGCGTGTTGGGCATGCAGCGCACGATCGGCAGGGCATGGCCGAACCAGCGTTCGAGCTGGTCGATACGCACGCCTGCCGCGATGGAGATCAGCATGGGGCGCTGGCGCACCAGGGTGTCCAACAGCTCGGCGTGGATGGCCGGCATGATCTGCGGTTTCACCGCCAGCACGAGCACATCGGCGTCCGCGGCGGCCAGGCGGTTCTCGGCATAGCTGGCGATGCCGAACTCGCGACCCAGCTCCTGGCGCGCGTCGGCACGGGGCTCGGCCACGGTGATCGATGAGGCGGCCACGCCGGTCTTGAGCAGGCCGCCGATCAGGCTGCGCGCCATGTTGCCGCCGCCGATGAAAGCGATACGTGTCATGCAGGGTCCTCACTGATGGGTCCGTACCTTACCGGACGCTGGGGGGCCTCGTCCCGTGGCGGAAGTTCAGAGTCCGCGGCGGCTTTGGGCGGGAACTTCGAACCTGGTCCGCAGTTTGCGGCTTACGGCCAAAGGAAAGACTGGTGGCGCGGCCTGCGCGGCGAGTAGTATCGGCCAGCAGCTTGGGAACGGGGAACGGACCTGTCGCACGGCTCGGCGCCTACGCGCCGCGTTGCCGCGTCTGGGGGAAACCGCCTTCCGCCCGGGCGTTTGCCATCCAGATGATTGGGTTCAAGGGGAAACCAGATGGATATCGCCGAACTGCTTGCCTTCTCGGTGAAGAACAAGGCCTCGGACTTGCACTTGTCCGCCGGCCTGCCGCCGATGATCCGCGTGGACGGCGACGTACGCCGCATCAATATCCCCGCGCTCGAGCACAAGCAGGTCCACTCGCTGATCTACGACATCATGTCGGACAAGCAGCGCCGCGACTACGAAGAATTCCTCGAGGTCGACTTCTCCTTCGAGATACCCGGCCTGGCGCGCTTCCGCGTCAATGCGTTCAACCAGAACCGCGGCGCGGGTGCGGTGTTCCGTACCATTCCGTCCGAAGTGCTCACGCTGGAAGACCTGGCCGCGCCGGGCGTGTTCCGCGAGCTGATCGAGCAGCCGCAGGGATTGATCCTGGTGACCGGCCCGACCGGTTCGGGCAAGTCCACCACGCTGGCGGCGATGGTCGACCACATCAACAAGAACGAATACGGCCACATCCTCACCATCGAGGATCCGATCGAATTCGTGCACACCTCGCAGAAGTGCCTGATCAACCAGCGCGAAGTGCATCGCGACACGCATGGCTTCAATGAGGCGCTGCGTTCGGCGCTGCGCGAAGATCCCGACTATGTGCTGGTCGGCGAGTTGCGCGATCTGGAAACCATCCGACTGGCGCTGACCGCGGCGGAAACCGGCCACTTGGTGTTCGGCACGCTGCATACCAGCTCGGCCGCCAAGACCATCGACCGCATCATCGACGTGTTCCCCGCCGGCGAAAAGCCGATGGTGCGCTCGATGCTGTCCGAGTCGCTGCGCGCGGTGATTTCGCAGTCGCTGCTGAAGAAGGTGGGCGGCGGTCGTATTGCCGCGCACGAGATCATGGTGGGCATCCCCGCGATCCGCAACCTGATCCGCGAGGACAAAGTGGCGCAGATGTACTCGTCCATCCAGACCGGTCAGCAGCACGGCATGCAGACGCTCGACCAGAACCTGCAGGACCTGGTGAAGCGTGGCCTGGTGACGCGTCAGCAGGCGCTGGGCTATGCGCGCAACAAGGACATCTTCAAGGGTTAAGAGCAGTCAATGGTAAGTAGTGAGTTGTAAAAAGTAAGAGCGGTGTGGCGCGCGCAAGCGGCGCTGCCTGCCTTCTCTTTACCATTGACCATTTACAGCCCGCCTCCGGCGGGCGGCTTCACCACTCACCGCCCGGAGGGCTTATGAGCGACTTCGATTTCACCTCCTTCCTCAAGTTGATGGTGCACAAGAAGGCCTCCGACTTGTTCATCACGGCCGGCGTGCCGCCGTCCATGAAGGTGCAGGGACGCGTCGTGCCGATCACCCAGAGCCCGCTGTCCGCGCAGCAGTCGCGCGACATGGTGCTGAACGTGATGACGCCCTCGCAGCGCGAAGAGTTCGAAAAGACCCACGAATGCCAGTTCGCCATCTCGGCGCAGGGCGTGGGTCGTTTCCGCGTGTCGTGCTTCTACCAGCGCAACTGCGTGGGCATGGTGCTGCGCCGGATCGAGTCGAAGATCCCGACCATCGAGGAGCTCAGCCTGCCACCGGTGATCAAGCAGCTGGCGATGACCAAGCGCGGCATCATCATCTTCGTGGGCGGTACCGGTACCGGTAAATCGACCTCGCTGGCCTCGATGATCGGCTACCGCAACGCCAACTCGACCGGCCACATCATCACCATCGAGGACCCGATCGAATACGTGCACAAGCACGAGGGCTGCATCATCACGCAGCGCGAGCTGGGCATCGATACCGACAGCTGGGACAACGCGCTGAAGAACACCCTGCGCCAGGCGCCCGACGTCATCATGATCGGCGAAGTGCGTACGCGCGAAACGATGGAGCACGCGATCAACTTCTCCGAAACCGGTCACCTGTGCCTGTGCACGCTGCATGCGAACAACGCCAACCAGGCGATGGACCGCATCCTGCACTTCTTCCCCGAAGACCGTCGCTCGCAGCTGTTCATGGACTTGTCGCTCAACCTCAAGGGCGTGGTGGCGCAGCAGCTGATCCCCACCCCCGACGGCAAGGCGCGTCGCGTGGCGGTGGAAGTGCTGCTGGGTACGCCGCTGGTGCAGGATTACATCCGCCAGGGCGAGATCCACAAGCTCAAGGAAGTGATGAAGGAATCGACCAACCTGGGCATGAAGACCTTCGACCAGAGCCTGGTCGAGCTCTATCACGCCGGCGAGATCTCCTACGAGGACGCCCTGCGTCACGCGGACAGCTCCAACGAAGTGCGCCTGCGCATCAAGCTTGCCCAGGGCGGCGATGCACATACCTTGTCGCAAGGCCTGGACGGAGTGGAGCTGGAGGAAACCAAGGATTCGCAGAATTTCGGCGGCGGTCTGCTGCACCGTTGAGTTCGACGAATCTGGCATGAAAAGAAGGAGCCCAGGCGGGCTCCTTCTTCGTTTCAGCGGCCGCTGTGCGGCGCGCAGGGCTTACTTCGCGGTATCGGCGACGGTCAGGCCGCTGGCGTCGACGCTCTTCACGCCCTTCACCTTCTTGGCCACGCCTTCGACCTTGGCCTTTTCGGCCGAGCTGCTGGCCGTACCGGTGAGCGTCACCACGCCGTCCATCGTGGTCACCGAGATATCGCTGCTCTTGACGTTCTTGGTCGTCGCCAGCTCCGATTTCACCTTGGTGGTGATCCAGGTATCGGCCGTCTTATCGGGCACGGTCTGGTTGTCCGACGACTTCTGCATGGCGTCCTGGGCGGCAACCTGTGCGACAGGCATGGCCGAGAAGGCAGCCACTAGACCGGCGGTAATCAGCGTCTTGCGGAACAGGTTGTTCATGCGCATGGGGAATCTCCTGTGGTGGGGAATCGCTGTCCATAAGACAGACGGTTGCCGCTCGCCGCGGCCTCCGTGACTCCATCCAAACAGTTTGGGTATGAATCAATCATGGCTGGGAGTGGAACCCGTTCAGCACGCGATTACGCATGCCAAGGCGATGTCATGAATGTGTTGGAACGGTGTTGGCGACACTAAGATCGTGACAGCTGTGATCACGATCACAATGATCTCGTGAGGAAGCGTGAGGTAGCTTTCTGCGCGCTGACGCGACCGCAAAGGCTCACGAAACGATTGAAAAACCAGTCTGTGAACCACGTCGCCAAATCGAAAATCTGCCTTGTGAAATAGACGGCTATACGGCAGATTTGCGAGCAATAGCACAAACGTGTGCTGGCTTGATTTCGGGGGGAATCATGGCCGAGTTGGAAGTTCGGGTCGTTTCCGAGCGTAGGGAAGGGCTGCTGGTCGAGCTCGGCCGCGTGGTGACGGAGTACGGCCACGTGCTGCTACGCCAACGCCTGGTCCAGGAAGCACAAGGCGCTTGCCTCACGCTGCTGCTGCGCGGGCCGGATGATCGGCAGCTAGCACTGGAAGAGGCCTTGGGCAGCCATCCGCGCGTACTCAGTTTCGAATCCTTTAGACCGCAACTGGCGCCATTCGACGAGGGCGCCACGGTCAGTGCGACCAGGCCTGCGCCTATCCCGGCCGTGGCTTCCGTCAGCGCACTCAAACCGGCTCCCGTATCGGAGGGCACATCGATCGCCGCGGGTGCCGACGTCGCGCGCGTCGAGCGCATGCTGCCGAATATGGCGAAGGACTATCCGCGCATCTTTCCCTGGCTGATCAACCTGGAATACGCGGTGGCGGAAGAAGCGCGCGATGCGTCGCTCTATCTCGCCGGCCGGCGTACCGGGAACTGGGTGTTCAAGCGTGACTTCGCGCTGGGCGCGAAGTTGAGCCTGCCCGATGCGATACGCCGCATCGCGGTGCCCGCACTGCGCGTGCTGGTGACCGTTGACCATCAGGAGCACCAGCTGCATGTGAAGGCCTGCCCGCTATGCCAGCCGGGCGGTGCGTCCGGCGGCCGCTTCTTCTGCGGCTTCATCGAAGGCCTGCTGTCCGAATCGGTGGGTGCACGCGCGGTCTTCGTGCGCGAAACCAGTTGCCACAGCCAGGGCGCGGCCATGTGCGTATTCGACATATCCCAGTGATGAGCGCCAACGGAGCATGGCGGTGATCGCAGGACATCCGTAGTCAACCAAGGGGGAACTTCATGCAAGACATGCATCAGCATTACAACGGAGTGCTGGTCGGGTTGTCGTATGCCGTATCCGTGTTGGGGTCATTCACCGCACTGCAGTTTGCGTTGGGCATTCCGCTGGCGCAGAGCCGCCGGCAGCGCTGGGGCGCGATTCTCGCCGCTGGCACGGCCATGGGCGGCGGCGCGATCTGGGCAATGCACTTCATTGCGATGATTGCCTGCAACATGGGTGTGCAGGTGACCTACGACATTGCGCTGACGATCGCTTCGGCGCTGCTGGCGATCGTCGCCTGTTCGCTGGGCCTGGCCATCGTTGGCGGCGGCACGTTCCGCTTCATCAACCTGCTGTTGGCGGGCGTGTTGATGGGGCTGGGCGTGGCGGGCATGCACTACATCGGCATGGCGGCCATGCTGAGTTCGGCGATCGTCTCCTATGACGGCAGCATCGTGGCGCTGTCCGTGGGCATTGCCATCGTGGCCTCGATGGCGGCGCTATGGCTGGCCTTCAACCTGCGCGGGAAACTGCAGATGCTGGGCAGCGCGCTGGTGATGGGGGTGGCCGTATGCGGCATGCACTATACGGGCATGTCGGCGATGGAGCTGATGCAGGGAGCCACCTTGCCGGCCGGCTTCGAGCAAGGCATGCAGGGCGAGCACCTGGGCCTGGTGATCTTCGTGGTGGTGGTGATCCTGCTGGCGTTGGCCCTGGGCCTGAGCATCGTGCGCCAGCAGCGTCGCGCCGCGCTGTCGATCTGATCGGATCGAGGTTGCAAAAAAAAACGGGGCGCCCAGGCGCCCCGTTCTGCTTCCATCGCGATGGAGGTATTACTTCAGTTCGGTCTGGCTGGTGATCACCAGTCCAGCGTTTTCCATGTGCAATTCGCCGTTGAGCGACTTGATGCGCGCGGCCTGCGCCTGCATGGATTCGAACTGCGCCTTGGAGCGCTCAGCCGCCGCCTTGGCGCTGGCCTGGGCCTGCGGATCGTCCGACTGCGAAGCGGCGGTGATCTGGGCGATGTGCTCGGCCTTCTGCGCCATGGCTTTCACCCAGGCCTGGTACATGTCGCCGCTCAGGCTGAGTCGGCCCAGGCGGCCGGCGTCGCCGCTGGCAGCGTTGAGCAGTTCACCCAGCTTCACGTCTTCGCCCTGGCCCACGGCCACGGCGAGCGCCTTCGGACCCATCGCGGCCCACACCGGTGCGCCCAGCGGTGCGGTCAGTTCGGCCGGCAGCGGTACCGGCTTGCCGTCGGTCGTCAGCTTGACCTGCTGCAGGCCGGAAGCCGCCATCTGCGCCATGGCGAGGAGGCCGGCCGGATTGGACGTGCCGATCAGGATGCGGCCGCTGAACTTGGGCATCGCGTCATTGCTGCCGGGTTCGAAGCTGTCGAGCGCCACGCGCAGGCCGAGCAGGTCGCCGATCGGCGGCACCGCGGCTTGCTGCGTCATCAGGCCGATCTTGGCGAAGCCTTCGTTGAGCTCGACCAAGGAGGGGCAGGTGAACGGCTTGGCGGCCACGGCTTCCGCCTGTGCACCCCAGAAGCTGCGCAACTGCACGATGGGCACGGCAAGGCTGATGTCGAACGGCGCGGTGCCGGCAGCGCCGAGGCCCGGCAGTTCCACCTTGAGGCCGCTGAAGGCCTTGGTGACGTCGTCGGCCAGGGCGACATCCCATCGGATGTCCTGATGCTTTTCGTCGAGCTTGGTGTAGCCGAAGCTCACCGACGGCACGCGCGAGG
>Ga0209672_101053_pt1 | contig 11836 bp, 12 predicted proteins | sample AraplaCol_mMS_r2_FD_184273 | JGI IMG/M metagenome (GOLD analysis project Ga0209672, IMG submission 184273) | Arabidopsis root microbial communities from North Carolina, USA - plate scrape CL_Col_mMS_r2 (SPAdes) (version 2) | ecosystem: Host-associated > Plants > Roots > Endosphere | place: USA...
CGATTGAAAAATTGAATTGTACACAATTTAATTTTGCACTTAGCATTTCTCCCATGAAACGGCAACCGACCCCCGACCAGCTCCTGCTCGACCAGCAACTGTGCTTTGCGCTGTATGCCGCGTCGCGCTCGGTGACGGGTCTGTACCGGCCGCTGCTCGAACCGCTGGGCCTGACCTATCCGCAGTACCTGGTGATGCTGGTGCTGTGGGAGCGTGACGGGCTCACCGTCAGCGAACTGGGCCAACGCCTCCAGCTGGATTCCGGAACGCTCACTCCCCTGCTCAAGCGCCTGCAGACCGCCGGCCTGGTGGCACGCCAGCGCCGCAAGGACGACGAGCGCGTGGTGGATATCCGTCTTACCGACGCCGGCCTGGCGCTACGCGACAAGGCCAGCGGCATTCCCGAATGTCTCGCGCAATGCATGCAGCTCCCGCTCGATCAGATGCAAACCCTGCGCGATGAACTGAAGCGACTCACCCAACAGATCCAACACTCCCCAAGCGAGGACTGACCCATGAACATCAGCAAGATTCTCTACACCGCCACCGCCACCGTTCACGGCGGCCGCGAAGGCCACGCCAAGAGCGACGACGGCGTGCTCGACCTGCAGCTGGTCGTGCCCAAGGGCCTGGGTGGCCCGGGTGGCCAGGGCAGCAACCCGGAGCAGCTGTTCGCCGCCGGTTATGCCGCTTGCTTCGAAGGCGCCGTGCGCTTCGTGGCGCGCCAGCAGAACGTGACGCTGAAGGACGCTTCGGTGACCGCGCACGTGGGCATCGGTCCGCGCGAACCGACCGGCTTCGGCATCGCCGTCAAGCTGGAAGTGAACCTGCCTGGCATCGACCGCGCCGTCGCGCAGGAACTGGTCGACACCGCGCACCGCGATATCTGCCCGTATTCGCATGCGACGCGCGGCAATGTGGATGTGGAAATCACGCTGGTCTGATCTGGTTTTCCAAGTTGCAAACGATGACGGCACCGCGAGGTGCCGTTGTTGTTTGTGAGGTGTGTCGATGCACGGCGGCAGCAGCGATGTGAGCGATCGGCAGGTTTGGAGATATCGCTTCGTAGGCGTCGCGCACAGGGTGCGCTCCCACAAATAGCGGTCGAAATCTTGAAGCCGTGCCACAGCGTGCAAAACCCTTGTAGGAGCGCACCCTGTGCGCGACCGCAGAGTTGCGGCATACCGCGCCGTGAGGCTGTCGCGCACAAGGTGCGCTCCTACAAGGGAACGGCAACATGCGGCTCTTGGGGGTCCCCGTATGACGCGGCGGGCGGGTGGAGGAAAGCCCGAAGGGTGGCCGCAGGGATGCGGCCAGTTTTTCGACAGGACAGGGATGTCCTGTCGAAAAACCCCGGAGCCCGACCGCGCACCTGGAGGGCCGTAGGCCCGGAAGGCGCGTCATCCGGGAGGCCCTTTCTTTTGGTTACTCCGGGCATCCTGCCCTCCGCCCTTCGGGCCGGCTTCGCCGTTCGCACGCGCTCGAAGCGCGTGCGTGGGCAAGCAAAGAAAAGTAACTCGGCTGCCGGCAGGCAGACGAAACGCCCGCCGCGTAGGCGGCAAGCTGGCCTCACCGCGCCAACTTGGAACCGAGGCTCTGGATGACCAGCCTTCGGCTGTTGAAAAGCGCCTCCGGCCTGCGCCGGGATGACGAGCAAAAGAAAAGCCGCTCCGTTTGGAGCGGCTTTCTTGAGCCCTAAACTTGTCCCAACTTTCTGCCCAAGGGGAGAAAGCCAGCAGGAAAAGTCAGTGCGCCTCCGCACCCGGCGGATGCGCATGCCCATGCGAAATCTCTTCCTCAGTCCCATCACGCACTTCATTGATGGTCACATCGAAATTCAGCGTCTTCCCCGCCATCGGATGATTCAGATCCACATCCACCGTAGTCATGCCGACCTTCTCCACCACCACCACGCGGTGGCCGCCTTCCTTCAGCGCCAGCACCGTGGTCATGCCCGGCTTGAGCTTGGCAGCCTGCTGGAAATACTTCTTCGGCACGCGCTGGGTCATGCCCGGCTGGCGCTCGCCGTAGCCCTCGGCGGCGGCCACTTCGACCTGCAGGTTTTCGCCCGCCTCATGGTCTTCCAGTGCCTTTTCCAGGCCCGGGATCAGCTGGCCGTGGCCAAGCAGTACCCACAGCGGTTCGTTGCGGTCGAGGGAGCTCTCGACCTTTTCACCGTCCACCGTCAGCGTGTAGTGGAGCGAGATGACCTTGTCCTTGCCAGCCTTCATTGCATGTCTCGTGATGGATCAAACGCTGAATTCTAGCAGCCCGGCCGGCTACTCGCCCGTGCCCGGCGGGGAGCGGCCAAAGCGGGCGCCGCGGGCCTCGGGGCCGACCCAGGCCAGGAAGGCCAGCAGCACGGCGACGGCGGCCATCCAGGCCGACATGGCGAAAGCCAGGCCGCCATGCTGGCGGGCGATCCACAGCTGGGCATTGGCCGTCACCGCGGCCAGCAGGTTGCCGGTCTGGTAGGCAAAGCCGGGCAAGGTGCCGCGCATGCCCTCAGGCGCCAGTTCGTTGAGGTGCGTCGGTACCACGCCCCAGGCGCCCTGCACCATCACCTGGATCAAGAACGCACCCAGCGCTAGCAGCGGCAAGGTGCTGCCGTACATCCACAGGGGAATCACCGGAATGGCGAGCAAGGCGGCGAGGATGATGGCCTTGCGCCGACCGATGCGCTCCGACAGCGCGCCGAAGAACAGACCGCCCACCAGCGCACCCAGGTTGAGCATGGCCACCAGCATGAAGGCCGCGCCCGAGCCGGTGGGCAGATGCAGGCCCTCCTCCTCGAAGGTGTGGTACAGGTCCTGCGAGCCGTGGCTGAACATGTTGAACGCCATCATCAGCAACATCAGATAGAGGGCGAGCTTCCAGTGGCCGCGCATCGATTCAAGCAGGCCCTTCTTGTCCTTGGCCGCGCGTTCCTGCTGCCACACCTCCGACTCCGGCACGCTGCGGCGGATATACAGCACCAGCAGCGCGGGCAAGGCGCCGACGATGAACAGCCCACGCCAGCCGATGTGATCGACCAGCAGCCAGTTCACCAGTGCGCCCAGGAAGAACCCGACCGGGTAGCCGCTCTGCAACAGGCCCGACACCACGCCGCGCGCCTTGGGCGGTATCGATTCCATCGCCAGCGATGCGCCGATGCCCCATTCGCCGCCCATCGCCACGCCAAACAGGAAACGCAGCACCAGCAGCATGGTGAGCGAGGTGGAGAAGGCCGTGGCCAGCTCGAACACGGAAAACAGGATCACATCGAGCATCAGGATCGGACGCCGGCCATAGCGATCGGCCAGCCGTCCAAACAACAGCGCGCCGATGGGCCGCGCCGCCAGCGTGAGCAGCAGGCCGAACGCCACTTCCTGATTGCCGACGTGGAATTCCTTCGCCACGCCCACGATCACGAAGGTCAGCAGGAAATAATCAAACGCATCCAGCGTCCACCCCAGGAAGCTGGCGAACACGGTATGGCGCTGGGTCGAGGTGAGCTCTCGAAAGGGCGCGAACGGCGACATGTGTTGCTCCACGGTGAAGGATCACGACCGCCCGCGCGGCTCGCAGGGCGCCAAGCGAACCATCACCGCCGTCCCAGCGCAAGCCGGCAGTGGTGCCGGTCGATGTTTGAATGCATGCTCGCCTTCACATCACGCAGCCATGGAGTGGGCTGACATGTCGCTCATGGATGCCGCCCTTTATCGCATCGCCAACTCGTACGACCACTGGCTGCAGCGCCGCTACGTCAAGGGCAAGCTGGCGGCCGACCCTGCCTACGCGGCGACGGCGGCCCTGGTGCTGAACCGGCCGATGCCGCTGCTGGACATTGGCTGCGGCATCGGCCTGCTCGGCCAATACCTGCACGCGCGCGGCGTGGTCACGCGCTACCTCGGGGTGGACAACGACTCGCGCAAAATCGAAGCCGGCAACCGCGCCTTGCGGCAATCGGGGCTCGATGGCGTGCTCCAGCTCCGCCAGACCGACGGCGTGGCCGAGCAACCCATACGCGGACACGTGGCCCTGCTCGATGTGCTGCACTACCTGCCCCACGACGGCCAACGTGCGCTGCTGGAGAACGCCATCACCCATGTCGCCCCCGGCGGCCTGCTGGTGATACGCAACGTGCTGCGCGAACGCAGCTGGCGTTATGCCCTCACCCGCGTTTCGGAGTTCTTCCTGAGCGCCAGTGGCTGGATGCGGGTGGGCGCCCAGCATTACCCCAGCGCCGCCGAGCTGCGCGGGCAGCTTGAGGCGGCAGGCCTGTCCGTGAGCATCCGCTCACTGCATGGCAAGACGCCTTTCGACTGCTACCTGGTGGTGGCAGAGCGGGCACGCAGCCCAAGGCCCGGAAACTAGGCTTTGGCCCCATCCTGGCGCCCCGTTTGGCAAACCAGGCAGCTAATTCAGAATTGCGCTATACTCCCCTGTCACGACCTGTCGTCGTGCCTCCCCCACTTGATACTGCAACGCGGTTCGATTCGAACGCTCCGGGTTGCTCTGGAGCTTCCATGACTTTCGAATCGCTGGGCCTTGCGCCCGCGTTGTTGCGCGCGCTTGCCGACCAAGGCTACGCCGTCCCTACCCCCATCCAGGCTGCGGCCATTCCGGTTGTACTGGAAGGCGGCGACCTGCTCGCTGCCGCCCAGACCGGTACCGGCAAGACCGCGGCGTTCGCGCTGCCGCTCTTGCAGCACCTGTCCAATGCCGGCGCCACCCAGACCCGTCGCCCCCGTGCCCTCGTGCTCACGCCCACGCGTGAACTGGCGGCCCAGGTGCACGACAACCTGCGCGACTACGGCAAGTACCTGCGCGTCAGCAGTACCACCATCTTCGGCGGCGTCAGCATGGGCCCGCAGATGCAGGCGCTGCGTCGCGGCGTGGACGTCGTCATCGCCACGCCGGGCCGCCTGATCGATCACATGCAGCAACGCTCGCTGGATCTGTCCGGCGTGGAAGTGCTGATCCTGGACGAAGCCGACCGCATGCTCGACATGGGCTTCCTGCCCGCGTTGAAGCGCATCCTGTCGGCCCTGCCCAAGCAGCGTCAGACCCTGCTGTTCTCGGCCACCTTCGCCGGCCCGATCAAGGCACTGGCGATGCAGTTCATGCACAACCCGCGCGAAGTGTCGGTGACCCCGGCCAATAGCGTCGCCACCACCGTCACGCACCATGTGCATCCGGTGGATGCCGGCAAGAAGCGCGACCTGCTGCTGCACGTGCTGTCGCAGGACAGCCGCCGCCAGACCCTGGTGTTCAGCCGCACCAAGCACGGCGCCGACAAGCTGGTGACGTTCCTGGGCGCCGCCGGCATGCGTGCCGCCGCCATCCACGGCAACAAGAGCCAGAATGCCCGCACGCGTGCACTGAGCGACTTCAAGACTGGCCGTGTCACCGTGCTGGTGGCCACCGATATCGCCGCCCGCGGCATCGATATCGACCAGCTGCCCATCGTGATCAACTTCGACCTGCCGATGGTCGCGGAAGACTACGTGCACCGCATTGGCCGCACCGGTCGCGCCGGTGCCGAAGGCATGGCCGTGTCGCTGGTGAGCCACGATGAGTCGGGCCTGCTGCGCGACATCCGCAAGCTGCTCAAGCAGGACATCGCGTTCAGCGACGTGCCGGGCTTCGAGCCGTCGCATCCGCTGCGCACCGACGCCGCTGCACCGCGTCCGGTGCAGGGTCAGCGCCAGGCGCGTCCGGCCCGTCCCCAGGGCGGTCGTCCGCAGGGTTCGCATCGTCCGCACGGTCACGCCTCGGGCCATGGCTTCGGCGGCGGCGAGCGTCCGGCCGAAGGCAACCGCAAGCGCCAGCGCCGCGGTCGTCCTGCCGCCAAGGCGTAAGCACGCACCATCGTGAGGCCTCGCGCCAAGGCGCCGAGGCCTCACGAGTTTTGCAAGCGGTCCCATGGGCCTGCACAAGTAACCCACGCTCTTTCCTGAACCGCGACGCGTGACGTTGGCCCCGCTGCCGACGATCTATGCGAAGGTGTATGCACGCCCTCGGGGCGTAGCTGCCCCATAGCTTTGACGAATCTCTCATGCGCTTGCCACGAGATTTGTCCAGACATCGTCACGGTAAAGGAGCATCGAGATGAGCGGCGAACGTTCCAAGCCCATCATGATCGGCCTTGCACTACTCGCCATTGTGGCCGTCATCGCCACCATCGCGATTCCCGCCTGGCGAAATCACCGCGTATCCGAACGCCTGGATCAAGCACTGCAGTCCGGCGAAGCGGCGAAACTTGTCGTGATGGAGGCCGCCACCGTGCGAGGCGGACTGAGCCAGCTCAAGCCTGGCGATCTCACCTACAACCCCGCATCCTCGCTCAGTGCCTATACGTCGAAGATCGATGTCTCCGAAACCGGCCGCATCACCATTGCGACGCAGAACACCGGCGCGACGCCCGACCCCGTTTTTCTTCTCACACCCTTGGACAATTCAGCGGCTGGCGGCAATGCCCCGGTGGTGTGGAGTTGCGACATCATTGCCGGCGCCACCCAATGGATGCCCGCACGTTGCGTGCGCCCCGCGCTGCCCGCACCGGCGACGACCAAGGGCTGAATGTTTTAGCTACGGATCGCGGATCCGTGAGGTGAGGATATGGTCCTCCCACACACCCGCGATCTGCAGATAGCGCTTCGCATAACCTTCGCGCTCAAAACCCAGCCGCTCCAGCAAGCGGCCGCTGCGTTCATTGCGCGGCATGTAGTTGGCCATCACGCGATGCATGTCCAGCTGATGGAAGGCCCACGGCAACGCCGTTTCCAGCACTTCCTGCATCAAGCCCTGCGCTTGCCGGCGCTGCGCAACGCTATAACCGAGGTGACAGGCCTGGAAGGCGCCGCGCACCACGTTGGCGAAGGTGAAGCTGGCGAGGATTTCCTGGCCGGACAGGTCCAGCGCAAAAAACGGATAGGCCCGATCCAGCCGCACCGCCTCGCGCGATTCCGCCAGCGTCTGCACGCAGTGGTCGAGCGTGTAGTAAGCGTCGTCGCGCAGCGGCTCCCACGGCGCCAGATGCTCGCGGTTGAGCTCGCGATAACGCAGCAGCTTCCACGCATCGGCCACCTCGACCAGTCGCAGCACGGTGCGCTGCGTAGTGATGGGATGCAACACGCTCACATCGACTCCAACGCCTCGGCGTGATGGCGAAGGTGATCCTCGATGAAGGTGGTGATGAAGTAGTAGCTGTGGTCGTAGCCGGCATGCCGACGCAGCAGCAAGGACTGCCCGCCCTCGGCGCAGGCCTGGTCGAACAATTCCGGCTTGAGTTGGGTAGCGAGAAAGCCATCGGCTTCACCCTGGTCGATCAGGATGGTGCCGTTGAAGCGCTGCGTGCGCACCAGTTCGCAGGCGTCGTAGTCCGCCCAGGTTTTCTCATCGTCGCCGAGGTAGCGCGGGAAGGCCTTCTGTCCCCACGGCACCTGGCTCGGCGCCACGATGGGCGCGAAGGCGGAAACCGAACGGTAGCGATCCGGATGACGCAACGCGATGGTCAGCGCGCCATGGCCGCCCATCGAATGACCGGTGATGCCGCTGCGGGAAATATCGGCAGGAAAGTGCGCCGCGATGAGCGCGGGCAGTTCATCGACGATGTAACTGTGCATGCGAAAGCGCGACGACCACGGCGACTGCGTGGCATCGAGATAGAAGCCGGCGCCTTCGCCGAATTCCCAGTCCCCGGTGGCGCCATCCAGACCCGTCTGGCGCGGGCTGGTATCGGGCATGACCAGGATCAGACCAAGCTCCGCGGCCAGCCGCTGCGCACCGGCCTTGATCGTCGCGGTTTCTTCCGTGCAGGTGAGACCGGCCAGGAAATAAAGCACCGGGCAAGGCTGCTGCGACGCCTGCGGCGGCTGGAACAGCGCGAAGCGCATCGGCCCGCCGCAGCTGTCCGAATGATGCCGGTAGAACCCCTGCACGCCGCCGTGGCAGCGTTGCTCGGAGATCGTTTCGATCCCTGTCATGGTCAATCCTTGTGCTGAAGCCGATGGTGCCAATGATAGTGCGCTTGGCTTCAGCGCTCCTGGTCGGTGGGCCGCATCAACACTTCGTTGATGTTGACGTGCGAAGGCCGCGACACGCAGAACGTAATGGCTTCGGCCACATCCACCGACTGCAGCTGGCGCATGCTGTCGGCCCAGGCGTTGAGGTTGTCCTTGGTAGCGGCGTGACCAATGTGGTCGCGCAGTTCCGTTTCCACCACGCCCGGCTCGATCACGGTGACACGGATATTGTGCTGGTAGACCTCGCGGCGCAACGCTTCGGAGAACGCCACGACGCCGAACTTGGTCGCCGAATAGGCCGCTGCATTGGGGTTGGCCACGCGCCCCGCCGTCGACGAGATATTCACGATGTGGCCATCGCGACGCTGTCGCATGCCGGGCAATGCAGCCTGCGTGGAGGCGATCAGGCTGAGCACGTTCAGCTCCAGCATGTGACGCCAGCGGCCAAGGTCGGCCTCTTCGACCGGCTCCAGGTACATCACGCCGGCGTTGTTTACCAGGATGTCGAGGCGGCCGTAGTGCGCCTCGGTCTCGGACACGATGCGCTGGGCTTCGTGCTCGTCGGCAAGATCGGCCACCAGCACGAGCGGATCGGCGCCCAGCGCCTGCAGCTTCGTTGCCAGCGCCTCCAGGCGCTCGCGGCGGCGGGCGGCGATGGCGACCTTGGCTCCCGCTTCGGCCAAACCCACCGCGGTGGCCTCGCCAATACCCGACGAGGCGCCGGTGACCAGCGCAACTCGACCATCAAGACGTCCAGACATGAATAATCCTCACCCAATAGCCATCAGCTAGCACAAAAATCCCGGCGCGACCGGGCCAGCCTGTTACAATACCGTCATTCTCCCGCATGCCCTCGTGCATGCCATGTCGAGGTTCCCCCATGTCCTCCCCGTCTTCCGATTCCCAGCCGGCAGCCGTCGGCTTTGCTGCGCTTGGCCTTCATCCGGAGCTGCTGCGCGCACTCACCGACGTCGGCTACGAATCGCCCTCGCCGATCCAGGCCGCCACCATCCCGCCGCTGCTGGAAGGTCGCGACGTGCTTGGCCAGGCGCAGACCGGCACCGGCAAAACCGCCGCGTTCGCGTTGCCGATTCTTTCGCGCATCGATTTGAAGCCCGGCAAGCCGCAGGCGCTGGTGCTGGCGCCGACGCGCGAACTGGCCATCCAGGTGGCCGAAGCGTTCCAGCGTTATGCCACGCACATGCCCGGCCTGCAGGTGCTGCCGATCTACGGCGGCCAGAGCTACGGCCCTCAGTTGCACTCGCTCAAGCGCGGCGTGCAGATCGTGGTGGGCACGCCCGGCCGCGTGATCGACCATCTTGATCGCGGCACGCTGGATCTGTCCGAGCTGAAGTTCCTCGTGCTCGACGAAGCCGACGAAATGCTGCGCATGGGCTTCATCGACGATGTTGAAAAAGTGCTGCAGGCGACCCCGCCGCAGCGCCAGGTGGCGCTGTTCTCCGCCACCATGCCCACGCCGATCCGCAAGATCGCGCAGCAGCACCTGAAAGATCCGCGCGAAGTGACGATCAAGTCGTCCACCACCACCGCGGCGAATATCCGCCAGCGTTACTGGTTCGTCAGCGGCATGCACAAGCTCGACGCGATGACCCGCATCCTCGAGGCCGAACCGTTCGACGCGATGATCATCTTCGCGCGCACCAAGTCGGCCACCGAAGAACTGGCCGAGAAGCTGCAGGCGCGCGGCCTTGCCGCTGCCGCAATCAACGGCGACATCGCGCAGGCCCAGCGCGAGCGCGTGATCCAGCAGCTCAAGGACGGCAAGCTCGACATCCTGGTGGCCACCGACGTGGCCGCGCGTGGCCTGGACGTGGAACGCATCAGCCACGTGATGAACTACGACATCCCGTACGACACCGAAAGCTACGTGCACCGCATCGGCCGCACCGGTCGCGCGGGTCGCAGTGGCGAGGCGATCCTGTTCGTGACGCCGCGCGAGAAAGGCATGCTGCGCGCGATCGAACGCGCCACCCGCCAGCCCATCGAAGAGATGAAGCTGCCGACGGTGGAAGCGGTCAACGACGTGCGCATCGCCAAGTTCAAGCAGCGCATCAGCGACACCATCGCGGTCGGCGAACTGCAGCTGTTCCAGCAGCTGATCGAGCAGTACGAGCAGGAACACAATATCCCGGCGGTCGAAATCGCCGCCGCCCTGGCGCGCATCGCCCAAGGCAACCAGCCGCTGCTGCTGACGCCGCCGCCCAAGCGCGAATTCACCCCGCGCGAACCGCAGGCTCGCGAGCACGGCCGCGACCGTGGCGAGCGCGATCACCGCGAACACCGCGGCGAGCGCGAGCATCGTCCGCACGATCGCGACGGCGGTGCGCGCGACTTCACCCCGCGTCCGGTGCGTGCGCACCACACGGAAGAAGGCAAGCGCACCTATCGCGTGGAAGTGGGCCATGAGCACGGCGTCAAGCCGGGCAACATCATCGGCGCCATCGCCAACGAAGCCGGCCTGGAAAGCGGTCATATCGGCCGCCTGAGCATCCGCGGCGAATACAGCCTGATCGACCTGCCCGACGGCATGCCGGCCGAGGTGTTCCAGCACCTGCAGAAGGTGTGGGTCAGCCAGCAGCAGCTGCGCATCAAGCCGTGGGACGGCGATGACAGCGGCGCCGGCGATGCTGCTCCGCGTCGCCAGGGTGGTGGTTTCCGTCCGGGTGGCGGCTTCAGCAAGAAGCCGGGTGGCGGGAAGCCGCGGCCGCAGGGGCATAGTGGTGGGAATAAGGGGCCGCGGCGCGCGAAGTAAGCGTGTCGTGGGGCGCCTTCGGGCGCCTGGCCTTGTTGAACCTCGCTGTGTCGTGATGGCCGCGTAGTTTGCTTTTACGCTCGTCACATCCACGCGTGTCGTCTTTGTTCGTCATCCCGGCGCACGCCGGAGGCGCTCTTAAACAGCCGAATGGCTGGTCATCCAGAGCCGCAGTGTTCAATTGTCGCGTTATGGCAACCTGGCTCGCCTGCCGCGGGCTTCCGTCCTCCTGCCGGAGGCCGGGTCACTTTTCTTTGCTTGCCCACGCATGCGCAGGAGCGCATGCGAACGGCGAAGCCGGCCCGAAGGGCGGAGGGCAGGATGCCCGGAGTAAAGAAAAGTAACCAAAAGAAAACGCACCCCGGATGACGCGCCTTCCGGGCCTTCGGCCCTCCAGGTGCGCGGACGGGTTACGGGGTTTTTCGACAGGACATCCCTGTCCTGTCGAAAAACTGGCCGCATCCATGCGGCCACCCTGCGGGCTTTCCTCCACCCGCCCGCCGCGTCATACGGGGACCCCGAGGGCGAAGAGCCACCTCAAGAGCCGAACAACACCAGGCGCTACTGGGTCGGGCAGGCCTTTTGTAGGAGCGCACTTGTGCGCGACCAACCGACGGAGCGGTACATCCGAGCGCCGCGGTCGCGCACAAGTGCGCTCCTACAAGGGATCGCGCAAGCCAGTATCGATCGGCTCGTCTGTGGGAGCGCACCCTGTGCGCGACAAACCTACGAAGCGGTACACCCCAGCGTGGCTGTCGCGCACAGGGTGCGCTCCCACAGACAGGCGCCAGGCACAGGATCAATTGCCATGCGCGGCCAAGGCCAAAGCGCAGCGAGGCCCCGCTTTAAGTCCTCAGCGATTCGGGCGCGTTGCGCAGCGCTTTGAAGTATCCCCTGTGTACCCTCGGAGGTTGTCCCACAGGACGCGCCTCGAGCGTTCGGGCTTATCCCAACACGATGCTGCGGGCGTTTTAGGCCATTCTCTTTGGGTTACTTTCGACGCGAAGCTAGTCCCGTGGGATCTCTTGGGCCAGCAAGAGAAAAGTGACTCGAG
>Ga0209672_101054_pt1 | contig 11794 bp, 9 predicted proteins | sample AraplaCol_mMS_r2_FD_184273 | JGI IMG/M metagenome (GOLD analysis project Ga0209672, IMG submission 184273) | Arabidopsis root microbial communities from North Carolina, USA - plate scrape CL_Col_mMS_r2 (SPAdes) (version 2) | ecosystem: Host-associated > Plants > Roots > Endosphere | place: USA...
CGTGAAGAGCGCGAACTGCTTCGGATCCGTCGCGCGCAGTTTCGCCAGGCGCTTCTCGAGCAAGTCGAACGCCACTTCCCACGACACGGGCTCGAACTGCGCCTCGCCCCGCTCGGCACCCGGTTTGCGCAGCAGCGGCCGCGTAAGCCGCGCCGGCGAATACTGCTTCATGATGCCCGAGGATCCCTTTGCGCAAATGACGCCCTGATTCAACGGGTGCTCAGGATTCCCATCGATATAACGTACTTCGCCGTCGCGCAGATGCACGCGGATTCCGCAACGGCATGCACACATGTAGCAGGTCGTCGTCTTGACTTCCAGTTTTTCGTTTTGCGTGCGCGCGTGATGGTTCATCGTCTTCCTCATTCGCGGGGAGCGGCGCGCGACCCTCGACGAGGAAGGCGCCCGCAAGTCGGTGCATCTATGCTAAGCGCAGCGCGAGCCAACAAAAAATCGTATTCGATGATCGAAACTATCGGCGGATGCGATAGTTATCGCGGCGGACACACAGCGAGCTCGTGTTCGTCGACGAGCCGCACGCGACGGCGGCGAATGAGCAGCATGTATGCGGCAAACAGCACGCCCAGGCTCGCCACGCCGAGCCACAGCGGCTTGCGCTGCTCGGGAATGAACGCCATCGCCACGAGAATGCCGATCATGCCCGCGATCGACAGCCACGTCAGATAAGGAAAGCACCACATCTTGACGCGCAGGCCGTTGGCGTTATCGCGTTCGAGCCGGCTGCGCAACCTCAATTGCGAAAACGCGATCAATACGTAGACGAAGATCGCCACCGTGCCGTACGAATCGACGAGGAACGCGAATACCGTATCGGGCGACACATACGACATCACGACGGACACGTAGCCGAACAGCGTGCCGAGCAGGATTGCGCGCACGGGCACCCCGCGCTGGTTGACTTTCGCAAGCGACGCCGGCGCGTCGCCGTTGCGCGTCAATGCGAACAGCATGCGCGATGCGGCGTAGAGGCCCGAATTGAGCGCCGAGAGCACCGCTGTCAGCACGATGGCGTTCATGACGTGCGCGGCCGACGGCAGGCCCATCACTTGCAGCGCGCTCACATACGGCGTCGACATCGCCGGAGCATTCCAGGGAACGAGCGCAACGACGAGCGCAACGGAGCCCACATAGAATACGAGCACACGCGTGATGACCGAGTTCGTGGCCTTCGCCACCGCCTTGGCCGGCTCGCGTGCCTCGGCCGCCGCGATCGTCACGATTTCGGCCCCGAAGTAAAACCCGGTGGCTGCCACAGCCCCGCTCAACACCGGTCCGATACCCAGCGGCATGAATCCGCCGTGGCCCAGCAGCGTGGACGACACGGCAGTCGTATGCATGGATGCGGGCCAGAGGCCGAGCACGTAAAGACCGCCCAGGAACAGGAAGACGACGATCGCCCCCACCTTGATCGACGAGAACCAGAATTCGAATTCCCCGTAGCTGCTGACCGAAATCAGATTCGTCGCAGTCAGCACGATCAAGAGCACGAGGCTGATCAGCCAGGCGGGCGTATCGGGCAGCCAGAACTGCACGAGCTTCGCGCCGGCCACCGCTTCGAGCGCCACGACGATCACCCAAAAGTACCAGTACATCCAGCCGGTGAGGAAACCCGCCAGCCGGCCAGGCCCACGCCAACTGGAAAACGCAAGCCGCGCATATTCGTAGAATGAGCCGACGGCGGGCATGGCGCAGGCCATCTCACCGAGCATTCGCATGACGAGCACGACGAGCCCGCCCGTGATCAAAAACGACAGGATCGCCGCGGGACCGGTTTGCTGGATGACTACACCGCTGCCGACGAACAGTCCTGCGCCGATGACGCCTCCTAACGCGATCATCGTCATGTGTCGCTGCTTGAGTCCGCATTTCAGTTTGCTATGGTCTATCGAAGGGTGCATGTCTTCTCCAAATCCTGGGAATCAGATGCTGCAGACGCATTTGCCGATGGCTAGCTCAAGGCTTTTCGTCATGCCTGAAGTATTGGAAGTACAGCATTCGCTGTCCGATTCTTCGGAACGGCGCAAACGGATGGCCCGGCAGCGGGCTCGTGAAAATCGGCAACGTCAAATGTGCGCTCTTGCCCGCGATCCGCTCGGCCAGCCGGCGTCCCGCTTGCTGCGAGTACGAAACCCCGTTGCCGCCGTACCCGAGGGCGTAATACACGGCCTGTTGCGGGTCAGGTTGGCAAATTCGCGGCATCATGTCGTGACTCACGTCCACCCAGCCCCACCATGAGTAGTCGATCTGCACGTTGCGCAGCGCAGGAAACTTACGCGCCATGCCTTCCTTCAAGAGATCGAGGTGGCGCGGATTCGGTGCGTCATCGCCTGTAATGGCGCTGCGACTGCCGATCTGCAGACGCCGGTCCGGCAAGAACCGATAGTAAAAGCGCAGCGTGCGTGTATCCGTCAATACCTGCGTCGTCCGGACATTGCACGCCTCGATTTCGTCATCGGTCAGCACGCGCGTGACCATCGAATTCGACAGGATCGGCATCACTTTGCTGCGCAGCGACGGATGAAGCGTCTGTGCGGTGTACGCCCCGGTCGCGATGCCGACGGCCCTTGCGCGCACGATTCCACCGGGCGTACGCAAATGATGCACGCCGCCAACGGTCTGCCATCCGATGACCGGGCTGCTCGTATGAACCCGGGCACCGGCCTCGCGTGCCAAGCGCAGATAGCCGAACGCGAGCTTGAGTGCATGAATGCCGATACCTTCAGGCTCGTGCAGCGCACCGGCCGCTTCATGGTCGTTCAAGAACTCTCGTCGGAACGTCTGAGCGCTCAGCAACTCCGATGGATAACCGAATACGTCTTTCCAGACTTTCGCCTCGGCCGCGAGCTTTTCCATGATGCGCGGCCGATGTGCAATCAGAAAATGCCCGCCCGGCTGCGGATCGCAATCGATTTCGGTCAGAAATGCCTTGAATCGATTGAAGCCTTCGAGAATCTCGTCATGCATTTTCAGCGCGACGTCCTTCCCCCATCGTTCGATCCATTGTGAGCGCGAGAGACGCCCCGAGGCATTCTGCGCCTGCCCGCCGTTGCGGCTGCTGCATCCCCAGCTCGTGCGATTGGCTTCGAGCACGACAGCCTTGATGCCGTGCTCGCGTGCCAGACATAGCGCCGTCGCGAGTCCCGTGTAGCCGCCGCCGATAATGGCAACGTCGACATCGATGTCCCGCGTGATCGGACCGTCGTCGGGCGGTGGGCTGCCTGCGGTCGCGACCCAGTATGTCGGCGCGTACTCTTTGCCATGGCCGGGTCCCGGCGAGACGAGGGGGTCGTATGTGGGATCGTAGCGCTTATCGGGCGGCGCGCTCGCGGCGAATCCCCGTTGCGCTCGCTCGACTGAGCTGTATTCCATGATCAGTACTCCTACCGATATAAACGGGCGATGCGTGGGAGCGAGTCCGCCATTCGAACGAGCGTCGCCGTGTGCCTGTGGGCCATGCCTTCCTCCTGTTCGTTCTCTCTATCGATCGCGCGCCGCGCCTGGACGGGGCGACCCGATGAACAAAGTTTAGGTAGGCGAATTTCGGCCAGGTAGAACCAGTCGCGCGCATTCGCTTGGACCAGCGCAGGGGGCGTAAGCGAAGCGGCATTGAACCGCTGATTGATACGAAAGGAACGATATGCCCAATCGCTTCGGTGTCAGGTCGACACTTATCGGCATAAACCAGCATATTCAGGCGCGCGCTCTTGGGCCACCCTATGAATGTGGTACGAAATGGTTCATTTTCGCCGCGCGGCCAATCTTCCCGACATGCGGCGGTTCGGAAAGGAAGCCGACAATGCCCGCCACCGCGTCCGCATCAAACGATCCCGCGCCCACCGACGACGCACGCACGCTGCGCGCGCTTGCCGTGCTGGAAGCCCTGGCATCCGCCGGGCAGCCGTACACGCTGTCCCAACTGTCCGCGCGCTTGCGCATCCCGAAGGCCACATTGCTGCGCATGATCGAATCGTTGGAGACACGAGGCTACGTCATGCATATGCCAGACTCGCGCGGCCGCGATCGCGCCATCGCGCTAGGTCCGCGTGCCTCGCAGTTCGCGCTGGCGACACTCTCCAACAATACGTTCACGCGCGGCTGCCGGTCGGTGCTGCGCGCGCTCGTGGATGTGCTCGGCGAAACCTGCAATCTCACCGCCCTCGACAACGACACGGTGCTGTACGTCGAGCGGGTGGAAACCACCGAGCCGTTGAGGCTCGAGATGCGGCCCGGGATGCGTGTGCCGCTGCACTGCACCGCCAGCGGCAAGCTGTTTTTATCGCAAATGACGGCGCTCGAGCGCAACGCGATGCTCGCGCAACTCACGCTCAAGAAGATGACGTATCGGACACTGACCGATCCGCAGTTGCTCGCAGCCGAACTGGACCGCCTGCGCAAGCGTGGCGTGGGCATCGACAACGAGGAATTCGTCCGTGGCATGGTGGCCGTGGCGGTGCCGGTGCGCGCCGCCGCCGATGAACATCTGCTCGCGTCGCTGGCCGTGCACGCGCCGACCGCGCGCTCCACGCTCGACGATTTGATGAAGGCAGTGCCGCAGATGAAGCAAGCGGCGACGCGCCTGGCTCCCCTGCTGCATTCGAACGAGACCTGATACCCGATGGCGAGCTTGCACTCAGTGCGCGAGAATGCTCATCGCACGCTTTTTCAATTCCAGAAAATGCGGCTCGAACGCGACGTTCGGCGTGCGAGGCCGTTCCAACTCGATCGGTACATCGAGCGCGACACGCCCTGGTCGCGAGGAAAGCACGACGAGGCGCGTCCCCAAAAACACCGCTTCGTCAATGTCATGCGTGATGAAGACGATCGTGCACTGCAGTTGCTCCCATAGCGAGGTCAGAAATGTCTGCATCGCGCTGCGCGTCTGGGCGTCCAATGCGCCGAAGGGCTCGTCCATCAGCAATACCTTCGGCTTCATGACGAGCGCGCGAGCAATCGCGACGCGCTGCTGCATTCCGCCCGATAGTTCATAAGTCTTGTGTCGAGCAAAGGCCTCGAGGCCGATCGTGCGCAAAATCTCCGCCGACGCCCGCCGACGCTGCGCCTTCGGCACGGCATGCAGCGAGAGCCCGAACTCGATGTTTTCCTCGACGCTGAGCCATGGCAACAGGCAGGCCTGCTGGAAGACGACGACCCGATCCTCGCCCGGCTGATTCTTGACCTCCCCGTCGATATAGATGCTGCCGCGCGTCGGCGAACTCAGGCCGGCCAGCAGATGCAGCAAGGTGGTTTTGCCGCATCCCGAAGCCCCGAGCACGGTGACGAACTCGCCGCCCTGGAATTGAAGATTGATATTTTCGAGCGCCGAGGTGGCGCCGAACGTCTTGTACAGGGAATCGATGACGATGTTCAATTTCGTCTCCTGCTTGGCGGGTGGGGGCTCAATGAGCGAGCGATTGCGAATACTGAGGCGCGACGTTCGCGTCGAAATTCGCAGGCACTGACTGAATCCGCCCGATCGTGTTGAGCACCTTCGCCGTGTTGACCAATGTTTCGTACGTTGCGGATGTTTTTACGCCGGCGCCGCTGCCCATGACTTTGGGGGTCGTTTGATCGGCGCCCGAAAAGAGCTCGTAGCCGGCCAGTTCGCTCTTCGCGACGTCAACGGTGACACCGGTTTGGCGAGCCATCTCGGCGATGGCCTTGTCCCGCTCCTTCTGCGTCACCTGGTAGCCCTCATCGAGCGCTGCCACGAAGCCGCGCACCAGATCCGGGTGGGCTTTCGCCCAATCCGCGTTGGCGATGCATACGTTGTAGCTCGACGCGCTTCGAGGCAGATCGCCGTCCGTCTTGATCGTCTTGCCGCCCGCGGTGCGCAATGCGCTGAATACCGGGTCCCAGACGATGGCCGCGTCGATGGCGCCTGTCACCCAGGAGGTGCGCATCTGAGGCGGCGCCATGTTGATCTGGGTCACCGACGCATAAGGCACGTGCGCTTCGGCCAAAAACGTCGCCAACTCGAATGACGCCTGCGATCCCGCGACGATCGCGATCTTCTTGCCTTGCAAGCCTGCCACGTCGTGGATTCCGCTTTCGGGCTTGACCACGATCCCTGCCGCATTGGTATAGCGTTCCTGGTTGTAGACGATCGTCATCGGCAACCCCTGGGCGATTGCCGTGACGAGCGGCGGAACACCTAGGCCACACATGAATGTCAAGCTGTTGGATGCCAGCGCGCTCATCGCGGCCGGACCTGAGCTGAATAATTTGTACTGCACATCGGCCTTCATCTGGCGTTCGAACAGGTGTTCCGCCATCGATACCATGTAAGGGTCGGCGCCGTTGTCCTCATAGCCGATGATGACTTCGGGCTTGCCTTGCGCGTGGCTCGCGCCAGCGAGCACGCAACTCACGACGAACGCAGCGGCGGTCGCAACTTGGACGGTATGTTTCGTTTTCATTGCCAGTCTCCTCCAGTGGGGAACTCATTCATGTCCGCGCCAAGGCACGACCCAGTTTTCGATCTTGCGAATGATCAGCTCCATCGCATAACCGATGATGCCAATGATGACGATACCCACGATCACGACGCTGACTTGCAAAGCCTGTCCGGCGAACTGAACGAGCCACCCCAAGCCGCTGCTCGCGGCGATCAGCTCGGCCGCGACGAGACATGTCCAAGCGACGCCGATACCGACCCGCATCGCGGTGAAGATCTCCGGCATCGCCGACGGCAGAACGATTCGTCGGAAGATCTGGGCATTGCTCGCACCGAGCGTGCGCGCCATCGAGATGCGCAGCGGCGGCGTGCTTTTCACCCCCGACATGGTCCCGATGATGATGACGGGGATGGTTCCGACGAGGATCAGGATCGCCTTGGGCAATTCCCCGATGCCGAACCACACGACGAGCAGCGGGATGTAGGCGAGCGGCGGCACGGGGCGGACGAACTGAAGCAAGGGATCGATGACGTCGAACACGAACTTGTTGCGCGACATCAAGAGCCCGACCGGAACGCCGATTGCCACGGCGCCCACGAAGCCGATCACGATCCGAAAGCAACTGACCAAAATGTCGCCGATCAACGATTGCCCGCCGTATCCGTTGCGCAGGATGTCGACGAATGCCCGCCAGACTGCCAATGGAGAAGGCAGCGCGAATGCCGGGAATATGCCCGCTGTCGACACCGCCTGCCACGCCACGACGGCAACGATCAGCACAGCGGCGGTCAATCCATATGAATTGACGTTCGTGCGAACTCGACTCAGTGTGATCTTTGGCTCGTCAGGCGACCTGGCGGGGGGATCGATCGTCTTGCCTTCTCGGGGTAGGGCTCTCACTGCCGTCTCCTCAATTCCGGATACAGGGCCTGCGGCGCGCGATGCGCTTGGGCGATGCATCAGATTGCACAAGCATTAAAAAGTATAGTCAGTGCGCCCCGCACGACTGCCTGCCTTGCTTTACGGTTGGTTCGAATTCGCTCGTTTAATCAAGCATTGTCAATCAATAAAAGAGGGGGTAGTGCCACGCAAAAGAATCCGATGGGTCCAGCACACTGATCCGCTTGCCTCCCGCTGGCCCAAGCGAAATATCGGAACTGGCGCTACCCCGGCAAACGGGGGCCCGATAAGGTACCGACATCCGGCGCCGCCTCGCGCCGACACCCTTTCGCACGATACCTGCGCCATTCGCTCTCGGCTTTACATGGGAGCGAACGCAGTAAGCGCCAAAGCACGCCTTTAGTCGACAGGAGACATGCATGAATGCAACGCCCCACGCCTATTCCATGGTCACGGCCGAAACGCTCGCGGCTTTTTCCGACGCGTTCAATCGACATGATGCGAATGCGCTGATGGGTTTCATGACGGAGGACTGCGTATTCGATGCGGCGGCCGGGCCAGAGGTCTACGGTACCCGTTTCGTCGGACGGGAAGCCGTACGCGCCGCCTTCGAAGCCGTCTTCCGGAGCTTTCCGGACGCGCATTGGGGCCAAGGGCGGCACCACGTCGCCGGCTCCCGAGGCATCTCCGAATGGGTATTCACGGGCACGCACGCCGAAGGCTGGCGAATCGAAGCTGAAGGCTGCGACCTGTTCGAGTTTCGCGACGGGCTCATCGCCGTCAAGCGCGCGTTTCGCAAGGAGCGTCCGAAGCAATCGGCGTGAGCCGTGAATGCACCGCGCGCGGACCGTGTCCGCGCTTTTGAAACGAATCATTTCATTTCATTCCAAATTCGTCATCGACGTGCGGAACGCCTTGACCCCGGTTGCTCCGCGCATAGCATCGAAAACAGGGCATCCCGTTAAATGAAGACCGGAGACACTTCCATGAGCGACCATTCTTCCTCCCAGCGCCCCACGGCCAGCGGCCCGCAGGATATGACACCATCCGAAGCGTTCGTCGAAACGCTCGCCGCCAACGGCGTGACCGACATGTTCGGCATCATGGGCTCCGCCTTCATGGATGCGATGGACATCTTCGCGCCGGCAGGCATTCGCCTGATCCCCGTCGTGCACGAACAAGGCGCGGGTCATATGGCGGACGGCTATGCACGCGTATCGGGCCGCCACGGCGTCGTCATCGGACAAAACGGCCCGGGCATCAGCAACTGCGTCACAGCCATTGCGGCCGCCTACTGGGCCCATAGCCCGGTCGTCATCGTGACGCCCGAGGCCGGCACCATGGGAATCGGGCTCGGCGGCTTCCAGGAAGCGAATCAGCTGCCGATGTTTCAAGAATTTACGAAGTACCAGGGCCACGTCACGCACCCCGCACGGATGGCCGAGTTCACGGCTCGCTGCTTCGATCGCGCGACGGCCGAGATGGGGCCGACTCAACTGAACATCCCCCGCGACTACTTCTACGGACAGATCAAAGCCGAGATCCCACAGCCGCGCAAACTCGACCGTGGCCCCGGTGGCGAAAAGACTCTCGACGAGGCGGCCGAGTTGATTTCTCAGGCGAAGTTTCCAGTCATCATTTCCGGCGGCGGCGTCGTCATGGCCGATGCCATCGAAGAGTGCAAAGCGCTGGCCGAACGCCTCGGCGCACCGGTCGTCAACAGCTATCTGCACAACGACTCGTTTCCGGCCAATCATCCGCTGTGGTGCGGCCCGCTCGGCTATCAAGGCTCGAAGGCCGCGATGAAGCTGTTGTCGCGTGCCGATGTCGTCATCGCGCTCGGCTCCCGACTCGGGCCCTTCGGCACGTTGCCGCAGCACGGCATGGACTACTGGCCGAAGGAAGCGAAGATCATTCAGATCGATGCCGATCACAAAATGCTCGGCCTCGTGAAGAAGATCTCGGTCGGAATCTGCGGTGACGCAAAAGCCGCAGCCATCGCACTCACGCAGCGCCTCACGAATCGGACCCTCGCTTGCGATGCGACGCGTGATGAACGCGCCGACCAGATCGCAACCGAAAAAGCCGCTTGGGAGAAGGAACTCGATGGATGGACGCACGAGCTCGATGCGTACAGCCTGGACATGATCGAGGAGCAAAAGCGCGAGCGCACGTTCAACGGCGGCCATTACTTGCACCCGCGCCAGGTACTGCGCGAGCTCGAAAAAGCCATGCCCGAGGACGTCATGGTGTCGACCGACATCGGCAACATCAATTCCGTCGCGAACAGCTACCTGCGCTTCAACAAGCCGCGCAGTTTCTTCGCGGCGATGAGCTGGGGGAACTGCGGCTACGCGTTCCCGACGATCATCGGCGCCAAGGTGGCGGCACCGCATCGTCCGGCCATATCGTATGCGGGCGACGGTGCGTGGGGGATGAGTCTCATGGAAACGATGACGTGCGTGCGGCACAACATCCCGGTAACCGCGGTCGTTTTCCACAATCGGCAATGGGGCGCGGAAAAGAAGAACCAAGTCGACTTCTACAACCGGCGGTTCGTCGCCGGCGAACTCGACAATCAGAGCTTCGCGGCCATTGCGCGCGCGATGGGCGCTGAAGGCATCGTCGTCGATCAGATCGAAGACGTGGGTCCTGCTCTCAAGCGGGCGATCGACATGCAGATGAACGAGGGCAAGACAACCGTCATCGAAATCATGTGCACGCGCGAGCTCGGCGATCCTTTCCGCCGCGATGCGTTGTCGAAGCCAGTCCGCCTGCTCGAAAAGTACAAGGATTACGTCTGAGCGATAGATGAAAGCCCTGAACCGCATCATCGAAGCCGCGCGCCAATCGCCGACGCGCATCGTGCTCTGCGAGGGCGACGACCCTCGCGTGCTGGCCGCCGCCGTACAGGCCAGCCGTGAGGGGATCGCGCGCGTCGTGCTGGTAGGCGATTTGCAAGCGATCCGCGCGACAGCGCAGCGAAGCGCGCTCCCCCTCGAGAACGTGGCATTGGTCGATCCTGCCACTTCGGAGTGGCGGGCGCGGCTCGCCGATGAACTCGTCGCGCTGCGCCGCAACAAGGGGATGACGCACGAGCTCGCTCCAAAAGAGGTGCTCAAGCCGCTCGTCTTCTCTGCGTTGATGGTGCGGTGCGGCTATGCGGACGGATCCGTGGCGGGCGCCGTTCATACGACGGCCGATGTCGTGCGTACGGCCATTCAACTGATCGGTATCGAACCGTCATTCAGGCTTGTGTCGAGCTTCTTTCTGATGATGCTTTGCGAGCCGTTTCATCGCTACCAGGGAGGGCTCATTTTTTCTGACTGCGCACTCGTCGTCGATCCCGATGCGGGGCAGCTCGCTGAAATTGCAATGGCGGCGGCGGATAGCGCGCGCAGTGTCTTGATGGAAGAGCCCCGTGTCGCCATGCTTTCGTTCTCCACGAGCGGCAGCGCGCATCATGCGCATGTCGACAAGGTGATCGAGGCAACACAGCGCGTGAAGGCGCTGCGCCCCACGCTCGCCATCGATGGCGACGTCCAGCTCGATGCTGCGATCGTGGCCGAGATCGCCGAACGCAAGATCGAGCATTCTCAGGTGGGCGGACACGCGAACGTGCTGGTCTTCCCGAACCTGGATGCAGGCAACATCGGCTACAAGCTCGCGGAACGTATCGGCGGAGCGAGGGCCATCGGCCCGCTGCTGCAGGGTCTCAATCATCCCGCGAACGACTTGTCGCGCGGCTGCAGTGCCGAGGATATCTATTACGTGATTGCCGTGACGGCTGTGCAAGCGCAAGCTGCGCGCGATCGAACCGCGCATCGCGACAGTGAGCCCAGTGCGCCGCCCCACGCTGCTTAACGCGTACGACGCTCCGCAATCCATTGCGCCACATTCATGAGCTGATTCATGTCGAGGGGCGAGTCCGGATCGAACGTCATACAGTGCCGATAGAACGCGCTCAGATCGCAGCCTGTACCCAGCCCGATCACGTCGACGCCACATTGCAACGTGTGTCGCTGCAGCACTTCGTTCAGATGCGCGTCTAGATAGCGCGCTTCGTTCGCCTGAGCCGTCGCCGAGTCCATCGGACTGCCGTCCGAGATCACGACGAGAATGCGTCGCATCGATGTCTGCATCCGCAGCCGCGCACATGCCCACTCGATCGCCTCCCCGTCCACGCCCTCGCGGAACAAATCCGCTTTGAACATCGCGGCGATATCGGTACGTGCGCGCCGCCAACTGTCGTCGGCTCGCTTGAAAACCATGTGACAAAGTTCGTTCAACCGCCCCGGGTGCTGCGGACGTCCTCGAGCGAGCCACTCCATTCGCGCGCGACCGCCATTCCAAGCACCGGTGGTAAAGCCAAGTATCTCCGTAGCGACACCGGCTTGTTCGCTCGCGCGTGCGAGCACATCGACCAGCATCGCCACCGATTCGATATGCGCTTTCATTGATGCGGAGCAGTCGATCAA
>Ga0209672_101058_pt1 | contig 11781 bp, 11 predicted proteins | sample AraplaCol_mMS_r2_FD_184273 | JGI IMG/M metagenome (GOLD analysis project Ga0209672, IMG submission 184273) | Arabidopsis root microbial communities from North Carolina, USA - plate scrape CL_Col_mMS_r2 (SPAdes) (version 2) | ecosystem: Host-associated > Plants > Roots > Endosphere | place: USA...
CCTGCTGTTCATTCCGTTCCTGATCATCGATCTGGTGGTGGCCAGCGTGTTGATGTCGATGGGCATGATGATGGTGTCGCCCACCATCATCTCGCTGCCGTTCAAGATCATGCTGTTCGTGCTGGTGGATGGGTGGACGTTGTTGCTGGGTACGCTGGCGGGGAGCTTTTACTCATGAGCACGCCGCACGCATTTGCTCCCTCTCCTCTGCGGGGAGAGGGCTGGAGCGCATGCCATGACGCCTGAGTCAGTCATCGAATTCGGCCAGCATGCGCTCTATGTCGCCATGATGGTGGCCGCGCCACTCCTGCTCACCGCGCTGCTGGTGGGCCTGGTGATCGGTGTGGTGCAGGCGGCCACGCAGATCAACGAAATGACCCTGAGCTTCATCCCCAAGGTGGTCGCCATGGCCGCGGTCGCGCTGATCGCCGGTCCCTGGATGCTGCGCACCCTGGTGCAGTTCACGCGCCAGCTGATCGAGAGTCTGCCGGGGGCGGTGAAGTGACCACGGTGCAGCTCGCCCAGCTGCAGGGACTGATCGGCTCGCTGTTGTGGGCGATGGGCCGCGTGGGTGGGCTGTGCCTGGTGGCGCCGGTGTTCGGCGACTCCGTGCTGCCGCAGCGCTTTCGCCTTGCCATCATGCTGATTCTGACCGTGGTGCTGGCGCCGCTCGCACCGACGACGATCGATCCGATGACGGCCGACGGCATCACCACCATGGTGGCGCAGTTGCTGATGGGCGCTTCCATCGGTTTCGTGCTGAAGCTGGCTTTCGAGGCGGTATCGCTGGGCGGCCAATTGGTCGGTCAGAGCATGAGCCTGGGCTTTGCCGAGACGGTCGATCCGCGTGGCGGCGGCAGTTCGCCGGTGCTCAGCCAGTTCTATCTGCTGATGGCGATGCTGCTGTTCCTCGCCATGAACGGTCACCTGCGTTTGATCTCGCTGCTGGCCGACAGCTTCCACAGCTTGCCGCCGGGGCAGGCGGTGATCGATCCCAAGGGCTTGTACGCCGTGGTGGCGTTCGCCACGCATCTGTTTGGCGGTGCCGTGCGTGTGGCGCTGCCCGCGATGACGTCGCTGCTGATGGTCAACATCGGCTTTGCCGCGATCAGTCGCGCGGCGCCGTCGATGAACCTGTTCGCGGTAGGTTTCCCGATCACGGTGACCCTGGGTTTTGTCGCGCTGTGGCTGTCGCTGCGCACCGTGCCGGGCGCGTTCGAGTCCTTGCAGAACACCGCATGGACGCTGATGCACGAACTGGCAGGCGGTTGAGGGATACGCCATGGCCGAGAACGACGATCAGGAACGCACCGAACAACCATCTGAAAAACGCCTGCGTGAATCGCGTGAGAAGGGCGACGTTCCCCGATCGCGTGATCTGTCGGGTGCCGTGGTCGTGCTTGCCGGTGTGTCCGCGCTGATGAACGGCGGCTCCGCGGCGATGGAACACGTGCGGCGCATTTATGGGCTGGGCCTGACCTACGACCGCGCTGCGTTGTTCTCCGAACAGCTGCCCGGGCGCGTGCTCTCGATGGCGATGCACGAGGCGATGTCGCTGTTCGCCCCGGTGGCGCTGGCCACCATGCTGGCCGCGCTCGCGGCGCCGCTGTTGCTGGGCGGACTCAATTTCAGTGCCGAAGCGCTGGAGCCCAAGTTCGAGCGCCTCGATCCGATCAAGGGCCTGGGCCGCATCTTTGCCATGCGTGGCCTGGTGGAGCTGGCCAAGTCGCTGCTCAAGCTGCTGCTGATCGGCGGCATCCTGGTGATGGTGCTGAAGAACTGGCAGGACGACCTGATGGCCACCGGCGTCGGCGAAGTACGCGCCGGCACCTTCAAGGCGATGAGCCTGCTGGGACATGGCGCGCTGCTGTTCGGCTCGATTCTCGCGCTGATCGGCGGCGCCGATGCGCTGTACCAGAAGTTCGACCACAACAAGCGCCTGCGCATGACGCGCCAAGAGCTGAAGGACGAATCTAAGGAAAGCGACGGCAACCCCGAGCTCAAGGGCCGCATCCGCCAACTGCAGTTCCAGATGGCGCGCAAGCGCATGATGCAGGAGCTGCCCAAAGCGGACGTGCTGATCACCAACCCCTCGCACTTTGCCGTGGCCCTGCGTTACGACGAGGGCCGCATGGGCGCGCCGCGCGTGATCGCCAAGGGCATGGACGAGCTCGCGCTGCAGATACGCATGGTCGCCTCCAGTCATCGCATCCCCACCGTGGAAGCGCCGCCGCTGGCCCGCGCGCTGTATGCCACGACCCAGATCGATCGCGAGATTCCCTCGGCGCTTTACGTCGCCGTGGCGCAGGTGCTCGCCTATGTCTTCCAGCTCAAGCAGGCGGTGTCGCGCGGTGATGCACCGCCATCGGCGCCGCAACCCGATGTTGATCCGGACCTGATGGGTCCCTACAAGTTCTGATGGAACAGTGATGGCCAACGCTACTGCCCTAGGCAATCTCAAGACGCTCGGCCGCCGTGGCCTAGGCGCGCCGGTGATCATGCTCGCCGCGCTGGCGATGCTGATGCTGCCGCTGCCGCCGTTCCTGCTGGACATGCTGTTCAGCTTCAACATCGCGCTGTCGCTGGTGATCCTGCTGGCGGTGATCTACGTGATGCGGCCGCTGGAATTCGCCGCGTTTCCCACCGTGGTGCTGATGGCGACCTTGCTGCGCCTCGCGCTCAACATCGCCTCCACGCGCGTGGTGCTGCTCAATGGCCACGACGGCCCTGGCGCCGCGGGCAAGGTGATCGAAGCGTTCGGCGAGTTCGTCATTGGCGGCAATTTCGCGGTGGGCCTGGTGGTGTTCGCCATCCTCACCATCATCAACTTCGTGGTGGTGACCAAGGGTGCGACCCGCGTGTCCGAAGTGACCGCGCGCTTCACCCTCGACGCCATGCCAGGCAAGCAGATGGCGATCGACGCCGATCTCAATGCCGGCCTGCTCAACCAGGAACAGGCGCGCGACCGCCGCCAGGAAGTGCGCGAGGAAGCAGATTTCTACGGCTCGATGGACGGTGCCTCCAAGTTCGTGCGCGGTGACGCCACGGCCGGCATTTTGATTTTGATCATCAACATCGTCGGCGGCTTCTTCGTCGGCATCTTCCAGCACGGACTTTCCGCCGGTGAAGCCGCCAAGACTTACACCCTGCTCACCATCGGTGACGGCCTGGTGGCGCAGGTGCCGTCGCTGATGCTGTCCATCGCCACGGCGGTGATCGTGACGCGCGTGTCCAAGTCCACCGACATGGGCAAGCAGCTCGTCGGCCAGCTGTTCGGCCAGCCACGCGCGCTCGCCGTGGCCGGCGTGGTGCTGGGCGTGATGGGGCTGATCCCCGGCATGCCGAATATCGCCTTCCTGCTGCTGGGCGGCACCTGTGGCGGTGCGGCGTGGCTGATGATCAAGCGTGATCGCGAAGCGGTCGAGCGCGTGGCGAAAGCCGCCGCCGAGGTGCCGCCGCCGGCCGCGCCGACGGAACGTCTGGAACTGGGTTGGGAAGATGTCGCCAGCGTCGATCCGCTGGGTCTGGAGGTGGGCTATCGCCTGATTCCGCTGGTGGATACGCACCAGGGTGGTGAGTTGATGGGGCGCATCAAGTCGGTGCGCCGCAAGCTGTCGCAGGAGCTGGGCTTCCTGGTGCCGCCGGTGCATATCCGCGACAACCTCGATCTTGGTCCCAACACCTATCGCATCAGCCTGATGGGCGTGCCGATGGGCGAGTCGGAGGTGCACAACGATCGCCTGCTGGCGATCAATCCCGGTCGCGTGCAGGAAGGGCTGCAAGGCATTGCCACGCGCGATCCGGCGTTCGGCCTCGAGGCGCTGTGGATCGAGCCGGGCCAGCGCGAAACCGCGCAGAGCCTGGGCTACACCGTGGTCGATCCGGCCACCGTGGTGGCCACGCATCTGTCGCACATCCTGCAGAGCCACGCGCACGAACTGCTCGGCCACCAGGACGTGCAGCAGCTGCTCGATCGCCTCGCACAGACCACACCCAAGCTGGTCGAAGACCTGGTGCCCAAGCGCCTGTCGCTGGGCGTGGTGGTCAAGGTCATGCAGAACCTGCTGGCCGAGCGCGTGCCGATCCGCAATATGCGCTCCATCGTCGAATCCTTGGCGGAGCACGCAGGCCAGAGTCAGGATCCCGGCGCCCTCAGCGCCGCCGTGCGCGTGGCGCTGGGCCGTCAGATCGTCCAGGAGATTTCCGGGCTTGGTACTGAAATCCCAGTCATCACCTTGGCGCCGGAGCTGGAGCAGATCCTGCTGGGATCGCTCGCAAATGGCGGCGTAGCGGGCGCCGCGGTGGAACCGGGCCTCGCCGACCGCCTGCAGCAAGGCGTTGCCGACGCGGCGCGCAAGCAGGAAATGAGCGGCGAACCGGCTGTTTTGCTGGTCGCGCCGCAGCTGCGTCCGTGGCTCGCGCGCTTCACTCGCCATGTGGCACAGAACCTGCACGTACTGGCTTACAACGAGGTGCCGGACAACCGCCGAGTGCGTTTGGTGCAGGCGCTTGGCCGCTAGCGCGGCTGTAAAGAGTGAATGGTGAATGGTGAATGGGAAGAGCAGGGTGCGGCCGGTTCCAACGACGCGCGCTGTTCCTTACCCGCCACGCCGAACGGAACGAACGAATCGGGAAAGGTCGGAAATGCGCTACGCACAAATCAATCAACAGAACGCTGCCGCAGCGCGCGCTCTTCCTATTCACCATTCACCACTCACCATTCACGCGAGCGGAGCGAGCAAGTGAAAATCAAACGTTTCGTGGCCCCGGATATGCGCCAGGCCATGCGTGAAGTGCGCGAGGACCAGGGACCGGATGCGGTGATCCTGTCCACGCGCCGGATGGACGACGGCATCGAGATCATCGCCGCGGTGGATTTCGACGAAGCCCTGGTGCGCGAAGCGGCGCGCCACGGTGCGCCGCTGGAAGTGGAAAACCGCGCGCCGGCCGCCGCATCGAACCGCGATGTGGAAACCGTCGTTGCACGCCGTGCCGACGTCCTGCCGCCGCCGCTGCCGACGCCGAACCGTCGCGACGACGACGGCGTCACCGTGTCGCTCTCGCGCCGCGCCACCGCCGCGCCGCGCATGGAGCCGACCATCGAAACGCCAGCGGCCCGCAAGCCGGCCGTATCGCAGGCCCAGGCGCTGGAAGAAAAGTCCGCGCCGATGGAATCCGCGCCGTCCAACGTCGCAGGTGAAGTATCCGCCTCGATCCATCCCTTGCTCGAACGCGCCATGCAGGACACCGCACGCGTACGCGCCGAACTAGGCAGCCTGCGCGACCTGCTGGAAACCCAGCTGTCGAGCCTGATCTGGAACGACCTGGAGCGCCGTCAGCCGATGCGCGCCCGCGTGCTGCGCGAGATGACGCGTCTGGGTATCGAACCGGATGTGGCGCGCCAGTTGGTCGGTGAGCTGCCGGTGGAAATCAACGCCGAACAGGCGCGCTACCTGCCACTGGGTGTGCTGAGCCGCAGCCTGTCGATCAGCCCGCGCGACCATTCAGAGCGTCGTGGCGTCACCGCACTGGTCGGCCCCACGGGCGTGGGCAAGACCACCACCATCGCGAAACTCGCCGCGCGTGCAGTGATGCGCCATGGCGCATCGCAGGTCGCGCTGGTCAGCACCGATCACTATCGCATCGGCGCCGCGGCGCAGCTGGAACACTACGGCCGCCTGCTCGGCGTGCGCGTGTATCCCGCCTATGACGCCGACAGCCTGCGCCATGTACTGGAATTGCTGCGCGGCCACCACACCGTGCTGGTGGATACCGCGGGCCTGGCCGGCGGCGATCCGCGCCTGGCCGAACAGCTGGAGGTGCTGGGCAACGGCGGCGATCTGCGCGCCTGCCTGGTGATGGCGGCGAACGCACATGCATCGTCGCTCGACGAAGCGGTGCGTGCCTACCTGCCGGTCAAGCCGCACGCCTGCATTCTCACCAAACTCGACGAGGCCCCGAGCCTCGGCGGCGCGCTGTCGGTGCTGATCCGTCACCGACTCGCGCTCGACTACGTCACCGATGGACAGCGTGTACCCGAAGACATCGCCACGGCCGATGCGCGGGTGCTGGTGTGCCGTGCCGCGCAGGTGCTCAAGGGCACCGCGCCGGCCGATGACGTGGTGATGGCGGATCGTTTCGGACTAGCGGTGGCAAGCGCATGAGCGGTGTCTTTGCAATGAACCAGGCGATGGGATTGGAAAGCATGCTGCGTGCGCTGACCGAACGACATAGCCGACAGGCGCCGGTCCAGGACCAGGCGTACGGATTGAGCGGCCCTGCGCCGCGCAAGCGCTGCCGCGCCATCGCGGTGGCGGGCGGCAAGGGCGGCGTGGGCAAGACCACGGTGTCGGTGAACCTGGGCATGGCGCTCGCCGTCCAGGGTCACCAGGTGATCCTGCTCGATGCGGACATGAGCCTGGCCAATATCGACGTGCTGCTCGGCCTTACGCCGACGCGCCACATCGGCCACCTGCTCGACGGCGTCTGCTCGATCGAGGATTTGCTGATGACGGCGCCGCACGGCCTCAAGGTGGTGCCGGCCGGTTCGGGCACGCGCCGACTGGCGCAGCTGGGGGCGGGTGAACACGCGGCGGTGATCCGCGCGTTTGACGATCTGGTGACACCGCCGGATTACCTGGTGGTGGATACCGCCGCAGGACTTTCCGACAACGTGGCGATGTTCGCCGCTGCCGCCGACGACGTGGTCGTGGTGGTGTGCGACGAGCCAGCCTCGCTCACCGATGCCTACGCCTTGCTCAAAGTGCTCAGCCGCGATTTTGGCGTGCGCCGCTTCCGCATGGTGGCGAACATGGTGCGCAACCTGGGCGAGGCCAAGCAGCTGCATCAGAAACTCGCACGAGTTTGCGATCGCTTTCTCGATGTGGCGCTGGAATTCATGGGCCATGTCCCGCATGACGAACGACTCAAGCAGGCCATCCGTCGCCAGAGCGCGGTGGTGGATCTGTGGCCGTCGAGCCGGTCGGGATTGGCATTCAAGCAATTGGCGGGTGCGGTCGATACATGGGGTGAACCCGAGCGACTGGGCCTGGATCGCATCGCCTTTTTCAGCAGGCAGGCCGCAGTAGCAACGGGGTGGTGACATGAGTGTGGCTTCCGAATATCTGCAGCTGACGCGGCAGAGTGCCGACGAACTGGTTCGCCAGCACGCTCCCTTGGTGCGAAGGATCGCCTATCACCTGATGGGTCGATTGCCGCCCAGCGTGGACGTGAGCGATCTGATTCAGGCCGGCATGATCGGTTTGCTGGAGGCCGCGCGTAATTTCACCACCGGCAAGAATGCGAGCTTCGAGACGTTTGCGGGTATCCGCATCCGTGGCGCGATGCTCGACGAATTGCGGCGCACCGACTGGACCCCACGGTCGGTGCATCGAAAAGTGCGCGAAATGGCGGAGGTTGTTCGTCAGATTGAAATCGAAACCGGTTCTGATGCCGATGACGCCGAAGTAATGCGGCGCCTGGGCATGGGCGCCGAGGAATATCACCAGGTGCTGGCCGACGCGGCGAGTGCTCGCCTGCTCAGCCTTTCCGCACCGGATGATGCGGACGGCGGTGCGGCGTTCGACGTGGCCGACGGCGACAGCCTCAGCCCGGCGGACAGTGTCGAGCACGAAGGCATGCGCGAGGCCCTGGTGGAAGCCATCGGCGGCCTGCCCGAACGCGAGCAGCTGGTGATGTCCCTGTACTACGAGGAAGAACTGAACCTCAAGGAGATTGGTGCGGTGCTCGGCGTGACCGAATCGCGCGTGTGCCAGATCCACGGCCAGGCCATCGTGCGCTTGCGGGCGCGGATGTCGGGTTGGCATGAGGGGCAGGAGAGAGAAGGCAAGAAACGTAAAGGGACGAGGGGCGAGTAAAGGGCGCGAGCCCGGACGCTCGCTGCGCCGACCAGGGTCGAACCGACGTTCGGTCGTTGCGCGCTCGCAACTCGTCCCTGCTCAACACAAGTCACATCTACGCGCAGCGGAGAAAGCGTTTGGACAAGAATATGAAGATCCTCGTGGTGGACGACTTCTCCACCATGCGGCGCATCGTTCGCAACCTGCTGGTCGAACTGGGCTTCAGCAACGGCCTGATCCAGGAAGCCGACGATGGCGAGAACGCGCTGACCATGTTGCGCAACAACGCCTTCGACATGGTCGTGACCGACTGGAACATGCCCAATATGACCGGCATCGACCTGTTGCGCGCGATCCGCGCCGAGCCCTCGCTGAAGGGCCTGCCGGTGCTGATGGTGACCGCCGAAAACAACCGCGACCAGATCATCGCCGCCGCCCAGGCCGGCGTGAACGGCTACATCGTCAAGCCGTTCACCGCCGCGACCCTGCAGGAAAAGCTGAGCAAGATCTTCGAACGCCTGGCCGCCAGCGGAGCCACCGCATGAACGCACAAGTTTCCCTGATGGCGGGCGAAGCCATGCCGCCTGAATTGCACGACCTGCTCAACAGCGCCGATGGTGCCGCCTTTGAAAAGGCTCTCGACGCACTGGTGCGTGAGCGCGAGCAGCGCGTGTTCCGCGCACTCGGCCTGCTTGCGCGCGATCTGCACGATGCGGTGCGCCGCCTCGGCGGCGATCTCGCGCAGGAAGGCGTGCCGGGCAGCGTCGCCGATGCACGCAAGCATCTGGAAGACGTGCTGGAGATGAGTTCGCAGGCGGCCCACCGCTCGCTGGATTTCGTCGAGCGCATGCGACCGCAGGCCGACGCGCTGGCCGAAAACGCCAGTGCCGTGATCGATGGCACCAGCGAAGGCGAAGTCGCGCACGTGCTGGCCAAGCAGTCGCAGTCGTTCGCCAACGCGTGTCGCGATGGCCTGGCCGATTTCGTGGTGGCCCAGTCGTGGCAGGACCTGTCGGGTCAGCGCATCAAGAAAGTGGTGAACTTCATCGGCAGCGTGGAGAACTCGCTGCTGGAACTGGTGAGCCTCACCGGCGCGCTGGCGTCGGGCGAAGCCGCCGCCGGCCCGGTCAAGGTCACCAGTCAGGACGAAGCGGATCGCCTGCTCAGCGAATTCGGTTTCTAAGGGACGGACGGCCGAATGGATCCCACGTTGGACAGCGAGCTGCGCAATGATTTCCTGGTGGAAGCCGGGGAACTGGTGCAGCGCCTGGGCGATCAGCTGATCGGGCTGGAGGCCTCGCCGCGCGACGCCGAACTGTTGAACGCGGTGTTCCGCGCGTTCCACACGGTGAAGGGCGGCGCGGGTTTCCTCGCCATCGAGCCGATGGTGCAGCTGTGCCATCACGCCGAGGACTTGCTCAACGTGGCGCGCAACGGGCAGTTGCTGCTCGATGCCAGCCGCATGGATGCGCTGCTGGAAGCGCTGGACCTGCTCAACGACATGATGGCGGCACTGGCCAGCGGCAGCGCGATGGCGATGCCGCCCGCTGGGCTGCTGCAACGCCTGACGCCGGGGAAGGCCGCTGCGCCTGCGCCCAAGCCGGTGGCTGCGCCAGTGGCGCCGCCGCCGAGCGACGGCACGATCGACGATTCCGAATTCGAAGCCTTGCTCGACAGTCTCTATGGCAGCAGCGGTGCACCCGGCGCGCCTGCGGCTGCGGTCGAGTCGGGCAGTATTTCCGATGACGAATTCGAAGCCTTGCTGGACAACCTGCATGGCAAGGGCGGCCAGCCTGGCGCCGCGACGACGGCGCCCGTCGCATCGTCGACCGCAGGCACGATCTCGGACGACGAGTTCGAATCGCTGCTCGATAATCTTCATGGCAAGGGCGGACTGCCGGGCGCGACAGCGCACGCACCCGCTCCTGCACCCGTGCAAGCCCCCGCACCCGCACCGGCCAAGCAAGCGGCGCCCGCGCCGGAAAACACCGTGCGCGTGGATACCGCCCGCCTCGATGCCCTGGTGCATCGCGCCGGCGAGCTGGTGCTGGTACGCAACCGATTGTTGAGCCTCGCGGCCAAGACCGGCGATGAAACACTGGAGCTGGCCGCCACCGAACTCGATCGCGTGGCCGATGCCTTGCAGAACGCCGTGCTCGGCATGCGCATGCAGCCCGTCGGTCGCTTGTTCCAGCGCTTTCCGCGCATCGTGCGCGACCTCTCGCGCCAGCTCGGCAAGGAAGTGGAACTGATCCAGGAAGGCGAGGGCACCGATCTGGACCGCAGCCTGGTCGAAGCGCTTGCCGATCCGATGGTGCACCTGATCCGCAACGCGCTCGATCACGGCCTGGAAATGCCCGAGGAACGCGAACGCGCCGGCAAGCCCCGCAAGGGCAAGGTCACGCTGGGCGCAAGCCAGCGCGGCGAGCGCATCGTGATCACCGTGTCCGACGACGGGCGCGGCATGAACCCGGAGGTTCTTCGTCGCAAGGCGGTGGAGAAGGGATTGATGGACGAGGCACAGGCCTCGCGCCTCACCGAAAACGAATGCTACGAGATCATTTTCCGTCCCGGCTTCAGCACGGCTGCCACCGTCTCCGACATCTCCGGTCGCGGCGTGGGCATGGACGTGGTGAAGACGCGCGTGGTGGAACTGGGCGGCACCTTGTCGGTGCGCTCGCAGCTGGGCAAGGGCAGCACGCTGGAGCTGGCCGTGCCGCTGACGCTGGCGATCCAGCGCGTGCTGATGGTGCGCGTGGGCGCACGTCTGCTCGCGCTGCCGCTGAGCAATGTGGACGAAGTGTTCGAACTGGCGCCGGGGCAGCAGCAATGGCTGGATGGTCGCGTGGTGGCCTCGCATCGCGGCCGCGCGCTGGCGCTCGCCGATCTTGGCGGCTGGGTCGGCGTGGAAGGTCTGCCCGGTAGCCACGTGGTGGTGCTGCATATCGGCCATATGCGACTGGGCTGCCTGGTGCACGAAGTGCTCGGCCGTGAGGACGTGATGGTCAAGCCGCTCGGTCCCTTGTTCGAAGGCGTGCCCGCGGTGGCAGGCGCCACCGTCACCGGTGACGGCCGCCTTGCGCTGGTGATGGATCTGGCCGGCTTGTCCGGTCAGGACGGCCAATTACTTTCTACTCTCCGGATGAGCGGCTGACATGGATCTGGTAAGTCTCATCGGCACGATCCTGGCCTTCGTGGTCGTGATCGTCGGCACCATCCTCAAGGGTTCCAGCGTGGAAGCGCTGTGGAATCCGGCCGCGTTCGTAATCGTGTTCATGGGCACCATCGCGGCCTTGCTGGTGCAGAACTCCGGCAAGGTGCTCAAGCACGCGATGTCGATGTTCCCGCTGGTCTACAAGCCGCCGCAGCATCAGCCATCGGATCTGATCAGCCGCATCGTGGGCTGGAGCGAGATCTCGCGTCGCCAGGGCCTGCTGGGCCTAGAGCCGCAGATCGACGCCGAAAACGACACCTTCGTGCGCAAGGGCCTGCAGCTGCTGGTCGACGGCAGCGAGCCGGAAGCCATCCGCGGCGTGCTGGAAGTCGAAGTGGGCGCACGCGAACACCACGATCTCGCCGGCGCGAAAGTATTCGAGCAGGCAGGCATCTTCTCGCCCACCATGGGCATCATCGGCGCGGTGATGGGCTTGATGGCGGTGATGCAGAACCTCGCCGATCCAAGCAAGCTCGGCCATGGCATCGCCGCCGCGTTCGTGGCGACGATCTACGGCGTGGCGCTGGCCAACTTGTGGATGCTGCCGATGTCGGCGCGTCTGAAGGCGCTGATCCACAAGCAGACGCAGATGCGCGAAATCCTCATCGAAGGCCTCGTCTCCATCGCCGAGGGTGCCAACCCTCGCCAGATCGAAGCGAAGCTCCAGGGCTACCTGGCCTAACCGAGGAGCAGCGTTGTGGCCAGGAA
>Ga0209672_101060_pt1 | contig 11768 bp, 12 predicted proteins | sample AraplaCol_mMS_r2_FD_184273 | JGI IMG/M metagenome (GOLD analysis project Ga0209672, IMG submission 184273) | Arabidopsis root microbial communities from North Carolina, USA - plate scrape CL_Col_mMS_r2 (SPAdes) (version 2) | ecosystem: Host-associated > Plants > Roots > Endosphere | place: USA...
TCCCTGATCCTCGCGTCGATTCTTTTTCACCTGTGCGCCCCGGTTCGACGTATCGTCCGCCGGATTCGCAGACCGTTTATAACAAAATGCGCTGCACCACGTATCGCTTTCGTGCTTCTTGCTGCTTTTCAGTCCGCGCGCCGCAATTCGATGACCCGGCTCGTCCGCCCCATGCGCTCGGCCACGCGCGTACGGTCCTTGACGGCCCCGGCAAGCTGACCGCAAGCGGCATCGATGTCGTCTCCGCGCGTCTTGCGCACGGTCGTCACGACGCCTGCCTCGATGAGAATCTGCGCGAACCGCTTGATGCGCTCCGCTTTCGAGCGCACGAGCCCCGACTCCGGAAACGGATTGAACGGAATGAGGTTGAACTTGCACGGCACGTCCGCCGTCACCGCGAGGAGCTCGCGCGCGTGCGCCTCAGTATCGTTGACGCCGTCGAGCATGCAATATTCGAACGTAATGAAATCGCGCGGGGCCACCTTCAAATAGCGCCGACACGCGGCCATCAGCTCCGCGAGCGGGTACTTCTTGTTCAGCGGCACGAGCTCGTCGCGCAACGCGTCGTTCGGCGCGTGCAACGACACGGCGAGCGCCACCGGCAAATCGGCGCCCAGCCGGTCCATCATCGGCACGACACCCGACGTCGACACCGTGACACGCCTGCGCGACAGCCCATACGCGTTATCGTCGAGCATCAGCCGCAACGCCGGCACGAGTGCGTCGTAATTGAGCAGCGGCTCGCCCATGCCCATCATGACCACATTCGTGATGACGCGTTCGCCCTTGACCGTTTCGCCCGCGGGCGAAGCGCGGCGCAACGCGAATTCCGCCATGCGCAATTGACCGATGATCTCGCTTGTCGCCAGGTTGCGCGAAAACCCCTGCTTGCCGGTGGAACAAAAACGACAGTTGACCGCACAGCCCGCCTGAGACGAGACACAGAGCGTCCCGCGCGTTTCCTCCGGGATGAAAACGGTCTCGACCGCATTCCCGTTGCCTACGTCGACCAGCCACTTGCGCGTGCCGTCAGCCGAGATATGGTCACTGACCACGGCCGGCATCGCGATCGTTGCACGGCCCTTGAGCTTTTCGCGCAGCGACTTCGCGAGATCGGTCATGCCGTCGAAATCGACGGCGTTGTACTGATGGATCCAACGCTGTAGCTGCTTGGCGCGAAACGGCTTTTCCCCGAGGCTGTCGCAATAGGCGACGAGACCCGCGGCGTCGAGATCGAGAAGGTTGACGGATGAACTGCTCGTCATATCGAATCCTGCTGTTTCACAGCGTCAGCACCGGTCGTGCCCGCGCCCACACCGCGCGCGAGGCCGCCCCCTGCCGTTCGCGCCCGCTCGGGCGTTGCGCCCGAGCGCGCTTGTCAGCGCGAATAAACGTTGATTTCGGGGAAGAAGAAGGCGATTTCGACGCGGGCCGTTTCCGCCGCATCCGAGCCGTGCACCGCATTCGCATCGATGCTGTCGGCGAAGTCCGCGCGAATCGTACCCTTGTCAGCCTTTTTCGGATCCGTGGCGCCCATCAGATCGCGGTTCTTCAGGATCGCATCCTCGCCTTCGAGCACTTGCACCATGACGGGGCCCGAAATCATGAATTCCACGAGGTCCTTGAAGAACGGACGCGCCGCGTGCACGGCGTAGAATTTTTCCGCGTCGGCGCGCGAAAGCTGCGCCATCCGGGCCGCCACGATCTTGAGGCCCGCGTTCTCAAAGCGGCTGTAGATCTGCCCAATCACGTTTTTCGCCACTGCGTCAGGCTTGATAATCGACAGGGTACGCTCGATCGCCATAAAAACTCCAAAAAATTAAGGGGTTACGATTTCTAACGAATCTGCAATTGTAGCATGTTCCGGTGTATGATTGCGATTGAACCCTTACGAGGGTGAAAGGTTCGAATGAATAGGACTCCGGCTGCGCACGGGGCCGTTGAAACTCGCGGCGCCGGTACCTATCTTAGTGTCGGGATGGCCTGCAAAAGCGCGTCGTCGCGCGGTTGAGCCTGCCCAACGTCACTGCGTCTTACGCAAGGAGAAAGCATGAACGACTATCCGTACAACTTCGGCCGCGGCGGCGCCATCGCCACGGCGGAAACCCGCAACCGCGTGCTACGGAACACTTATTGGCTGCTCGCGCTGTCGATGGTGCCGACGGTGCTCGGCGCGTGGGTCGGCGTCGTATCGGGCTTCTCGCTCTTTGCGGCGACAAGCCCGGCTATGAGCCTGCTCGCGTTCTTCGCCATCGCATTCGGCTTCATGTTTGCGATCGAGCGGACGAAAAACAGCGGCATCGGCGTGGTGGTTCTGCTGGGCTTCACGTTCTTCATGGGCCTGATGCTGTCGCGGCTCCTCACGTTTATCCTTCATTTTTCGAACGGCGCGTCGCTGATCATGCTGGCCTTCGGTGGCACAGGCATCATCTTCGCGGCCATGGCAACGATTGCGACCGTCAGCAAGCGTGACTTCTCGGGCCTCGGGAAGTGGCTCTTCGTGGGCGTGATCGTCTTGCTGCTGGCTATGGTCGCGAACATGTTCCTGCATCTGCCCGCACTGATGCTGACGGTGTCCGTGCTCGCCATCGCGATCTTTTCGGCTTATATGCTGTTCGACGTGCAGCGCGTGGTGAACGGCGGAGAGACGAATTACATTACCGCGACGCTGGCGATCTATCTGGACCTTTATAACGTCTTCGTCAACCTGCTGTCGCTGCTCGGTATCTTCGGCGGCAACCGCAACTGATCGAACAGTAGTCGACTCTGAAAAAAACCGGCCTTCGGGCCGGTTTTTTTCGCTTGGCCGCCTCAGTCTCGCTCGAACAGCGCAATCGATTCGACATGCGACGTGTGCGGAAACATGTTGACGACGCCGGCGCCCTTGAGCCGGTATCCGGCTTCGTGCACGAGCAGCCCCGCATCGCGTGCAAGCGTCGCCGGATTGCAGGACACATAGACGATCCGTCGCGGCAGCGGCCCTTGACCGCTTTGCGCGATCTCGGCGAGGCCCTTCGAGACGGCAAGCGCCCCCTCTCGTGGCGGATCCACGAGGAATTTTTCGAATGTCCCCAGCGCGCGCAGGTCGTCGGCGGTGATCTCGAACAGGTTGCGGGAGACGAACGACGTATGCGTCTCGACGCCGTTCAACCGTGCGTTCTCGAGCGCCCTTCCCGTCAGTGTCTCGCTGCCCTCGATGCCCACGACTTCGCGTGCGAGCTTGGCCAGCGGCAGCGTGAAATTGCCCAGACCGCAAAAGAGATCAAGCACACGATCGCTGCGTGACGGCGCAAGCAGCCGTACAGCACGGCCAACGAGCACACGATTGATCGCATGATTGACCTGCGTGAAGTCAGTTGGCTTGAACGGCATGCGGATACCGAACTCGGGCAGCGTGTAGTCGAGCGCGACGTCGAGCGGATAAAACGGGACGACGGTGTCCGGCCCCTTCGGTTGCAGCCAGAATTGGACGCTGTGCTCGTCGGCAAAATGACGTATCCGCGCTTCATCCTCGGCGTTCATCGGTTCGAGCACGCGCAATACGAGGGCGGTCACGCTCGAGCCGACGGCTACTTCTATCTGCGGCAGCCTGTCGCGTATAGAGAGGCTTTCGACGAGCCGCCGCAGCGGTACGAGCAACGCCGAGACGTGCGGAGGCAACACCTCGCAGCGGGTCATATCGGCAACGTAGCTGCTTTTCCTTTCGTGAAAACCCACCAATACGCCACCCTTTTTCACCACGTGGCGCACCGTGAGGCGCGCCCGATAGCGGTAGCCCCACGTCGGCCCGTGAATCGGCCGGAACACCGTTTCGGGGCGAAGCTTTGCCAGATGCCAGAGGTTGTCCTCGAGCACGCGCTGCTTCACGGCCACCTGAGCGCGGGCATCGAGATGCTGCATCGAGCAGCCGCCGCAGGTGCCGAAAAACGCACAGCCCGGCTCCGTACGCATGACACTTTCGCGCAGAACGTCGACAACCTGGGCCTGCTCGTAGCTCGGCTTTCTGCGATAGCTCGCGTACGTGACACGTTCGCCGGGCAACGCGCCTTCGACGAAAATCACTTTCCCCGGCTCGCCGTTCTCGTCGACGAGGCGCCCGACACCTCGCGCGTCCATGTCGAGCGAGTCGATCTCGATCGTCGGGGTGGGCGTGCAAACGCTATCCGACTTGGCAGACTTGATGGGCGATAAGGTATGGCGGGAAGATTCAGACACCGGCTTTTTCCTGGCGGACATCGAACGAAAGGCGAGATTGTAGACGAACGACGGGGACGAACGGCACACCTAAGGAGTCCATGATGCGGCTACTCAGCTGGAACATCCAATGGGGGCGCGACGCCCACGGCGTGGTGAACCTCGCGCGAACCGTCGATGAAGCGCGCAAGCTCGCCGATTTCGACGTTCTTGCGCTCCAGGAGGTGACGCGAGGCTTTCACACGCTGCCGGGCGGCCCTTCGGACGATCAATTCGCCGAACTCGCCGCCGCGCTCCCCGGCTTTACCGTCCTCGAGGCGATCGGCGCGGACCTGCCGCCTTCCGAGGCGGGCCGCGCGCGTCGACAATTCGGAAACGCGCTGGCTACCCGGTTACCCGTCGAAGCCGTCCTTCGTCATAGCTTGCCGTGGCCGGCCGACGCTAGCGCACCCTCGATGCAGCGCGTGGCGCTCGAGGCCGTCTTGCAGGCGCCTGGGGGACCGTTGCGCGTCATCGTCACACATCTCGAATTCTATTCGCTCAAACAGCGGCTCGCTCAAGTCGAGGAGCTACGGCGCCTGCAGCGCGAAGCAGTCGATCACGCGCGCAACCCCGCACCCGCCGAAAATGCCGCCGGCCCATTCGCTCCTTCCGGCAGGCCAGTCAGTGCGATTGTCTGCGGCGATTTCAACAGCGAGTTCGAGTCCCCCGCGTATCGGCGGTTTATCGAGCCAATCGACGACGAACCCGGTTTCCTCGACGCCTGGACGTTTCTCCATCCTGGGCGCAAGCCTGCCCCGACCGCGGGCGTATTCGACAAGGCACAGTGGTCTTCGGGCGCGATTGCCTGCGACTTCGTCTTCGTGACGGCCGATCTTTGCGGTCGCCTCGTGCGATGCGAGATCGACGGCGCGACGCAGGCCTCCGATCATCAGCCGATCGTTCTCGAGCTGCGTTGAGCACGCCGTGCGATGGGCGTGCGAACCGGAAACGAGCCGCTTCAGCTTCCGAAGGCCGCCAGGTACTCGGCCCACTGTGCGCCGGGTTCCTGCGCCAGCGACTGCTTGACGAAGGCGATTTCGTCCGCGTACTCGTCGGGCGAAAATGCCCCGCGCATCAGTTGAAAGCGACAATAAAGCAGGTAGGTGTTGACCACATCCGTCTCGCAGTACTGGCGGATTTCCTCGATCCGTCCCTCGCGAAAGGCCGTCCAGACCTGCCCGCCGTCCATCCCGAGCTTGCCCGGAAATCCGCACAGCTTGGCGAGCGCGTCGAGCGGCGCGTTCGCACGCGATTGATACATGGCCAGCACGTCCATGAGATCGGTATGACGCGCGTGGTAGCGGCTGATGTAGTTATTCCACTTGAACTCGCGATCGTCCTCACCGAGGTCCCAGTAACGCGAAGCGGCGATACCGTGCACGAGGGCGCGATAGTGCAGCACGGGCAGATCGAAGCCCCCACCGTTCCATGAAACCAGCTGGGGCGTGTACTTTTCGATGACGCGATAAAAGGACTGGACCAACGCGGCTTCGCTGTCCTCGGGCGTACCGAGCGAGCGTACGCGCAGACCGCTGCGGTCGCGGAACACGCAAGAAATCGCGGCCACGCGCTGCAGATAGTGTGGCAGGAATTCGGTGCCCGTCTTTTCGCGGCGAGCCGCGAACGCGTGCTCGGCCACCTCGACGTCGGTCATCGACGCCGGCAGATCGTCGAGCCGGCGAATGCCGGCGACATCGGGAATCGTCTCGATGTCGAAAACGAGAATCGGTGTCATTCAGGTGGGAGTCTCGTCTAGAGGACGGCGTCCTTGCGCACGCCGTTGGACGCGAAAAAGCGCTTGAGCCTGACGAGCGCCTCTTGCTGAATCTGTCGAACGCGCTCGCGCGTAAGCCCCATTTCGTCGGCCAGTTCCTCGAGCGTCGCCGGTTCGATATGGTTGAGCCCAAAACGGCGTTCGATGACGTGCCGATGCTTGTCGGACAAGCGCGAAAGCCAAGCCCGGGTCAGCGTTTCAAGCTCGCGGTGCTGAACTTCCGCGTCGGGCGACTGGCTCTGTTCGTCCGACAGCAGATCGAGCAAACTGCTGGCGGGATCGAGGTCGAGCGGCGCGTCGAGCGATGCCGTATGCTCGTTCAGCGCCAGTATGTCGGTGACTTCGTCGGTCGTTTTGCCGGTCAGATAGGCGATATCGTCGATGCTCGCGTCACGCCGTTCGCTCGCATCGCCCGCGTTCATCGAATTTTTTTCCAGATGCCGCTTGGCGCGCAGGACCTGATTCAATTCGCGGATGACATGCACCGGCAAGCGCACGGTGCGGGCCTGATTCATGATCGCACGCTCGATGCTTTGCCGGATCCACCACGTGGCGTACGTGGAAAAACGGAAGCCGCGCGTCGGATCGAATTTCTCGATCGCGTGCATCAAGCCCAGATTGCCTTCTTCGATCAGATCGAGCAGCGGCACGCCGCGATTGAGATACCCCTTGGCGATGCTGACGACGAGCCGCAAATTGCGCTCGATCATGACCTGCCGCGCCTCGAACTCCCCCGCCTTCGCGAGTCTCGAGTAGCGCTGCTCCTCCTCCACCGTGAGGAGCGGCTTGACACTGATGCGATTCAGGTAATGCTGAATCGTGTCGGCCGTGAGTTCGGCCTGTAACAGCGCGCGGAAATCGTCCGGGTCGGGCGCGGGCGCACCCTCCCGCGCCTCGGGCTCCGCATCGTCGCCTTCGCCCTCGGCGGCCGCGCCCTGCGCCTCGAATTCCGCGTCGGCTTCAGGCGCGTCGTCGTCCGGCTCGCTCGTCGAAGCGCCCGTCTCCGGTGCCACTTCCTCCGCGACACGGGTAAGCGTTTCCGTCTCGGCTTGTTGCTTGCGGCGCTTCGATTTCGGCATGGTCGTATCGCTTATTGCGGCGGCAAGTATTTCATCGGGTCAACAGGTTTGCCTTGCTGGCGAACTTCAAAGTGCAACATGACTCGCGGTGCATCGGTCGAGCCCATCTCGGCAATCTTTTGCCCTCTGGTCACCGAGTCCCCCTCTTTTACCATCAAAGCACTGTTGTGTGCATATGCGGTCAAATACGTTGCGTCGTGCTTGATGATAATGAGATTGCCGTATCCGCGCAGCCCATTTCCTGCATAGACGACGCGGCCATCTGCGGCAGCCTTCACCGGATCGCCCTGCGCGCCGCCGATATTGATGCCCTTGTTGGTCGACTCGTTGAACGGCGCGATAAGCGGGCCGCGAGCAGGCCAGGCGAACTTGATCGTGCCGGCCGCCGGCGCCGGAGCGCTCGACGAACTGGGCGCGGCCGGTTGCGGAGGGATCGTGGTGGCCATCGAGGCACCGCCGACGATAGGCGGCACGGTGCTGCCCGCGCTTGCGCCATTGCCTGCATTCGGCGTGCTCGGGCTGGACGGGGCCGGCGATGCGGGCGTGCTCGAAAGCGGCGCTGTCTGAACTCCGCCACCGGCAATCGGTGCCGTTGCGACACCGGGCGTCACGGCCGCGGCATTCGCGCCCGGCGGCACGACCCTCAGCAGTTGATCGACCTCGATCTGGTTCGGATTCGTGAGATTGTTCCAGGTCGCTATATCGCGGTAGTTCTGGCCGTTTTCGAGCGCGATCCGGTAAAGCGTGTCGCCCGGCTTGACCCGGTAGTAGCCCGGGGGCGGCGGGCCCAGCGGCGCGGCCTGCAGCGGCGCCTGCGCCGATCCCTGAGTTGCGAGCGTACCCGAGCGGTCGACCACCGGTGCCTGATCCATCCGTGTCGCACAGGCCGCCAGCGACGCCACGGCCACCGCACAGATGACGCGTTGGGCGGCAGCGAGTCCGCCGTTTGTGTTGATTGTTCGCATCGCGCTCAACGTAAACATCGGTGTCAAATCACTCCGGATTTTAAGGGGACAAAGAAAACGCTATCAAGCTGCGACTCTCGCCATTGGCTCGGCCCGAGCCGCTCGACGAGCGTCAGCACCTGCGAGCGCCCGCCAAGCGCCGCGACAGGCGCGATGAGCCGTCCGCCGACTGCTAGTTGCTCGGCCAGCGCCTGCGGCACATCGAAACCGGCCGCTGCGATCACGATCGCATCGAAGGGCGCCGCCGCAGGCAAACCGAGCCGGCCATCGCCATAGTGCAGGCGAATGTTCGGCACCCGCAGCGGCCGAAGATTCAGCTTGGCGCGCTCGTAAAGCGGCTTGACTCGCTCGATCGAATAGACGTCGCGCGCGATCTGGCTCAGCACCATTGCCTGGTAACCGCAGCCCGTCCCGATTTCGAGCACCCGGTCGAGCGTTCGCCCCGCCGCCGCGAGTTCGAGCATGCGAGCGACGACCGATGGTTTCGAAATCGTCTGCTGGTGGCCGATCGGCAGTGCCGCATCTTCGTAAGCCTGAGGCGCCAAGCCGGGATCCACGAACAAGTGGCGTGGCACCGCCGCCATGGCACTCAACACGCGCGCATCGCAAATACCGTTCGTTCGAAGGCGTTCGACCATGCGCTCGCGCACCCGTTCCGAAGTCAGGGCGTGCGCAACCACAAGCGGCACGGTTGCCGCGCCCATTTTGTCGGCGCCCTGCGACGGCTGCATGTCAGGCCGCCGCGCACCCGACTCCGACGAACGGGCTGGCGCTGCGCTCGCGGCACGTGCGCGGGGCTTGCGCTCGAGGTCGGCCAGCCCGAGCGGAAAACGCCTGGCGCGCTCGCTCGTCATGAAGCGCCGCGCCCGGCAAGCGACCATTCGCGGGTGGCGGCGAGCATCTGAGTATGCGTAAGATCGAGCTGCAACGGTGTGATCGAGACGCGGCCGTTGCCCAGTGCATGAAAGTCCGTGCCCTCGCTTGCGTCGAGCGCGTCGCCCGACGGACCGATCCAGTAAATCGGCTCGCCTCTCGGATTCGTTTGCCGAATCACAGGCTGAGACGGGTGGCGCTTGCCAAGCCGGGTGACCTCCCATCCACGCATCTCGTCATAAGGCAGATTGGGAATGTTGACGTTCAAAAGCGGATGACCCGGAAGCGGATTCGACAGGAAATGTCGGACGACATCGTATGCAACCCGCGCCGCATCTTCGAGATGGGCCCAGCCTTTGTCGACGAGCGAAAATGCGATCGCGGGTACGCCGAACATGACTCCCTCGGTTGCGGCCGCGACTGTGCCCGAGTAGAGCGTGTCTTCACCGACATTCTGGCCGTTGTTGATACCTGAGACCACGAGATCGGGTTTGTCGTCGAGCATTCCAGTGAGCGCGATGTGCACCGAATCGGTCGGCGTTCCGTTCACGTAGTAGAAACCGCTAGCCGAACGCAGCACCGACAACGGCCGCGCGAGCGTAAGAGAATTTGATGCGCCGCTGCAATTTTGCTCGGGCGCCATCACCGTCACGTCGCCGAGCGGCTTCAACGCGTCGTAAAGCGCGGCGAGACCAGGCGCCAGATAGCCGTCGTCGTTGCTCAGTAAGATTCGCATGCGGCGATTGTAACCGAGGACTTCGCGGCTTTGATCGCCAAGACCGGTGTATTCGCTCCCGTTCCCGCATGGCGCGCCGGCCCGCAGCTCAGACGATCTTGCGCTCGCGCAGGCCCGCAATGGACGCGTCGTCATAGCCCAGCGCGCGCAGCACTTCATCCGTGTGCTCCCCGAGTTCGGGGCCGAGCCAGCGCGTACCTCCGGGCGTTTCCGAGAGTTTCGGCGTCACATTCGGCAAAGCGATGTCGAGGTCGCCTTGCCATCTGAAACGCTGAATCATCTCGCGCGCGGCATACTGCGGGTCGTCGAACATGTCGGCCACGCTGTATATCCGGCCCACGGGTACATCCGCCGCATTGAGCACCTCGAGCGCTTCATCGATCGTGCGCCCGCTCAGCCATGCGCCGATCGCGTCATCGATTTCGCGCGTACGCAGTACCCGGCCGTCGTTTTGGGCCAGTGAAGGATCGTTCGCCAGATCGTCGCGACCGATGGCTGTCATCAGGCGTTTGAAGATCGGATCGCTGTTGCCGCCGATCACGATCTGCCCGTCCATGCACGCGTAGGTATTGGAGGGCACGATGCCCGGCAGCGCGGCGCCCGTGCGCTCGCGCACGGCGCCGTACACACCATACTCGGGCACCACGCTTTCCATCATGTTGAAGACCGCTTCGTAAAGCGCGACATCGACGATCTGCCCCTTGCCGCCCGAGGCCTGCCGATGATGCAGGGCCATCATGGCGCCGATGACGGCGTGCAGCGCCGCGATCGAATCGCCGATGGAAATACCGATGCGCGGCGGCGGAAGCTCGGGAAAGCCGGTGATGTGACGCAGGCCTCCCATCGCTTCCGCGATCGAGCCGAAGCCCGGCCGATCGCGATAAGGACCGGTTTGCCCGTAGCCCGACAAGCGGACCATGACGAGGCCCGGGTTCTCGGCGCTCAACACGTCGTAGCCGAGACCGAGCTTCTCGAGCAATCCGGGTCGAAAGTTCTCGACGACGATGTCGGCCTCGCGCGCAAGCTCGCAGACGATCTTTTTGCCCTCGGGCGCCTTCAGGTTGACGGTCACCGATTTCTTGTTGCGCGCCTGCACCGCCCACCACAGTGAGGTGCCGCCCGCTTGCGGGTAAAGCATGCGCCACTTGCGCAGCGGATCGCCCCCGTTCGGGTCTTCCACTTTGATGACTTCGGCGCCGAATTCGCCGAGAAACCGGGCGGCAAACGGGCCAGCGATCAGGGTGCCGAGTTCGAGCACCTTGATGCCCGCAAGCGGGCCAGGAGTTGCAGTCATAGCGTTCCTTTCAGAAAGGCAGCGAGCGTCGCCCGATCAGAGCGAACGTCGGTCGAGCATGGCGCGGGCGATCGTGCCCGCATCGACGTATTCGAGCTCTCCACCGACGGGCACCCCGCGCGCGAGCCGTGTCACCGCAAGCTGGCGCGCCTTCAGCGTTTGTGCAAGGTAGTGCGCCGTGGCTTCCCCTTCGTTCGTGAAATTCGTGGCGAGCACCACCTCCTTCACGACACCATCCGAGGCCCGCTTCACGAGGCGATCGAAATGGATCTCCTTGGGACCGATGCCGTCGAGTGGGCTCAAGCGCCCCATGAGAACGAAGTACAAGCCTCGATAGGTCATGGTCTGCTCGAGCATGATCTGATCCGCAGGCGTTTCGACGACGCACAGCAGCGTCGGGTCACGCGATTCGTCGCTGCATAGATCGCAGACCCGCGCTTCGGTGAACGTATTGCACTTTTCGCAATGTTGCAGGTGCTCGGTGGCGAACAGCAGCGAGCGTCCGAGCCGCTCGGCGCCCTCCCGATCATGCTGCATCAAGTGATACGCCATGCGCTGCGCCGACTTCGGCCCAATGCCGGGCAATGCGCGCAGCGCCTCCACGAGCGCGACGAGCGCCGAAGGCTGTTTCATGGCGATAGCGCACGTCGCGCGCTCAGCGTATGCATGAACGCTCCGGCTTCAGAACGGCAGCTTGAAGCCGGGCGGCAACGGCAAGCCGGCCGTCATGCCGCTCATTTTCTCTTGCGCCGTGGCTTCGGCCTTGCGCGCCGCATCGTTGAATGCGGCCGCCACGAGATCTTCGAGGATG
>Ga0209672_101064_pt1 | contig 11746 bp, 15 predicted proteins | sample AraplaCol_mMS_r2_FD_184273 | JGI IMG/M metagenome (GOLD analysis project Ga0209672, IMG submission 184273) | Arabidopsis root microbial communities from North Carolina, USA - plate scrape CL_Col_mMS_r2 (SPAdes) (version 2) | ecosystem: Host-associated > Plants > Roots > Endosphere | place: USA...
ACTCGTCCCGATGCTCTCGCACCATGCGGACTGCACGCTCGCGGACCTCGGCAGAAAATTTGTTCGACTTGTTCATGGCTCCATTCTCTCAAGAGTTGGAGCCTCCACAAAATCCGGGGCGGTTCACTGCTTCTTTACCACCGGTCGCGGAGTTCCTGTCCACAGAAATTTCCTTTCGGAACTCTTTAAAACTCCAGTTTGATGGTATGTCGGACATGTTGCGTTCGGGGAACGTGTTTCTGCAATTGGTCGGCATCGTCGCCGCAATACCAACGTTCATTCTTGCGGTCGCCTATCATCTCGCACAGTTAACGTGTCGTGAGCCCGTGTGGCCGGAAGACGTCGAGCGCGCGTGTGCCCCGTCGCTGGGACAGACGGAGGGGGTTGCATCGTGAGTCGCCGCTTCATTCGCAAGGGCGACAAAACTGACCGCAATGGCGTCGTCGAAGACGGCATTGAAAACTCGTCGTTCCAAGGCCAACCGTTGGCCTATCTGGGTGGCCGCGTGCAGTGTCCGGCCTGCGGGGCGGAGGGTGTCATCATTAGCGACGGCTTTCCACGTACCATGACCGTTAGGGGCAAGCAGGTCGCGCTTGAAAATGACCTGTGCCAGTGCAAATGCGAGCCGCTGCCGAAGCTCATCGCATCGCAGGCACTTGGCTCGATAACGACGTAGTCAGTCGCACGACGTTTTCGGCTGGCTCGTAAATTCCGGTCCCTGGTCCGTTCGCAGCGCTTTGGGATAGCCCCCGAAACGCGCTGCGCTGTCCAACGCTCGAGCCACATACAAGCCCGAGATGCCGTGGTCCACGACAATATCGACGAAGACCGGAAGGCATTTATGGCAATGCTCTCATAACGGAGAAGGACATGGCGTTTGATGGACTGTCTTGGTATCGCCTGAACAGGCCAGTGACGCAGGAGGAGCAGGCTGCCCGCCTTCCGACCGCGCAACCCTGTTCTGAGACCGCGAAGGATGGCAACACCGTCTTCTCCATGAGCGATTGTTGCCTAGAGATTTCGGATAGCAAATACTGGGACAAAGGGCGCGGCCTTCTGGCGTTCTTATTGCCAGGTACGTTTTCAATCGCAGGCACCGGTCTCATCTTGTGGATGATGACTCACCTTCCGCCCGTCTATAAAGAGCGTGGGGAACTTGGGCTTGTGTACGGAACGCTCGGTTTTTTCTTGCTGGTGATGCTCTGTTTCGTCGGGCTCGGCGTATGGGCCTTAACAAGGGAGTGCTTCGGCTATACGCGCCATCCTATTCGGTTGAATCGAGTCAATCGGACAGTGTATGTCTTCCGCCGCAACGGACCGGGCGGTGTGCTTTCGGTCCCATGGGACAAAGCATTGTTTTATGTTGAGCGCAAGCCTAGGGCAGGTTTGATGAGAACCGCTCCGCGTATGGTCCGTTGTCTCGTCCTCGACGACAATGGTCAGGTCATCGACACGTTTTCAGTGGGGAAACGCCTCGTTTTGGCCTTCGACGAGAACAGCGCTCCCGGCCGGCTGTTGATGGATGAGCTTCATCAATGCTTCGAATTTTATCGGCGATTCATGGAGGACGGCCCGTCCTCCGTGCCACCCGTGACAGAGTTTTTGAGTATGGAAGTCTCATTCCGTAACACGTTGAAGTTGTATTTCGGGAGCGTTTCCGACATCACTCATTCAGGACATCCTCTGCTCTGGTTGCTTTTCGCTATCACAGCACTTCCTACCTTAATGCAGGCTACTGTGCATTACTTGACCCAACGGACCTGCCGCGAGCCCGTGTGGCCGGAAGACGTCGAGCGCGCGTGTACCCCGTCGCTGGGACAGACCGAGGGAGTTGCATCGTGAGCCGCAGATTCATCCGCAAGGGTGACAAAACCGACCGCAACGGCGTAGTCGAAGACGGCATTGAAAACTCGTCGTTCCAAGGCCAACCGTTGGCCTATCTGGGCGGTCGTGTGCAGTGTCCGGCCTGCGCGACGGTGGGGATCATCATTAGCGACGGCTTTCCACGCACGATGACCGTGAGGGGTAAGCAGGTCGCGCTTGAAAACGACCTATGCCAGTGCAAATGCGAGCCGCTGCCGAAGCTCATCGCATCACAGGCACTTGGCTCCATAACGACGTAGTCAGAGTTGCTCGAAGTTTTCGGCTGGCGTCGAGTGCCTGCACGCATGCGGGCTCAAGTGCACAGGCCATGCGTGCCTCTGCTACAGGAGCGGACGGCGGAAAGTGTTTGCGTTCCCTCGGTCATTGCCCTCGTGGGACGACAGGACCATCAGCCGAGCGCGCACGACTGCTGCAGTCGGACTTGGGAAGGAATACGATCATGAAGCAGCGGTCGAAGACGTCGGCCCATTATCTGGCGTCATGGCTGCGTCATCCCTTGCCGATGATGCATATGCCCATCCATCGCATCGGCCCCGTGGTCCGAAAGCTGTGCGTCGAACCATGCATGAAGTGACGACACGAGCTTTGGATCATCGCTACGATAGCTGAGCTCTCCACCACCTTCGATGTCTTTATACACGATCGATATCTGGCCACGCTTTGCCGCCCTGAGTTGCGCCAATCCGGGCATGTCGGGTCCGTGAGTCCGGGTGGGCCCTGAAAAGTCGCCACGCTGAAACTGCGTTTGGATTTCACGTAGATGCTTACGGATCAGCTGAGTCTGGTGCCTATCGGACAGGCTTTTCGCAATGACCTGCTGGGTTCCCCCATCGTCCGATTTGATGAAGATGTGAGTTGTGGCCTTGAGGCTGAACGGCATGACCTCCGCACCGCGCTGCGCGACCTCGGCCTGACGTTCAGCGTCCGCCGCGAACGTTTCAATCGTCGCGCCCAAGCCTGCCATCACGAGGAGCGTAGTAAAGAGTGTGAGCGGTTTCATTGAATGAGACTCCTGCAGGGTCGGAGAAAACGGCGGGATGTCCGCGTACGGCGCACCACCCAGTGCGCAGCGATTCAGGCCGGGCGCCGACCCAGCTTCGCGCGCTCGAGCAACTCGAACACCATCATGCCGCCGAGCATTGCGGCCACAAAACCCCACGCCTTCGGAAAGCCAGCGCCCAGTGCGACCAGCGCGGGCCCCGGGCAAAATCCTGCAAGCCCCCAACCGACGCCGAACACAGCGCTTCCCAGTACAAGTCTCATCGTCACATGGGTGCTGGCCGGAATCTGCATGGGCAGCCCTAGCAGGGATTTTTTGCGGCGTTTCGCAAAGAAGAACGCGATAGAACCGACGACTATCGCTCCGACCATGACGAAGGCCAGTGACGGGTCCCACCGCCCCGCCAGGTCGAGAAATCCCAGTACCTTTGCTGGATTGGCCATGCCGGAGACCATCAGGCCGACGCCAAACAGAAGCCCGGAAATCAAAGCAGCGAGCAAACCCATTTCAAGCTCCCAGCACATGTCTGGACACGAACACGGTCAGAAAGCCGCTTGCCATAAACGTTGCCGTGGCGACAAGCGACCGGATGGACCCCCGCGAGATGCCGCAGACACCATGGCCGCTCGTGCAACCGCTCGCGTAACGCGTGCCGATGCCAACCAGAAAGCCCGCGACGAGGATTTCGCCCCACCCAGCCTCGATATCAGGCACTAACGGATTGCCGAGCAGGCTTGCCAGCACGGGCGCGCCAATCAACCCTGCGAGAAAAGCGACACGCCATCCCGCATCGTTCCGAGGCGCGCCCAGCAGGCCACCGAGGATGCCGCTGATGCCGGCTATACGTCCGTTGAGTAAAACGAGCACGGTAGCCGCGACGCCAATCACCAGACCGCCTGTCAATGACGCGCCCGGCGTAAAACTCGCGATATCGATCGACATACCCCTCCTCTCAGCTTCCTTGGACGCAAAACTGGTCATACAGCACGTTCATGACCGCGATCGCTTCCTTGCTTGCGATGGAGTAAAAGATGCTCTTTCCCTCCCGCCGCGTCGCAACGAGCTCGTTATCACGGAGCACGCCGAGCTGTTGGGAAAGCGTCGGCTGACGTATGTCCAGCTGTTCCTCCAGATCGCTCACGCAGAGTTCGCCCTGCGACAACTGGCACATCAGAAGCAACCTGTCGGGATTGGCCAGTACCTTCAGTAGCGCACAGGCTTTCTCGGCCGATGCCTGCATCACCGATAGATCGATCGGGACGGACTTCTTCCGCATTTCATCATCCCACAATTTACTCGCGTATATTATATCAAATTATATACTATTGTGCGATAGAGTGTTGGCCAGTGAGAAGGGCGGGATGCAGCCCATCGGTTCTCGAGCGATGGGGCGCATCAACGAGCGGTGACGCGTAGGCGGAATTAAAACGCGAGATCAAACAGCACGGGCCTGTGATCGGGCCCATCCATCGTCTGGAAGTCCTGATGGAACTCTGTATAGCCGTTGGCCGGCGTGACCGTCACCTTGTTGCCTGCAAGGCACCAATCCAAAATGCCGCCGCTTGCCTGCGTCATGTCGGGCCAGCAGCTCGCGCAATGTGACCCGGCCGGCAGGTTCAGGTTGTTGAAGTTCGACATATCCCAGTTCATATCGCCCGCAATGGCCCAGAGGCCGTTGAACATCCCGTGCATGGCCTCGGCCGCGTTTTCGATTTGGTTTCTCGTCAGGCCGTTCTGGCCTGATTTGAAGTGGGCGAATCCAACGCCAAGCTTGCCATCGATGGTGCACAACAAGAAGTTTCGATTCAGGTGGTTCAACTGGTCATAGGACAAAGTGAACCCGACGGACTTTTTGTGCAGGACGACGTAGGCGTTGCTATATCCGCCATCGAGAGATTCGCAGGCATAGTGCTCCGAATACACGCTTCTCAGAAAATTGACGTAGTCGCCGACCCTCGCCGAATGGACCTCGCACAGAAAGATCACGTCCACGCCTCGGTTGCAGCAAAAGGCGACGAATTCGGATACTTTTTGCTGTTTCAATGGATCCGACGATTGCCCGTTTTTCTCGATATTAAATGCAGCGATCGTGATGTGAGTCATGTCATTACTCCTCTCAAAGCAATGGGTGAACTTGCAGGCGACGCGATGCTGATCTGAGACAGGTTTCGCGTATGAGGGAAGGTACGGGAGCGGCAGGCCCGAGAGAAATACGTCAAATGCGGTATCGCTTCGTAACGCGCGATGACTGGCTGGGCCAAGAAGGCAGATAGCGTCCCAGGTCGTCTCTCGCGAGGAACACGCGTGTGTGGTACTAAAGTGCCATTTTGGCGAAAAATGATACTCTGGTACTACCTAGGCGCTTGACTCGCCATCTCCCTGATACTAAAGTGAAATCCGCCCCATAAAAGATACTTTGGTATCACCATGCGCACGCTCACAGAAATCTCCCAGGTGCTCGCCGGCCAAGCTGCGCGGGGCTCCTACGGCAAACTCAGGCTCGCCGAGGATTCCGGGGTGACCTATCGAACGCTCCAACACGTGCTTTCGGGGACTCAGGACTACAAGGTCTCCACCTTGATGGCTGTCGCAGACCGGCTGGGTCTGGAGCTCGTGCTCATTCCAAAGGAAGCAGCACGAGGCATGGCTGACGCCGTCCCCGCGCCTGAAGTTCGCTCCAGGGTCCAAGCCGCCCTCGACCGGCTGAAAGGGGAGAAGTCGTGAACGTTAGGGCACTGGGCGTCTTCATCGGCGAATTGCGCGCGGGGACGCTGTTCAAGTACGGCGAAAACGATAATCCCATTTTGCGGTTCGTTGTCGACGACGCCTATGCGCAAATGGCGAATCCGCCGATCCTGTCGCTGTCCATGCTTGCCGAAGATCCCGAAGCGCAACGCGCCCTATGGGCGAACGTAGGCTCGAAACTCTTCAATGGACGGTACTCGAACCGTAACGGCTGGTTGCTGCCCGCGTTCTTCCAGGGACTTTTACCGGAGGGGGTTTTCCGCGACCATGTGGCCGAACTTCGCCGGTGCGATCCCCAAGACCACTTCGAGATGCTCGCCGCCACCGGCCGCGACCTACCCGGCAACGTGTACGCGCGGCCGGTACAACTCAGCCGCGAGGAGCTTACGCATCTGGTCACGCAGGACGTGGATTCGCTCGAGATGAGCGTGACGGAAGAACCGATGGACGATGGCGTGTCCGTGTCCGGCGTACAGCCCAAGATCGGCGTGATCAAGGAGGGCGACCGCTACGTGGGGCGAACCAAGCTGCAGGACACCCACATCATCGCGAAGCTGCCCGTGGTCGGCTATCCGTTGATGCCTGAATTGGAAGAGCTCTCGTTGCGCCTCGCCAAAGCCGCGGGCGTGACTGTCTGCGAGGCTAAGCTCGAACCGCTCGAAAAGCTATTCGTCGAACACGGCTATGACCTCGGTGATGTGAACAACAAAACTTCCTTTCTGGCTGTGACGCGCTTCGACCGAGCACCCGGCGCGCGCTTCCATGTGGAAGATTTCGCGCAAGTGCTGAACGTGCAGCCCGAGGACAAATACAGCAAGAGCTACCTTGAAGTGGCGGCGGTGATGCTCGCTATCCCGTCTCTCGGGGAGCGCGCGGTCCATGAACTGCTTCGACGGATGATCGTCAACGAGCTGCTCGGCAACCCGGACATGCACGTCAAGAATATGGGCGTCATCTATGAGGACGGCGAAACGCCGACGCTGTCTCCCGCCTACGATATCGTCGGATATAGTGCGTATCATCGCCGGAATGGACACGCGCTGTTCATTCTGCCGCCGCAGTCGCGAGACAAGCCAAAGGCGCGTGCACAGCAGGCAAACGAAGCCAAGACTGCCAAACCCCGCCTCACGCCATCGATACTGCGCGAATTTTGCGGGTTACTGGGGTTGGTGGAAAAGCCGGCGGCGAAAGTCATTCAACGGGTCGTACTGGAGGCCTCCAAACAGTGGCCAGACCTCATCGCGCAGTCGGCCCTTACGGAAAAGCAGAAAGCAAATCTTCTTGCACACTTCGAGGGGCATCCCCTGGTTGTGTCTGTTCGCAAGCGCGAAGCCCGGCGCGCTGAATCCGCGATATGACGCGATACGCGAAAGCTTTATGGATAAATTAGCCGATCAACGTGATGACCTCTCCTGCTAGCGCCCCATCTCTCCAAGCCGCCGATCCCGCATTCCTGGACACTGCAATAGCGACACGCCTGGGCATGCCGGACGCCCCACCCCCACGCATCCTGCTGCTCTACGGCTCGCTGCGCCAGCGGTCCTACTCGCGTTTGCTCGTCGAGGAAGCCGCACGCCTGCTTCAACATTTCGGCGCCGAAACGCGGATCTTCGATCCCCGCGAGCTCCCTTATCCTGATGAGGTCGAGGACAACGATCATCCGAAAGTGAAGGAGCTACGCGAGCTGTCGATCTGGTCGGAAGGACAAGTCTGGTGTTCTCCGGAGCGTCACGGCACGATTTCCGGCGTCATGAAAACTCAGATCGACCAGCTACCGCTGTTTATGGGTGGCCTACGTCCCACTCAGGGCCGAACGCTCGCCGTCATGCAGGTGAGCGGTGGCTCGCAATCGTTCAACACCGTCAATCAGTTGCGCCAGCTGGGCCGATGGATGCGCATGTTCACCATCCCCAATCAGAGTTCGGTGGCTAAAGCGTTCGAGGAGTTCGACGAGGCGGGACGTATGAAGCCGTCGCCCTACTACGACCGGCTCGTCGACGTGATGGAAGAACTCGTGAAGTTCACGCTGTTGCTGCGCGGGCGGTCCAGTTACCTCGTCGACCGATATAGCGAACGCGTCGCAGCAGGGCGGCCCCTGGACCCGGCGACCGACCTTGCTTCGTTGGCGACGGGGCTGGGCGAATCGACGCCGTCGCAAGATGACATCGACTAAGCGCCGTTACAATGCTGCGGTCCGTTGCCGAAGGTCATCGAACGGCGTCCACCGCTCGGGCTCGGGCTATTTGCTCGTCTCGTCCTCCGAGCTGGCCTTATCCTTGCCCACCGCCTTTTTGACTGCATGCTTGGTCGCGTAATAACCACTGCGCGCGCCGCTCGCGATCGCATGGCCTGCGGCCTTCGCGGTACTTGCCGCCTCATGCGCGGCCACACGGGCGTCCTCGCCGAATTTCTTGCCGGCGGCTTTCACGTTCTCTTTCGCCTCATGCGCCGTTTCCTTGACATCGGCGGCATGGGCGGCGGGGCTCAATATCGCCGGAATCAAAGCGACAAGCAGCAAACGACGGACTGTTGTTTTCATAAGCTCGCTCCTTCGTGCATCGTCTAAAAATCGGGGGCCTACGCAGCCGAGGCATCGAGAATCACCGCGGCGCGCCCTTCAACTATCGGTTGGTCGTCACAGTTAACAACGAACCGATAGAGGATATTGTTGACATCGCCGCTGATCCGCGTTGCTTCGACGACAAGCGGCGCCTCCAGCGTATCAAGCCGGTCGACATGCGTTTCAACGTTGCGCACACTCGCCAGGAACCCCGCGCGGGGGCGCCCGGAGGCCGCACCCAGCACTGCGCCATGCACTGCCATGGCTTGCGCCGCATATTCGATTGCGCAAACGCTGGCAAGACGCCCGTTCATGCGCAATGGATTGCGAGGATCGCGATGACTGGTCGCGGTACAGCGAATGGTCTCGTCATCCCATCGCACAACTTTGTCGAGCAGGCACATCGCGCCGCTATGCGGAATATGCGCGGCAATCCACGCGTGATCGAGCGGCAGTGAGAGCGGGTTGTTGGCGGTCATTGCGGCATGGATTCGTTACACGCATCGACGGGCACGACATCGACCCGCAGACGCAAATCGTCCAGATAATCGAGCACGACGGTCCGGGCGCTCTTTGCCGCCAACGCTTCGAGCAACGGCAAAGCGCGTGCTGTCGGGTTGCCGACGCGCAGCGCCTCGAGTGCGGGCGAGGCAAGCGTCGTGGCCGGCGCATCGGTCAGCTCTGCATCGATACGAGCAATCGTGCGCGCGCTTTGCCGCGGCGTCAGCACCAATGCGATGCCAAATGCGCCGGCCGTGGCGCGCGCACTGCGCAGCGGCTCCGGGTATTCGGTATCGAATGCGATCAAGAGCGAGTCCTGGTCATCCACATTGACCGCGCAAAGGCTCTCGAGCAACCCCGCGCAAAAGCTCCCATCATAGGCGCACAACACGTTCGACGAAGTCATCGCATGGGCCGCGATGCTCCAGTATCCCGCGGGAGCGTTATGCACTGAGTTGTGAAACCGTGTAGGCGAGATCTCCCGTTCGTCGCCCGCAAGCGTTTCGCAGATGGCATGGCAGTTCTCGCCATCGCCGCCCGATGCCGTGAAGACGGTGTTGAGCTCACTCGCGTCGCGGCCGCTCGCCTGCGCCGCTTCGAAGCCGATCGCAAGCGCCAATCTGACCGGCGCGCTCGTGCGGCGCCGCTCGGCCGATGGCAACGCGGCAGGCGCCGGAATGACGGCAGGCGCATGCACGTACGACTCGGCGCCGCTCAGCACTTGCAGCGCTTGCGGCCAATTGGCGAAGCCGGGGCCGATGAGCCCGAGGCCGTCGATGTATGCGCTCGTCTTGCTCATGATGCTGTGCTCCCTTCGCGCACGATGTCGTGACGGCCAAGAATGAGGCTGCAATTCGTCCCGCCGAAGCCGAACGAGTTACTGAGGACCGCGCGCACGCGCGCATCGCGGCTCGCCATGACGTACTCGAGATGCAAGACGGGATCGGGCCGGGTCGTGCCGACCCCCGCCGGCAAGAACTGGTGACGCAACGCGAGCGCGGAAATCACGGCTTCCAACGCGCCCGCCGCGCCAAGCGTATGACCGGTGGCGCCCTTGGTGGAGCTGGCCGGCGTTCCGTCGAAGAGCGCATTGAGCGCGAGCGACTCGGCGACATCGTTGCTCGGCGTCGCGGTGCCGTGCAGGTTGATGTAGTCGATATCGGCCGGCGTCAGTCCGGCTGTCGCCAGCGCGCCTTCGACCGCAAGCCGCGCCCCCAATCCCTCGGGGTGGGGTGACGACATATGGTGCGCATCGCTCGATTCGCCGATACCCAACAACAGGATCGCATCGTCGGGCGTGGCGCCTGTCGTGCCACCGCGCCCGCTGCGACCGCGCGGCCGCTCGAGCAGAAAGAATGCCGCCGCTTCACCTATCGAAATACCCTTGCGCGTCAGATCGAACGGCCTGCAGCGTTCCGGCGAGAGCAGTTCGAGCGAATTGAAGCCGTAAAGCGTGGTCAGGCAGAGCGAATCGACGCCGCCCACGACGGCGGCATCGATCAAGCCGGCCTCGATCATGCGGCGAGCGGAGCCGAACACCTTCGCGCCCGATGAGCATGCCGAGGAAATCGCCGAGGCGGGCCCGACGAGGCCGAAATACGCGCGCACAAATGCGGCGAGCGAGTACGTATTGTGCGTTTCGGCGTAGTGGAAGTCGGCCGGCAGGGCGCCCGTTTGGAGATCGCGCCGCCGATAGGCAAGCTCGGTTTGAAGAATGCCCGAGGTACTCGTGCCGAGAAACACACCGACGCGCGCCGCCCCATAGCGGGCCTTGGCGGATTCGACGGCCTCGGCGAAACCATCTTGCGTCAAACCGAGCTGGGCGAGCCGGTGATTGCGGCAATCGAATGCGCTGAGGTCGGCGCGTACCGGCATGTCATCGACGCCATCGACGGCGCCGATCCAGGTGTCGAGCTCGGCACGCTCGAAGCGGCACGGCGCGAGCCCGCCGCGTTGCTCGCGCAACGCTTGCAGCGTGGCGTCGAGGCCTCTGCCGATCGAGCTGGTCGCGGTGAAGTGAGTCAGTTGCAGTGGTTTCACAGGAGTTGATCCGGGTGCCGATGGACTTCGTATGAATGAGGACCAGCCGTCTTGGCGACTGTTTGCGTTGCCGTGGTCTCGGAGGCATGCGCGATAGCGTCGCGCAGTGTGGTACAGCGCAGCTGTGCGTCGCGCGCGGCGCGCAACACGAGTTCGAGCGCTTCGAGCACAACGGCCCGGCCTTGCATATCGCGCGCTGCGTGGCCGTCGTGCAGCAGCAGAATATCGCGCGGCGCGAGGCCATCGAGCAGCCGCTTGGCGACGACGCTTGCACTGGATGTGCGCGTATCGAACCCGCGCCGCGTCCAGCTCGCGAGTTGCAGCCCGAGCCGGCACAGCACAGGCTCGAGAAATGGATTGCGCAGTCCGGCGGGCGCGCGAAAGAAGAGCGGTACCGTACCGCTCAACTCCGTGAGCGTGTATTGGGCCGCTTCGATTTCACGTTGCAGGCCGCGCGGCCCCAGTAGCGAAAAGTAATGCCGATGATGCTGACTGTGGTTTTCGACGGCGTGGCCGCGCGTCACGATGGCTTCGACGATCGACGGATAGCGGCGCGCGGTTTCGCCGATGCAAAAGAACGTTGCGTGGGCTTCGTAGCGATCGAGCAGATCGAGCACGCGCGGGGTGACGTCGGGATCGGGGCCGTCGTCGATGGTGATCGCGATTTCACGCCGCTCGCCGATACAGTCACCGTCGGGCAGCGAGGTCCAGTTCGGCCCGAGCCACGCGCTACGTGGCCAAAGCCCTGCCGCGGTCAGCACTGCGTGGGAGGCTGCGACGGCCCCTGCCGCGTACGGCCAGCAAGCGGGCTGCGCAATGAGCGCGGCGGCCGCGCCGGCATGCACGGCGATCGTACCCGTGATGAGCGGCGTGGGACGCCAACGACGCGCGCTGCCCGGCGGCGAACCGGCAGGCGGCCGGGCGAGCGGCAGCGGCGTTTTCGCGTTCATGCCGTCTTCCTCTGGCCGGGTTCGTTGGTCGTTGCGCCGGACGGTTCCGCGTACCGTGTGCGCGGC
>Ga0209672_101066_pt1 | contig 11736 bp, 10 predicted proteins | sample AraplaCol_mMS_r2_FD_184273 | JGI IMG/M metagenome (GOLD analysis project Ga0209672, IMG submission 184273) | Arabidopsis root microbial communities from North Carolina, USA - plate scrape CL_Col_mMS_r2 (SPAdes) (version 2) | ecosystem: Host-associated > Plants > Roots > Endosphere | place: USA...
CGCCGCTGGTGCTTCGCATACGATCACGTTCATCGGAGCAAAGCCCGGTCTTTATATGGGGCATGGCCGCGATTTGAGCGGCACATTATGGGTCGCACCGCTAGACATCGACGCGGACGCGATCGCGCTGTCGACACCCATCGCGCAGTTGAACGCGCCACCCATGTTCAGCCATGCGTTCCCGGCGCGTGCATTCGCATCGCATAAGGGAACGTTTGGCGCGCTGGCGGTGGTCGGCGGCGACACCGGCATGTGCGGCGCACCGGTCCTCGCCGCGCGCGCGGCGCTGCATACCGGCGCGGGCAAGGTGCATGTCGCCTTTCTCGGCAGTGGCGCACCGCCTTACGACCCGCCGTATCCCGAGCTGATGCTGCACCCGCTCGATGCGTTGCCTCTCGCGAGCATGGATGCGCTGGCGATCGGCTGTGGCATGGGCAAGAGCGAGCGCGCGGCCGATGTGCTTGCCGAGGTCCTTGCGCTCGACCTACCCAAGCTGATCGATGCGGACGCGCTCAATTTGCTGGCCCAGCAGCCTCACCTCGCGGCAGCACTCGAGGCGCACGGCGCGGCGGGCGCGGTGAACGTATTGACGCCACATCCACTCGAGGCCGCGCGTCTCATCGGCTGTGACGCCGCGACCGTGCAGAGCGACCGCGTTACGGCCGCGCGCACGTTGGCATCGCGATTCGGCGCCGTCGTCGTACTCAAAGGCGCGGGGACTGTCATTGCGGCCCCCGACGCCCGCATCGCGATCAACCCGACCGGCGGCGCCGCGTTGGCCACCGGCGGCACCGGGGACGTTCTCGGGGGTATCATCGGTGCCCTGCTCGCCCAGCACTTGCCGCCCTTCGAGGCCGCGCTCGCCGGTGTTTATTTCCATGGTCTCGCGGCGGATACGCTGACCGCTCACGGTATGGGGCCCGCCGGCCTGACAGCGGGCGAGCTCGCGGCAGCGGTGCGCAGTTCAATCAATCAGCTGATTTACCCTGCGCGCGCGTGACGCGCGCCTCGGCGTGCAACGGAGCGGCGTCAGTCCGTTCCGTACTTCGGAGACCTCGGGCCATACAACATTCCGTCAGGCGGCCCCGCCGAGAATAAACGGCTGCGGGTCAATCCGGCGACATCGCGACTTTTATCCATCACCGAATGCGCGATCTGCTTGAGCGCCGCCCACGCAAGCATGCCGAGCACAAGGCAGCGCGACGGCGAAAAAAATCAGACGTTATTCCTCCGAATGCGAGCAGCCTTCCAACGCCGCTATACTGTTCGACCGCGCTGCTTTTCCTCCAACGATCGATCGACAGCCATCATGACGAACTCGCTTTCCTCCTGGCCCGCGCTGCAAGCGCATTACGACACGATTCGCGAAGCGCGGCTGCGCGACTGGTTCGCCGCCGACACCGCTCCCACGCGCGCCGAGCGCTTCACGTTCGAGGGCGCCGACCTCGTCGCCGATTTCTCGAAGAACCGCATCACCGATGAAACCTTGCGCCTGCTCGTCGCCCTCGCGCGCGAAGCCGGCGTCGAGGCGCGCCGCGACGCCATGTTCGAAGGCGCCATCGTCAACCCCACCGAGGGCCGCGCGGCGTTGCACACGGCATTGCGCGCCACGCGCCCCGATGCGCCCTACCACGAACAAGTCCGTGCCGAGCGGGCCAAGATGGCCGATTTTGCCGAGCGCGTGAGAAGTGGCGCTTGGACCGGGTACACGGGCAAGCGCATCCGGCACATCGTCAATATCGGCATCGGCGGGTCGGATCTGGGCCCTAAAATGGTCGTCCATGCGCTCGAGCATCTCGCGCATCCCGAGATCGCCAGCTACTTCGTCTCCAACGTCGACGGCGCCGATCTCGCTCGCGTCCTTGCGCGCATCGATCCCGAGGAAACGCTCGCCATCATCGTCTCGAAGACATTCACGACGCTCGAAACGATGACGAACGCGCGTTCGCTGCGCGATTGGTTCGTGCAACGAGGCTGTCCCGAACAAGCGCTCGCGAAGCATTTTGTCGGCGTCTCCGCAAACCCGGACGAAGTCGTCAAGTTCGGTATCGACAAAAATAACGTGTTCGAAATGTGGGACTGGGTGGGCGGACGCTATTCGCTCTGGTCGGCCGTCGGCCTTTCAATCATGATCGCTGTCGGCCAGGAGCATTTCGACGCATTGCTGGCGGGCGCGGACGCCATGGATACCCACTTCCGGCAAGCCCCGCTCGAGCGCAATTTGCCGGTGCTCATGGGCCTCATCGGCATCTGGTACCGCAATTTCTTCGGCTCGCAGAGCTATCTCGTCGCGCCCTACTCCGAGGCGCTGCATTACCTGCCGTCGTACCTGCAGCAGCTCGAAATGGAGAGCAACGGCAAGTCGGCGCGGCTCGACGGACAATTCGTCGATTACGCGACTTCGGCCGTTACCTGGGGTGAGCCCGGCACGAACGGGCAGCATGCTTTCTTCCAAATGCTGCACCAAGGTCCGACTATCGTGCCGATCGACTTCATCGCGGTGCTCACGCCCGAGCATCCGCTCGTGAGTCATCACCCGAAACTGCTCGCCAATTGCTTCGCGCAAAGCGAAGCGCTGATGCTCGGGCGCACGATTGAGGAAGCGCGCAAGGTTGCCGGCCCCGACAAACCCGAGCTTGTGCCGCACCTCGTCTTCCCCGGCAATCGGCCGTCGACGACGCTGCTCCTCGACGCCCTGACGCCGCACGCGCTCGGGGCGCTGATCGCGCTGTACGAGCACAAGGTGCTCGTACAAGCCACGATCTGGAACATCAATCCGTTCGATCAGTGGGGCGTGGAACTGGGCAAGATCCTCGGCAAAGTCGTGGAGGCCGACCTCGTCGCCCCGCAATTCGAGCCGTCGAAGCACGATTCGTCCACGTCAGCGCTGATCGCGAGAGCACGCGAGGCCAGCAAGGGCTGACAACCCAACGGCGCGTGCGGTGGCCTACGCCGGGCCGTTGTCCACTCGGTGCGCCACCCGCCCCGCATCGAGCGTCACAGTGCGCACGCAACGATGCGCGAGTTCGAGGTCGTGCGTGACCAACACGAGCGTTGCGCCGTGCGCCGCGTTCATCTCGAACATGAGATCGATGACCGCGTGACCCGTGGCAGCATCGAGGCTGCCTGTGGGCTCGTCGGCGAAAAGAATGGCCGGATGGGTGACGAACGCACGCGCCAGCGCGACGCGCTGCTGTTCTCCCCCGGACAGCACCTTGGGATAGTGCCCCGTGCGCGCCCCCAAGCCGACTTGATCGAGCAAGGTGCGGGCACGGCGGCTCGCTTCGTGCGACGTCACCCCGCCTTGCAATTCGAGCGGCAAACGCACGTTCTCGAGCGCGGTCAAATGCGGCATCAGTTGAAACGATTGAAAGACGAAGCCGACGTTCCCGTTACGGAGGTTAGCCCGTTCGTCCTCCGAAAGCGCGTCGAGCGTCTTGCCAAACAATCGAACCGAGCCCGACGTGGCGTTGTCCAATCCGGCGAGCAAGCCCAGTAGCGTCGATTTGCCCGAGCCGGACGCGCCGACGATCGCCACGCTGCTGCCTGGCATGACATCGAGCGTGATGTCCTCGAGTATCGTCAGCTCGCCCGTTGCATCCTTGACCCGCTTGGTTAAATTGCGTACTTCGATGATGGGATCGATATTTTTCTGCATGAGGAAGACGCGTCGCTCGAAAGTGGGTGCGCTCGCCGGCCGCCCGCGCCAAGCGTTGCTGGCCGCCGCGCTTGCCATCGTCGCCGCCTGGACGGGTGCACCGGCTGCAGGCGCCGAGGCGACCAAGCCGGTCATCGTCGTGCTCGGCGACAGCCTTTCGGCCGAGTACGGGCTGCCTAGGGATTCCGGATGGGTCGCGCTGCTGAGGCGCCGCCTGGCTGACGAGCGCATCGATTATAGCGTCGCGAATGCAAGCATCAGCGGTGACACGACGAGCGGCGGCCGCGCCCGCCTGCCCGCGCTGATATCGCGCCTCAAACCATCGATCGTCATCGTCGAACTGGGCGCCAACGACGCGTTGCGCGGCGTTCCGCTATCGACGACGGAAGACAATCTGCGCGCGATCGTCAAAGACGCGCAGCAAAACAACGCGAAGGTGGTGCTGGTCGGAATGTATGTGCCGGCCAATTACGGCCCGGCCTATACCCAGCGGTTCCATCGAATCTACGGCACGCTCGCCAAGCAGTTCGATGTGCGGCTCGTGCCCTTTCTGCTCGCAGGCATCGAAAGCAAGCCGGACATGTTTCAGAGCGATCAGATCCACCCGACTCAGCAGGCGCAGCCGGTGTTGCTCGACAACGTCTGGCCCGCGTTAGCGCCGCTTTTGCAGCGGCAGGTCCGGTAACTCCACTTGCCGCAGGTCGTTCAATCGGCGCTGCCCGACTTGCTGTCGGTTGCGCCGTAGAACTTCACCTTCGAGCGCGCGCGCAACGAATCGATGTACGCCTGCATATCGGCCTGCGCGCCGATCTGCGACAGTTGCTGTTGCGCGGCGGCGAGCCGCGCCGGGTCGATCGGTGCGCCGGGAAGCACGGCGTTGACGCGATAAATTGCGTAGCCGGCATCGCCGAGGTCCACGCCAGCGTAGGCGGGCAGCTTGCTTGCATCGGCTTTGAAGATGGCACTCAACGCAGCCGGTGCCACGCTTTGAGCATCGGTACGCGAGAGCTTCATCTCGGCACCGAAGCCGGCCGTCGATTTCGATTTCTGCAGCTCGGCAAGCTTGGCGGCGCCATCCTTGCGAGCCAGCTCGGCCGCTTGCTCCGCGACGTAGCGTGCCCGCACGGTGTCCTTGATCGAGGCAAGCGGCGGCGTGGCGGCCGGCTTGAAGTCGGTCACGCGAGCCGAGATCAACGTGTTGTTGCCAACGTCGATCGCCTGCGTATTGTTGTGGTCCTTGACCGCATCGTTGGCAAAGACGGCGGCCAGGAACTTCGGATTGTTGAGCGGACTGTCGGGCGGCAGGGACGGGCTCGGCTTGTTCGTGACCGTGGCCGTTTGCAGCGTCAGCTTGAACTTGTCGGCGGCCGGCTGCAGGCTCTTCGCCTGCTCATAGACAGTCGAAGTGAATGCGTCGGAGTTGTCGCTGAAGGCCTTGCTGGCTTGCTCGGACTTCAGTTCCTTCTCGATCTGATCCTTGACCGCGGCGAACGGCTTCACGACGGACGGTTTCTCGTCGGTCAGCATGATCACGTGGTAGCCGAAGGCCGAGCGCACGACGTCGCTCACATCGCCTTTTTTCTTCAACGCGAGCGCGGCCGCGTCGAACGCCTTGTCGCCCGTGATCACACCGCCCGTCGACCACCCGAGGTCACCGCCCTTCGACGCCGAGCCCGGGTCCTTCGATTCTTTCTGGGCAATCTGCGCGAATTGATCGGGATGCGCCTTCACCTGTGCCAGCACGTCTTGCGCCGTTTTCTTCGCGGCTGCATCCTCGTCGGGCTTCGCGCCGCTCGGCGAGGGAATCAGAATCTGGCTCACGCGCACTTCGCGCGGCGTCGTAAAGCGCGCGGCGTTGTCGTCGTAGTACTTCTTCGCATCGGCTTCGCTCGGGCTGAGCGCGGCGCCGAGCGTGGCGGGCGAGAACAGGACGTACTGGATCGTCGCCGTCGGCGGTGTCGCGAAATCGGCGCGATGTGCGTTGTAATAGGCGGAAAGCTGCGCGTCGTCCACCTTGACCTTCGAAGCGTAGTCGCTTGCGCGCAGGACGAGCTGCTGCACTGCCCGCTGTTGTTCGGCGAGCTTGGCCAGGTGCTCGGCAACGCTCTTCGGAACGAACGCGCTCGCCTGGATGCTGTCGGGAATCTGATCCATGGCCAGGCCGTAACGCACGCGCTCCTGATACTGATCGGGCGTCATACCCTGCATGGTCAGCAACTGCGTGTAGCGATTGACGTCGATCGAGCCGTCGGGCTTGCGCAGCGACGAAATCACCGGATCGGCCAACAGCGCGCGGCGCACGGCGTCATCCGACGCGGTGAGATGCTCGCGCTGCGCCTCGTCGGCCAGCACGCGTTGCTGGATCAGGCCGTCGAGCAGTTCGCGGCGACGCTCGGGCGTATCGAAGAGCTTGGCGTCGAAGCGCGCGCCGAGCACCTGCCGCGCCTGATCGAGCTGCCGACGCATCGCGTCATCGAATTCCGCGCGGGTGATCTTGTGGCCGTTGACGCTTGCGACATTGGCGCTTTCGTCGAAGAAGCCGCGAAAACCCTGGATACCGATGAAACCCAGCCCCGGCACGATGACGAGGACGAGCATGAACATCATCAGGCGCTTGTGGTTGCGAAAGAAATCGAGCATGCGTGAGCGGTTACGTTGGACAAAAACGTCCAATAGTACAACAGCTGCAACCGGCGGCGACAAATCCGGTTTTGGCGGGAATGACGGGCTTGTCAGCCGCTATGCCGGATCGGCACAATAGCCGGGCGAGCGCCATGCGGCGCGGGCCTCATGCTCGCGAACGCGGCAGGCCCGCGGGAGACGGTCATGTTCTACGACTGGCTGGAAGCTCAGCGCGCGCTGGCGCGCTCGGTTGGCGCGTGGACCGAATATACCGGGCAGCTCTTCGGCTTGCCCTCCCCGCTTCGCGACACCCGCGGTCGCAGCTGCGACTGGTTCAGCCGCTTTCTTCGAGCCACTCCCGAGGCACCCGGTTTCGATATCGATTCCGTCTCGGTCGGCGAACGCCGCGTGGCCGTGAAAGAATCCGTCGTCGCGGCTACTCCCTTTTGCGCGCTGCGTCATTTCGCCCGCGAAGGCGTCTCAGCCACACCTCCCGTCCTGGTATGCGCGCCGCTGGCGGGCCATCATGCCGTCATGATGCGCGAGGCGGTCGAGACGCTGCTCGAGGACGCCGACGTCTATGTGACCGACTGGGCCAACGCGCGAGACGTTCCCTCAACGGCCGGCGCCTTCGGCCTCGACGACTACGTCCAGACGATTGAACGGTTTTTGCGCATGCTGGACGGCGCAGGCCTGCATGTACTGGCCGTATGCCAGGCCGCCGCGCCGGCCGTGGCCGCGGCGGCGCTTGTCGCCGCGAGCGGCGAGCCTGCGCCGCTCAGCCTCACGCTGATGGGAGGTCCCATCGACGCGCGCCTGAACCCGACGGCCATCGGCCGCTTCGCGCTGGCCCACACCACCGGCTGGTTCCGCGATACCGTCATCGATACGGTGCCGCCCGGTTACGCGGGGGCAGGCCGACGGGTCTATCCAGGCTACCTTCAACATGCCGCACTCATGAGCGCGCATCCGCAACGCCAGCTCGCACTCGAATCGCAGTACTGGATGAGCTGCTTGATGGCCGACGAGGCAAAAATAGCCGAAAGCCGGCGCGCCCTCGACGAATACGCTGGTGTGCTCGACATGACCGAGGACTATTTCCTCGATACGCTGGAGGTTCTGTTTCGCGAGCAGCGGCTTGCGCGCGGTCTATGGCAAGTGGCCGGACGCCGTATCGATGGCTCGGCGCTTGCTCGCACTGCGCTTTGTACGGTCGAGGGAGATCGCGACGATATCACCGGCGCCGGCCAGACCCATGCCGCTCATGCCGTTTTGTCGTCTGTGCCGCAGCGGCGGCGAATGCGCCTGACGGTCGCGGATTGCGATCACTACGATCTTTTCAGCGGCGCGCGCTGGTGCGAGGCCATTCACCCTGCCCTTGCCCGTTTCCGTCGCGCCGCATCGGTACATCGGCGCGGCGCGACGGTCCACCCGCGCCCGATAGCCAAATCGCGGGCCATTGATTCAGATCAGACCTCAGCGAGGACTGTGCGTCGATGATGCGCTAGTGCCCATGCCTGGATCGATTTCGAGGGAGGTCTCATGTATCGACACATCCTTGCCCCTATCGACGGCAGCGCCCCGTCCACGCGCGCGTTCGAGGCGGCCCTGCGCTTTGCGATCGGTTCGGACGCCGAGCTGCTTGCGCTTTATGTCGTGGACGTGCCGGTCATCGGCTCGGACGCGCCCGGCTACGATCCCAGTATCGTGCGCGACGCGCTGGTCGAGCAGGGAACGCGCGTGATCGGCGAAGCGCTCGAAAAAATGACAGCGGCTGGCCTTGCGGGCAAGACACGCGTCGTCGAAACCAACCCCCTTCGTGACGACATTGCGCATACCATTTTGCGCATCGCGCAGGAGTGGCCGGCCGATCTCGTCGTGATGGGTACGCACGGACGGCGCGGGTTTCAACGGCTGATGCTCGGCAGCGTGGCCGAACGGTTTTTGCGTATTTCGTGCTGTCCGGTCCTGCTCGTTCCGCCCGGGGATACGGCGGCTCGCGCAAGCTGACTGTGAGCTGAGTGGGGGTTCGGCGGCGGGCGGGGCCGCACCCGAGCGCCGAGACAGACACGAACCCCGACTGATTTCAGAGCTTGACCGAGGCGCCGCCGGTTTCGTGCTGATCGCGCACGAGCAACACGGGCAGATCCGCCGTGCGCAGCAACGATTCAGCGACGCTGCCGAGGAAGGCACGGCGCACGCCGTGGCGGCCATGCGTTCCGATGACGATGAGTTCCGCGGCGCATTCCGCGGCCACGCGAGCGATGACCGACGCCACGTTTTCGCCATAGGCGTCGACGGCACGTGACGTTCCCTCTACGCCCTGCGATTTGAAGACTTCCTCGGCCTCTTGGAGCGCCGCTGTCGCGGATTCGACGACCGCGGGGCTCGCGCCTTCGCCGCCCTGATAAACCGCTCCCACATCCACGAGTTGCGGCCGCTGCTCCACGACGCAGGCCGCCACGATCGACGCGCCCGAAGCGCGAGCAATCTTGACGGCCTCGTCGAGAGCGAGACGCGATGCGCGGCTGCCATCGATGGCAGCCAGAATACGTGTGTACATGATGGTCCTCCGGGGCACTGCCCATTGCATCACTGAGCAATAAGTGTGCGACCCGCAGGGCCCGCACCGCTTGACGCCGGTCAATGAGGGCCGCGGGCGCCGGCCATGCCTGAGGAATCGGCGCATTCCGGCAGGGCGGTAGGAAAATCCTTACAGAAGGTCGACAACACCTACCCCAGTTTCATATCACGCTGATATTTTTTCGCGGCCGCGCCGACCATACTCACTGCCATCGAGTCCATGCGCGCCTGCAGTTTCCCGCGCGCGTCACTGGCGGAGGCCACCATGTTGCTGGAACGAGATTTTGCCCGAGATGCAAGCACGTCGTCAGCTTCCGACGAAATGTCATGGGAGACGTGCACCCGGAAGATATCGTCTGCCCAGACACGCTGTTCGACCTGTTCGCTGCGCTCGGCGTGCGTGCCGAACACGTTGACGGCCCAGGAGCTCGAGCGCTTCGATGCGATCGTCAGCACGACCCGCCCCGTCAAGCGCGGGGAAGCGCTCTATCGCGCCCACGATCCGTTCCAAAGCATTTATGCGGTGCGGGCGGGCTCATTCAAGACGATGGTCATGCACCGCGACGGTCGCGAGCAAGTCACGGGCTTTTATCTCGCAGGCGAAGTGCTGGGGCTCGACGGCGTCTGCGCCGAACGTCATAGCAGCGATGCGATCGCGCTCGAAGACAGCAGCGTGTGCATCATGCCCTATTCGCTGCTCGAATCGATGTGCGCGGATTCGAAGCAACTGCAGCAACAGATGCTGCGTACGATGAGCAACGAGATCGTGCGCGAATCGTCGCTGATGATGCTGCTCGGCACGATGAGCGCGGAGCAGCGTGTCGCGACGTTCCTGCTCAATTTGTCGAGCCGCATGAGAGAGCGGGGCTACTCGGCGGCCGAGTTCAATTTGCGCATGACGCGCGAAGAAATGGGCAACTACCTCGGCATGAAACTCGAGACAGTGAGCCGCATGTTCTCCAAATTGCAGCGCGACGGACTCGTCGAGACGCGCGGCAAGAAGATCCGCATCGTCGACCCGAACGCGCTCGCTGCGGTTTGAGCGGCCGGTACAGCGGCACACATTAGTTAGCGGCGAGCGCTATGCTCGCTTGACCTGCATCAAGGAGGCCAACACCGCCGCGAGTTAGATTGATGCCATCCTCTCCTCGCACCGCTGAAACGTATGGAGTGCACGATGCGCATCACCGTTCACCTCAGCACATTCGATCGCCTCAATCCGTGCGCTTACGCCATTTTATGGCTCGATCGGGAACGCAAGCAGTGGTCGCGCGAAAGCCATTTCGGCCTCGACCTGCCGAGCTGGGGCACGCTGCAAGTGCACGACGGCACGACGCAAATCTGCACGCAGCGCGGCGGCGTACCGCTTTTTGTCCTGGAAGGGCTCGACCTGGAGGATAGCGACGGCCCATTCGAGGGCGAGACGGGCGGCGCCCAGTGGTGCGCGGGCCGGCGGCATTCGGCGGGGCATTGGTACGTGCAATGCATCGACGAGGACACCATTCAGCCGGAAAGCGGCATGTTTGCGGACGACGGACCCTCTCCGTACTCGGCTGCGTCGGCCTAGGGCCCGCTCACGCAAAAACGCGCCCTCGCGAGCGCGCCGCGCTTGCCGCGGCTCAGCCTGCCGCGACCGTGCGTTGCCGCTGCTCGCCGAGTCCGGAGATGCCGAGGCGGATCGTCTGCCCCGCCTTCAAATAGACGGGCTCGGGCTTGATGCCGAGACCGACGCCCGGCGGCGTGCCCGTGGAAATGACATCGCCCGGTTGCAGGCTCATACACTGCGACAAGTACGAGACGAGCTTCGCGACCGTAAAGATCATCGTGCGCGTGTTGCCGTTCTGATAGCGGTGGCCGTCGACTTCGAGCCACAGATCGAGCTGCTGCGGATCGGCAATTTCGTCGCGCGTCACGAGCCAAGGTCCCGTGGGGCCGAACGTGTCGAAGCCTTTGCCCTTGTCCCACTGCCCGCCGCGTTCGATTTGCCACTCGCGCTCGGATACATCGTTGATGACGCAAAAGCCTGCGACGTAATCGAGGGCATCGTTTTCGTCGACATACTTGCACGGGCGTCCGATCACCACGCCGAGCTCCACTTCCCAGTCGGTCTTTTTCGATCCGCGCGGAATCTCGATATCGTCGTTCGGGCCGACGATCGCGCTCGTCCATTTATTGAACACCACGGGCTCGCTCGGAATCGGCATGCCCGATTCGGCCGCGTGATCGGCATAGTTCAGACCAATGCACACCATCTTCCCGACGCGGCCGACACAAGCGCCGATGCGCGGCTCACCATCGACGACCGGCAGCGTCGCGGGATCGATCGCGCGCACTCGTGCAAGGCTTGCATCGGAAAGCGCATCGCCGGCGATGTCGTCGACATGAGCCGAGAGATCGCGAATCTTGCCCTCGGCATCGAGCAGGCCCGGCTTTTCGTGGCCTTTCGGCCCATAACGAAGCAGTTTCATATCAGTGGAAGTGCGCTAAAAAGAAGTGAAAGATCAATTGGACCAACCGCCGTCGATGAGATGCACTTGCCCCGTCGTGAACCCGGCTTCATCGGAGGCGAGATAAGCCGCCAGCGCGGCGACCTCTTCGGGTTTGCCGATGCGGCCCATCGGCTGACGCGCGATGAACGCCGCCTCGACTTCGGCGACCGACTTGTCCTGCGAGCGCGCCTGCTCCGCGATGCGCGCCGTCAGCGACGGCGAAGCGACGGTTCCCGGGCAGATCGCATTGCAGCGTACGCCGCGCGTGACGAAATCGGCGGCGACCGACTTCGTGAGTCCGACCACGGCGGCTTTCGAAGCGCCATAGACGAACCGGTTCGGCACCCCTTTGACGCTCGAGGCCGCCGACGCCATATTGACGAT
>Ga0209672_101067_pt1 | contig 11718 bp, 8 predicted proteins | sample AraplaCol_mMS_r2_FD_184273 | JGI IMG/M metagenome (GOLD analysis project Ga0209672, IMG submission 184273) | Arabidopsis root microbial communities from North Carolina, USA - plate scrape CL_Col_mMS_r2 (SPAdes) (version 2) | ecosystem: Host-associated > Plants > Roots > Endosphere | place: USA...
CGCGTTGGGCGCGATGCTTTTTGTGGTGCGCGCCGCTTACCGATGGATCATCGGACGCTTTCGGCTGCGCTTTCTTGCCGCCTTTCCGGACACGCTTGATCTCATCATTCGCGCAGTACGAGCCGGCATCCCTGCCGTCCAGGCGATCTGCATCGCGGGCGTCGAAAGCGAAGAACCCGTTCGGGCGACGTTTCGCACGATGGGCGACGCTTTGCTCGTGGGCGCAGATGTTAAGGAAGTGCTCGAGCAGGCAGCAGCGCGTTTGCAACTCGCCGATTTCTCATTCTTCACCGTTTGTCTGATCTTGCAGCGCGAAACAGGCGGCAACCTCGGCGACACACTGGAGACTCTAGCTGCAATCGTGCGCTCCCGGCGCGACATTCGTGCGAAAAGCAAAGCACTTACCGCCGAAGGAAAGCTCGCCAGCAAGATGATTGCCGCAGTCCCGTTCGTGATCATGGTTCTGTTTTACGTTGCGAATCGTCCGTATCTCGAGACCCTCACCAACACGCATGCGGGCCACAAAATACTCGCGCTCGCGGGCGGGTTGATGACCGTCGGATTGTGGCTGATCAACAAGATTGCCAACCTGGATACCTCGCGATGATGAACGCCGATTTTTGGGGCAACGCCGCCTTGCTCCTGTCGCTTGCCGTCGCCACGCTGTGGCTCGTCTTGCGCGGCACGAGCAAACGTGCGCGCATCGCCCAACGGGTACGGCAAAGTACCTTACGCGGCAGCAATAGCGTCGCTGCCTCCACCGCGGCAATGAATGTGCCGAAACGTCTCGCCACGCGTGTGGCCACGATCGGAGAACGCATGCCTGTCGTCCAGGCAGAAGACCGTGCGAAGGTCGCGGCACGGCTGGCGAGCGCGGGCTTTCGCGAACGGCGAGCCGTAGCGGTCATGTCCGGGCTGAAGGTCGTCGTTGGAGCCGGCCTGGCGTTGGGCGCGATTGCGCTCGGCGGGCACATTCCCAAGATCGGTCAATTTTTTGCGTTCCGCGTCCTGCTGATGGCCGGCGCATTCGTGATCGGGATGATGTTGCCCGAGCACGGGTTGGGCTTCGTCATCCGGCGTCGCCGCAAAGCGATCGCCGTCGCGCTGCCCGATGCGCTCGATCTACTTGTCATCTGCACGAACGCGGGCAACAGCCTCGTGGTGGCGATCAAGCGCGTCGCAACCGAGCTGCGGGTCATCTGCCCGCCGCTTGCCGACGAACTCAGCGTGACCGCCGACGAACTGAGTATGGGCGGCGATAGCGGGCTTGCGCTGCATGCTATGGCGGCTCGTATCGGTCTGCCGTCGGTGCGAGCGCTGGTTACAACGCTTGTCCAGGCTCAGAAGTATGGCACGCCGATCACGCAGGCGCTGCGCACGTTGTCGCGAACGGAGCGCTCGATGCAGATGGTCGCACTGGAGGAGAAGGCGGCGAAACTCGCGCCCAAGATGACTCTGCCGATGATGCTCTTCATCATGCCGACGGTGGCGCTCATCGCGGTCGGCCCAGCCGCCATCCGGCTCATTGCCGTCTTTCGCCATCATTGAATGGTTGTTTCTGTTTGGAGGTGGCATGACCACACCACGCCCCACCCCTGTATATCGCGCTTTATTGACTCTCTGTACGTCCGTCGCAGTCGCGATATTCATGGCGGGCTGTGCGAGCAATCACTATGTGGTGCCGCAGCCTGCGCATGTGACACACATTCCCGATCCGAACGCTGATCTGAATATTGCCGAAAGCGCGCTCGAAGCGGGCGATACGCAGTTGGCTCTTTCGCTTTTCGAGAAGCTCTTCAAAGCGGACCCGCAATCCAGGCCCGCGCAATTGGGCCTCGCGGACGCAATGTACCAGACGGGAGACCTCGCCCGAGCTGGCGTTATGTACGCACGGGTCGCAGCGTCGGCCTCCGACGATCCGCGCACGCAGTTAGGACTCGCGCGCATTGCACTGCGCGAACGACATCTGGACGAGGCAGAGCAGCGTTACCGTAAACTGGTCTCGGCGTATCCGGATAATGCGGTAGCAGCCGAGGGGCTCGGCGCGACACTCGACCTGTTGGGCCGACATGACGAGGCGCAGGCGGTCTATCGGTCCGCGCTGGAACGCCATCCGGAAGTTCAAGGCCTTAAAGCGAACCTGGGTCTATCGCTCGCGCTTGCGGGGAACGCGCGAGCTGGCGCCAATGTGCTGCTCGATATCGCGAGCCTAAGCGATGCGCCCCCGCAAGCGCGCCAAAATCTTGCGCTCGCTTATGGTTTGCTCGGCAACGGCGAGGCGGCCAAGCGCATTCTCGTATCGGAAATGCCACCCCAATCGGCTGAAGACAACCTGCGGTTTTACCGCGACTTACGCGAACGGCTGACGGCGCAGACGACCGGCGGCGCGGCGACGGCTCCGGTGCCAGGCGACGGCGCGTCGTCGAGCGGAGCCATCCGATGAAACACCGCCGGCGTATCGGCAGGCATGGACGCACATGCGCGCGGGGCATTGTCTCGCTCGAATTCGTGCTCATGCTGCCGTTCTTGTTGATGGTCATGCTAGGCATCATCGACATGAGCCTGCTGCTTTGCGACAAGTCGGTCATTACCAATGCCGCAGGCGCGGCCGCACGCCAAGGCGTCGTGTTGCGCTCGACACCGTACACCACGACCCAGATTCGCAACGTTGCGCTCGCCTACACGCAGAACAGCCTCGTGACCGGCGGCACAGCCACCACCCCGACCGTCACACCGTCCGGAAGCTGCTCGACGATCGGTAGCGGTAACGCTCTGCAAGTGACTATCAACTACACGTACACCGGGCTCGTGGTCGGCTCCGCGTTCAGCGCGCTGACTGGGCCTGTCACGCTAACAGCCACGGCGGTGATGAACTGTGAATGAGCGAGCCTGGGTGAGCGCCTCGGTTGCGGCCCCCAACCGGCCGCCACGAGCCCGTTACAGCACCTTACGACACCACCCGAGCCGCATGAAAGCTCGGGGCTCGGCAGCGCTGTGGTTCCTGTTCACGCTCACGATATTGCTCATGTTCGGTGCGTTCGCGATCGACGTCCCGCGCGTTTTCGCCGTCAACCACGAATTGCAGAATGCCGCAGATGCGGCGGCGCTCGCCGGCGCCGGTGCGCTCACGACTGGCTCAAGTATGCCGAATTGGACAGCGGCGGCCGCGGCGGCAACAGCCGCAGTGCCGCTGAATGGGTCGGATGGAGTGAAGCTATCGACAGCCACCGTCAAAGCGGGATACTGGGACGTCGCCGCTTCATCGCCGACGTTGGTTTCGCCGAGCGCTGTCACGCTGCCCGCTCCTTCGGGACAGATGCCGGAGCCGGCCGTGCAAGTCACCGTTACGCGTGCAGCAAATACCAACGGCGGGCTGGTGACGCTCTTGCTCGGCACGCTGATGGGCGTATCAACCACGTCGGATAGCGCGACGTCTGTCGCTGTCATCACGCCACCCTCGACCATGCCCGCCGGCGGACTTTTTCCTGTGGTGATGGACCAGTGCGTCTACAACGAATACTGGGACAGTACGACGAACCAGCCAAAACTCGATTCGACAGGGCAGCCAACGGAATTCCAAATCGGAAACGGCTCTTTGTATGGCGGTTCATGCTCGGCCGGTCAATGGACCTCATTTTTGACGGTGGCCAACGACGTGCCGACCGTCCGCGGCCTGATTGCCAACGGAAACCCGACCGCGCTCAGCATCGGAGATAGCATCTACATAGAGCCTGGGGTCAAAGATACGATCTACAGCAGTGTGCCGAAAGGCATCACCGTTGTAATGCCTGTCGCCGCCAACATCTCGAGCAAAAGCTACACGCCGATTGTCGCGTTCGCCGCCTTTTACATCGATGACTCCGTTGGCGGCAGCGGCAAGTACATCAAAGGTCATTTTGTCGGCGGCTACAAGATACCGACACAAGGGTCCGGCATTGGCACTGGCTATGGCAGCTATGTCGCGCCGCGAATCGCATACTGAGCCGGGCATGAACAGCCGGTAGTTCGCTCACGGAGTCCCAGCACTGGCGGGTTCTGCCTGATCGGGTCGGCCGTCATCGTGGGGCTCAGTTTCCCAGACGTGATATGGATTCGACCGGCCGCATACCGTGTGCGCCGTTATCCCTGCGATGGCTTGTTCGCGAACAACAGCTTCTCTAGCATCGGTAGGCAAATCGACCGACGACACCGATCACGCTATGACGTACTGGATGCTCCAGCCAACAGTTCGAATCGGATGACGCTCGTCAATTGCCTCGGCTGCCGGCCTGGACGAAGGCGACCAACTACCCGCACATATGCTCCGTTGGTTCGGTGAGCTGTAATCGCTTTCTCATAGTCACCCGCGGCCAATGATATCTTGGCTCGAACTGTCTCTCCTTCGTCTGGAAGCAGAAGCGCAAGAATGACATCTCCGGACCTGCGGCCATCGGCATCCATCGTTCCATCCAGACGTTCGACGGTTCCTATGAAAGTATCGTCCGCCTCCAGCTCCAGCGCTCGCAATTCGCGACGGACCTCCTCAACGCGCGAAAAATAGTCGCGCTGAATTCGGATGTGCCCGTCCTTGACCTGCACGGGCACGGCGTGCAACGCAGACCAGTCGAAGTTGACTTCAACGGAGTTGCCGACAGATTCATCGTACATACCTGCAATCGCTTCGCACAAATTTGACGAAATGATCGGAGCATCGCTCGCCTTCAAATCGTCAACCAATATCTGAAGCGTATCGGCTTCGATAGCTGAGGTGAGCTTTGCCAACGACTGTTGCAAAGCAAGCGTCGTCTGCCGCACAAACGGGGGGTTGCTATCGTCGAGGGCGAGCTCGCCTTGTACTTCAAGTGCATGAATAGGACATGCTACTTTCAACACGAAGCTTCCCTTTTCGGTTTGCTGAAACCTTGCCTTCTCGACCAACTGCAACGCTTCGCTCAGAGATAGCCGTGGATGATGCATTCGTGGGCGCAGTGCAGTGCACGCCGCAGCTTTCAACAACTTCTCGGTGTTCTGCACCAACGTTCCGACAAAACCCAGCGGAAGCGAAGAGTCGTTGCCATCGAATGAGACTCTCAAACGAAGCACATCATCGCCAAGCGCCTGTATTTTGGCTATCAAGGTATCGTGGTTCTGGCCTGTCAGATCCGCGAGTTTTGCGCAGACACTCAGAACAGCTTCCCTGTAATCGGGCGCCGTTGTGTCCATCGGAAAAACGAGCTGGCGCCGGGGATATCTGGGGTGCTCCAGGACGTATAAACGGTCCCGCAAGGCGATTTCCAGCAAAGACCACCCCTGCGTCTTCAGATAGTCCCGAAGATCTGTGGGAGCAATAGCCGACTCGGCGTTCATGCCTCTGCACCTTTGTAGACCGGGATATCGTTGTTGGACAATCTCGCCATCAATTTCATGACTCCGTCGGAATCAAAGCGCTGCGAGCGAGGCAGATAGACGGTCTGACCGGTGGCGTTGTCTGACGCCGGCGCCCCTCGCAAGCTTACCCAATAGGCGCACCTATGCAAGGACAACGCATCGTCGGAGTGGGAAACCCATTCGCTTCGCGTAGAAGGCAAAAATAGTACGACGAGGATGCGGGCGTTGACACCGCCTCCGTGCGAAGATCGTCGTATCGAGCGATGCCCTGAAGGCTATACGAGCAGCAGCCGCCCACAACGGCTGACTGGCGCACCGTTGCTTTGAGCTGGACCTTTACGTCGACTTCCGTTCGGTAGCCACCCCCCGGGAAAGGGCCCCAGCCCGTCAACTTCGCATCGATGCCAGCATTGTCGGCGTGCCGCCCTGCAACCTCACAACTTACTCCCGCCTGTGCAGCGACGGCATGGAGGTAAGCATAGCTCAACTCGGACTCAATGTTTTCGGCACTAAGCGGGCGCATGAAGGCAGACCATATCAATCAAGACGGGGCGAATGATAACTAGCCAGCCGTTGTCCGCGTCCGTGCTCAGATAAAAATGGGCAGCTTGGGCAGCTCTTTGATACGCATGCTACGCCACGCGTTTGGGCGCGAGTACACAACTATCGCTGTCGTCGGCGGCGGTACGTGAACAGCCTCGTAAGTCAATCGGCTCGTCGTGACGCCGCTGCCGAAGCCCCACCCTGCGGCACCTGCGCAGGCAACGACCCATAATCCGTCCCAGCATCCGGCGCCCTCGGCGTCTCGCCCGTCTGCTGCAACCACCCACCGCCAAGCGCAACATAAAGATCGACGAGATTGGTGAGCCGAGCCGCACGCGCACTGATCAACGACTGCTGCGCCGAGTAAAGATTCGTCTGCGCCGTCAACACCTGCAGATAACTATCGACCCCATTCCGATACCGCAGTTGCGAAAGATCGAGCGCCCGCTGCTCGGCATTCGCATTCCGCTCGAGCGCCCCGATCTGCGCATCATAAGTACTCCGCGCAGCGAGCCCGTCGGCCACATCCCGAAACGCCGACTGAATCGCCTTCTCATATTTCGCCACCTCGATCCGCTTCTGAATATTGGCAAGATCGAGATTGGCAACATTCTGCCCGCCCTCAAAAATCGGCAGCGAGATCTGCGGCGTAAAACTCCAAGCCGCCGACCCCGGCTTGAACAATCCACCCAGCGTCAAACTCTCGGTACCCGCGGAACCCGTCAACGAAATCTTCGGGAAAAACGCAGCACGTGCCGCGCCGATATTCGCGTTCGCCGCGCGCAGGGAAGCCTCCGCTTCCATGATGTCGGGGCGACGCGTGAGCAGATCGGAAGGCAACCCGGCCGGAATATCGGTCAAGAGCGCCTGATCGCCAAGCGAGCGCCCAGGCGGCAGATCGTCGGGCAGTGACTGCCCGATCAGCAGCGCCAGTGCATTCTCCGCCTGCGCACGTGAGCGCGCCTGCGCCTCGTGATTCGCCCTCGCCTGCTCGACGACCGTCTCGGCCTGCCGCAGCGAAAGCTCAGAGCCCGTGCCGTTATCAAACTGCAGCTTCGTCAGATCGTAGGAGTTCTGCGCCGATTTCAGCGTGTCTTCCGTCACCTTGAGCAGATCGTCGAACGCGAGCATCTGCAGATATTCGTCGGCCACCTGCGAGACGAGCGAAATCTCAGCCGCTTTACGCGCCTGCGCCGTCGAGAGATATTGCTCGAGCGCCTGATCCTTCAGACTGCGTATACGGCCCCAAAAGTCGATTTCCCAAGAAGCATTGAGCCCGACCGAATACGTCCGCGAAATCGTCCTGCCGAAAAAGCTCAGATCCTTCGGCGTGCGCGAAATACTTTCCTGGCCATTCGCATCGAGCGTCGGGAAGAGCTCTGCCCGCGTGATCCGATATTGCGCACGCGCCTGATCGACATTGAGCACGGATACGCGCAAGTCCCGGTTGTTCGCGAGCGCAATCTCGATGAGCCGTTGCAAGCGTTCGTCGACGAAAAAGTTCTTCCAGCCGATATCGGCCGCCGCTTGACCACCAGCAGTGCGCCCCGGCGTACCCGCCGGCTGCGTCGCATAGACGCCCGAACTCGGAAACGCGCCGGCCACCGGAGCCGCCGGGCGTTCGTATTTCGGCTGGAACGAGCAACCCGCGGCGAAAAGCGCAACCGCGATCGCAATCAGGGAATGGTTTCGCATCTGCATGTCACTGTCCTTCATTGCGGGGACCGCCGCCCGCGCCACTGCCACTATTACCGCCGTTGCCATCGCTGCCGCCATGGCTGTCCCCTCGCTCACCGCCCTCTTCCAGCTTCGGCGCATGATGCGCTTGCGCCAATCGCGCGGCCTCGTCCGGATCCTCGGTCTCGCCCGAAAACTTCGCGCGGATCACGACGAAGAACATCGGGATAAAGAAGATGGCAAGGAACGTTGCGGTCAACATCCCGCCGATCACGCCGGTACCAATCGCGTGCTGGCTGGCAGAGCCCGCGCCGTTACTGATCGCAAGCGGCATCACGCCGAGAATGAACGCGAGCGACGTCATCAGAATCGGCCGCAATCGCAGCCGCGACGCTTCCATCGCCGCCTCGACAGGCCCCATCCCTTCCTTGTGCTGCAACTCCCGCGCGAACTCGACGATCAGAATCGCGTTTTTCGCCGAAAGCCCCACCGTGGTCAGCAGGCCCACCTGGAAGAACACGTCGTTCTCGAGCCCGCGCACCGTGGCGGCCAACAGCGCACCGATCACCCCAAGCGGCACGACCATGATGACCGAGAACGGAATCGACCAGCTCTCATACAGCGCCGCCAGACAAAGGAACACGACGAGGATCGATATGCCGTACAGAATCGGCGCTTGCGAACCCGATTGGATTTCCTGATAGGAAAGCCCCGTCCACGAATAACCGATCCCAGCCGGCAGTTTCGCGGCAAGCCGTTCCATCGCGGTCATGGCCTGCCCCGTGCTCTTGCCCGGCGCGGCCTGACCTTGAATCTCGACGGCCGAAATCCCGTTGAAGCGCTCGAGCTTCGGCGAGCCGTAGGTCCACTGCCCCGACGCGAACGAGGTGAACGGCACCATCGTCCCCGAGCCGTTGCGCACGTACCACTTCGACATATCCTCGGGCGACATCCGGAACGGAGCATCGGCCTGCAGATAAACCTTCTTGATCCGGTTGTCGGTATCGAGGAAGTTGTTCACGTACTTCGAGGCCCACGCAATCGAGAACGTCTGGTCGATCGCCTCCGCGGTCACGCCGAGCGCCTGCGCCTTTTCCCGGTCGATGTTGACCTGGAACTGCGGCGTATCGTTGAGACCATTCGGCCGCACGAGCGCCAGCGTCGGATCCTTCGCCGCCATGCCGAGCAACTGGTCGCGCGCCGCCATCAACGCCTCGTGGCCGTGCCCGGCGTTATCGGTCAATTCGAAATCGAAACCGGATGCGGTCCCCAGCTCAGGAATCGACGGCGGATTGAACGGAATGACGAGCCCATCCTTGTAGTTCGCATAGTGCATGAACATCCGCTGAATGACGGCCTGCACCTTCTGGTCCGCATGCTGCCGCTCGCCGTAGTCCTTGAGCCGCACGAAGACGAGACCGGAGTTCTGACCACGGCCTGCAAAGCTGAAACCATTGACCGTGAAGACCGATTCGACGACTGACTTCTCCTTGTTGAGCAGATAGTCGGCGATGTTCGCGAGCGTCTTGCCCGTCGTCTCCTGAGTCGAACCGGTTGGCGTGCGCACGAGAATGAACGCATAGCCCTGGTCTTCATCGGGAAGGAACGATTTCGGCAGACGTACGAACAGCAGCCCGATCGCGACGATCACGACGATATAGATCAGCAGCCATCGGCTCGAGCGGCGAATCACATGGTGCACGCCCTTTTGGTACTTCTCGCGGCTCGTGTTGAACGTCCGGTTGAACCAGCCGAAAAAGCCCTTCTTTTCCTCATGATGACCGGCAGGGATCGGCTTGAGGATCGTGGCGCACAACGCCGGCGTCAGAATCAGCGCGACGAGCACCGAAAGCACCATCGCCGCGACGATCGTCAGCGAGAACTGCCGGTAGATGGCGCCGACGGATCCGCCCGAGAGCGCGACAGGCACGAACACGGCCGAGAGAACGAGCGCGACGCCAACGAGTGCGCCCGTAATCTGACTCATCGCCTTTCTCGTCGCCTCGCGTGGCGAGAGTCCCTCCTCGGCCATCACGCGCTCGACGTTTTCGACAACGACGATCGCATCGTCGACGAGCAAGCCGATCGCCAGCACGAGGCCGAACATCGAGAGCACGTTGATCGAGAATCCGACGGCGTTCATGATCGCGAACGTACCGAGCAGCACCACCGGAACGGCGATCGTCGGAATCAGCGTCGCGCGCAGATTCTGCAGGAAGAGGTACATCACGAGGAAGACGAGCACGATGCCTTCGAGCAGCGTCTTGATCACCTCCTCGATCGACAGCCGCACGAACGGCGTCGTGTCGTACGGATACTTCACCGCAAGACCATGCGGGAAGTACTTCGACAGCTCTGCAACCTGCTGACGGACGAGCTTGGCCGTCTGCAGGGCATTGGCGCCGGTGGCGAGCTGAATGCCCATACCGACGGTAGGCTGACCGTTGTACGCGGTATCGACGTTGTAGTTTTCGCCGCCGAGCTCGATGCGCGCCACATCCTTGATGCGCACCTGCGAGCCATCCGGATTCACCTTCAGCAAGACATTGCCGAACTGCTGGGGCGTGCGCAGCAGCGTCTGCTCGGTGATCGTCGCTTGCAGCATCTGTCCCGGCACGGCCGGGGTGCCGCCCAACTGGCCCGCCGCAATCTGTACGTTCTGATTCTGCACCGCCGTCGAGACGTCGACCGGGGTGAGCCCATAGTTCGTCAGCTTCGTCGGATCGAGCCAGATCCGCATCGCGTACTGCGTGCCGAACAGCGAGAGCGTACCCACCCCGTTGATCCGGCTGATCGGATCCTGAATGTTCGACGCGACGTAGTTCGCGAGGTCGTACTTGTTCATGCTGCCGTCTTCGGACACGAACGCGAGCACGAGCAAGAAGCTGCTGCTCGATTTCGTCACCTTCGTACCGAGCTGCTGCACGACCGAGGGCAACAGCGGCGTCGCGAGCGACAGCTTGTTTTGCACCTGCACCTGCGCGATGTCAGGGTTGGTGCCGGCCGCAAACGTCAGCGTAATCGTGGCGGTACCCGAATCGTCGCTGGTCGACGAGAGGTAAAGCAGATGATCGAGGCCGCTCATCTGCTGCTCGATGACCTGCGTCACGGTATTTTCGACCGTCTTCGCCGACGCACCCGGATAGGACGCGCTGATCTGGATAGAAGGCGGCGCGATCGTCGGGTACTGCGCGATCGGCAGATTGAAGATCGACGCGATACCCGCCAGCATCAGGATGATCGCAATCACCCACGCGAAAATCGGTCGATCGATAAAAAACTTGGCCATGTAACGGGCTCCCCTCTGTTACGCGCCAGACGCCGGCTTCGATGCCGACGCCGGCTGCGGGGCAGTGGCTGCGGAGGCGCCGGATGCCGGCGCCGCGAGCTGGGCCGGTACCGCCTTGACGGCCATGCCGGGACGGACTTTCTCCGTGCCCTGAACGATCACGCGGTCGCCCGGGTTCAAGCCGCTTTCCACGACCCAATCGGGCCCGCGCATGCCGGAGGTCACGAGAATGCGCGGCGCGACCTTGTCGTCGGCGCCGACCACGAGCGCGCTCGCCTGTCCCTTCTGATCGTGCGTGACACCGATTTGCGGCACGAGCATCGCATGCTCGTTGACGCCCTCTTCGATGCGTGCGCGTACGAACATGCCCGGCAGCAACACGCGGTTCGGGTTCGGGAAGATCGCGCGCACGGTGATCGAGCCCGTCGACTGATCGACGGTCACATCCGAAAACTGCAGCTTGCCCTGCTGCGCATAGGTCCGGCCATCCTCGAGAATCAGCGTCACCTTGGCGGCGCCCGGCCCATTCGTCTTCAAGCGCCCTTCCTGGATTTCGCGCCGCAGCTTGAGCCCGTCGAGGCTCGACTGAGTGAGATCGACGTACATCGGATCGAGCTGTTGGATCGTATCCATCAGCGTGGCCGCGCTCGCCTGGACATAGGCGCCGGGCGTGACCTGCGAGACGCCGGTGCGGCCCGTGATGGGCGCGACGACGTCCGTGTAGCCGAGATTGATCTGTGCCGTTTCGACGGCGGCCTTTGCCGACGCCACATCGGCCGCGGCCTGGCCCTGCGCCGCCACTGCGTTGTCGTAGTCCTGCTTGCTGACCGCATTCGCGGCAA
>Ga0209672_101068_pt1 | contig 11713 bp, 10 predicted proteins | sample AraplaCol_mMS_r2_FD_184273 | JGI IMG/M metagenome (GOLD analysis project Ga0209672, IMG submission 184273) | Arabidopsis root microbial communities from North Carolina, USA - plate scrape CL_Col_mMS_r2 (SPAdes) (version 2) | ecosystem: Host-associated > Plants > Roots > Endosphere | place: USA...
GGCCGCTCGAGCGGTATCAAGCGCGGTGTCGCGAAACGTTGTGTCAACCCTTAACCCCGTATGGCGTACGCCGTGCCTGGGCGTGCCGGTCCCCACGAGAACGGAAGGTGGGCCGCGCGAGGCGGTGCGAAGCCATGCTTTTACGATTTTTATGTCCGACCTGCAAACCTCCAACCCGAATACCGAATCCTTTGCGGCTCTGTTCGAAGAGTCGCTGACCAAGCAAGACATGCGCGCCGGCGAAGTGATTTCCGCCGAAGTCGTGCGTGTCGACCACAACTTCGTGGTCGTCAACGCGGGTCTCAAGTCCGAAGCCTACATTCCGCTCGAAGAATTCCTGAACGACGCGGGCGAGGTAGAAGTGCAGGCGGGCGACTTCGTTTCGGTCGCGATCGACGCGCTCGAAAACGGCTATGGCGACACGATCCTGTCGCGCGACAAGGCGAAGCGCCTCGCTTCGTGGCTGTCGCTCGAAAAAGCGCTCGACAACAACGAGCTCGTGACCGGCACGATTACCGGCAAGGTGAAGGGCGGCATGACCGTCATGGTCAACGGCATCCGCGCATTCCTGCCCGGTTCGCTCGTCGATACGCGTCCCGTCAAGGACACGACGCCGTACGAAGGCAAGACGCTCGAATTCCGCGTCATCAAGCTCGATCGCAAGCGTAACAACGTGGTGCTGTCGCGCCGCGCGGTGATCGAAGCGACGCAGGGCGAAGAGCGCGCGAAGCTGCTCGAAACGCTGAAGGAAGGCGCCATCGTCAACGGCGTGGTCAAGAACATCACCGATTACGGCGCGTTCGTGGACTTGGGCGGCATCGACGGTCTGCTGCACATCACCGACATCGCATGGCGTCGTGTGCGTCATCCGAGCGAAGTGCTGTCGGTCGGCCAGGAAGTCACGGCCAAGATCCTCAAGTTCGACCAGGAAAAGAACCGCGTCTCGCTCGGCATCAAGCAATTGGGCGACGATCCGTGGGAAGGCATTTCGCGCCGCTACCCGTCGGGCACGCGTCTGTTCGGCAAGGTCACGAACATCACTGATTACGGCGCGTTCGTCGAAGTCGAGTCGGGCATCGAAGGTCTCGTCCACGTTTCGGAAATGGACTGGACGAACAAGAACGTCGCACCGTCGAAGGTCGTTCAGCTGGGCGACGAAGTGGAAGTCATGGTGCTCGAGATCGACGAAGACCGTCGTCGTATCAGCCTCGGCATGAAGCAGTGCAAGCCGAATCCGTGGGACGACTTCAGCCGCAACTTCAAGAAGGGCGACAAGATCAGCGGCGCCATCAAGTCGATTACCGATTTCGGCGTCTTCATCGGTCTGCCGGGCGGTATCGACGGGCTCGTCCACTTGTCCGACCTGTCGTGGAGCGAAGCCGGCGAAGAGGCGGTCCGCAAGTACAAGAAGGGCGACGAAGTGGAAGCGGTCGTGCTCGGCATCGACGTCGAGAAGGAACGCATTTCGCTCGGTATCAAGCAGCTCGAAGGCGATCCGTTCAGCAACTTCGTGGCCATGAACGACAAGGGCTCGATCGTCGACGGCACCGTGAAGGCCGTGGACGCGAAGGGTGCCGTGGTGGCGCTTTCGGCCGAAGTCGAAGGCTATCTGCGTGCGTCGGAAATCGCGCAAGACCGCGTCGAAGATGCCCGCAACGTCCTGAAGGAAGGCGACAAGGTCAATGCGATGATCATCAATATCGATCGCAAATCGCGTGGTATCAATCTGTCGATCAAGGCGAAGGACTCGGCCGAGCAGCAAGAAGCGATGCGTGGCCTCGCTGCGGATGCGGGTAACGCGGCTACGGGCACGACGAACCTTGGCGCGTTGCTGAAAGCCAAGCTCGACGGTCAGAACCAGTAAGCCTGAGAGGTTTGCCGCAGCATGACCAAATCTGAATTGGTCGCCCAGTTGGCAGCGCGATTTCCGCAACTTGTCCTCAAGGATGCGGATTTCGCGGTGAAGACGATGCTTGATGCGATGTCCGAGGCGTTGGCCAAGGGTCATCGCATCGAAATTCGGGGCTTCGGCAGCTTCGGCCTCAATCGGCGCCCGTCTCGCGTGGGGCGCAATCCGAAATCGGGGGAAAAGGTGCTCGTGCCTGAAAAGCACGTGCCTCATTTCAAGCCCGGCAAGGAACTGCGTGAGCGGGTCGACCGTCGCGCGGGCGAACCGCTGAAACCGGTCGAGGCCGACGACGCACTGTAACCGTGCGGCAAGCACGGCCAGGGAATGAACGAAAAAGCGCCTCAGGGCGCTTTTTTTATGTGCGCCCGAGCCGTTTCGACATCGACGCCGATGGCCGGTCTATGCGGCGCGTTACTTGCCCGGGCGCCGTGCTTTCTCCAAAACCCGTTGCACCGGCTGGCCGAGGCTTTCCTTTACAATACGGGGCGTTCCGGCCCGACCACGCGCCGTCGCCGCTGTGGCGCACGCGTGTCAGGGCGCGTGGTGTTCCACTCGAGAGAACCTCTATGAAATTGATCGTCTGGTTGGTTCGCGCGTTGGTGTTCGTGCTGTTGCTCGTCCTCGCGCTCGCCAATACGCAAAGCGCCACGCTGAATTTCCTCGCCGGCTACGCATGGCAAGCACCTTTGATCCTGATTGGCCTGGCCTTTTTCGGCGTGGGGCTGCTGGCGGGAATCGTATCGTCGTTTCCGGGGCTCGTCCGTCTGAAACTGGAAAACGGACGCCTCAAGCGCGATTTGCGTGCCGCGCGCGAGGCGCCGTCTGTCGTGAGCGAGCCGCCGCTACCGCCGGTCGTCTGATGGCGGCGCCCAGCCGATTACCCAACACACGCATTTTCTTGGCATCGCCCACCCTCGCATGGATCTCGATTTTTGGTGGCTGCTGACCATCCCCGTAGCGTTCGCGCTCGGCTGGGTGGCGGCGCGCTACGATTTGAAGGCACTACTTTCGGAAAGTGCCAATTTGCCGCGCTCGTATTTCCGCGGCCTCAATTTCCTGCTCAACGAGCAGCCCGACCAGGCAATCGACGCGTTTATCGAGGTGGTCAAGCTCGATCCCGAAACGATCGAACTGCATTTTGCATTGGGCAACCTTTTTCGCCGCCGCGGCGAGACCGATCGCGCGATACGCATCCATCAAAATCTGCTGAGTCGCGTCGATCTGCCCGCGAGCGAGCGCGACCATGCGCTGTTCGAACTTGGGCAGGATTTCCTCAAAGCGGGTCTGCTCGACCGTGCCGAGGAGACGCTTGCCCATCTGGAAAGCGGCGAGCACGCGTTGGGCGCGCAGCGCGCGCTGCTCACGATCTACGAGATCGAAAAGGAGTGGACGAAGGCGATCAAGATCGCCGAAAAGCTCGAGGCGATGGGCGCGAATCCGCTCGGCAAGGAGATCGCGCAGTTTCACTGCGAGCTCGCGCAAGAAGCGCTCGCGCGCAAGGAACCGCGCGCGGCGGCCGATGAGCTGGCGCTCGCGCTCGAGGCCAACCCTCAAAACGTGCGCGCGACGATACTCGCGGGCGACGTCGCATCGGCAGCGGGACAGCATGAAGCAGCGATCGAAGCGTGGCGTCGTGTCGAAACGCAGAACCCTGTCTACCTGCCGCTCGTCGCCGAAAAACTGATGAAGGCGTATCAGGCGCTCTCGCGCGCGGAGGAGGGCGCGGCGTTGCTCACGGGTTACGTCGAGCAGTTTGGCTCCAGCGATCTGCTCGATGTCGTGTACCCCTATGTGGTCGAGCTGCGCGGGCCCGACGCGGCGCACACGCTCGCGCGCGCGCAGATGCAGGCGGCGCCGAACCTCGCGGGCATGATGCGCTTGATCGAAGCGCAGATGGCGACGGCCGAGGAGCCGCGGCGCGGCGAGCTCGAGTTGATTCGGACGCTCGTCAAACAACGCACCAAGAATCTGCCTCGATATACGTGCCAGAATTGCGGTTTCCGCGCGCGCCTTTTTTATTGGCAGTGCCCGGGATGCAGCGGCTGGGAAACCTATGCGCCGCGCCGCGTCGAGCCGATCGCGACGCCCCAGTGAGGCGCGCCGCGAGGCTGCCGTCAGTCGCGGCAGCTTCGCGCGGTCGAAAGAGCCTCATGCAATTCGGGCGCGTGCGCCCGCGCCGGCACGTAGTTGAGCGCCGGCATCAACCAGCGGAACAGGTATGAAGATCACCATCATCGGCACCGGATATGTGGGCCTCGTCACCGGGGCTTGTCTGGCGGAAATCGGCAACGACGTTTTTTGCCTCGACGTCGATCCGCGCAAGATCGACATCCTCAACAACGGCGGCGTGCCGATCCACGAGCCGGGCCTGAAGGAAATCATCGCGCGCACGCGCGCGCACGGCCGCATTACGTTTTCGACCGATGTCAAAGCCAGTGTGGAGCACGGCGAGATCCAGTTTATTGCCGTGGGCACTCCGCCTGACGAGGACGGCTCCGCCGATCTGCAGTACGTGCTGGAGGCGGCGCGCAATATCGGCCGCTATATGAACGGCTTCAAGGTCATCGTCGACAAATCGACCGTGCCCGTCGGTACCGCCGAGCGCGTGCGCGCCGTCGTCGAGGGCGAGCTCGCGGCGCGGGGTCTTGCCGATCCTTCGGCGCGCAGTTTTTCGGTCGTGTCGAATCCGGAGTTCTTGAAAGAAGGCGCGGCCGTCGACGATTTCATGCGGCCGGACCGCATCGTACTCGGCAGTGACGACGACGAAGCGGGGCATCTCGCACGCGAAAAAATGAAGCGCCTCTATGCGCCTTTCAATCGGAACCACGAACGCACGCTCTATATGGACGTGCGCTCGGCCGAGTTCACGAAGTATGCGGCCAACGCCATGCTCGCAACGCGCATTTCGTTCATGAACGAAATGTCCAATCTGGCCGATCGTGTCGGCGCGGATATCGAGGCCGTACGCCGTGGCATCGGCTCGGATCCTCGCATCGGCTATCACTTCCTTTATGCGGGCGTCGGTTACGGCGGTTCGTGTTTTCCGAAGGATGTCCAGGCGCTCGTGCGCACGGCCCATGAGAACGGTCAGCAATTGCGCATTCTCGAAGCCGTCGAGGCGGTCAATCACGATCAGAAAGAAGTGCTCGTGCACAAGATCGAGGAAGTGCTTGGCGCCGATCTCACGGGGCGTACCTTTGCCGTCTGGGGCCTTTCGTTCAAGCCGAACACCGACGATATGCGCGAAGCGCCCAGCCGGCGCGTGATCGCGGCACTGCTTGCGCGCGGCGCGTGCGTACAAGCCTACGATCCGGTCGCGCTCGACGAGGCGCGTCGCGTATTCGCGCTCGATCTGGCCGATCGCGGCGACGAACCTGCCCGGCTTGCGTTCGAGGCTTCGCAAGACGAGACGCTGGCCGGAGCCGATGCGCTCATCATCCTGACTGAATGGAAGGAATTCAAGAGTCCCGATTTCATGCATATGAAGTCGGTACTGAAATCGCCCGTGATTTTCGACGGGCGCAATCTTTATGAACCGCAAGCGATGGCCGAACTCGGCATCGATTACTACGCAATCGGGCGCCCCTATGTCCCACTCCAGTCCGCAACCGATCCGCACGCCTGAGATGAGCGAGGGCGGGGCCCGCCCCGCGACCGTGTCCATGCAAGCGGCCCCCCCCTTGCCCGTCATCGCCCGCGAACGGCTCGCGAGCGCGCGTGTACTCGTGGTGGGCGACGTCATGCTCGATCGCTACTGGTTCGGCGACGTCAACCGCATCTCGCCCGAAGCGCCGGTGCCGGTCGTACATGTGCAGCGCCAGGAGGACCGGCTCGGCGGCGCGGCCAACGTCGCGCGCAACGCCGCGGCGCTCGGCGCCTGTACGGGCCTGCTGTGCGTCGTGGGCCATGACGAGCCCGGCGAGCGCATCGTCGAGCTGTTGAAGGACAGCGGCGTCACGCCGCACCTCGAGCGCGACCCGGAGCTCCCGACCACGATCAAACTCCGTGTGCTCTCGCGCCAGCAGCAGCTGTTGCGCATGGACTTCGAGAACATGCCGGCGCACGAGGCCCTGCTGGCCGGGCTCGCGCGCTTCGACACGCTGCTTGCGACACACGATGTCGTGCTGCTGTCGGACTACGCGAAGGGCGGGCTTACGCATGTGACCCAGATGATCGCCAAAGCGCGGGCCGCCGGCAAAGCCGTGCTCGTCGATCCGAAGGGAGACGACTGGGAGCGCTACCGCGGCGCCACCGTCATCACGCCGAACCGGGCGGAGTTGCGCGAGGTGGTCGGTCGATGGAAATCGGAGGATGACCTCATAGCGCGCGTCACGGAGCTGCGTGCGTCGCTCGACATGGAGGCGCTCTTGCTGACGCGTTCGGAGGAGGGCATGACGCTGTTCACGGCAAGCGGCGTGCTCAATGCACCGGCTGTCGCTCGCGAGGTCTACGACGTGTCGGGCGCGGGCGACACCGTGATCGCCACGCTCGCCGCCATGCTCGGTGCGCGCGTGCCGCTCGTCGATGCGGTAGCGCTGGCCAATCGCGCGGCGGGTATCGTCGTCGGCAAACTGGGTACGGCGACCGTGGACTACGACGAGCTTTTCGCGCCCGGACACTGAGATGCTGCGTCGGCGCGACGCGGCACGCCTGCGTCTCGGCGTTCGAATATCGTTCGGCGAACCGATTTCCCCCAATCCCTTTCATTGCGAAACCGATCATGACTCTCATCGTCACCGGCGCCGCCGGCTTCATCGGCAGTAACCTCGTCAAGGCGCTCAACGAGCGTGGCGAGACGCGCATCATTGCGGTCGACAATCTGAAGCGCGCCGACAAGTTCAAGAATCTCGTCGATTGCGAGATCGATGATTATCTCGACAAGACCGAATTCGTCGAACGCTTCGCTCGCGGCGATTTCGGCAAGGTACGTGCCGTATTCCACGAGGGAGCCTGCTCCGATACGATGGAAACCGACGGCCGCTATATGATGGACAACAATTTCCGATATAGCCGGGCCGTCCTCGACACCTGCCTCGCTCAGGGAGCGCAGTTTCTCTACGCATCGTCGGCGGCCATCTACGGGGGCTCGACACGCTTTGTAGAAGACCGTGCTGTCGAAGCCCCGCTCAACGTCTACGGTTACTCGAAGTTCCTGTTCGATCAACTGATCCGCCGGGTACTGCCGAGCGCCAAAAGCCAGATCGTGGGCTTTCGCTACTTCAACGTCTACGGCGCGCGCGAGTCTCACAAGGGGCGCATGGCGTCCGTCGCATTTCACAACTTCAATCAGTTTCGCGCCGAGGGCAAGGTCAAGCTCTTCGGCGAATACAACGGCTACGCCGCGGGCGAGCAGACACGCGACTTCGTCTCGGTGGAAGACGTGGCCAAGGTCAATCTCTTTTTCTTCGACCATCCGGAAAAATCGGGCATCTTCAATCTTGGCACGGGCCGCGCACAGCCCTTCAACGATATCGCCTCGAGCGTCGTCAATACGCTGCGCGCACTCGAGCACCAAGCGCCGCTTTCGCTCGCCGAAATGGTCCAGAGCGGACTGATCGAGTACGTGCCGTTTCCCGACGCGCTGCGCGGCAAGTATCAGTGCTTCACACAAGCTGACCTGACGCGATTGCGCGCGGCAGGCTACGACGCGCCTTTCCTCACGGTGCAAGAGGGCGTCGACCGATACGTGCGTTGGCTATTCGGCCAGCTGTAAGGCAAGAGCGCTTCTCTCTACACTGGGGTCTCTCGGCCGGCCTTTCCCGCACCGGCCGCTCGATCAACGGAGGCCCCATGTATCAACGATTCCTTGCCGCATGCCTTTTGGCCGCTGCATGCGGCAAGCTTTGCGCGGCCGTCGATGTCAACGCCGCGGACGAAGCGGCCCTGCGCAGCATCAAGGGGATTGGCCCCGCCAAGGCGCGCGCCATTCTGGATGAGCGCGCACGCAATGGGCCGTTCGAAGATGCGTCGGATTTGGCCGCTCGCGTCAAAGGGGTCAGCGGCCGCACCCTCGAACGGCTGCAAGCTGAAGGGCTGTCGGTGGGGCGGGCCCTATCCGTTCCGCCAGGGGCCCCGTCATCCACCCCCTTATACGGCGGTGCGCCGAGCCGCTCAACGAGTGCGCCGGCGCGTCGCGCCGCGGTGGCAGTAACCCGTCCGTGACGCATGGGTCGGTGTAGCGCCCGAGTGCGCTTCCCAATGCGTCGTTGCAGCTCTCCTTCACCGTCATGCAATGTGACGGCTTCCCGCGGCGTGCCGCGGGTTTTTTGCGTTGCCGGCTCGCGCGCGGCCCGCGTGTGAGCGCGACGATGTTCCTCCTCGCGCCCAGCGGCCTCGGCACGTCGCGACGCGCTGCTTTACAATCCATCCCAATATCCCGTATTCCAATCGTTCATTACGTCATCTCGCTCCTGGGCGCCTAACTCATGCCTTACAAGACTATTGAAGATACGGTCGGCAACACGCCGCTCGTGCAACTCGTGCGCGTGGCGGACGACGAAATCCGCAGCCGCAACAATGTCGTTCTCGCCAAGCTCGAAGGCAACAATCCCGCAGGTTCCGTCAAGGATCGGCCGGCGATGTCGATGATCAAGCATGCCGAGGCGCGTGGGCGCGTCAGGCCGGGCGACACGCTGATCGAGGCGACGAGCGGCAATACCGGCATCGCGCTTGCCATGGCTGCGGCGATCCGCGGCTACAAGATGGTGCTCGTCATGCCGGAGGACCTGTCGGCCGAGCGGCGTCAGAGCATGGCCGCCTACGGCGCCGAGATCGTGCTGACACCGGTCAAGGGCGGCATGGAGTACGCGCGCGATCTGGCCGAGCAGATGCAGCGCGAGGGCAAGGGCGTGATCCTCGATCAATTCGCCAACCCCGATAATCCGCTCGCGCATTACGAGGGCACGGGCCCGGAGCTGTGGCGCGAGACCGAAGGGCGCATCACGCACTTCGTTTCGTCGATGGGTACGACGGGCACGATCATGGGTGTTTCCCGCTATCTGAAAGAGCAGAACAACGCGATCGAGGTCATTGGCGCGCAGCCTGAGGAGGGCTCGCGTATTCCGGGCATTCGCAAGTGGCCCGAGGCCTATATGCCGAAGATATTCGATCGCAGCCGCATCGATCGCACGGAGAATGTTTCTCAGGCGGCCGCCGAAGCCATGGCGCGTCGCCTTGCCGCGGTCGAAGGCATCTTTTGCGGTATTTCGTCGGGCGGCGCCTGTGAGGTGGCGCTGCGCGTTGCGCGGCAGGTCGAGAACGCAACCATTGTGTTCATCGTCTGCGATCGTGGCGACCGTTACTTGTCCACCGGGGTGTTTCCGGCCTGATGCGCCAGCGTGCTCGGTCGTCAGTCGTCAGCTTCGCCAGGCGAAGCTGACTTGCCGATGAGGGTTCAACTGGAAGCCGCCGCGGCCGCTTCGGCCTGCATCCGCGCTTTCACGCGCTGGCCCAGCTCGTAGACAGCAAGCGCATAAAAGAAGCTGCGGTTGTAGCGTGTCAGCACATAGAAGTTTTGCAGGCCAAGCATGTAGTCGGTCGGCTGGCCTGGCGTCGGCAGATCGATGACGAGCACGGGTGTGGCCGCCTCGGCGTTCGTGTCGAGTCCGGGCTCGTCGAGCGACATGCCGGCGCGCAGCATCTGGGAGAGCGGCCAGTGCGGCTCCGGCTTGCCGTCGGCAGCCGCCTGGGCAATGCCGATGCTGCCTGCGTCGTGCGCAATCTTCCAGACGACGGGGCGCCCCGTATTCCAGCCGTTCTCGCTCAGATAGTTGGCGACACTGCCGATCGCGTCGGCCGTGCTCGTGCGCAAATCGATGCGATTGTTGCCTTCATAGTCGACCGCATATTTGACGATGCTGCTCGGCAAGAACTGCGGAATGCCGATCGCGCCCGTGTACGAGCCGCGCACGCTGCTCGGATCGAGCTGGGCGTTGCGCGTCCAGACGAGATAGTCTTCGAGATTCTTGCGAAACGTCATCTCCCGTTCGGCGCGATTGGGCGTGTTCGGGTAATCGAATGCAAGCGTCGTCAGTGCGTCGATCACGCGGAAGTTGCCCATGTACTTCCCGTAGATCGTCTCGACGCCGATGATGCCGACTATGACTTCGGGCGGCACGCCGTACTGCTCGTAAGCGCGCTGTAGCGTTGCCTGATTGTCACGCCAGAACTTGACGCCGGCGTTGATGCGAACGCCATCGAGAAACCGCGCTTCGTACGCGTGCCAATTTTTGAGGGCGGGCGTGGGCGACGGCGTAACGAGTTTAACCACGGTGGCCGAGTAATCCGCGCCGGCAAAAAGCGCATGCAGCATCGCGGGATCGAAATCAAAGCGCGCGACCATATCGTCGATGAACGCGTCCACGTCCGCGTTATGCGCATAGCGCTGCGGAATGATCTCTTCTTCGAATGTCTGGCCCTGCGGGGCCGTTTGCGGTTCGGTTTGCACCATCTTCATCGAATGACGCAAGGGGCGGGTTTGCGCCAGCGCCGCGTTGCCGCAGGCGGCAGCGAAAGCGAGTGTGACGGCGAGGGCGGCAAGACGCTTGGCTGGGCGCGAGGCAAAAATGACGGTCATGTTGGGATGGGATGCGAACGGCAGGTGGTGCGTGAACGTTTCGGGGCTCGGCGCAGTATAGCGAACGGGCGGCGGACGCGAAACCGCAGCGGCAGCGCGGCGACGACCCGACGACGACCCGACGACGACCCGACGACGCGATCGGCGGCCGGCGCTTGCCTTTTCGCCGGTGACGCGCGGCCGCGTATGGTAACGTAGCTCCGTTGGAGACATGCCTTCGGCCACGCGAATACGCGAACACATCATGGCGACCGCTTTCTATTCACACCCCGAGTGTCTGCTTCACGAGATGGGGCCTGGGCATCCAGAATGTCCGGAGCGCCTGCAGGCCATCGAAGACCAACTGATAGCAAGCCGCATCGCACCCCTCGTCCAGCGCGAGACCGCACCGCGCGCGGATCTCGAGCACATCGCACGTGTGCATACCCGCTCGCACATCGAGCACATCGAGAGCCGGGCGCCGGCCGCGGGCTACGCATGGATCGATCCCGATACCGCGATGAACGCCCATACGTGGCACGCGGCGCTCCATGCGGCGGGCGCCGCGGTGGCGGCGACCGATGCGGTCATCGAAGGCCGTTACGAGAATGCGTTTTGCAGCGTCAGGCCGCCTGGACACCATGCCGAGCCGGGGCGCGCGATGGGTTTTTGCTTTTTCAACAATGTGGCGATCGCCGCGCGCCATGCGCTCGAGGCGCATGGTCTCGAGCGCGTGGCGATCATCGATTTCGACGTGCATCATGGCAACGGCACCGAAGCGGCGTTCTCGGGCGACGAGCGCGTGCTGATGTGCAGTTTTTTCCAGCACCCGTTCTATCCGTTCAGCGGGGCGGACAGTGATGCCCCGAACATGGTGAACTTGCCCATGCCGGCCCGCACGAAGGGCGAAGCGGTGAGGGAGGCGATCGAGCTCGCCTGGGTGCCGCGTCTCGAAGCGTTCGAGCCGCAGATGATCTTCATTTCCGCCGGTTTCGATGCGCATCGCGAAGACGATCTCGGCAATATGGGGCTCGTCGAGGACGATTACGTCTGGATCACGGATCGGATCCGCGGCATTGCGGCGCGCTATGCGCGCGGGCGCATCGTGAGCTGTCTGGAAGGCGGCTACAACCTGTCGGCGCTGGGTCGCAGCGTTGCTGCCCACGTGCGCGCGCTGGCGGGTATTTGACGCGTCGAACGGCACCGCGACCGGCGCGGCAGGCGGCGCTCGCGCGGCGGACCCTGGAACC
>Ga0209672_101070_pt1 | contig 11704 bp, 9 predicted proteins | sample AraplaCol_mMS_r2_FD_184273 | JGI IMG/M metagenome (GOLD analysis project Ga0209672, IMG submission 184273) | Arabidopsis root microbial communities from North Carolina, USA - plate scrape CL_Col_mMS_r2 (SPAdes) (version 2) | ecosystem: Host-associated > Plants > Roots > Endosphere | place: USA...
GCTCGCCGCGCGCGGTATCCTCGCCGGCGGATTGCTCGCTTTCGCGCGCGCACTGGGCGAATTCGGCGCCACGCTGATGATCGCCGGCAATCTCCCGGGGCGTACGCAAACGCTCTCGGTTGCGGTGTACGCCGCGGTGCAGGCGGGCGACGATGCAACGGCCAACATGCTCGTGCTCGTGACATCGGTGGTCTGCGTCGCGGTGCTGCTCGTCGCGGGGCGGCTCGTTCCACAACATTCGCTTTTGACTTCACGTTGATTGAAGGACCGACCGGCTTTGCGCACACCGCGGGGCCATCCGCAAGCACATGACCCTTAGCCTCGCTATCCGCAAAACGCTCGTCACGCGCGAGCGGCGCTTCACGCTCGACGTCTCTTTTGAGGCGAACTGCAGCCGCGTCGTCTTGTTCGGTCCATCGGGCGCCGGCAAAACGCTGACGTTGCAGGCGATCGCGGGGCTGTTCTCGCCAGACGACGGTGTCATCTCGCTCGCGGGCAAGACGCTTTTCGACTCGGCTCGCGGCATCGATCTGCCGGCGCGCGAACGTGGCGCGGCGTACCTCTTTCAGGACTATGCGCTCTTTCCGCATCTGAACGTCCGGCAGAACATCGGCTTTTCGTTGCGGCGCGGCTGGCTCAACCCGGGCGCGCGGCAAGCGCATGAAACCGTCGATTACTGGATCGACGCGTTCGCGCTCGGCAGCGTGGCCGGAAACTATCCCGCGCAGTTGTCGGGCGGCCAGAAGCAACGCGTTGCGCTCGCGCGCGCGCTGGTATCGAAACCCAGCATGCTGCTGCTCGACGAACCGTTCGCCGCGCTCGACGCGGGCATGCGAGAGCGTACGCGGCACGAGCTCGCGCAACTGCAGGCTCGCCTCGATATTCCCATGGTGTTGATCACACATGATGCCGCGGACGTGGCAGCGTTCGGCGATCAGGTCATTCGGCTACAGGACGGCACAGTGCAAGACGATTCGTCGCTTCAGGCGATCCCGGCGCGTTGAACCGTTCGCTCGGCTGAATCAGTCGCTCGTGCCGAGAATCACGCTCGAGGCTTTGAATGCGGCGATCGCGGACATCCCGACGGCGAGCCCGAGTTCATGAACGCTTTCGTTGGTGACAACGGCCGTGACGACGGTTGGAGCAGGCGCCGCCGTACAGTCCGCTGCGGCGCCGGCATCCAGTACAAGTGATACTTCCGAATTGACCGCGCCAGGGACGATCTGGCTCACGCGACCGTGCAGTTGGTTGCGCGCCGAAAGACGCAGCGGCGTCGGGCTGTCCGGGCTGCCCACGGCGAGCATGACCCACGATGCCTTGACGAGCGCGTAAGCCGTTGCGCCCGCGCACAAGCCGAGCGTTTCCGTACTCTCGCAAGTGATCACCGCGACGATCCGCTGCCCGCCCGGCAGCTTCATCGTCACCTCGTCGTTGACGGCGCCATGCGTGATCGAGTCGATCGTTCCGACGAGCTGATTGCGAGCACTCGTTTTCATACCGATTCTTCCTATCAACGCCCAATCGCGGGCGAAGTCTTCGATGCCCGAGCTCGCGTACTCGATGAACCTGCGATGTTCCCGCTCGATGATGCGGAAGGTCTCGATGAGACGTTCGCCGCGCGCGGTGAGCGTCGTGCCGCCGCCGCCCTTGCCGCCCGTCGCCCGCACGACGAGCGCCACGCCTGCGAGGTTGTTCATCGCATCGATCGCATCCCATGCTGCCTTGTAGCTGATACCGACGGCCTTTGCCGCACCGGTGATGGATCCCGTTTCGCGAATCGCGGCCAGCAGCGCGATGCGGGCCGCCCCGGCCAGTGTTTCGCCGCCGGCGCTGAGCCAGAGCGAGCCCCCCAGCTCGAGCGCACCCGCAGGCGGCTTCACATCTGAAACCGAACCGGGCGCGGCATCGGACGGGGGCATTTCGCTCATGGCTCGAAAGGAACGGAAACGGAGGGCGGAGAAAATAGGCGCCGCCCATTATAGGCACCGGCGCCGCGCCTCGGGGTGCCGCGCCACCCGCCTAACGCTTCACGTACTGCGCCACGCCATGGCCGAACGACCAGTTCTCCGGCAACACCTCGACAAGGTTGATGAAGACGTCTTCGCGTCGCAGACCGGGCCGTTCGGCCAGGAGATCGACGATGCGCCGGTATAGCGCCTCCTTTTGCTCGAGCCCGCGCGTGTTGCTGACGGTCAACTGAACGACGACGAAGTCGTCGCTGCGCTCTATCCCAAGATAGCGCCGGTTATAGACCAGGAACCCGGGCTCATGCTCGGTCATGACAACGAATTGATCGTCCTCGGGAACGTTGAAGGTTTCGACGAGCGCGCGCTGGACGCTGTCCACCAGAGCCGCGCGATAGGCGTCGGATTTGCCGCGACCGAGCGAGATACGAGTGAGTGGCATGACTGTCTCCGCAATGAACGATGGAGTAGGCAGAATAAGCCCGCCCTGTCATAATAAACAGTCATCCATCGATATTTCATCTATTTCATTTCGAAATGAAAGTATTGGACCTCGATGCCGTTCGAGCCTTCGTCCAGGTTGCCGATCTGCGCAGCTTCACGCGGGCCGGTGAGGCACTCGAGACGACGCAGTCCGCCGTCAGTCTCAAGATCAAGCGCCTCGAAGCGCAGCTTGGCAAGGCGCTCTTCGAGCGCACACCGCGCTCGGTCCGGCTGTCGGCCGCGGGCGATGCCTTCCTGGAATCAGCGCGCCGCTTGCTCGACGCGCACGAGCATGCGCTGACATCGCTCGGCACCGAACGCGAGCGGCTGCGGATCGGTCTCAGCGAGCACGCCTCGGGGCCGGAGCTGCCGCAGCTCGTTGCCAGCCTGCATCGGCACGATCCGCAACTCGTCGTGGAAATGCACCTCGGGTTGTCGGCGGCGCTCCTCGCGCAATACGACGAGCGGCAATTGGATGCCTGCATCGTGCGCTACGAAGCCAACGAAACGGCGACATGGCGTGCGCGCAGCGATGCCGAGGCGCTCTTTGTCGAACCGCTTGTGTGGATCGCCGCGCCGGGCTGGCGACGTACCGCCGGCGTACCGTTGCCGCTCGCCATGTTGGCCGGCCCATGCGGCGTGCGGTCGGTCGCGCTGCAAACGCTCGATCGAGCCCGTATCGCCTGGCAGGAAACGTTCGTCGGGGGCGGCATAGCTGCCGTCGGCGCCGCGGTGGCCGCCGGCCTCGCGGTGTCGGCGCTCGCGCGGCGCGTCGCGCCGCTCGGGGTAGTGGATGTCAGCGCCGCCGCGGGACTGCCGCCGTTGCCGCGCTCACATATCGTGCTTCATTCGCGCGTGCGCGAGCCGCGCGCCCGCGCGGCGTTGCGTATTCTTGCGGCAGGCTTGGCGCGAAGCTGACGCCCGCCGACAGCCGCGCACGCCGGATAGCGGCGGGGCTTCGGCTCAGCTCGACGGGAGGTCGATGACATAGCGCACGAAGCCGCTATGCGGCGTATAGCGATCGTAGAGTGCGCGGGCGCGGTAGTTGTTTTCTCTCGTGTTCCAGTAAAGCCGCGACCACCCATTGCGCTTGGCCTCATCGACGAGCCAGTCAATCAGCCTGGCCCCGACGCCTTCGCCGCGGATCTCGGGATCGACGAATAGATCCTGCAGATAACAGACGGGCCTGAGCTGCGAGGTGCTCTCGTGAATGAGGTAGTTCGCCATACCGATGACGAAACCATCTTCGCGCTCGGCGACGATCGCATGGACCGGCGAAGCCGGGTCGAGAATGCGCGTCCAGGCATGATGGGTCACCTCGTCGACGGGCTCGCGCTCGTAAAAACGCGTGTAACCGTCCCACAGCTCGCGCCAGCGCGAAGCGTCGTCCGCCTCGACTTTTCGTATCTTGACCGTCATCAGGCTCGCTCCATTGCGTCGATCGGGCAGCGCGGCTTCGCCGCGGAGTGCGACGCCACAATCTACCGTAATGAGGGTCACGCCGCAGCGAAGTCGCGATATCGTCTTCGATCGGCAACGGTTTGCGCGAGTCAGGGCAACGCCATGTGCGAGGCGCCCTCGGCCAACGCCGTTTCGACGGATACGGACCATGCGCGCGGCGTCAACGCTTCGGTAAGGGTCAGCTTCCCGGTGACAGCGAATGCGCCCGTATCGATGAAGACCTGCGACCCGATGCGCCCCATTTCGCGCATCGGCGTATGACCGCAATAGGTCAGCGAGAGACCCGCCTGTCGCGCTGGATCGCCGCTACCGAGCGCAAGCTCGCGGCCCCACAGCATTTGCTGCCTGACGCGCTCTGTGAAAACGCCCGAATCGAGGTCGAGATCGGACCCGAAGAATTCCGCGTGCACCACATTGAAACGCCGCATACCGGCGCCGACCACGCGTGCGAGCGGCAACGTCCGCAGACGCCTCGCATATTCCAACAGCGTGTCGTCAGATAAGCCGTCCGCCCACTCGCCGCCGATCCCATGCCACCAACTGCGGCGCATGCCGCCTTCGGCCACGAGACATAACGCCTCCTCGTGATTGCCGAGCACCGCGTAGAACCAGGGCTTGTCGAGCAGTGTCAGGGCTTCTTCCGATTGGCTGCCTCGATCGACGAGATCGCCGACGGAAAAGAGCCGATCGCGCGTGCCGTCGAATTCGATTTCCCGCAGCAGATAGCGCAGCGCGTCCACACAGCCATGCAGATCGCCAACCACGAAATCGCGGCCCGCCGTATTCGATTCGTGCCGGCAAACAAGGGGGGTGTTTTCAGTTTCCATACCGCATCTTATGCTCGTGGGCGACGAGGTGTTCCCGCACCCCGCCGTGCTATTGCTGCCGCGCGCGTAGCTGCGCCACGTCGCCGGCCGTCAACGTGGCGCGCGGATTGCCGAAGTGCGCGGTGACGTAGTTCACGATCGCCGCGATCTGCTCGTCGTTCAACTCGCTGCCGAAGCCCGGCATCAGCACATTCGCGGCCCTGGTCTGGCGCTGCACGCCATACAGCACCACCAGCGCAAGGTTGGAAGCATTATTTGCGCCAACGACCGAGTTATGAATCAGCGACGGGTAAGCCAATGCGGCGTCACCGCCTATGCCGCGCCCGCTCCAGTCGTGACAGCTCGCGCAGTTTCCGAGGAAAAGCTGCGCGCCGTTCACGCCGACAGGCGATGTTCCGCGTAATTGCGTTACATCGTCGGCAGGTTTGCCCCATCGATCGCGTGGATGGGTGTCACCGCCCGCGACCGGCGGCACCGAGCGCAAATAGACGCCGACCGAACGCAAATCCTCGTGGGTCAGGAACTGCGTGCTATCGGCGACGACCTCCGCCATCGGCCCCGCGGCATTGGCGCGCCCGGGAGCGACACCGACGGACAAATAGCGCACGAGGTCGTCCTCGGTCCAGTTGCCGATACCGGATGTCTTGTCTGGCGTGATATTGAACGCGTGCCAACCCGCTTGAACTTCACCCGAGAGACGATCGCTCGTTTTGAGTCCCTGCATGAAATTGCGCGGCGTATGACACTCCTCGCAATGCGCGAGCCCTTCCACGAGATAGGCGCCGCGGTTCCATTGCGGGCTTTGCTTCGGATCGGGGACGAAGCGGCCCTCATGAAAGTTGAACAGCTTCCAGAAAAACAGCAACCACCGCTGGTTGAACGGGAACTTGAGGTCGTTGCGCGGCGGTGTGTAATGAATCGGCGTCAACGTGTTCAGATAGGCACGAATGGCCAAGACGTCGCGCTCCGCAATGCGCGTGTACTCCGTATAGGGGAACGCCGGGTAAAGATGCTCGCCGCCTTTGCCCACCCCTTCGTGCATGGCTCGAACGAAATCGGCGTCGGTCCATCGGCCGATGCCTGTGTCAGCGTCGGGCGTGATGTTAGGCGTGTAAATGGTGCCGAACGGCGTGCCGATCGGCAGTCCGCCCGCATAAGGCCGACTTTTGTCAGCCGTGTGACACGCAATGCAGTCGCCCGCGCGGGCGAGATAGGCACCGCGCTTGACGAGGTCAGCGCTTTCCGCATCGGCTTGCGTGAAAGGCGTTCCGGATGCCGCGGCGTCGGCGGTAGATGCGCTCGATATCGGTACCGTAGGCTTCGGTGCACTGGCGCTCGTCGATGCAGCGGATGCAGCGGATGCAGCGGATGCAGCGGTTATATCGGATGCCGCAGATGCGTCGGGTGCCATCGATGCGCCCGACGCGCTGAATGCACCGGACGACGACACGGCCGCGTGTGTCTCGGCCGCCACAACCCCCGAGCGTGAGGAGCCCGCACGCGCCGCGTCGGGTCCTTGCGCCTGTGCCACGGAAAGCGGCAGCTCATCGGCCGGCGACAAATCGGCATCGACCGAAGCATGCCATGCAAGGTACAGCGCAAAGCCGCAAAAACCAGCGGCGACGGTGGCGACACGCCGTAATCGCCGCCGCGCACGCCTTGTCGCATCGTGGCCCATACGCGCTGAATCGGAGCGAGATCGCGGGTTCGTCATCGGAAGTTTCATCGGATCGGCGCGCCACTATGTCTAGAGTTCATGCTTGAGCTTGTCTGCAAGGCGCAGGGCCAACGCGGCAATCGTCAGCGTGCAGTTGACCGATGCGGCGCTCGGCATGACGCCGCTCGTCGCGAGGAACAAATTCTGATGATCGTGTGTGCGGCAATCGGCATCGACGACGGAGTCCGCCGGGTCCGCGCCCATGATCGTCGTCCCCATGATGTGGTTGTTGGGCGCAAAACGATCGTCGAACGTCACTTCGGTGCCGCCGAACAGTGCCGCGATCTGCGCATAGACCTCGTGCGTGTGCGCGGCACTCTTTTTCACGTACTCGCCGATCGAGTAGTAGATCTCGGGCTGCGGGATGCCGAGCCCATCCTTACGGTCGGTCGACGGCACGATCCGGTTGCCCGGCTCCGGCAAGATCTCGTGGAAACTGTTGATCGTGAGCGTGCGAGACGCGCGATCGCGGATCTGCCGATCGAGTTCGGCACCCGTCAGCCCCGCTTGCAACAAGGCGGCCGTGACCGCCATCGTCGGCACGCCGTTCGATAGATGCAGCTTCTTGGCCGCGTAGTCGGAGCGAAATGCGCCGTCGCGAAAATTGACGACCGAGGTCATTTCCATCGGCCCGCGCCCGGGCCACAGCGCCTCGTTCGCGAGAAAGCTCACGCCGGTGCCGGGGTGATCCATCAAATTGCGGCCGACCTGGTCGGAGCGATTGCCCACGCCGTGCGCAAACTTGTCGCTCGTCGACATCAGCATCAACTTGGGGGTCTCGATACCGTTCGCCGCCAGCACGAAAAACTTGCCCGTCACGCGCGTCGTCCCGCCCGATGGATCCTTGTAATGCACGGCGGAGATGAGCCCCTTGTCGTCCGCCTCGACACGGTAGACCACCGCCTGAGGTACCAGCTGAGCGCCCGCGCGCTCGGCCTTCTCGGCATGGACGATGCCGTTGTACATGGCCGCGATCGGGCAGATCGGCATGCAGTTGTTGTTGCCGCAACAGGTCGGGCGCGCATCGTACGGCTGGCTGTTGCGCGCGACCGGTTCGGACACTACCTTGAATGCGTTCGCATTGAGTACCTGGGCAAAACGCTCGTCCATATACGAGAGCGGTAGCGCAGGCATCGGGTAAGGTTTCGCCCGCGGCGAACCCAGATCGACCGACAGCTCGGGGCCCGACACACCGAGCTCGACTTCGGCCGCGTAGTACCAGGGCTCGAGGGTTTCGTACGGAAACGGCCAGTCCCGGCCGACACCGAACAGCGTCTTCAGTTTGAAGTCGGACGGCAGCAGCCGCCATGCCGCGGCCGCCCAATGCCACGTCGTTCCTCCGACAAGCCGTAGATATTGCGATTCATACGGGTATTCGCCTTTTTGAATCAAATAGTTGTTGGGCGGTGAATACTCGGGATGCGGCGCATAGGGCATCGACGGATACGGGGTCGCGAAGTCCGCCTTGGCAGGCGAATTGCGAAAGTTCTCGACGATCTGCCAGCGCGGAATGCGCGGCCCCGCTTCGAGCAGAATGACCGAGGCACCCGCCAGCGCCAGCTGATGTGCGACAAGACTGCCTGCCACACCGGAGCCGACTACGACGACGTCGGCAGAAGGGTTGTTTGCCATGTGTTGTGGTGGGGTCTGCTAAGGCTAAGGCTGATGCTAAGGCTTGCGCGTCCAGTAAAACGGCACATCGCGGCAATACGACGGCACGGTCAGCACGTCTTTGACCGGGTCGAACATCAACGCGCGTTCATAGGCGAGTACTTTCACGGTGGGCGCGTCGCCCACCAGGCCGAGGTACCAAGCCCGCATGATCTGAGCGACCGTTTTGGCGAGCGGCGGCTCCGAAGCTTGCAGCGCCGCGATGACGGTATCGCGTGGCACACCGCCGTGCGATTTGAGCCAGGTGTTGATCGCGGCGAGGTTTTGCGCGAATGCGCTGTCGGCCTTCACCAAAGCCTCGTAGATCCGCTTGCCGAGCGCCGGGTCGAGCTGGCTTCGCCCGCTGAGCTCCCGCGTCAATGCGACGAAGGCGTCGAAGCCGCCGCCCGCGGGGGGCGAGAACGCGAACGCCGCTGCGCTGCCGAACGGCAAGCCGAGCGCCGTCGCGATCAATAGCGCACTGGCCGAGGCGCAGGTGCCGAGCACGAACGTTCTACGGGCGAAAGCCGCCGGTGCGTTGGCGCGCCGGCCCTTTCGGGCATCTGTCATGTGGGCTCCAAGGTCTGATCGTGACCTTGCCGACGCACGCCGGCATTGCAGGTCGCCCCCGAATCCGGTCTTGACGCCGCCCTCCGACTGGCGGTCTTTCATTATGCGAGAAGCGTGCGAGATGCGCGGGCGGCGCCCACTGCGACGAAATATAGCCGTGTCGGCTCCATTCGACAATCGTCGGGTCATGCTTCGCGCCTCCGGCTGACGCAAACCGGACGCCAAAACGGCGCCCGCTGTAAAAACGCGCCCGGTACGTCAGATTTACCCGCGCCGGCCGGTACCGCCCGCTCCGCCCTCTCATGGTGCGCAAAACACCCTCACATCCGCGGCCGACGCGCGCATACTTGGCTCCATTGACGATCCGCGCCGACAAGGCCGCACCGTCCCGCCCCGCGGCATGCAACCTGCTTGCGTTGCTCTCGTTTGCGCGCCAGCGCCGCTGAGGTCCGGGCCGATGCCTGCCACCCCGGCGCGCCTCGAGCGCCACATTCTATGGCGGTGTGATCGCGCGCGAGCCGCGTGCATCCCCACTGCCGGACGACCTGGAATCGACCGATGGAACGACGTCAAGCGTATGCGCCGCGAATCTACTTCATTCATCCCCTTCTCGTCGGGCACCTCGACGCGTGGTCTGCCCAGTTCGAGCGCGCCGCCGCGCTCGGCTTCGATCATGTACTGATCGGTTCGCCCTTCGCGCCGGGCAAATCGGGCCATCTGCAGCTCGTCGCTGATCACGACCAGCTACATCCCGCATTCGCGGCCGCCGACGATGCGAACACCGCCCTCGCGCGTCTTGTCCGCGCTGCCCGCGCACAGGGACTCGCACTGCTCATCGACGTCGTGCTCGATCGAGTCGCCGCAGAGAGCGAGTTCGCGCGCCGCCATGGCGACTGGTTTCATCATGCCGCGCCCGATGAGGGGCGGCTCGATCCGCGCCACCCGCGACAGGACGATCATGCCGCGTATGCGAACTTCGGCGACGCCCGCACCGCCGCCGGGCTCGGCGCCTGGTGGAGCGAACGGCTCAGCGCGCTCGCGCAAGCCGGCGTGGCGGGCTTTCGTTTCGACTCGCCGCACCAGGTCAGCGTCGACATCTGGCGCGCGCTGGGCGCGGCACTGCGCGCCAGCCACCCCGACACGCGCTTGCTGGCCGCGACGCCGGGACTCGCGCGCGGCGAGCTTGCCCGACTGGAGCACGCCGGCTTCGACAGCGTCTTCTCCTCGGTGCGATGGTGGGATTTCCGCGACGACTGGCTCGTCGAAGAGCACGCCGCGCTGGCCCGCATCGGCGCACCCATTGCCTTCCCCGAAGCGCCGTATGGGCCGCGCCTCGCGAACGACTACGCGAGCTCGGCCGATGCGGTGGCAATCGAGCGCGCCTACCGCCGCGCGCTCGATGCATGCGCCGCGCTCGGGACCGGTTGGCTCATGCCGATGGGTTTCGAACGCGGCATCGACGAGCCGTTCTCATACCGCTCCGGCAGCCCCGAGGCGTACCACGCGGCCAGCGAAACGGGCCGCTTCGATTTGAGCGAGTACATCGCGCAGACGAACCGGATGATCGAGCAAACGCCCCTGCTGGCCACGGTCGGCGAGGTACGCGCGCTGTCGAGCGCCGGTGCTCATGTTGCCGCACTGCTGCGCGGTGAATCGGCCGATTTGCGCGATGCGCGCGAAGGCGTGCTGCTGCTCGCGAATCCGGACCTCAACGCCCCGGCCTTCGTCGATCCGGGCCAGCTTCTCGACGGCATACCCGGCAATCTGACGTCGTTCAAGCCCCTCGCTCAACCGTGCACGGCGCCGGCGACACCGCTCGATGCATTCACGCTCGGGCCCGGCGAAACGCGGCTCTTGCGCGCTGTGGCAAGCCCATGCGTGAGACTGCGGCATCCGACGAAACGCGCCGCGACCACGGCGATTACGGAAGCGCTCGCCGCGCCGCGCATCGCGATCGAGAGCGTCTCGCCTACCGTGGACGGCGGGCGCTTCCCCGCCAAGCGCACCGTGGGAGAGCCGATCGAGATTAACGCGTCCATCTTCGGCGAAGGCCACGACAAGATTGCGGCAGCGGTCATCTGGCGAGCCGCCGACGAGCCAAAATGGCGCGAAACGCGCATGGTTCCGGCCGAGCCCGCAGGTCTCGATCTTTGGCGCGCACGTATCTCGCTCGGCCGCGTCGGGCGTTACGAATTCACGGTGATCGCATGGCGCGACGATTTCGCCTCGCTCGTCGATCACATCCGCAAGAAACTGAAAGCCGACCAGGCCGTCGATCTCGAGCTCGAAGAAGCCCGTCATCTGCTCGCCCGCGTGCTGGCCGAAGCCGAGACAGCCGACACCGCCGGCGCAGAGTCGCACCACGAGCAGCATGACGCTCATGAAACGCAGCGCGATGCCGTTGCGCGTCTGAAAGAGTTGGCCCGGCAATTTGCGCATGGGAATCCGGCCGCTCGGCTCGATATCGTGCTCGCGCCCGAAACGGAAAGCGCCGTCGCCTTCGCGCGCCACCGGCCGTTTCTCTCGCGCGATCCGGCGATTTACCGCATCGATGCCGAACGTCCCGCCGCACGTTTCGGAAGCTGGTACGAAATCTTCCCGCGTTCGATGAGCGACGATCCCACGCGTCATGGCACGTTCGACGATGTCATTGCCAAGCTGCCGCGCGTGCGCGATATGGGCTTCGACGTCCTCTACTTTCCGCCGATCCATCCGATCGGCAAAACGAATCGAAAGGGCCGCAACAATACGCTGAACGCGCAGCCCGGCGACGTGGGCAGCCCCTATGCGATCGGCGGCGCCGAAGGCGGCCACACAGCGGTGCATCCCGAACTCGGTACGCTCGACGATTTCAAGCGCATGCTGGCGGCCGCGCACGAGCATGGCCTCGAGATCGCGCTCGACTTCGCGATTCAGTGCTCGCCCGATCACCCCTGGCTCGCCGAACATGCCTCGTGGTTCGCGTGGCGCCCCGACGGCACGCTGCGCTACGCCGAGAATCCGCCGAAGAAGTACCAGGACATCGTCAATCC
>Ga0209672_101071_pt1 | contig 11684 bp, 7 predicted proteins | sample AraplaCol_mMS_r2_FD_184273 | JGI IMG/M metagenome (GOLD analysis project Ga0209672, IMG submission 184273) | Arabidopsis root microbial communities from North Carolina, USA - plate scrape CL_Col_mMS_r2 (SPAdes) (version 2) | ecosystem: Host-associated > Plants > Roots > Endosphere | place: USA...
CCATACCAGCAGCACTACCCAGCCGAGCAGTCGTTTCATGGAAGCACCTCAAACGATTGTTTGAATCTTAGCAGGATGACCTCGCGGTCTGTCCACGGGGGCCCGCCGTCCCGGATTTATCTCAGCCCGAATGCGATTACGCCGTCGTGACCGATGGCCAGAGGTTCCCATTGCGCAACGCAGCAGGCATCATCTCCGGCTCATCCCCCACTGCCTCTTGCCCATGACCCGACGTATCGTTGCCCGCCGCTCTCCCATCCATGGCAATGGCGTGTTTGCCGTCGCCCCGATCAAGAAGGGCGAGGAGGTCATCGAGTACAAGGGCACCTTGATGAGCCATACCGAAGCCGACGTGCTCTACGGCGATGGCGGCGAAACCGGCCACACTTTCCTGTTCACGCTCAACGACGAATGGCTGATCGATGCCAATCGCAAGGGCAATACGGCGCGCTGGATCAACCACAGCTGCGATCCGAACTGCCAGGCCGTGATCGAGGAGAACGCCAACGGCAACGCGCGCAAGGATCGCGTGCTGATCGAGGCCATCCGCAACATCAAGCCCGGCGAAGAACTCACCTACGACTACGGCATCACCCTGGACGTGCCGCACACCGCGCGCCTGAAAAAGCTGTGGAAGTGCCTGTGCGGCTCGCCCAAGTGCAGCGGGACGTTGTTGAAGGCCAAGCGCTAAACCTGAGCTTGCGATAACCCTGTGTGTGTGGGAGCGCACCCTGTGCGCGACAGCAGAGCTTGGGTGCACCTCAGGAGTCGGTTTTAGCCTCGGAATCAGGCGGCTGGATTTGGTTCTCTACCCTCAGGCGCCTGTCGCGCACAGGGTGCGCTCCCACAGGTGAGGACGTGCATCATTCGTCGACCGGGTAGTCGATCCGAATCACCTCGATCAACAGATCCCCCGCCGGCCGCTGCCACGTCACCTCATCGCCGACGCGCGCGCCCAGCAAGGCCTTGGCCAGCGGCGACACGTGGCTGACCAGGCCGTGTTCCACGTCGGCCTCGTCTTCGCCCACGATGCGATAGCGCGCTTCGCCTTCGTCGCTGTCCACCGTCACCAAGGCACCGAACGCCACGCGGTCGCGCGGCTGTTGCGCCAGGTCGATTTCGATCGCGCTGCCGACCCGCGTATTGAGCCAGCGCAGGTCGCGCTCCACCTCGGCCAGCTCGCGTTGCTGCGGCAAGGTATCGGCGGCGGCGCGCAGTGCGTCGCGTCGCTCGCGCATGGCGACCAGCCGCGCGCGTAGCTGCGCCAGTCCGCGTGGCGTGACGACGTTGGGGTGTTCGCTCAGCGGGATATCCGGCAGCCGTTCGCCGACGGACTCGTCCGCATCCTTCACGAAGGAGCGGCTCATCGCATGCCTCCAGCGCCGTCAATCGCGGCGCGTCTCCATTAAACACATGCGGCGTATTTACGGCGCCTCAAGCTGGGGAGGCGCACGAGCGCGACGCCGGCCGCGCCCGTTCAGGCCTTGCTTACGGGGTCAGTCCTCGTCCACGTGCGGCTTCCACGCCTCGGCCAGTTGTTTCTGTACCGGCATCGGCACCGGTTCGTAGTGACTGAGATCCAGGCTGTAGCGGCCGCGGCCCCCCGTCATCGCCTTCAGTTCGGTGGGGTAGTCGGTGAGTTCGGCCAGCGGTGCCTGGGCCTTGATGACCAGCTCGCCGCCGCGCAGCGAATCGGTGCCCATGATGCGGGCGCGCTTGCCGGCAAGTCCGCCGGTGACGTCGCCCACGTTGGCTTCGGGAATCGCCACTTCCACGTCGACGATGGGTTCGAGCACGATGGGCCGCGCCTTGCCGATCGCATCGAGGAAAGCCTTTTTGCCGGCACTGATGAAGGCCACTTCTTTCGAATCCACCGCGTGGTATTTACCGTCGTACACGGTGACGCGCACGTCCTGGATCGGATAGCCGGCAATCGCGCCGGTTTCCAGCGCCTGCCGCACGCCTTTCTCGATGGCGGGGAGGAACTGCCCTGGAATCACGCCACCCTTGATCGCATCGACGAACTCGAAACCGGCGCCACGATCCAGTGGTTCGACGCGCAGAAACACCTCGCCAAACTGCCCGGCACCCCCGGTTTGCTTCTTGTGGCGATGGTGGCCTTCCGCACGCCCGGCAATGGTTTCGCGGTAGGCAATGCGCGGCGGATGCGTGGTCACCTCCACGCTATAACGCTCCTTCATACGCTCCAGCATCACCTTCAAATGCAGGTCGGAGAGCCCGCGCACCACGGTCTCGTTGAGTTCCTTGTGATGCTCCACGCGGAAGCAGGGATCTTCTTCGGCGAGGCGGCTGATGGCCTGGGAGAGTTTCTGTTCCTGTCCCTTGTGCTTGGGTTCGAGCGCGAGGCCGAACATCGGTTGCGGAAAGCGCATCGGCGCGAGGTGGATGCGGTCTTCGTCGTGCGAATCGTGCAGCACGGCGTCGAAATGGATTTCCTCGATCTTCGCCACGGCCACGATGTCGCCGGGTATCGCCTGATCGATTTCCTCGTGCGACTTGCCGCGCAAGCGGAACAGGTGTCCCACCTTGAACGCCTTCTTGCTGTCGTCGATGAACAGCTGGGTGTCGCGCTTGACCGTGCCCTGCCAGACGCGGAACACGCCGAGCTTGCCCACGAAGGGGTCGTTGACGATCTTGAACACATCGGCGATCACGTGCGCCTTGGGATCGGCGTTCACGCTGATCGTTTCGTCCTCGCCATTGAGGAACGGTGGCGGATTGCCTTCGGCCGGATTGGGCAGCAGGCGCTCGGCCAGTTCCAGGAATTCCTTGAGGCCGGCACCGGTGCGTGTGCTTACGAAGCAGATCGGGACCAAGTGACCTTCGCGCAGGCACTGCTCGAACGCGTCGTGCAATTCCTGCGGCGTGAGATCGCCTTCGCCCGCATCGAGATAGTGGCCCATCACCGTTTCGTTGACTTCCACCACCTGGTCGAGGATGCGCTGGTGCGCTTCGGCCAGCGAGGAGAAGTCGGTGGCGCCGTCGCTGTGGAAAAAGCAGTCGAGCACCTTGCTGCCGCCGTCGGCGGGAAGATTCACGGGCAGGCATTGCGTGCCGAATTCCTCGCGCAGCGCATCCACCAGCGGGCCGAGCTTGGCCACGTCGCAATCGATCTTGTTGATCACCAGCACGCGCGCCAGTTTGCGTTCGCCCGCCCGCTCCATGATGCGGCGCGTGCCGTATTCGATGCCGTTGGAGGCATTGACCACGACGGCCACGGTTTCCACCGCGGCGAAAGCGGATAGCGTGGGGCCTCGAAAATCGGCGTAGCCGGCCGTGTCGATCAGGTTGATATGGGATTTTTCAAACGGGATGCTCGCGATGGCGGTGTCGATCGAATGCCCGCGCGCTTTTTCCTGTTCGTCCGTATCCGACTGGGTGGTGCCGCGCTCCACCGAACCTTGGTTCTGGATCACGCCGCCGGCGTGCAGCAGGGCTTCGAAAAGCGTGGTCTTGCCGGCGCCGGCATGTCCGGCGAGCGCGATATTGCGGATGTTTTCCGTGTTGTACGACACGATGCGACCCTCCCATGGCTGGGCGCGGGTTCGTGCCGACGTGACCTGCGGCGCCGCACGAAGCCGCGCAAGCGGCTGACGATGGCGGGCCGTCATGGTCGTCCAGGCGTGCGGGACGCGGGGGCGGTCATGGCGGGTACGGCCGGGTTGGCCGTTTGTGTAGATTTTCGCCAATGGCCTTCCGGGTCAAGTTGCAGTGCGATGAACCCGCCAAACAGGGAACCCTCGGCGCTTGCGCGGGTCAGCAGAAGTCCCCATCCCCCCGCATGGCCGACCCGGACGACCGGCCGGCGGTCCCCGCAGTACACATAGAGACTCACCATCGAGCACACCGAGCAGGTCGAACACCATCGCTGGACGCCGCCGGGCCCGCCATCGCGCGGGCTGGCGCCCCTCGACGGACCCACACGCGCGATGCTGCATCAGCTGCGCTGGCGAAAAGCTCCGCCCAACCGCGGGCGTCGCTGGCTGGCGCTGGGCATCGTGCTGGTGCTGCACGTCCTGTTCGGCTGGCTGACCTGGCATGAAATGCAGTTGGGCAAGGCGGCGGCACGGGCTCAGGAAGAACGCACCGGCGCGTTGCTGGTACGGCTGATTCCACGGGCGGCCACGCCACCCGGTCCGGTCGCCGCGCCCGAGCTGGTGCCGCCGCCACCGCCGGAACCGGCGCCCCCGCCGCGCCCGGTGAACAAGCCGGTGGTGCACGAGGCGCCGGCGAAAAACGCCATGACCGTGAGCCTGCCGCCCGAGCCGCCGGCGCCAGCCAGCTCCAGTCCGCCGTCGCCGCAGCCCAATCTCTACAACGCCACCGGGCAGCCCGAGCTGCCTGCCACCGCGAGCACCGCCGCGCCCGCACCGGCCGGTGACTACGTGTCAAAGATGCCGCAGGGCGATGCGAAGATCATGCAGCACACCACCACCGTGCCGTACAAAGCCACGCGCTTCGAGAAGGATTGGCAGAAGGGCGGCGGCAGCTCGGTCGATGACGCGCTGAAAAAAGGCGTGGACAAGAGCACCGTGTCGCACACCTTCCACATCGCACCCGGCGTGCGCATCCATTGTTCCGTTTCGCTGCTGGCGCTGGGCGGCGGCTGTGGCGGCGATCCGCCGCCGCCTCCGCCATCCAATGACGGCGACATGCGCATGAACATGGCGCCGGCCAGCCAGCTGGCACCGGGTTCGCCGCCGCCCAAGACGATCAGCGTGGCCGAATGCATCGCCATCTATCGCGCCGAAAAGCCGCTGCCGCAGGGCTGCCCGGTCGACACGCCGACGCGCTCGGTCGATGCCGAGATGCAGGAGCGGGCGTCGCCTCCGCCGACGCAGGACGGCGGTTGAGCGGGGGACTACTCAGAACCTCGTCACTGCCCATTACACTTCGCCCATGGACAGGGAATCCGCGGGCCGGCTGACAGTGACGCTTCCATCGCCCAAGTCGGCGGCGGAGAGCGCGGGCGTCTATCGCAGACGCCGCGCGGAACGCCCGCGTGACCGCTGGTTGCGCATCATCGCCTTCGCCGGAGCGCTGTTCGTCCATCTCGCCTTTCTGGTCGGCATCATCCTGGGCCCTGCCTACGAACTGGACGAACTCAACGACGAGACGCCGCCGCTGGTCGTGCGCCTGATCGAGAAGCCCAAAGAAGAACCGCCTCCGCCGCCGCCCGTGCGCGGCACGCCGCCGAAACAGGTGGGTCCGGTGCATCGGGGCAATGCGAGCAACGCGCCGCAGTCGGCGCGGCGTAGCAGTTCGTCTACGCGCACCAACAACGAACTCTCTCCCGTACCGGTGCCGGCGATGCAGACGCCGGTGGTCACCGACGTGCCCAAGGCCACCGCGCCCAAGCCGCAAATCACCGCTGCGCCATTGCCGCCGGTGACGCTGCCCAAGCCGGCGCCTGCCGAACAGCTGCAGCCGGTGCCCACGGCGCCGGAGCCGCCGCAGGTCGCCCTGGAAACGCCGGCGGTGGAAAAGCCGGTGCCGCCGAAATTCCAGCCCGAGCCGATCCGCAAGCCGCAGGCCGAAGGCAACCAGCCGGTGCAGCCGCCGGCATCGCTCGCGCTGCCCGAGGTGCCGCCGCAATCGGCGCCGGTGGTCACGCCACCGACCGTCGCGCTGGAAAAGGCGGTGCCGGTCACCACGCCGCCGAGCATTGCGGCCGTGCCCCGGCCCGAAGCCCCCGCGTCGCCGCCCGAACCGGAGCTGCAGGCCGTGCCGCTGCCGGCGCAGGCAGCCCCCACGGTGAACCTGCAGCCGCAGCCGAACCCGGTGGCGCCGGTCGTGCCCAGCGAACAGCCGAAGATCGAATCGCCGGCGATCCGCGTGGCGGAAGAACCGCAGCTGGAGGCCGTGCCGCTGCCGCCCAATCCGCAGCCCTCGCTGGAACATCCGCAGGCGCCGCATGTGGACGTGGCCGCACCCAAGGCCATCGCGCTGGACAACCAGCCATCGATCGAGCGGCCGCAGCTTTCCGAAACGCCGGCCGAGGCAGCGCCGGCACAGAATGCCGCGCCATCCTCGGCATCCAACGCCTCGACGCAGAGCGCCGCCAGCGCGCAGTCCAGCACCGCCAGCAACGAATCGAGCCGATCCTCCAGCGAAAGTGGCGAGAGCAGCGCGCCCAACGCGACGCCGCAAGGCAGCCGCACGGGGTCGCCAGGCCAGGCCAATGGTGTCAATCAGTCGCCCAACGTGCCCGGTGGCAAGGGGCTCAATCTCGGCTTGCCGCCAGGGCAGGGCAAAGGCACCAGCAACGGCCAGGGCGGCAAAGGGCAGGGCGAGCAGGAGGGTGCGGTGGGCACCTATGTGCAGCTCAAGCCGCATGGCAATACCGAGATCATGTCGCACGGCACGCCAAGCATCGGCTACACGCCCACGCGCTTCGAAAAGGATTGGACGCCCGAAGGGGAAAGTTCGATCGACACGGCGCTGCGCCACGCGGTGGAGAAAACCACCATGCGCCACACCTTCAACTTGCCGCGCGGCGTGCGCGTGGAATGCGTGGTGATGCCGCTGTTCCCGATGGCGCTGTTCGGTTGCGGCGACGGCAATCCGCCGCCAAAGCCGGTGGACGACGTGGTCTACGACAGGATGAAGTTGGCGCCGACCAATCCGTTGGTCCCCCCAGTACCCGGCGCTGCCGCGCCAACGGTGGCGACGGTGAAGCTCGACAACAGCGCCCAGTGCGCTGCGGCGCGCGTGGCCGGCGGCCCGATGCCGCCGGGTTGTCCGACGGAAGTCACGCTGCCCGCCGGTCCTGCGCGCAGCAGCACGACGTGGATTCCCGCGAGCGACCAGTTCCACTGATCGCCGCGGTCGCCGTGTCGATAGCGCTTACGTACCGATGAGTGGGTTACGACGCGGCGCCGTCACCCACCCATGCATCCAGGTGCTCAGCGCAGGATGCCGTCGGTCTTCAGCTTGGGAATCAGCGCTTGCGCGAGCTGTGTGGTCGCCTTGGGAATGTCGTTGATACCGATGCCCTGGGTGGTTACCGTCCAGATCAGTTTCTCCGAACGCGGATCCCACACGCTGGTTTCCAGCGTGACCACATCGTATTGCTGCACGTCGGGGGTCGATGCCCAGGCGCCGCCGTACCAGCCATAGAAGCCGCCATACATCGGGCCGCTCGGCGTAACGCTGACCCTTTGCTCCACGCGCTGCACGCGCGTCACCAGCACGGCCTGGGCGCCGCTGGATTTGACCAGGTCGCGCAGACCGATCGCACCGGTGGTGCCTGCGGGAATCTGCGTATAGCTGGGCGCCGCCTGGATGCCGGCGGCCTGCAGCTGCTGCGAGAAGGTGTCCTCAAAAACGTGGCGCATGGTGTCGCTGCGCGAGATGCCCACGACCACCACATTGGTCGCAGGCGGTCCCGGCCACGACGGATCGCGCCACTGGTTGGTGATGCTGACGTTCGAACACGCGCTCAATACTAGGCCGGCGACGATCACGAGCAGACGCAACGCTTTCATGGCGATGGCTCCTGGAGGGCCCGTCCAACGGGCGGGTGGCAAACCGATTGTGCGGTGAGGTTCGTGGAGACTTCGCGATAATTGCCGCCCACTCTCACGGCGAGGGTCGCAACAGCGAGCCGAAGGTGAGGTAGACCGAGTTGTGGCCGCCCTGGGCGTAGCCGTAGCCGAGGAACAGCGGACCCAGGGGCGTCTGCACACCCAGGAACAGGCTGCCCGCGTAGATCAGCGAACCCAGGTCGACCTGGCTGCGGCTCTGCCAGGCATTGCCCGCTTCCAGGCTTGCGCCGATGTAGATGGGCGTCGAAAAGAGTGCGTCCATCTGGCCGGTGCGCCGGTACACCACGGCGCGGCCGAGCACGGCCTGGTCGCCATGCAGCGAGCGCTCCGCATAGCCGGAAAGATTGAGGAAGCCGCCCAGAAAACCCTGCGCTTCAAAGAACCGGTCCATCGCCGCGTCATGCGAGAGTGCACTGGTCGCGCGCAGGCCCAGCAGCAAGTGATAGCGCGACTGCGCCAGTCCGAAATCCGGGACCCAATCCGCATTCAATTGCGCCACGTCGCCGGTCTGGTTGCCGCCCAGCCACGGCCGGTACATGTCATAGGACAAGTTGATGTGCGCGCCCTTGGACGGAAATTGCGCGTTGTCCAGGCTGTCCCAGTCCAGGCCCACCTTGGCCTGGCTGTAATCCTGTTGCGCGTTGAAAAAGTCCGAGGGGTTACCGATGCGCAGGTCGCCTTTGTCGCGTCCTCGCGTATAGGCGGCCAGCACGCGCCAATAAGAGAACGGCGACCACCCTGTTTCAAAGCCCAGATAGCTGCGCTTGATCCGGTACTCGGCAAGCTGCCGGTTGCCGTCGTCGGTGAAGACCGGGAAGTCTTCGTTGCGCAGCAAGCCATAAGGCATCACGTACGTGGAGGCACCCTGGCCGAAGGGCTGATAGAACTCAGTGGCCACGCCGCCGATGCGCCCAGCCCACAAGGTGCTGCGCCATTCGGCACCGAGGCGATTGAGATTGGTCGCGGTGATTTCCGCCGAAATCAGGTACTCGCTGCGACCGGCAAAATCATCATTCAATTCGAAACCGAGCTTGCCGTACAGCGGGCCCCAGGGCTTGTCGCGTGGAATGATCAGCAATCCGCGATCATTGCCCTGCTGCTGCAGGCGGTAGTCGATCTGCTGGTAATTGCCGCGGCCGTAGATGCTGCCGATCTGCTCTTCCAGCTTGTTCGGATCGAACGTTTGGCCGACGTCCTTGCTGAGGCGCTCGTCGACGTACTGAGCGGTGTCCGTGTGCGCGGCATCCACCTTCAGGAAGGCCACCAGTCCAGGGTCGAACTCTCGTTGCCGGTGTTGCGCGGTGTAGCTCGCCCATTCGTCCGGACCCACGGACAACGCCTTCAGGCGAGGCAGGGCTGCTTCGGCGGCAGCGCGGCCAATAGCGATGGCCTGGGCGCCGCGATTGAATTCCGCGGCGCTCATGTCGCCGAGCGGCGGCGTGATCAGGATGTCGTTGCTGCCCAGCGTGGCGAGCTGCGCGCGGGTTTTGTCTTCCATCAACGCGCTCACCATCTGGTTGAGTACAGCCAGGGGGTTGCTCAACTGCTCGCGCTTGGCCAGCGGCGAACCGACGTTCACCACGATCAGCTGGGTGGCGCCCATGCTGCGCGCAACATCGATCGGCACGTTGTCCATCAGGCCGCCATCGACCAGCAGCAGATCGTCGACATTGGTGGGCGCGAAGGCGCCGGGCACGGACATGCTGGAGCGGATCGACAGCGCCAGATCGCCCGAACCGAACACCACCGCCTTGCCTGCCACGATGTCGGTGGCGATTGCGCGGAACGGTATGGGCAATTGATCGAAGTCGTGCACGTCCCAGGTGGAAATCAGCAGGCGCCGCAGCAAAAGCAACAGCTTCTGGCCCTGCACCACGCCGGCCGGCGTGATGATGTGGCCGTTCTTGTAGCCCACTTCGAAATTGAGCAGGTAGCGGTAATCGGCATCCTTGCGGCGCATCGGCAGTTCGCCGCGCGCGGGGTTGTCGGAGAACAAATCATCCCAGTCGAGCGAGGTGATGATCTCGTGCATCTCCTGCGGCGAATATCCCGCCGCATACATGCCGCCCACGATGGAACCCATGCTGGTGCCGGAGATGCGGCAGACCGGGATGTGTTCGCGTTCGAGTACTTCGAGCACGCCGATGTGCGCCGCGCCGCGCGCGCCGCCGCCGCCAAGCACCAGGCCGATGCATCGGCCCGAAGCAGGAGGCGGTGCGGATTGCGCCCAGACGGGCACCACGGCACACAGGCTGAGCAAGAGGATCAAGCCAAACCATCGACGCATTCTTACCCCCAGGCACGCAAACGGCGTTACTTTGAGTAGCGCCGAGTGAAGGCATCCTAGGGCAGAATTTCGCGGCGCGCGTCCGTGAAATTACTCAAATGCGCCTGTCATCTTGCGGGTTTTCGTGCACGGTTTCGTCACAAAGCTTTCCGTGCCCAGTGGCCTGCGCGCTCGCGTTAGGCCACTCCTCGGGACGCGGGAGCCGGGCGGCTCCCTGACCGTCACAGCATGCGCAGCATTTCTTTCAGCAGCGGCAAGCGACGCACGCGCACGGCACTCACGCGGAACACGGCATTGGCCAAGGCCGGTGCGGCGGTGGGCATCCCCAGGAAGCTCGCGCCGGTGGGATCGCGATCGCCGGGCACGATGATTACCTCAGTCGTGTCCGGCAACTGGGCCATATTCGCCAGCGGATAGTCCTTCCAGTTGTGCTGCTGGATCTGGCTGTCCTTGTAGCTGATCGACAGGTTCAGCGCGGTGGACAAGGCATCGAGCGTGGCGCCCGCGACCTGGCCTTGAAGTCCGGTCGGGTTGATCACGCGGCCCACGTCGACCGCGCAGACCACGCGTTCGATGTTGAGCTTATTGCCCTGCAGCGACGTCTCGATCGCGTGCGCCACATAGGCGCCGTCCACATGCCAGCAGGCAATGCCCAGGCCATTGACCGTGCGCAGCCAGTTCTTCCACTCGATGCGGTCGGCCACCAGCTTGAGCACATTGATCAGCCGTGCGGTATCGAGCGTGCGGTTGTCGCCGAGCGGGATGACGCGCGGCTCGCCGATCAGGCGCAGGCGCGTGACCAGCGGATCTTCCTTCAGCGATTGCGCGATCTCGTCGACGAAGCTCTCGACCGCGAATGCGTTGTTGATGTTCGGCATGCCGCGCGAGGGGCCGCGCAACATCGCCGAGGGCAGCGAGTACCAATCGCTGCGCAGGTTGGTCACCAGGCCTGCAGGCAGCTGATGGGCATCCAGTTCGGACGTCCACAGGCGATTGTCGGGCACGCCGCGCTGAGCCAGCGCCGAAGCGCTGGCCATGCGCTGGTTCCAGCTGGTGATCTGGCGCTTGCCGTCCAGCGTGGCGGTGAACTTGTGCACCGAGGCGGAGCGGTAGTAGTCCTGCGTGAGGTCTTCATCGCGGGTCCACATCAGCTTGACCGGCTTCTCGACCGCCTTGGCCAGCATCACGGCTTCGGCGACATAGTCGTGATCGAGACGACGGCCATAGCCGCCGCCGACGCGCGGCACGCGGATCTCGATCTGCGCAGGGGCCAGGCCGGTGAGTCGCTGCACGACTTTCCATGCCTTCTGCGGCGCCTGCGTCGGCACCACCAGCATGGCGCCGTCCTTGTCGATGCGGGCCACGCAGTTCATCGGCTCCGGCGTGGCATGCGCCAGCCAGGGTTGCACGTAGGTTGCCTCGATGCGGCGCGCGCCCTTCTTGGCGGCCGTGTCGACGTCACCATCGTTGCGTACGCGTGCGGCGGGCTGGGCGTTCTTGTCATTGAGAACGTCGGTGGCCTGCTGTTCGAACCAGGCGCTGCTTTCGCTTTGCGCGCCGGCCTTCCACGTCAACTTGAGTTTTGCGCGACCCTGCAGGGCGGCCCAGGTGTTTTCGGCGAGTACGGCCACGGCGGGCGAGCGCACCGTCTGGCCGAGCGGAATGCCGGCCTCGGGCTTGATCTGCACGACTTTGACGACACCCTTCACCGCCATGGTGTCAGTGGTGTCGAGGCTCTCGACGCTGCCGTCGGGCCAGGGGCAGTGCGACAGCACGGCGATCAGCGCTTCGGCCGGATACGTGTCCAGCGCATACGGCGCCTGGCCGGT
>Ga0209672_101072_pt1 | contig 11673 bp, 10 predicted proteins | sample AraplaCol_mMS_r2_FD_184273 | JGI IMG/M metagenome (GOLD analysis project Ga0209672, IMG submission 184273) | Arabidopsis root microbial communities from North Carolina, USA - plate scrape CL_Col_mMS_r2 (SPAdes) (version 2) | ecosystem: Host-associated > Plants > Roots > Endosphere | place: USA...
TCACGCCGAGCCGTTCGAGCTCTTCGATGCAGGCATCGACGAGCCCGTTGCAGACGGGTTCGTTGAAACGCGACTGGACGATGCCGACACGCAGGCCGTCGCCGTCGAGATTCGGTTGGTATTGTCCGATTTCCATGGGGCTATCCGTGAGAAAGAGAAGGGGGCGGTCGCAACCGACGCGGCGACGGCCGATTATGCGCTTTTCGTCGCGGCGGCGCCCGGCATCGGCACGAACGCGGTGACTTCGAGACCGTAGCCCGACATGCTGCCGAGGCGGCGCGGGTTCGACAGCACCTGCATCTTGCCTACGCCCAGCTCGCGCAGGATCTGCGCGCCGACGCCATACGTCTTGAAATCGACGGGACGGCGCTTCAATTGCTCGGCCTTCTCTTTTTCGTCGAGGGCCTTGAAGACGTCGACCAGATGATCCTTGGTGTCGGAGCAATTGAGCATGACGATGACGCCGAGGTCGCGCGCGGCGATTTCCTTCATGGCCGCATCGAGCGTCCAGGAGTGCGTGGAGCTGCCGACTTCGAGCAGATCGAGCACCGACAGCGGCTCGTGCACGCGAACGAGCGTATCGCGTTCGGGCGAGGGCATTCCGCGAACGAGCGCGAGATGCGGCGAGCCGCTCGGCTGATCCTGGTACAGGACCGCGCGAAACGCGCCGTGCGCCGTTTGCATCGTGCGCTCGGCAACGCGCGTGACGATCGATTCGGTGCGGCTGCGATAGTGGATCAGATCGGCGATCGTGCCGGTCTTGAGCCCATGCTGTGCGCCGAATTCGAGCAGATCGGGCAGGCGCGCCATCGTGCCGTCGTCCTTGATGACTTCGCAGATCACGGCGGCCGGCGTGAGCCCGGCGAGCGCCGTGAGGTCGCAGCCGGCCTCGGTATGCCCCGCGCGCACGAGCACGCCGCCGGGCTGCGCCATGATCGGGAACACGTGCCCAGGCTGCACGATGTGCTCCGGACGGGCATCGTGCGCCACGGCCGCGGCGACCGTGCGTGCGCGATCGGCTGCCGAAATACCGGTCGTGACGCCTTCGGCCGCTTCGATGCTGACCGTGAAAGCCGTGCCGTACTGCGTACCGTTCCGGTAGGTCATGAGCGGCAGGTGCAGCTGCTTGCAGCGCTCCTGGGTCAGCGTGAGGCAGACGAGCCCGCGACCGTAGCGGGCCATGAAGTTGATCGCTTCCGGCGTGACGAAGTCGGCCGCAAGGACGAGGTCGCCCTCGTTTTCGCGATCCTCTTCGTCGACGAGGATCACCATGCGGCCGGCTTTCAGTTCGGCGATGATCTCGGGTGTGGAGGCGAGGCTCATGTCGATGGGTTGGTTTGGGAAAGCGCGTATTTTACGCCAGCCGGAAGGCCGTGGGCCGCAATCCCGAGTCGGCATGGGTGCATTGGGCCGTTACGCGATGCGGCCGAGCGTGTGCCGCCGGCTGCGTCAACGCGTCGGCTCGCCGGCGAATGCCTTGCGCAGCGTGCCCGGCGCGCTTCCATGTATGCGTTTGAAGACGCGCGTCAAATGCGCCTGATCGGCGAAGCCCGTCTGGGCGGCGATGTCGGCCAGCGGCGCACCGCGCAACATGAGGGCCTTCGCGCGCGCAATGCGCCAGTTGCGCAGCCATGCCTGGGGCGGCAGTCCATAACGCCGCGCAAAATGCTTGACGAGCGTCGTACGGTGCACGCCCCAGCGGCGCGCCGTGGCCGCGACGTCGGCTTTTGCCGGCGTATCCGCCGCGAGTTGGCGGCGCAGTTCCTCGCTGGCCCGATCCGTCGCATCGCCGGCGCGCGGCGCAGGCGCACTCGAGCTGTCCGCGTGGCTGCCCGCGCTCGCCGCGCCGCGGGTGCGTGCCGGCACACCGTGCCGGGCGAGTAGTGTCAGCAGCGCCGTGCTGAGCGCGAGTGCGCGTTCGTGCGACGATAGCTCGGAGGCGGTCAGCATCGCGACCCATTGCGCGCAGAGCGCCTCGTCGCGAATGACGACCTCATCGAAGCGCAATCCGTCGCGATGAAAGAGTCCCGCGTGCCGGTCGAACCAGACCGGGTCGATGTAGGCCATGCCGTAACTGAGCCGTGCTTTCGCGGTTCCACCCGTATGGACGACGCGTGGCGGGATGACCACGAGATCGCCGCATCGCGCGATCCGTTGTGTGTCCATACATGAAAACGCACACGCGCCTTCGGCGATCGCGCCGATCGACCACGCATCGTGAAAATGCGGCTCGAACCGATAGTCTTCGAGGGCGGCGGCCATGATTTCGCCTGGCAGTTCCGTGCCGCAATACCAGCTAAAGCGCGAAACCGTCATGGCAAGCCCCTCGAAAAGCCGATGAGCCGGTATGGTACCCGCCGATGCACCCGCGGATCCGGCGTGAGGCGATGCGCGCCTTCATCGCGCGTTGGCGAGGTAGTCCTCGGCGATGACGAGGTCGTCGATGGTCAACGACAGGTTCATCCGAAAGCCGTGGCCGACGCGCAGCGGACGAAACGCGTCGAGTTCGAGCGCGGGGTGCGAAGTGAGATCGAGCGCTCCCTGGCCTATCTGCAATCGATCGATCGAAACGTTGCGCGCCCGCAATTGCGCGAGCTCGTGTACGGCGGGTTGGTCGTGCCAGCCCGCGCTCAGCCGTGGAAAGTGGCGCACGTTGAACGTCGCCGCGAAGCCGGGTTCCGGAAGTCGCTCGGTCGGGCCTTCCAGCGTGACGCGGGCATCGAATACGCGACGATCGCGAAAGGCGAGCGAGGCCGCGAACCGGCCGCCCGCCGAGGCACTCGGCGATGCAGGCGAATGCACGCCATAGCTCCTCGTGATCGCCGTGTGTCCGAACTGTTTCGGCCAGCCTTGAACGAGGCCGCGCATCAAGGCGAGGTCTTGATCGACCCAGATGTATGGACAGTAGGATGCCGGGGCGCCGCGCCGCTCGCAGGCCATGAGCAGGATGGTCTCCTTGTATTGGCTCGCGACCGGATCCAGGTATTCTTGGCCGGCGTCGGTTGCAAATTGCCACTCGCAGAAAAAGATCGTGCAGCGGCCGGCGCGCTCGCCCGTCGCGGGCGTCAGGCCACGTGGCAAATAGGCTGCGATGGCCTCGCTATCGGCGCCGAATTCGACCGCGAGGCACTCGCCGGCATAGTGCCAGGGCGGCTGCGGTGCAAGCGACGAACTGCCGTGGGGTGTGCGTGGAATCGAATAGCCTTGCAGCATACCTGCCTCCTTTTTGTCCAAAAGGAAGCCAGTATCGTCGGCCGCCATGCGCAAGTCTTGAACGCCAGTGAACGAAAGTTTCTCTGTGCGAAGGCGCAAAAGCGCGTACTATGGGCTAGCTCGCTCAATTTGAGCGCCCGCTTCCCGCGCAATCGCGATTCCTCCGCCAGGGCACCCTCGTGCCCCTGAACGCCAGGCATAAGGCAAGCTTGCTTTCCGCGGTACCAGCTCCTGGCTGGCCGTTTTGCGTCGTTTTCTTGCCGCACCCGTGCGGCATTGGGGCCACCCATGAGTACCAATAGTCATTCATACCGAGGACTGGAAGTCTATCCTCTCGTTTTTCCGCATAAGGTTCCGAAGGCTGGGGCCGCACACAACTACGACGAAGGCTTCGATGCCGCGGTCCGGATCCAGGAAACGGAGGATGGCGGCAGCGCCGCTCGCAGCCGCGTTTTCCGATTGACGGTGAAAAGACCATTCGAAAATGCGGGCGACGCACGGCGTGCGTCGATTGCCTATGCGGAACGTCTGATCGATGCGTGCGGGCCGGATCAATCCGTCTGGGACAGCGAGTAACCGATTCGTCCGCGTCCACTGCGACGTTTCGGCGAACACATCATCGACGGCAAAGGTGGTACGCGCATCCGTTGTTGACCTTTAATCGACCCACGCGCGTTCAGCGCTCGGCACATGCATTCGACGATGTGCCGTGCTCGCTGCCCGGGTCGCATACCAGGAGCGATATTGACTACCGTCATTCCGAAACCGAACGAACCCATGGAAGTGGCCCTGCGGCGCTTTCGCCGAAGCATCGAAAACACGGGCTTGATCAAAGAGCTTCGCGCCAGGATGGCTTATGAAAAGCCGACGGCCGAGCGCAAACGCAAGCGCGCCGCGGCAGTGTCCAGGCTGCGCAAGCAGATTCGCCGTTCGATGCCGCCGAAGAAAATGTACTAGCCTGCCACACGAAGCAGGTTTGGGGTCGCCGAGGGTGGCAAGCGGTCGCGCTAGGCGGTCATGAATGCGAGCACGTCGCGTGTGAATTCCCGGCGTGCGTCGTCGTCCGTTGCGTAGAACATGTGGCCGCCCTCGTAGGCCTTCAGCGTCAGTTTGCCCCCCACATCCGCAGGCAGATGATTGAGCGCGTAGCGATGCAGCATGAACGGCGAGCGCACATCGTATTTTCCCCCCGCGACCAACCACTTCAGATCCGGATACCGGCGCACCGTCTCGACGAGCATCTCCTGAATGCGTGCGGCGGAATTCTGATAGGGTCCCCATCCCCATTCCTTATAGAGCGGATCGAGCACGACGTAACGGCGGTTGGGGCGATCGGTCGGCCAATATCCGACCTCTTCGCGCAGGTACTGGGTAAGTGCGGCCTCATAAGTCGCCACCATTTCTTCCAGCACATAGGCGAAGGGATCGGTGCCGGCATCGTCGGGTACTTTACGCGTCTTCATGCGGCCATCCAATGCAGCGATGGTTTGTCCAGGCAGTAACTCGGAACAGAATTCGATCGGTGTAATCGTCAGTTGCTTGCGCTTGATCAGATCGGGATCGAGGTGGGTGTACTCGGCCAGCTTTTGTGCAATTTCCGTGAATCGGCGAGGATTGGCCTGAGCGAGCGCGGCCCCCTGGCCGATGGCATGCAAGTAGTCGCCGAAGGCGAAGTCCTCGACTTCTTTGAGGAACGCCGCTTCGTCGGGGTACCGCCGCTTCATCTCGTCGAAATGTTGACGAGCGGTGGCCGCATACGAGACGATTGCGCACGCGTGAGACGCGATCTGTTCTGGATTGAAGTCGACGAGCTGGTAACTGAACGCCCCCGATACGAGAAGGCCTCCACCCACGCGAAGCCCCATTTCGGCAAGTGCCGGGATCACGCGCGCCCATCGTTGAACACCATAGGAAGTGCCGGTGCCGAAGATCGGACTGTCGGCGAGACGGTCGTCCTGGAAGTGTTGCCGTACATACTCCGCCGTGATCGCGGCGTCGCCTTCGATATCGAAGTACGCATCATGCTCGCCAGGCGTAAAACTATCTCCCGTACCCGGCGAATCGACGAAAAGCAATCGCGCGCCCGAGATCAGCGAATCGGGACTGTCGACGACGACTCCATGGCGCTCATCGACGCGGATCGGCCCGATTCCACCACCGAGGTACCAGCCCGGACTTGCGCCGGGACCACCGCCCTGAATGATGATGGTCGGCTCATCAGGCCGAGCACCGTCACGCTCGTATTCAAGTGACGTCACCTTGATCGGTGGCCGCCCCAGCGCCGATACGTAACGCTCGACACGGCGGCCGGTATACCCCACCTCCCTGCCATCAATGAACGTCGTGCGTCGAAAGACAACCGGTGCCCGCGCCGATTTCCGGTTCGAGGAAATGCGCGACAAGCTATCCACGAGTTGTACCCGGGGATGCGTTAAATCCCATCTGCGCATCGCATCGTCTGTCAGAGGGGGGACGGCTACTTGCTGCAAGTCCGCGATAGCCTGGCCGTGCCACGACGGCGGGGACAACTGCGCGCGCAGCTTGCGAAGTGCCGCCCTGTCCGAGGGATCGCGTACACGTTGCAGAGCATCCTCGAGCGTGACGAGCATCGCTTTATGCTGCGATGGTGCGCCTGCGTGCCGACGCATCGCGAAGTAACGGGTTCTCGCGTCGCCGGTTTCATCGTCGCAGTCGTCGATGAAGCCGAGCAGCGGCCCATGCAGTCCGAGTTGCCCGTTGACCGCATCCAGCGCAACCTCCGAGCGGCGGTGCGGGAAGTCGACAGTCAGCTTTGGCAACTGCCACGACTCGCCGTCATCCTCTGAGCTCAGCCACACCGATTTGTCAGGCTCCAGAACGACGGCGCCGGCCTGCTGGTACACACTGTTTTTCGGGGTGAAACTGTGCCGGCGATCGATGGCGGCGTTCGATGCCATTTGCTGCCGGCGCTCGCGGAGCAAACGCTCACCGTCGAGAGGCTCCAGCGCAATGCCGTGAATCGCCGGCACAACCGGTCGTTCGGAAGGGTCGAACAGCATCGGCAGCGAGACCGCCGTGCCGTTCAACCGCCTTTCCCAATGATGAGGGTGGCTCGGATCAGCGAACTCGGGCATCAGATAGAGGTCGCGCACCAGGTCCTTCGGCGTCGCCTCCATAACGAGCAGCGGCTCGAAAGACCGCCTCGTGCGAAGCATACCTCGAACCTGTGGGTCGAGTTCGAACGACGAGCGATGCTCGTCCGGTACAAAAGCATAGATATAAGCTGGCGGAGCGTTCGGGTCGCCGGCTGCAATGATCGTTTGTTCAGAGGCCAAATAAACCACGTAGGGAGGCGAACCGGGCGGCACATCGGCCTCGCCGCGGCCCCCCGGCCCGCGTAGCTCCAATACCATTTGACCGACCTCGTCCAGATCATCGAAGACGCGTACATATCCCGGATCCAAATCGATTTCGAATCCGAGTCGATCTACAGGGCGCCCTCCGGGACGCGGCGCAATGGTGCGTCTCGTGCCGGTTACGTCGACATAAAACAGGGCGTGTGGAAATTGCTCCTTGAGAAATTCGAGCGTCGCGCGAACGGGCCACTTTGCTTGAACCGGATAACGGATCGCCGGGTGAGCGCTATCGATGGAAGACTTCATCGCCTTGGTGCTGTCGGCCGATTCCAGCGTGAGCAATACATCGGCAATGATGCGATCCCGCCGCCCGCTGAGCCACTTCACCAATGCGCTGCGTTCCTGCGCCGAGCTATGGACGGCAAAGCGATCAACGACGTATTCGATGTGCTCATTGGTTATTTCGTCGCGAAGATTGATGGCGCCTTTTTGCAGGAATTCTTTCGGCATGCGCTGACAAATTGCCTGCGTCATTTGGCCGGCGTGAGAGTTGTCGCCGCCGAAAAGCCAGATGTTGCCCAGATCGGATTCGGGCTTGCGATTTCCCATGCGGTCATGCGTCATTACGCCTGCCATGTCGTATCGCACCGCAAGGCGGCTTTTCCAATCGATGCCGATCGCGACGCCAACATGATCGTGGCCAAGCAGTTTGTCCATCAGGTGGTAGTGATAGACGCCGTTCCCTCTGGCCAAGCCGGGATTGGCCAACCGGTCGAGCGACGTATCGAGCTGTCCCATGTACTGTACGGCGACCGACGTCTTTTCATCAGGCCGTTCGACGTGACGGTACGTCGCCGCGGGCGCGCCTTCGAGTTGGAGCAGCGTGGCCGCAATCACCCATTCATCACAAATCTGGCCTGGCGCCTCGATGACATCCCATTGCGTGCCGTCGCTCGTTCTATAACGGGCCCGCGGCCACACCCCGCCAGGGATATCCTCGATATGCTTCATTGCACGAAGGTCAAGGCGTGGAATTGGGGGCGCGGAATCGGGAATCACGACGCGCGGTGCGGGCTCGACGCGCGCCGCTTCCTGCGCCTTCGCGCGGTCAAAGGGCCTGAGCGGCCGCAGGGTCGCCGACGGTTGCGGGGCGCAGCGCGAGTGGCCGCCGCGGTTCGCGCCATTGTCTTCCTCCGAGAACCGTCGGGGCTGCCTATGAATACGCTCCCCGTCGCGGTCAGGATCGCTGCTGCCTCGGATGTCCATGGGGAAAGGGCCCGTTTTCTCGTCGTTTTCCTATCGTATTCGATGGGGGCGGGGCCCATGTGCCAGCGCGCGAAGCGCCAACGATGGCGCCGAAATATCGCGTACCGCTGACGCTTACCGCAGCATGAAAGACATCGCCGAAAGGCAGTTCAGCATCCGAACGATCGATTGCATGTCGGCTGCGCGAAAGCGCAGCATGGTGCCATCGATACGCTGCATCTGCGGCCACTGACAGAACAGATCGGTGAGCACCGGTGTCTGGGTGATCAACTCGCATTCAAATGGCGCCGCGATCGTGAATGGCGGCGCATCGCGTACCGCGGTCACCGCCGCTTGCGCAGCCTCGTAAATCAGACCGCATGCGTGGGCTGGTGCGACGCTTGCGCAAGATGCGTTGCCATATGCCCGCTTCGTTTGCACGCCGATTGCCTTGGGGAACATCGATGCGGTTTCCGCCAGGAAGATGTCGTCGCCGGACAGCATCCCGACCGGTACGCCGAATTCCCCGGCCAGCGCCCCGTACAGACCTGCTTCGCCGAGCTCGATGCCATTCACCCGCACGCTTCGAAACGCGAAACTATTGATCGTGTGCGCGAGGACGCCCGTGCTTTGCGCGCGCGCGTGATAGCCAATCATGTAGACAGCATCGCAGTCCTCGTCGACCCCGGCCATCATGCCCAGATAACGCGGCTTGCCGGTGATCGTCTGCGCACGTGCGTCGAGGCGATCGAGCAACAAGTTGCGAAAACCGCCATGCGAATCGTTGACGAGTACCTGCGTGGCGCCGCCATCGAAGGCCCCGCGGATCGCGGCGTTTGCTTCCTCGGTCATCCATAGGCGCGCGCGTTCATACTCGGCGTTGCCCGGGCGCGTCTGCTCCGCATGGACAACCCCCGCTATGCCTTCGATGTCGGTGGAGATCAGGATCTTCAACGTTGATTCCTTGATGCTGGGTTGAGCGCCTCGCGCCAATCGGGCAACGCCTCCGCGATCGAGCGTCTGCTGTGGCCGTCGCGGCCCGTTACCGAACTCGCGCGCCACATCGCGTGAACGATCGCTTGTTCCACGGCCTCGGCACATGCTTCGAACAGCATGTCGAGATGCGACTCGTGCAGCATGCTCAGGGCCGGCATCGGCTCATCGGCCGAATGCGGAATCTGATAGGCCGATGTAAAAGCCAACGCAATATCGCCGCTGCCATGTCCATACACGGAGCCCATGCGCGCAAGCCCGGCCCCCGCACGTTTGGAAACGCGACCAAGTTGCCTCACATCGAGCGGCGCATCGGTCGCGACGAGCATGATGATCGAGCCTTTTTCGGGTTCGGCGAGGTCGCCGTCCACCCCGGCAGCGTTCGCCGCCAGTCTTCGGCCCAACGGTTGCCCCGCAACGGTTAAATTGGCAGGGCGGCCGAAGTTGGCCAGCACGAGAGCGCCCAACACGTACCGCTGGCCGTTTGCGAGTATGGCGACGCGCGACGCAGAACCGATGCCGCCCTTGAGTCCGAAGCACGACATCCCGCGCCCGGCGCCGACCGACCCCTGTGCAAATGCAGGCCGCGCAGCCGAGCATGCCTGGACGTAGTGCTCGGCGGATACGGCCATTGCCTGAATGTCGTTCAGATACCCGTCGTTGCATTCGAACACGAGCGGATTGAGCGTCGACCAATCGCGGCCGATTTGCGGGTGGCGGCCCACGGCCGCCTCGATTTGAGCGGCAGCGATTGCGCCGACCGAAAACGTGTTCGTCAACGCAATTGGCGTTTCGAACGCACCGAGTTCTTCCAATTGCATCAGTCCGACGCTTTTGCCGAACCCGTTGATCACCGTTGCCGCCGCCGGCACTTTATAGCGGAATGGGTCGCGTGCATGCGGCAGCACGACGGTGACACCGGTCTGACGATCGCCATCGGCGACGGTGGCATGACCTACCGCCACGCCGGCCACGTCGCTGATGAGATCGCGCGGTCCCGAGGGCAGCACGCCGACTCGGGGTGCATCGCCGGCAAGCGCGGCCGGCGCTTCTTGGGAAGACATGAAACTCCTTGTGTTCCGGCTTTGCCGATATCGTCGATTCAACGATCGAGTTTCGGGTCGAGCGCGTCGCGCAGGCCATCGCCGAGCAGGTTGAAGGCAAGCACCGTCAGAAAAATCGCGAGCGCCGGAAAAATGGCCACGTGCGGCGCCAGCATCATATCCGCACGTGCGTCGTTCAACATCGCACCCCATTCGGGCGTGGGCGGTTGTGCGCCCATTCCGAGAAACGACAAACTGGCCGCCGTGATGATCGATGTGCCGATGCGCATCGTGCCGTACACGACGATCGGCGAGATCGTGCCGGGCAAAATGTGCCGGAAGACGATGACCCCATCCGATGCGCCGATACTGCGCATCGCTTCGATATAGGTCATGTGCTTGATCGAGAGGGTACTTGCGCGCACGAGTCGCGCGAATGCCGGGACGCTGAACACCGCTACCGCGATGATCACGTTGGCCATGCTGGAGCCGAGAATCGCCACGACGCCGATCGCGAGCAAGATGCCCGGGAACGCCAGCAACAGATCCGAAATGCGCATCGCGATGCGATCGCACCAACCCTCGTAATAGCCGGCCACGAGGCCCATGAGTGTGCCGCCCAGCGCGCCCAATGCCACGGAGATCAAGCCCGCGGCCAACGAGATGCGCGAGCCCATGACGATGCGGCTGAATTCATCGCGCCCGAGTGCGTCGACACCCATCCAGTGGGTCCACGAGGGACCGGCGTTCAACGCGTTGTAATCGAAATAGTTTTCGGGATCGAACGGTACGATCCACGGCGCAAACGCGGCGACCAGAACCAGCAGCACCACGAAAACCCCGGCGCACTGTGCCAGCTTTTGCTTGCGGAACTTGCGCCAGAACTCGCGCGACGGTGTGCGCACCCGGCCAGGAGGCGCGGCGTTCGCTTGCAGCGCGGTAGCCTCGAGCTCACTCATCAGGGCCTCCTTACTTGTAGTGGATGGTCGGATTGATCAGGCCGTACAGCACGTCCACCACGATATTGATCGCGATGAATTCGGCAGAGAACAGCAAGATCAGCCCCTGAATGACGGGGTAATCGCGCATGTTCACCGAATCGACGAGCAGGCTGCCCATGCCGGGCCACGCGAACACGGCTTCGACGACGATGGAGCCGCCGAGCAGAAAGCCGAATTGCAGCCCCATCATCGTCACCACGGGGATCAGGGCGTTGCGGAACGTATGCTTGAGCACGACGACCCACTCGGCGAGCCCCTTCGCCCGCGCCGTGCGCACGTAGTCTTCCTGCATCACTTCCACGAAGGCGGCGCGCGTGAAACGCGCCATGACCGCCGCCACGCCGGCGCCCAGCGTGATCGAGGGCAGGATGTAGTGCCGCCATGAGCCGCCTCCGATCGATGGCAACCATCCGAGCTGCACGGAAAATATCTGCATCAGGACCATACCGAGCGCGAACGCCGGAAACGAAATGCCCGACACCGCGAGCGTCATGCCGACCGCGTCGGGCGCACGATTGCGCCAGACCGCCGAGACGACGCCCACGACGAGCCCGAAGACGACCGACCACGCCATGCTGGTGAGCGTCAGCGCGAAGGTGGGCATGAAACGATCGGCAATTTCGCGCGAGACCGGGCGTCGTGTGCGTAGCGACGTGCCGAGATCGCCATGCAGCATGCGCTCGGCGTAATGCGCGAGTTGCGCGGGCAATGGCAGGTCGAGTCCCAGCTGATGGCGCACGAGCGCGACGGTGGTTTCGTCGGCGTCAGCGCCCGCGGCAAGACGTGCGGGGTCGCCGGGCAGCACGTGTACGAACATGAAAACGGCGATCGTCACCAGCACCA
>Ga0209672_101087_pt1 | contig 11563 bp, 12 predicted proteins | sample AraplaCol_mMS_r2_FD_184273 | JGI IMG/M metagenome (GOLD analysis project Ga0209672, IMG submission 184273) | Arabidopsis root microbial communities from North Carolina, USA - plate scrape CL_Col_mMS_r2 (SPAdes) (version 2) | ecosystem: Host-associated > Plants > Roots > Endosphere | place: USA...
GGGTTGTCGCGCACAGGGTGCGCTCCCACAGGGGTTCGCCCCAACAATGTGTGCTGCGATCAGCCGCCCGAGGTCCACGTGGCCGCATAACAACGCCACTCGCGCCCCTCTTTCCGCCACGCCGTCTCCACCTGATACACACCCATCTGCGCCGGCAACAACTTTCCGCCGCTGGTCAGGGTCACGGTGAAGCGCGCGACGTAGCGATCACCGCGCATCTCCACCTCAATCGGCCCGGTCAAGGCATGGATGGTCTCGCCCCGAAACTTGGCGGCATGCAGCAGCCCCAGGATTTGCCGGCGCTCCATCTCCCCGTTGTTGCCGCTGAAGTCCTCGCTCAACAACGCGTCCAGCGACGAGGCATCCGCCTGTTCGGCCGCTCGTTCGGCGGTTTCGATGCCCTGCCGCACCCGACTTTCGTCGGGCGTGCGATGGCAGGCCGCCAGGCCGATCGCGAGGAACGCGCAAAACACCGGATTTACAAGTAGTTTTTGTATCGAAGGCATGCCCGATTCTCGCTGCGGCGCGGCTTGCCGCTATACGCAAGCGTATGCTCCAATGCCGCGTCATCATCTTGCCCTACGTCACTGCCGGGCCGATACATACAGGAGCGTTGGATCCAACATGAGCATTGAGCGTCCGTGGCTGGCCCATTACCCGGAAGGCGTTCCCGCGCAGATCGACATCAACCAGTACGCGTCGCTCGCCGCGGTGGTGGAAGAAGCCTTTGAGCGCTTCCGTCATCGCCCGGCTTTTTCCAGTTTCGGCAAGGTGCTCACCTACGGTCAGATCGATGAGATGAGCCGCCAGTTCGCCGGCTACCTCACCGGTGAGCTCAAGCTCGGCAAGGGCGATCGCATCGCGATCATGATGCCTAACGTCCTGCAGTACCCCATCGCCCTGTTCGGCGCGTTGCGCGCAGGCCTGGTGGTGGTCAACACCAATCCGATGTACACCGCCCGCGAGCTCAAGCATCAGCTGGAAGACGCCGGCGCCAAGGCCATCGTGGTGCTCGACAATTTCGCCGCCACGCTGCAGCAGGTGGTGGCCGAGACGCATGTCGAGCATATTGTCACCACCGGCATCGGCGACCTGCTGGGTGCCAAGGGCGCGCTGATCAATTTCGTGCTCAAGCACGTCAAGAAGATGGTGCCGCCGTACCAGCTGCCGCACGCCGTGCGCTTTACCGACGCGCTGTCCAAGGGTGCGCCGCACCCCATGCCCAAGGTGCTGCTGAATCACGAAGACATCGCCTTCCTGCAGTACACCGGCGGCACCACCGGCGTGGCCAAGGGCGCGATGCTCAGCCACGGCAACATGGTCGCCAACATGCTGCAGGCCGGCGCGTGGATCGGCAACAACGCCAAGCAGGGCGAGGAAGTGATCATCACGGCGCTGCCGCTGTATCACATCTTCTCGCTGACGGCGAACGGTCTGGTGTTCATGCGCCTGGGCGGCTTGAACTGGCTGATCACCAATCCGCGCGATATGCCGGGCTTCGTCAAGGAATTGAAGAAGTCCAAGTTCACCGCCCTCACCGGCGTCAACACTTTGTTCAACGGCTTGCTCAACACGCCTGGCTTTGCCGACCTGGATTTCTCGCGCCTGCACCTGTCGCTGGGCGGCGGCATGGCCGTGCAGCGCGCAGTCGCCGAGCGCTGGAAGAAAGTCACCGGCTGCACGCTCGCCGAAGCCTATGGACTGACCGAAACATCGCCGGCCGCTTGCATCAACCCGCTGGATCTCAAGGACTATAACGGCTCGATCGGCCTGCCGATTCCCTCCACCGACGTGGCGATCTGGTCGGAAGACAACCAGCCGCTGGCGATCGGCGAAGTGGGCGAGCTGATGGTGCGCGGCCCGCAGGTGATGAAGGGTTACTGGCAGCGTCCGGACGAAACCGCCAAGGTGCTCGGCTCCGATGGCTGGCTGCATACCGGCGACATCGCGCGCATGGACGCCACCGGTTACGTTTACATCGTGGACCGCAAGAAGGACATGATCCTGGTGTCCGGCTTCAATGTGTATCCGAACGAAGTCGAAGACGTGGTGATGCAGCATCCGGGCGTGGCCGAAGTCGCTGCCGTGGGCGTGCCGGACGAACACTCCGGTGAGGTGGTGAAGCTGTTCGTGGTGCGCAAGGACCCGAACCTCACGGTGGAAGAACTCAAGAAGTTCTGCCACGACAACCTAACTGGCTATAAGCGCCCGAAGCTGATCGAGTTCCGCGATTCACTGCCCAAGAGCAATGTGGGCAAGATTCTGCGTCGCGAGTTGCGGGATGAGAAGAAGTCGGCGGCTTGATGGGTCGATTTGGTGGATATGAAAAAAGCCCGCGAAAGCGGGCTTTTTTTGTGGGATCTGAGGCGATAAGCGTGTACTGAGTCTCTGGGTCCCGGCTTTCGCCGGGACGACGAGCTAAAGAGCTCGTCATTCCGGCGCAGGCCGGAGGCGCTCCACAACAGCGAAGCTGGTAATCCAGTGGCGACGATATTCGGTCTTCGCGGCAGCGCAGAGTGAACTTTTCGCGCTCCGCTCTCAGTCCTTCCACAACTCCAAAATATCCGCATACCCCCCCAGCAGATTCCACAACGGCACCTGCTTGTCTTCCGGAATACGGGTATAGGCAAAACCCAAATGGCGATCGGAAACACGCGCCACCTGCGCCTCCAGATGGATGTGCAGGTCGTGGCCGAAGATCATGTCGAGGATCCAGCTCTGGCCGTGCTCGCCCTGCCAGCCCAGGGGGCGGCGCAGCAGCACGCCGGTCGCGGAGATGTCCACCAGTTCGGTCGAATGCGATTCATCGGCCCGGCTCATCAGCACCGTGGTCTCGATCCGCATGCGCGCCGGACGCAGCTGCTCCGGATCGGAGCCGTTCCTGACATTGTCTTCCGCTTTGCTCATGTTGCCCTTGCTCCCCACGTCAAACGCGCCAGCGCCGACTGCTTCATCCTGAAGAAACACTCCGTCATCAACCGATGTGGAGCGTCTCCGTTCAACTTCAATCCTGCTCTTGCGTTCTCAAAACGCCTGCGCGAATCAGGCTTCCCGAGCCAAACCGCGCATTGATCCTGTCCTGCACCTGGTCGGTGACGCGCCGCTCGGGTGCGTTGTCGAACAGGTCTTGCTGTCGCTCCGCCGCAAAACCCGACAGGCTCACGCCCAGCAGGCGAAGGCGCGGCCTTGATTGCGCCTTCCACCAGGCGTTAAGCAAGCCTCGTGCCAGCTCGAAGAACTCGCTGGCGGAGGCGCTGGGCACGCGCAGCTGCGCCTGTCGGCTATGCGTGACAAACGGTGGCTCACGCAGTTTCACGGTGACGGTACGCCCTTCCAGCCCGCGCTGGCGCGCACGGGCGGCGATGCGCTCGCAATGGCGCAGCAGCCAGGCTTCGGCCATCGCCAGCTCGGCGATATCCACATCAAAGGTGTGTTCCGAGCCGATCGACTGTTCGGCCTGCGCCGGTTCCACCTCCCGGTCGTCCTCACCGCGGGCCAGCGCCTGCAGCACCTCGACCTGACGCCCTAGCGCACTCGCCAGACGCGCCGTGTCACTTGCTGCCAATTCGCCTATGGTGCGGATCCCCAGGCGGTGCAAGGCCTGTTCGGTCACCTTGCCCACCGTCCACAGGCGCCCCACCGGCAGCGGCGCCAGCTCCCGGGCAGCATGCTCAGCGGTGATGCGACGGAAACCATCCGGCTTGGACGTCTCGCTGGCCAGCTTGGCGAGCAGCTTGTTGGGCCCCATGCCCACCGAGGCGTTGAGTTGGGTGCGCTCGTGAATGGCGAGCTTGATGCGGCGGCCGATGGTTTCGATCGAGCCGAGCAGGCGCAGGCTGGCGGTGACGTCCAGGAACGCCTCATCCAGCGAGAGACCCTCCACCAGCGGCGTGGCTTCGTGGAAAACCTTGAACACCTGCTCCGAGGCTTCTTCATAGCGCGCGAAATCGGGCGGCAGATAAACCGCATCGGGACAAAGCCGCCGTGCCTGCGCCATCGGCATGGCCGAACGCACGCCGAACGGGCGCGCTTCGTAACTGCAGGTGGAGACCACCCCGTGCGGCCCCAGCCCGCCGACGATCACCGGGCGCCCGCGCAGCTGCGGGCGGTCGCGCTGCTCCACGGACGCGTAGAACGCGTCCATGTCGACGTGGATGATGGAGCGTTGATCGGGCAGCATGTCCCTGTATTCTGCCGATACAGCCGCATCGCGTGTACTGGACTTGCCCGTCGCCAGCGGCTAATCTTGGTCTCGCTTGGGTCAGTGGGTGCGCGCACGATCGGTGAGATCGACCGCTACGGCACCCGTCCCGATGCACTCAGCCGACCGATTGAGAAGCCAGTGACGCAGGTTTCGTCACGTTGTGGCTCGCGTTTTTTGTCGTGGCCCAGACACGCTTAAAAACGCTCAAGGGTCGCTCACGGCCAGCCTGACCGAAACGCCAGACGCGCGCTTTCGTCATGCATGACCGCGACGGTGACGCCATGCGCACCGGCTAGGCATCGCGCAAGTTAGCTTCAACGGATCGCGCCTGCGGGCCAACGTCCGGGCGGGACATTCGTCAGGCGAATGCCGGTGGGATCAACGTTTCCTCACGTGATTGAACGCAGAGCAAGCCGTCTTGAACGGCCCAACGACATGCATTGATGAGCACTGAGCCAGTCGAGCCTCAGGCGGTCGCCGCACCGCAGGACGCATTTGCGTCGGTACCTCAACAGCAGGAAATGCCGCTGGCCATCGTGCGCGGCGAACCTATGTTGCAGATGCCGCAGGACCTGTACATCCCGCCGGATGCGCTCGAGGTGATCCTCGAATCGTTCGAAGGGCCGCTCGACCTTTTGCTGTACCTGATTCGTCGCCAGAATCTGGACATTCTCGACATCCCGGTCGCCGAGATCACCCGGCAGTACATGGATTACATCGAGATGATGCGCGACGTGATGCGCCTGGAGCTGGCCGCCGAATACCTGCTGATGGCGGCCATCCTGGGCGAGATCAAATCGCGCCTGCTGCTGCCCCGGCCGCCCGCCGAGGAAGGCGTGGAAGAAGATCCCCGCGCCGAGTTGATCCGTCGCCTGCAGGAGTACGAACGCTTCAAGCGGGCCGCGGAGGATATCGACGCCCTGCCCCGCATGGAGCGAGACATGGCGCCGGCCCACGCGGACGTGGGCGAGCGCAATGTGATCAAGCTGCCGCCGCCGCTCGACCTCAAGGAGATGCTGCTGGCGCTGAAAGACGTGATGCGTCGTGCCGAATTGTTCGGTCACCACGCGATCAAGCGCGAGGCACTGAGCGTGCGACAGCGCATGGGTGAACTGCTCGGTCGTTTGACCGACCAGACCTTCCAGCGCTTCGAAACGCTGTTCGATGTCACCGAGGGCCGCCTGGGCGTGGTGGTCACCTTCCTGGCCATGCTGGAGCTGGCCAAGGAAATGCTGGTGGAGATCGTGCAGGAAGAACCGCTGGCACCGATTTACGTAAGGGCAAGAGCAGGCAGCGCGGAAGAAACCGCCGCCGAACGCTATGCCGATGACGAGCCGGCCACCGCGGCCGAATAAGCCGCGCAGCCCGCCCCATTCACCGCAGCATCCGCATCCGATCCGAGGCCATGCAGATCGAGCAACTCAAACCCATCATCGAGGCGGCCCTGCTGGCATCCACCCAGCCGATGACCGTACCTCAACTGCTGGAACTGTTCGGCGAAGAGGACGAAGTCGGCCGCGACGAGATCGCCAAGACCCTCGAAGCGCTGGCCGACGACTGCGCCGAGCGCGGCGTCGAACTGCACGAGGTCGCCTCGGGCTTCCGTTACCAGGTGAAGCAGAACGTCCATCCGTGGATCTCGCGCCTGTGGACCGAACGCCCCAGCCGTTACTCGCGCGCCCTGCTGGAAACATTGGCGCTGATCGCCTACCGCCAGCCGATCACCCGCCCGGAGATCGAACAGATCCGTGGCGTGGTGGTGTCCTCCAACATCATCAAGACGATGGAAGAACGCGAATGGATCCGCGTGGTGGGTTACCGCGACGTGCCCGGCAAGCCCGCGCTGTTCGGCACCACCCGCGCCTTCCTCGACTACTTCAATCTGAAGTCGCTGGATGAGCTGCCGCCGCTGTCGGAAATCCGCGACATGGAAGATCCGCAGATGAGCATCGCGCCGGAGCCGCTGCCGGCCCGCGTGGTGCGCGACCTGCCGATCGATCCGGACGAAGAAAACGAAACCCTGGTGGTGGCCGGCGAAGAAGATCTCGACGTTTCCATCACCGAACCCGCCGGGCACGATGTACCGGCCACCGAACACGAAGAAAGCCAGGCCGCCGACGCCGTCGACGAACCCGGCCACGAAACGCCCGAGGCGATGCATGTCGCCTCCTCCGAACCCGGCGCTGCACCGCACGCCGAGACTCATGTTGACACTGCCGACGAGGCAGCGACCCACGCGGACGCCGATCAAGGCGACGCCACGCAAGATACCGAGGAGTACCGCGCATGACTGCGCCACAGAAATCCGTTTTGACCCTTAAGCGCACCCCGCGCGACGAAACCGCGCCCGCCATCGAAGAGCGCCTGCACAAGGTGCTCGCCAACGCCGGGCTCGGCTCGCGCCGCATGCTCGAGCAGCGTATCCAGGCCGGTGAGGTCGAACTCAACGGCACCCCCGCCACCATCGGCGCCAGCGTCCACGCCGGCGACCGCGTCGTGCTCGACGGCAAGCAGTTCGTCGTCGCCACCGACAACCGCGACGAAACCGAAGTGCTGGTCTATCACAAGCCCGAAGGCGTGGTGACCACCCGCGAAGATCCCGAAGGCCGTCCCACCGTGTTCGAACAGCTGCCGCGCCTGAAGGGTGCGCGCTGGGTCGCCGTGGGTCGCCTGGACATCAACACCACCGGCCTGCTGCTGCTCACCACGGATGGCGAACTGGCCAACGCGCTGATGCATCCCAAGAGCGGCCTTGAGCGCGAATACCTGTGCCGTGTGCACGGCGAAGTGCCCGACGAAATGATCGAAAAGCTCAAGGCCGGCGTGGAGCTGGAAGATGGCCCCGCCCGCTTCGACGAAATCGCCGTGATCAGCCGCGGCGGTAGCCACAGCTGGTTCCGCGTGGTGATCCGCGAGGGTCGCAACCGCGAAGTGCGCCGCCTGTGGGATTCCCAGGGCTTCCTGGTCAGCCGCCTCAAGCGCATCCGCTACGGCAGCGTGGAACTGCCGCGCACCCTGCGTCGTGGCGACTGCGAATCGCTGGGCGAAGAAGCCGTCAAGGATCTGCGCAAGACCACCGGTCTGGGCTCGCCGCAGCCGGTGCTTACGCTGAGCCCGGTGCTGCATCAGCGTCGCGCGCCGCGCAACGTCACCGAGTACGTTCCCAAGGGCGCCAGCGGCTCGTACAGCGCGGGCTACCAGGACGAAGCGCGCGAACTGCGTGCCTATGACCGCATCCGCGAAGAACCCACCCGCGGCAAGCCGCGTGGCCGTCCGGGCCGCGAAGTGAACGGCAATGTCGCCCGCCCGGAACGCTCGGGCGGCGGTGGCGGCGGCATGCGCAAGGGCAAGCGCGGCGTCGCCCCCGGCCAGGAGCTGCCGTCGGTGCGCACCTGGTTTGCAGGTGAATCGCGTGAAGGCGGTGCTGCTGGCGGCGCACGTGGTGGTGCCGCAGGCAATCGTCGTCCGGGCGGCGGCAAGCCGTCGTTCGGCAATCGCGCCGGCGGCGCGGAAGGTCGTAGCGGCAGCCCGTACAGCGGCTTCGGCGGCGGCGCAGCCGGTGGCAACCGCGGCGGCAAGCCGAGTGGTCGTCCGGGCGGTCGTCCCGGCGGTCACGGTGGCCCGGGCGGTCAGGGCGGCGCAGCCGGCCAGGGTGGCCAGGGCGGTCGTCCGCAGGGTCGTGGCGGCAACCGTCCGCAAGGCGGCGCGGGTCGTCCGCAAGGCGGCGGCCGTCCCCAGGGTGGCGGCAATCGTCCGCACGGCGGCGGTGGCGGCAATCGCGGCGGCGGCGGCCGTCACGGCGGCAATCGCTGAGCACGGCATCCATCATGCACGCCCGCATCTATCACAACAACCGCTGCTCCAAGTCTCGCGCCACGCTGGCCTTGCTTGAGCAGCGTGGCGTGGTGTGCGATGTGGTGAATTACCTGGACACGCCGCCGAGCAGCACCGAGCTTATGCAGTTGCTCGACATGCTCGGCATGACGCCGCGCGAATTGATGCGCACGAGCGAGGCCGAGTACAGCGAACTCGGCCTCGACGATCCGTCACTGGATGACACCGCGCTGATCGCGGCGATGGTGAGCCATCCCCGCCTGATCGAACGTCCCATCGTGGTGTCCAACGGCAAGGCCGCGATTGGACGTCCACCGGAAGCGGTGCTGTCCATTCTTTGATTGCACGCATCCTCGCCTTGCGCGGGGATGCGTCTCCCTACTCTTCCTCGTCCGCCACGTAGGCCAGCAGATCGCCCGGCTGACACTCGAGGAATTCGCAGATCTTGCTCAGCGTTTCGAAACGCACCCCGCGCACATGGCCGGACTTGAGCAGGGACAGATTGGATTCGGTAATACCGACGAACTCGGCGAGTTCGCGCGAGCGCACCTTGCGCATCGCCAGCATGACATCGAGTCGGACCACGATCGCCATCAGGACCTCACACGATCGAACGCTGGTCGTCTTCGAGTCGCGCCGCCTCGTCGAACAGGCGCGCCACGAAGAAGAACACGGCCACGGGCAACAGCGACAGCAGATCGTCGCCGCTGAAGCTCAAGCGCGCCGCCCCTGCACCTGAGTGCCAGGCCAGCCACAGCGTGGCGGCCGCAGGCAGCAGGACGCGCAGTGCCGCAGCCACCATCAGCAGGCAGGCAAAGCGACGGAAGTGTTTCGTGGCCGCGCTGGAAAACAGCGCCTCCGGCGCCACCCGACCGAGCATCAGGGCCAGCTCCACGAGCGCGGCGCAGCTGACCAATGCCAGCACGGCGGCGATGCACGCTGCCCATGGGCGCGGAAGCTCATCGGTCGACAGACTGGCGACCACGGTCGCACCCTGGGCGCTGCCGTCGGCCCAAATACCCAGCGCCGTGACCACCAGACAAGCCAGCGCGCTCAGCCAGGCGACGATCGCCAGCGCGCGGGCGACCCTCACTAGGCGTTGTGCTGTTGGATAATCATTTCTTTCTGTATTACGATAATTTTTCTTCGTCATACGGGCACCATATCATGAAAGCTACGCCGCTGGTCTGGCTCCATCCCTATGTACTGTTGGCCGCGATTGCCTTGCCGGCGCTTGCCGGGGGCGTGGCGTCGGCGCCGCTGTCGCCCCCGCAGGCCGAAAGGGCGCTGGTGGATGCGGCCGATGGGGAAGTCTTTCATCTGGCCAGCGTGCTGCCCCGCATCGAGGATCCCGGCCTGGCCACCCTCGCCAGGGCGCGACTGGCCGCGGCGCGGCTGGATGCCACCGAGGCGGACCAGCTGGTCCAGCGTTATCTCGCCGACGGCCGCCGCACGCCGGCCCAACGCGCACTCGCCTGGCCCATCGCCGCCGATGCCAGCTTTGCCGATGGCGCATACCGCCAGGCCGCCGAGGCGGCGCACGCCTGGGAACAGGCGCTTGCCGCGCTAGGCGCCACCGCGGAGGACCGCGCCGCGGCGCTGCAAATGGCCGTGCTCGCCGATCAGCTCGCCCAGGCTCCCGCGCAGCAAGTAGACGTTTATGCGCCCAAACCCGAAACGGTGAAGCGCGACAAGGTCGGCCTGCCCCGCTCGCAGGCTTCCATCAACGGCAAGACTCAGGAAGTTGTGCTTGATACGGGCGCCAATCTCTCCGTCGTATCGCTATCCACCGCGCACAAGCTGGGACTTCGCTTGCTGGATGGCGCCTCCAGCGTGGGCAGTGCGAGTCGACAGGCGGTGGCTACGCGCCTGGGCATTGCCGATCACCTGCAATTCGCCGGGCTCTCGTTGAGCCATGTGGCGTTCCTGGTGCTGGACGACGATCAGCTGAAGATGCCGGTGCCCGGCGGCTATCAGATCGACGCGATCCTAGGTTTTCCGGTACTGCGCCAGTTGCAGCGGCTGGAGTTCACCGCTGATGGAAAGCTGCTGCCCTCGCGCAGCGATGCCGCCAAACCTGGCGAAGGCAACCTGCGCATGGCCGGCAGCGATCTTTATGTGGAGGTGACGCTCGATGATCTGCCCGTGGCGATGCATCTGGATAGCGGCGGCGCGTTTTCATCGCTCTCGTCGCGCTTTGCGGCAGAGCACCCTGGCGTGGTCAAGGGATTGACATCGAAACAGGAGCATGTCGCGGGTGCAGGCGGCGCGCGCACTCGCCAGTCGGCGGCGTGGCCCAACGTGCGAGTGCGCATCGGCGATCAGCAGAGCGTGCTTGCGGCGATGACGATCTCGCTCAGCGATGCCGGCAACGTCAAGGAACCGAATGTGCTGGGCGGCGACATCCTGCAGTTGTTCGATCACTGGACGATCGACTTTCCACGCATGCAATTCGAGGTGGGCAAGCCCTTGCCTCACCCCACCGCCAAGCTGCGCGCGAAATAATCGCGCGCAGTCCGATCAACCCGGATTGAGCGTAAAGCTGTCGGCATCCATCCACGCCGGAAAACGCTCGCGATGCGCGAGCAGCGGCGCGGGATCGATGGTGACGGTGACCACCTGCTCCTGCGGACCCAGCTCGACCAGCGGCTCGCCGATCGGGTCGAGCACTGCGCTGTCGCCGGCATACGGCAGATCGTTGCCATCGACGCCGACGCGGTTGAGACCGATCACATAGCTCAGGTTTTCGATGGCGCGTGCACGCAGCAGCGTGCGCCAGGGCTGGCGACGTGGCGCCGGCCAGTTGGCCACGAAGATCGCCAGGTCGTAGTCCATGCCGCCGGTGGCTTCCTCGCGGCGACCATTGCGCAGCCACACCGGGAAACGCAGGTCGTAGCAGACCTGCGGAAGAATGCGCCAGCCCTTGAGTTCGACGATAAGCCGCTCGGTGCCGCCGCCGTAGCGCGTATGCTCGCCCGCCATGCGGAACAGATGGCGCTTGTCGTATTGCTCGAAGCTGCCGTCCGGACGGGCCCAGATCAGCCGGTTGTAGACCGTATCGTTTTCGCGGATGGCCAGGCTGCCGCACAGCACCGCGCCCACGTCCTGCGCGAGCGCGCGCATCCACGCGACGCCTTCGCCTTCCATGGTGTCGGCACTGGCGCGCGTGTCGTTGCTGAAGCCGGAAAGAAACGTCTCCGGCAGCACCACCAGATCGGTCTGCCCGGCAACACGGCGTACCAGCTCGCCGTAGTACTCGCGATTGGCCGGCGCGTCATGCCAGCGCGTGGCGCCCTGGACCAGGCTGACCTTCAGAGTTTGCATAGACGCTCCGCGGCGGCTTCCATGGTGGCATCGCTCTTGGCAAAGCACAGGCGCAGGTAATGCGTGCCCGGTGCCTTGTCGTAGAACGGCGTGAGCGGAATCGCGGCGACGCCGCCTTCCTTCACCATCCACTCGCAGAACGACACATCGTCCTTGTCGCTGATGGCGGAATAGTCGACCAGCTGGAAATAGCCGCCCGGC
>Ga0209672_101088_pt1 | contig 11547 bp, 8 predicted proteins | sample AraplaCol_mMS_r2_FD_184273 | JGI IMG/M metagenome (GOLD analysis project Ga0209672, IMG submission 184273) | Arabidopsis root microbial communities from North Carolina, USA - plate scrape CL_Col_mMS_r2 (SPAdes) (version 2) | ecosystem: Host-associated > Plants > Roots > Endosphere | place: USA...
CGTACGTGGCGCCGACGTGATGATCGTCAGCATCTCCGCCCGTCGCGACGGCGCCAACGACGCCGTGCCCGCCAAGGCCGCGACCGTACTCGACTACCTGCCCAAGGCCGGCGTGAAGCGCCTGGTGTGGGTGGGCGGCGCCGCCTCGCTGGAAACCTCGCCCGGCGTGCGCGTGATCGACGATCCGCACTTCCCCGCCGCCTGGAAGGACGAGGCGCAGGGACAGATCAAGGCACTCGAAGTGTTCCGCCACGACAAGGGCGATGTGCAATGGACGTATATCAGTCCGGCTGCCCTGCTTGAAGATGGCCCGCGCACCGGCAAGTACCGCGTCGGCAGCGACCAGTTGCTGGTGGACGCGAACGGCAAGAGTCAGATCAGCGTGCCTGACTATGCGGTGGCGCTACTGGACCGGGTCGAAAAGAACGATGCACGCCGACAGCGGATCACCGTGGCCTACTGAGGCTGCAGCCCGCTGATCATGGCTGGAGGCGCGGGATGCCGGCAACTGTCGGCATCCCGTTGCCCACGTTCAAAACCACAGGCGCACGCCTGCCACCCACGTTGTCTCGTTCGCATGCACGGGCGGCACGCCGGCTTCGCTCTGGATATCGCCGAACCGCCGCGTCCAATCCACGCCGATATACGGCGCAAACTTCCGGCTGATTTCATACCGCAGGCGCAAGCCCGCCTCGGCCTCGGAAAGGCCGGATGCGATGCCGCGCTGCGGATCGTCCTTGCCGTAGAGATTGAGCTCCAGCTTTGGCGTCAGGATCAGTTTCTGCGTGAAGCGCATGTCGTAGCTGGTTTCCACCCGTAGCGCCGTACGTCCCTGTTCGCCCACGTAGAACGTGGCCTGCGTTTCGAACCAATACGGCGCGAGGCCTTCCACGCCCATCGCCAGCCACGTGCGATTCGGACCCTGGCCGAAATCCTGGCGCACACCCAGCTGCCCATCCCAGAAACTGGTCCAGGCATGACTCCACAGCGCATCGACACGCGCATCCTGGGTGCCCTCGCTGCCTCGCTCGCCCTCCGTCTTCAACCACAGGCGGTCGATGGGATTGCCATACCAGCCCTCCGCTTCCCAGTTGGTCGCATAGTCACCGGAGGTGCCGCGGCTGCGTTCGAGTCGGTCGACCAGCAGCATGCCGATCGATTCGTTGTCGTCCATCTGCATCATGTCCTTCATCTGCGATGGCGACATGTCGTGCGGCGCGTTTTGCGGCGGAGGCGGCGCCACGTGGTCATTGGCCGGCCGTGCGCTGGGTTCCTGCATGGTCGCCATGTCATGCCCGGCGTGCTGCACGTCGTCATGCTGCGATGGCGTGTGCTGATTGGCGTTTGATGGCGTGGCATTGCCCTGGGGCATGGGCATGGCCATGCCCGGCATGTCCTGCATATCCATGCTCTGCGCCAGCAAGCTGATCGGCAGCGCGCCCAGGCACGCCGTCATCCATCGTAGAGAGGCGCGCTTCATGCCACCACCACTTCGCGGAACATCCCCGCTTCCATGTGGTACAGCAGATGGCAGTGATAAGCCCAGCGGCCCAGTGCGTCCGCGCTGACGCGATAAGCAATGCGCTGCGCCGACTGCACCATCACCGTGTGCTTGCGCACCTGGAAGTTGCCGTCCGGCGATTCGAGCTCGCTCCACATGCCATGCAGATGGATGGGGTGGGTCATCATGGTGTCGTTCACCAGCACGATGCGCACGTGCTCGCCGTACTTCAGTCGCAGCGGCTCGGCACCGGAATAGCGTTTGCCGTCGAACGACCACAAGTAGCGTTCCATATTGCCGGTCAGGCGCAACGTCATCTCACGATCGACGCGTGGCGAAATCGGCGCATCGACGGCGTGCAGGTCGGCGTAGCTGAGCACGCGGCGACCGTTGTCGCGCAGGCCCACACCCGGGTCGTCTAGATTGCTCCGTGGCGTGGACACGCGCATATCCACTTCAGGTCCCGTCTTCAGCGACTCGACCGCGCCATGGTCATGCGCCATGTCCGGCATGCCTCCCATCGCCATGCCGGGCATGTCATGCCCCATGCTGCCGTGGTCCATCGTGCCCATCATGTCGCCCATGGCGAGCAGAGGTCGTGCGTCCAGCGATGGCACCGCGGCCGTCATGCCGGCGCGCGGCGCCAGGGTGGCCCGTGCATAGCCGGTACGGTCCATGCTCTGCGCAAAAATCGTCCATGCGCGATCGGCCGACGGCTGCACGATCACGTCATAGGTCTCGGCCGTACCAATGCGGAACTCGTCGACGGTCACTGGTTCGATGGCCTGCCCGTCCGCAGCAACCACGGTCATGCTCAGGCCCGGAATGCGCACGTCGAAGAACGTCATCGACGAACCATTGATAAACCGCAGCCGCACCTTCTCGCCCGCGTTGAACAATCCGGTCCAGTTGCCTGCCGGCGTGCAGCCGTTGGTGAGATAGGTATAGGCGACGGAGGAAACGTCAGCCAGATCGGAGGGGTCCATCCGCATCTGGTTCCACATGCGGCGCTCGTCCAGGGCCTTGGCGATGCCTGCACTGTCGGCGTCGTGGACAAAGTCGCCCACGGTGCGCTTGCCGACGTTGTAGTAGCCGCTCTGCTTCTTGAGGTTCGCGTAAATCGTTTCCGGATCCAGATCGGTCCAGTCGTTGAGCATCACCACGTAATCGCGGTCCGTCGGATGGCGCTCGCCGTCGCGCGGCTCCACCACGATGGGACCATACAAGCCGGTCTGCTCCTGAAAGCGCGAATGGCTGTGGTACCAGTATGTGCCCGACTGGTTCACCGTGAAGCGATAGGTGTACTCGCCGCCGGCAGGAATGCCGTCGAAACTCAGCCCCGGCACGCCATCCATATCCGCCGGCAACACGATGCCATGCCAGTGGATGGAACTGCTGACCTTCAGCCGATTGCGCACGCGCAACGTCACCGTCTCACCCTGCCGCCAACGCAGCAGCGGCGCCGGCAACTGACCGTTCACCACCGTGGCGATGCGCTTGCGCCCCGTGAAATCCACCGGCAGCTCATCGATCTCCAGCTCGAAATGATTGCCGCGCAACTCCGCCCGCGGCGTCGCCACCTGCGCCATCGCATTGCCGCGCCAAAGCCCGAGCCCGGCCGCTACACCGCCCAGCGCGAGCCCTTGCACAAATCGCCGGCGCGGCATCTGAAAACCGCGCGGTTCCTGCTTGTTCATTGCCTTGCTCCGTGTCGCGCGTCTGCACGCAGACGCATCGAATCGGCCGGCGCGTGCCGGCCTGCTGCCGTCAACGGAGAATCAGACGACCGGCGGCCGCAACGGCGGCTCGTAGACAGGCTGCGGCGCAGCCTCGCGATGCGACTGCCGCGGAGAACCATCGGCCTGCACATGCAATACATGCGGCACCATCGACAGCGGCACACTCGCGGGAGCGTGCGCGCAACAGCTGTCGGACATTGCATTCGAGGTGTGCGTCGCCGCGTGATCCAACGACGCGTGCTGCATCGCCATCGTCGCTGTCGACGGACAACAATCGTCATGCCGCGGCATCGCCCAAGCCACACTGGACAGCGCCAGCCAAGCACACATCGCCAGCACCAGCAGGGTGCGGCAGCGGCGGAGGTGGCGGAGCAGGAGGCGGGGCATGGGGTGGAGAATAGCGACGCGATGGGCCGGGGCTCAACTCTGGAGGTGGGTCTTGCTGGGTTGAGGGGCGATTGGGGGTTCCTGATGCCACCGAATGTCTGGTTCCCGATTTGTGCCTTGCCTAGGGTTGAGCCACCCTCCCTGCCGCGCCCGCTTGTCTGTGGGAGCGCACCCTGTGCGCGACAGCCACGCCCCGGTCTACCGCTTCGTAGGCTGGTCGCGCACAGGGTGCGCTCCCACAACGTGCTGAGCGGCACCGGGCTGCATGTCCCCTTGTAGGAGCGCACTTGTGCGCGACCAGCCTACGGAGCGGTGGGTCCGTGCGCTGCGGTCGCGCACAAGTGCGCTCCTACAAAAAGAAAGGCGCCCGGCAAGGTTGGACGTGCGGCTATTGATGCGGCTCTTGATGTGGCTCTGCCCCGGGGTCCCCGTATGACGCGGCGGGCGGGTGGAGGAAAGCCCGCAGGGTGGCCGCAGGGATGCGGCCAGTTTTTCGACAGGACAGGGACGTCCTGTCGAAAAACCCCGCAACCCGCACGCGCACCTGGAGGGCCAACGGCCCGGAAGGCGCGTCATCCGGGGGGCCCTTTCTTTTGGTTACTTTTCTTTACTCCGGGCATCCTGCCCTCCGCCCTTCGGGCCGGCTTCGCCGTTCGCACGCGCTCGAAGCGCGTGCGTGGGCAAGCAAAGAAAAGTAACCCGGCCTCCGGCAGGAGGACGGAAGCCCGCGGCAGGCGAGCAAGCTAGCGATCACGCGACAACCAAACACTGGGGCTCTGGATGACCAGCCATCCGGCTATTGAAGAGCGCTTCCGGCCTGCGCCGGGATGACGAGCAAAAGGAAGACTGTGGCACCGCCACGCAATGAGGCTAGATTGGCCCCTCACCCCAACCCTCTCCCCGGAGGGGAGAGGGGGCAAAAGCGCGGCCCCGTGCCCCATCCCCCTATACTGTCCCACCCACCGGCGCGCTCCCCCATGAACTACCGCCACGCCTACCACGCCGGCAACTTCGCCGATGTCCTCAAACACAGCGTCCTCTTCGCGCTGATCGAAGCCATGCAGGCGAAGCCCACCCCGTTCGCCTTCATCGACACGCATGCCGGCAGCGGCTGCTACGCGCTGGACAGCACCGAAGCGGGCAAGACAGGCGAATACAAAGACGGCATCTCGCGCCTGCTGTTTCCGGACCTGTATCCGAACAACGCCAACAACGGCAAGGCACAAGCACTGCCGCCGCTGCTGCGCCGCTGGCTCGACGCCATCCTGCGCCTGCCGGGCAACGATCACGGGCTGAAGCTCTACCCCGGCTCGCCGCTGCAGGTGGCCAACGCGATGCGCGACATCGACAGCGCCCAGCTGTGCGAACTGCATCCGGAGGAAGCCACGCGCCTGCGCGACCTGTTCCATCACGACCACCGCGTGCATGTGCACCAGCGCAACGGCTACGAGGCACTCAAGGCCCTGCTGCCGCCCAAGGAAAAACGCGGCCTGGTGCTGATCGACCCGCCGTACGAGGCGCAGGACAGCGAGTACCGCGTGATCGAGAAGGCGCTCAAGGCGGCGCTGGAACGCTGGCCCACCGGCGTGTACGCGGTGTGGTATCCGATCAAGCTGCGCAGCCAGGTGCAGCCGTTCCATCGCTGGTTGCAGCACTGCGGCGCGCGACGCGTACTGCGTGCCGAGCTGATGGTGCATCCGGACGATTCGCCGCTGCGACTCAACGGCTCGGGCATGGTGATCCTCAATGCCCCGTGGAAGCTGGACGACGCCCTGCGCGATGCCCTGCGTGCCATGGCGCCCATGTTGTCGCAGGAACGCCCCGCCCAGTGGCGTCTCGACTGGCTGGTGCAGGACAGCGCCAGCTGAATGCCTGACCCGGTTTCGACCTGCCGTATACCTTCCGCGCGACGAGCCCGCTAAGCTCAAACCAACTCACGCGGATTACGGCCATGACCCACGCATCCAGCACCCTCCTGCGCAGTGCCGTCGCCCTCGCCATGGTGGCGCTCGCTGCCTGCGCGCCGGCACCCATCTACAAGCCGTCGGCCAACACGGTGGCCACGACGCCGAACACGGTGGCGCAGTCGCCGGACCGCTACGCCAACGCCGATGTGATCTGGGGCGGCACCGTGGTCGAGGTGCGCAACTTCCCCGACCGCAGCGAAGTGGAGGTGGTGGGCTATCCGCTGGACAGCTCGCAGCGTCCCAAGCTGGACAACAACGGCGGCTGGGGTCGTTTCGTCGCGGTGATGCCTGGCTTCGTGGAGCCGTTCAACTATCCGACCGGCTCGCTGATCACCCTGGCCGGGCGTATCACCGGCACGCGTCCCGGCAACGTGGGCCAGGCCAGCTACGTCTTCCCGACGGTCAGCGTGGCGCAGTCGCACGTGTGGACGGCCTCCGAAATGGAAGCCGGCAAGTCGAACGTGAGCTTGGGCATCGGTGTGGGCGGCGTCATACACTGACGAGACACATAGCCGGCTAAACTGCGTGCCTTCGTTTAAGAGTCTGTTTACGTTCTCCGCGTAGCCCGCGTTGTTCTTGAGTGGCCGCCAGGTGGTAGTGCGTGGCGCAGCGCCTGCCTGGTTGGCAGGTCAAGCCGCGCGCTGCCGCATGGCGGCCACTCAAGAACAACCCTCCGGGCCGGGTCTGTTTGCCCACAGGCCGGCGTCATCACTCGGTCGTGTACGGACGTACACTCCCTCGTTCTTCCTTGTCCTGCGCGCAAACAGCTCCCGGCGCGGGCCACGCGGAGAACGTAAACAGACTCTAGAAGGAAGGCACGATGTCCGGTCAGGCAAACTCACTCAGGGCGATCCTGCTCGCCCTCGGCGCCAATTTCGCCATCTTCATCAGCAAGCTCGTGGCCGCGGTCATCACCGGCTCGGGCGCGATGCTGGCCGAGGCCGTGCATTCGCTGGCCGACTGCGGCAACCAGGGCCTGTTGCTGCTGGGCATGCGCCAGGCCGACCGGCCGCCTTCAGATGAATACCCGCTGGGCTGGGGCCGCGCCCTGTATTTCTGGTCGTTCCTGGTCGCCATCCTGCTTTTCAGCGTGGGCGGCATGTTTTCCATCTACGAAGGCATCCACAAGCTCAACCACCCGGAGCCGCTGAAATGGGCGTGGCTGGCGATCGGCGTGCTGACCTTCGGTGTGGTCGCCGAATCCTTTTCCATGCACGGCTGCCTCGTCGAAGTGAACAAGGCACGCGAGGGCCGCAGCTTGTGGCGCTGGTTTCGCGAAACCCGCTCGAGCGAGCTGCTGGTGATCTTCGGCGAGGATCTCGCCGCCCTGCTCGGCCTGACGATCGCGCTGCTTGCGGTGCTGGCCACCATGATCACCGGCGACCTGATCTACGACGCATCAGGCACCATTGCCATCGGCGTGTTGCTGATGCTGGTGGCCGTCGTGGTCGCCAACAAGGTGAAGGATCTGCTGATCGGCCAGGGCGTGGAGCCCAAGCGGCGCGAGGAGCTGGTCGCCTTCATCAATGCGCGTCCTGAAGTGGATGTGGTGCTCAACCTGCTCACCTTGCAGATGGGCCCGGACGTGATGGTTGCCGTGAAGGCGCGCATGTCGCCGGCGCCGGACCAGTCGGCGTTGATCGAAGCGATCAACACCGTGGAGCGCGCGATGAAAGTGCAGTTCCCGGATATCCGCTGGAGCTTCTTCGAGCCCGACGTCGCCGACTGAATGCAGCCCTACCTTGTAGGAGCGCACTTGTGCGCGACCGCCACCTCCAGGGCCTTCGCTCCGTAAGGCTGTCGCGCACAAGTGCGCTCCTACAGAGGGGCCACGGTTACTTGAGCTGCAACAAATCCCACTTGTTGCCATACAAATCCTGGAACACCACCACGGTGCCATAGGCCTCCTCGCGCGGCGTTTCGCAGAACCTCGCCCCAGCCGCTTCCATCCGCCGGTAGTCACGCCAGAAATTGTCGGTGTGCAGCAACAGGAACACGCGACCGCCCGTCTGATCGCCTACACGAGCCGACTGCTCCGGCGACGTCGCCTTCGCCAACAACACACGTGTCTCCGTTGCGCCCGGCGGTGCCACCACCACCCAGCGCTTGCCACCGCCCATGTCAGTGTCGTCGATCAGCGAGAAGCCGAGCACGCGCGTATACCAGTCGATCGCTTCGTCGTAGTCCGCCACCACGAGGGCGATGCTGCCGATGTATTGCTTCACTTCTTGGTTTCCTTTGACGGCGGCCACGCACCCAACTCGGCCTGCAGCTTCTTGGTGAGTTTGGCCCGGATCAGCCCGTAAGCCGTGCCGATCAGCTCCGACAGTTCCGAGGTGCTGAAACGCTGGGGCTCTACGACCGAGATCCAGCGGGCGCGAGCCAGATAAGGGGCGGCGATCATACCCGGCTGGTCGCTGAGTTCCAGGAAGCGCTCGTCCTCCACCTTGAAGGAGATCCGTCCGCCGTCGGTGGGCATGACCGCAAACATCTTGCCGCCCACGCTGAACACCAGGTCCGCGCCCCATTTGATGTCCCGGGTCACGCCGGGCCAGCCCGCACAGAGCTTCTCCAGCTGTGCCGGGGTGATGCCTTTGGACGCAGTCGCCATGGATTTCACTCTCCCTCAACGCCGTTGTGCGTGTGCTGGCGCATTCTGCCCGGGTCCGACCGGCTTGCGCAGAATCTCGCGCCTGTGAGGCCATGCGGTGCGACATAGCGTCACCAGGAATCGCATCACATAAGGCTTTTTGTTCATGTTGCACTGCACACAGTACGGTAAAGTATGGGCATGACTCCCGCCATCGACTACTACTCCAACAGCCGCGCCTTGGTGCCCCTGCGCAGCCCCGAGCGCTTTGCACGCCCGCGCCTGGTGGAGCCGCCCAAGGCGAAAGGTGAGCGGGTGCAGACCCATGATGGCCGCGAGCTGTTCCTGCGCGGCATCGAGCCGGGTGACATGGCCGCGCTCAAGCGCCAGTTCTCGCGCCTGTCGCCGGAAGATATCCGCCGCCGCTTCCTGCATTCGATGGGCGAACTGCCCGATTCGATGGCGCAGCGCCTGACCAATATCGATCCCGAGCTGGAAACGGCCTTTGTACTGATGGACGAAACCGTGCAGCCGGCCGAGCTGCGCGGCGTCGGCCGCATCTTCGTGGACGAGTCCGCCAACAGCGCCGAGTTCTCCGTGCTGGTCGAGCACGACTGGGCCCGCCAGGGCCTGGGCGCCCTGTTGATGCAGCGCCTGGTCGACGATTGCCGCAAGCGTGGCCTGAGCGAGATCTGGGGCTATGTGCTGCTGGAAAACCGCCCCATGCTCCAGCTGTGCAAGGAACTGGGCTTCGTGCGCCGCCTGACGCCGGACGAACCCGGCACCGCGCAGATCTCGCTGCAGCTCTGAGGCGCCTGCCGCCCGGGCTTGTCGCGCAGCAGGCGCGTGCCCATATAGGGAAGTCCATCCGCCCCGGCTCGCCCGGGGCGGTCGCGTTACACTTGCGCGCTTTCCGGTGCGGCTGGGGATGCTCTGATCAAATGCGCATGGGCGGCACGACTCCATGCGCATTTGATCGGTATCCCTGGCCGCCACGCCTCTGATTGTCGGGTTCGCATGACCAAGTCGATTCCCCACCCTTCCCTGCCCACCAGCCCCAAGCAGCGCCGTTTCTGGACGTCGCCGCACGGCTCCTCGCGCGCCCTGCTGGTCGCCGAAGCCGCGCGCACGCACCAGGGCCTGCTGGTGGCCGTCACGCGCGACACGCAACGAGCAAGTGCGCTGGAGGACGAGCTGCGCGTGTTTGCAGGCAACCTGCCGGTGCTGCATTTCCCGGACTGGGAAACGTTGCCCTATGACGTGTTCAGCCCGCACCCGGACATCGTCTCGCAACGCATCGCCACGCTCTACCAGCTGCCCACCGTGCAGCGCGGCGTGCTGGTGGTGCCCATCGCCACGCTGATGCAGCGCATCGCTCCGCGCAGCCATATCACCGGCGCGGGTCTGGTGGTGAAGAAGAGCCAGAAGCTGGACCTGGCCGCCGAACAGCGCCGACTGGAAGCGGCCGGCTATCGCAACGTGCCCCAGGTGGCCGAGCCCGGTGACTTTGCCGTGCGCGGTGCGCTGATCGATATCTTCCCGATGGGTTCGGCTGAGCCCTACCGCATCGAGCTGTTCGATGACGAAGTGGAATCGATCCGCAGCTTCGACCCGGAAACGCAACGCTCGCAACAGCAGGTCGATCACATCGAACTGCTGCCGGCGCGCGAGTTCCCGCTCACCGAAAACGCCGCCAAGGATTTCCGCACGCGCCTGCGCGAACGCTTCCCGATCGACGTGCGCCGCTGCCCGCTCTACCAGGACATGAAGGAAGGCGTGACGCCGGGCGGCATCGAGTACTACCTGCCGATGTTCTTCGAGCAGACCGCGACGCTGTTCGACTATCTCGCCGACAACGCCGTGTTCCTGCTCGGCGAAGGCGCGCTGGAATCGGCCGAACAATTCTGGACGCAGACCGGCGAGCGCTACGACCAGCGCGCCCACGATATCGAACGTCCCGTGCTGCCGCCGGCCGAGCTTTATCTGCCAACCGAACTGCTGCGCGAACAGCTCAACAAGCGCCTGCGCATCGAAGTGGTGGAAAGCAGCCACGAGCACGCCCTGCCCACCGGGACGCAGCCCGCGCCGGAACTGCCGCTCAACCGCAAGGGTGAGGAACCGGGCACCTCGCTGCGCCACTTCCTATCGAACTATCCGGGACGCGTGCTGATTGCCGCCGACTCGGCGGGTCGTCGCGAAGCGCTGATCGAACAGTTGGCGGCGGCAGGCCTGAAGCCCGAGACGCTCGATGGCTGGTCGGCGTTTCTCGGCAACGACAAGCTACGCCTGGCCATCACCATTGCAGGGCTGGAACAGGGCTTCGCACTCAACGATCCCGCACTTACCGTACTCACCGAACGCGAACTGTTCGGCGAGCGCGTGCGCACGGAGCGCAAGCGACGCCGCGGCGCGGCGCGCGATCCGGAAAGCATCATCCGCGATCTCACCGAGCTGACCATCGGCGCGCCCATCGTGCACGTCGATCACGGCGTGGGCCGCTACCAGGGCCTGGTCTCGATGGAACTGGGCGGCATGGATGGAGAGTTCCTCACCATCGAATACGCCAAGGGCGACAAGCTCTACGTGCCGGTGGCGCAGCTCGGCCTCGTCAGCCGCTATACCGGCACCGCGCCGGAACTGGCACCCCTGCATTCGCTGGGCGGCGATGCGTGGGAACGCGCACGCAGGAAAGCTGCAGAGAAAGTACGCGACGTGGCCGCCGAACTGCTCGGCATCTACGCGCAACGCGAAGCACGCGGCGGCGAATCGATGCCCATCGATCGCCAGATGGTGGAGGAGTTCGGCGCCACCTTCCCGTTCGAGGAAACGCCCGACCAGCAGCAGGCGATCGACTCAGTGCTGCACGATCTGGCCGCGCCGCGCGCGATGGATCGCGTGATCTGCGGCGACGTGGGCTTCGGCAAAACCGAGGTCGCACTGCGCGCTGCCTTCGCCGCCGCCACGGCCGGTCGCCAGGTTGCCGTGCTGGTGCCCACTACCCTGCTCGCCCAGCAGCACTACCGGAACTTCGCTGACCGTTTCGCCGACTGGCCGGTCAAGGTCGACGTGCTGTCGCGCTTCAAGTCGGGCAAGGAAGTGAACGAGGCACTCAAGCGCCTCGCCGACGGACAGATCGACGTGATCGTGGGCACGCACAAGCTGCTCGCGCCGGAGATCAAGTTCAAGAATCTCGGCCTGGTCATCGTCGACGAGGAACAGCGCTTTGGCGTGCGCCAGAAAGAACAGCTGAAAAAGCTGCGCGCCGAAGTCGACCTGCTCACCATGACGGCCACGCCGATCCCGCGCACGCTCAACATGGCGATGGCCGGCTTGCGCGACCTGTCGCTGATCGCCACGCCGCCG
>Ga0209672_101090_pt1 | contig 11530 bp, 9 predicted proteins | sample AraplaCol_mMS_r2_FD_184273 | JGI IMG/M metagenome (GOLD analysis project Ga0209672, IMG submission 184273) | Arabidopsis root microbial communities from North Carolina, USA - plate scrape CL_Col_mMS_r2 (SPAdes) (version 2) | ecosystem: Host-associated > Plants > Roots > Endosphere | place: USA...
CGAGTCGAGCCGGCCGGCCAAGGCCGCACTGAAGCTCGGCGATGTCATGCCGCTCGTCGGCTCGGCGACGGGCCTGCTTTTCGCTGCATATTTGCCACGCGGCAAAACGCAACGGCTGATCGATCGCGAACTGGCGATCGCGCGGCGTTCGCCGCACGGCTCGGGGCCGCGCACGCGCGAGGAGGTGGAACGCTTGCTTGCCGAGGTCCGGGCGCACGGCGCCGCGCGCGTGGAAGGCTTGCTGCTGCCGACCATCGACGCTTTTTGCATGCCGGTGTTCGATTCGACGGGCGCGCTTGCCCTCGGGCTCATTGCGCTCGGCCATGAGGGCAACTTCGACGTTTCCTGGGAGGGTCGGATCGCCGGTTCGCTGCGTAGGTGCGCGCGCAGGCTCTCTTATGAGCTGGGACACAACGGCTAAGCGAGCGTTGTCGCGATAGCCAACGGCCGCACCTGCGCGCGACATCATGCTCAACGCCGGAACGCGTTGCACCGCGGGCCGGTCGAACGGGGCTGTGAGAGGCGCGCGCCCGCCGTCGGTCCACCGGGCCGCGAGACTGAATGCCCCACCTTTCATCTGATTTTTGCCGTCGATCGCCATGCCGCCCAGCTACGCCGCTAATTCGTCCCCAGCCCTGTTGGGCACCGCGACGGTGCCGCTGCGGCCGCGTCCATGGCGCTGGAGCATCGTGCTGGCAGGCGTCCTCGTCGTGCACGGCGTGGCGGCGATCTGGCTCGCCCGCCATCGCGACGAATTCACCCCTGATACGGCGAAACCGCCCGTCGAGGTCGCGCTGCTTCAACCCGAGCGCATCGCGCGGGAGCCAGCCGCCGCGCACGCGCCGGGCGGGGGCGCACCGCGTGTTGCGCCTGTGCGACGCGAAAGAACCCCGCAGCATGTGCTGCAGTCCGTCGTGCCGGATGCCCCGCGCACCGCGACGCCCCCGACCGCCGCCCCGGAGGATGCCGCCGCCAGCGCGACGCGCGCAGCGCAAGGCGCCGCGGCGGCGAAAACCTCGGGTACAAGTGCGCCGGCCGAAGGCGCCGGGACGACACATGAGAAGTCGGCCGGCGTGAAATTTTCGGTGCCCCCGTCGGCCAACCTCAGCTACGACACGTTTTACAACGGCGTGCAAAACCCGCCGGGCACCATTCATTGGACGAGCGATGGCGCCGGCTATCAAATGGTGGTGTCGGTCCCGCTGCCTTTCGTCGGCACATTCAGTTATGCATCCGAGGGGCGCATCGACGCTTTCGGGCTCGCGCCGGAACGCTACATCGAGCGGCGCGGCCGGCGCCCCGAGCAGGTGACCACGTTCGATCGCACGGCCCACCGCATCGCCTTTACCCGTACGAGCACTACGCTGGCGTTGCCGGACGGCGCACAGGACCGCTTCAGCATGGTGATGCAGCTTGCGAGCCTCGTGCGTGGCGACCCGGACGCCTACCGTCCCGGTGTGACGCGCAACTTCTACGTCGCCGACAACGACAGCGGCGAAATCTGGCCGATCGAGACAGTGGGCGATGAAACGGTCCGGACGACCGCCGGCTATGTGAGCGCGCGGCACTTTACCCGGCTGCCCCGGCGCGCGGGCGACGCCCGCCGCATCGACGTCTGGCTGGCGCCCGCTCTCGGCTGGCTGCCGGCAAGAATTACGCAGACTGAACCGAACGGTACACAGGTGGAACTGGTCTGGCGCGGCCGCCTCACGGCTCCAGGCTCGGAAAATGCATCGTCCGAGGTGACGCCGGGCGAGCGGCCCGACGTTGTGCCGGTGCCTGTTCCGACACGCGAAGAACCCTAAACCGGCGGCCTGCGCTGCCGTTGAGGAGGTATCGGGGCAATGTGCTCGCGCATACGTTGCACGCCTCGAAGTTCCTCCGCCGCTCGAACGTTTTGTATGGCCGGGGTCTAACTTTTTAGGTCTGCGACGCTTTGTTTCGAATGTAACGTCCGTTTCTTGCACGGTTTAAGCGTCGTTTAAGACCCACCCCTTGAAATTCCATACACAACGCTCCAATTACAGGGCGGAAAACGGCCAGGAGCCAAACGGAATAAGGAGTGTCGCCATGCAAATGATCTACAACAGCCCTAACTATTGTGTCGTCGAGTTCGCGCCGCAGGCCGGCCACCTCGCGATGAACGCGGGCGGCTATGAAATCGTAGACAAGAACACGCAGCGCGAGATCTTTATCGACGGCGCGATGGCGGCACGTTTTCGCGAACATGTCCGCAAGCTGATCGAAGAGGAGCCGACGCTCGATGAGGTGGACGAGTTCCTCGGTCAATTCGACAGCCTGATGAACCAGCCCGTCGTGCTGCACTGACGCGCCGCGCGTCCGCGCACGGACGGCAGGCCTGAGCTGACACATCCGAAACCCCCGTCCGGTTCCACCGGCGGGGGCTTTTTCTTGACGCACCGTCAGCGGGGTCATGGTCGCGGCGTCGGCGACATCGGGCCACAGCCGCTACAATAACGGGCTCCCAACGTGCTCGGGCTCACGCCCTTTACGCCATGACCTCGCAAGCCGCCACTTTGGCCGCAACCGCCGCGGCCGGCACGCCGTACACGCGCGGCAACGCGCTGCCGGCACTGATCGCATCGCGCATCCTCATCCTCGACGGGGCGATGGGTACGATGATCCAGCGGTACAAGCTCGACGAAGCGCGCTACCGCGGCGAGCGTTTCAAGGATTTCGCGCACGACGTGAAGGGCAACAACGAGCTGCTTTCGATCACCGAGCCCGGCATCATCAGCGAGATCCACGAGCAATATCTCGCGGCCGGCGCCGATATCGTCGAAACGAACACGTTCGGCGCCACGTCCATCGCGCAGGCCGATTACGGCATGCAGGGGCTCGCGCGCGAGATGAACCTCGCATCGGCGCAGCTCGCACGGGCGGCCTGCGACAAATACTCGACGCCGGACAAGCCGCGCTTCGTGGCGGGCGCGATCGGGCCGACGCCCAAGACGGCGAGCATATCGCCCGACGTCAACGATCCCGCCGCGCGCAACGTCACGTTCGACGAATTGCGCGCCGCCTATTACGAGCAGGCGCAAGCGCTGCTCGAAGGCGGCGTCGATCTTTTTCTCGTCGAAACGATCTTCGACACGCTCAATGCGAAAGCCGCGCTCTTCGCGCTCGACGAACTGTTCGAGAACACCGGAGAGCGGTTGCCGATCATGATTTCGGGCACCGTCACCGACGCATCGGGCCGCATTCTGTCGGGTCAGACCGTCGAAGCGTTCTGGAATTCGCTGCGGCACGCCAGGCCGTTCACGTTCGGTTTGAACTGCGCGCTGGGCGCCGCGTTGATGCGGCCTTACATCGCCGAGCTCGCCAAGCTTTGCGACACCTACGTCTCGTGCTATCCGAACGCAGGGCTGCCGAATCCCATGAGCGATACGGGCTTCGATGAAACGCCGGCCGATACGTCAGGACTCCTGAAGGAATTCGCCGAAGCGGGGCTCGTCAACATCGCGGGCGGCTGCTGCGGCACCACGCCCGAGCATATCGCGGCGATCGCGAAGGCGCTGGCCGGCGTCAAACCGAGAACATGGGCGCACTACCGGGAGAAGGCCGAATGAGCATGACTGATCACACGATGCGTCTCGCCGGCCTGGAGCCGTTCAACGTTGCGAGCGGCGCGCTTTTCATCAACGTCGGCGAGCGCACGAACGTGACGGGCTCGAAAGCGTTCGCACGCATGATCCTGAACGGCCAGTTCGATGAAGCGCTTGCCGTCGCACGCCAGCAGGTCGAAAACGGCGCGCAGGTCATCGATATCAACATGGACGAGGCCATGCTCGATTCGAAAGCGGCCATGGTCCGCTTCCTGAATCTGATCGCCTCCGAACCCGATATCGCGCGCGTGCCGATCATGATCGATTCCTCCAAGTGGGAAGTGATCGAAGCGGGCTTGAAGTGTGTGCAGGGCAAGGCGATCGTCAATTCGATCTCGCTCAAGGAAGGGGAAGACGCGTTTCGCCATCACGCACGCCTCATTCGCCGCTATGGCGCCGCCGCCGTCGTCATGGCGTTCGACGAACAAGGCCAGGCCGACACGTTCGAACGCAAGACGCAAATCTGCGCGCGCTCGTATCGGGTACTCGTCGATGAAGTGGGCTTCCCTCCCGAGGACATCATCTTCGATCCGAACATCTTCGCGGTAGCCACCGGCATCGAGGAGCACAACAACTACGCGGTCGATTTCATCGAGGCCACGCGCTGGATCAAGCAGAACCTGCCTTACGCGAAGGTGAGCGGCGGCGTCTCGAACGTGTCGTTCTCGTTTCGCGGCAACGATCCGGTGCGCGAAGCCATCCATACCGTGTTCCTCTATTACGCGATCCAAGCGGGCATGGACATGGGGATCGTCAACGCCGGGCAGCTCGGCGTCTACGCCGATCTCGACGCCGAACTTCGCGATCGCGTGGAGGACGTCATCCTCAATCGCCGCGCCGATGCGACGGACCGGCTGCTCGAGGTCGCCGACAAGTTCAAGACAGGCGCCGCGAAGAAGGAAGAGAGCCTCGAGTGGCGCAACCAGCCCGTCGAGGCGCGCCTCGCGCATGCGCTCGTGCTCGGCATCACCACGTTCATCGTCGAAGATACGGAAGAAGCGCGCCAGAAGATCGCCGCCGCGGGCGGGCGCCCGATCAATGTGATCGAGGGGCCGCTCATGGACGGCATGAACGTCGTCGGCGACCTGTTCGGGCAGGGGAAGATGTTCCTGCCGCAAGTCGTGAAATCGGCACGCGTCATGAAGCAGGCCGTCGCGCATCTGATCCCGTTCATCGAAGAGGAAAAGAAACTGTTGGCCGAAGCGGGCGGCGACGTGCGCGCGAAAGGCAAGATCGTCATCGCGACCGTGAAGGGCGACGTGCACGACATCGGCAAGAACATCGTCTCGGTCGTGCTTCAGTGCAATAACTTCGAAGTCGTGAACATGGGCGTGATGGTGCCGTGCAACGAGATCCTCGCGAAGGCGAAGGTCGAAGGCGCCGATATCGTCGGTTTATCGGGCCTCATTACGCCGAGCCTCGAAGAAATGGCCTACGTCGCGTCGGAAATGCAGCGCGACGAATATTTCCGCGTGAAGAAGATTCCGCTGCTGATCGGCGGCGCCACGACATCGCGCGTGCATACGGCCGTCAAAATCGCGCCGCACTACGAAGGGCCCGTCGTCTACGTGCCCGATGCGTCGCGCTCGGTATCGGTTGCGTCGAGCCTGCTCTCGGACGAAGGCGCTGCCCGGTATCTGGACGAGATCAAGGCGGATTACGAGCGCATCCGGCAACAGCATGCGAACCGGAAGACGCAGCCGCTCGTCACGCTCGAGGCGGCTCGCGCGAACAAGACGAAGATCGATTGGGAAAGCTTCACGCCCGTCAAGCCCAAGCTCCTCGGACGACGCGTTTTCAAGAATTTCGATCTGAACGAGCTCGTGAATTACATCGACTGGGGCCCGTTCTTCCAGACCTGGGACCTCGCGGGCCCCTACCCGGCTATCCTCAATGACGAGATCGTCGGCGAATCGGCACGCCGCGTGTTCTCCGATGCGAAGACGATGCTCGGGCGGCTCATCCAGGGGCGCTGGCTCACCGCCAACGGTGTGCTCGCGTTGCTGCCGGCCAATACGGTCGGAGACGACGACATCGAGATCTATACCGACGAGTCGCGCAGCGAAGTGGCGCTGACCTGGCGCAATCTGCGTCAGCAAAGCGTGCGGCCTGTCGTGGACGGCGTGATGCGGCCGAACCGGTCGCTAGCCGATTTCATCGCGCCGAAAGAGTCGGGCATTGCGGATTACATTGGGCTTTTCGCGGTGACGGCCGGCATTGGGGTTGACGTCAAGGAAAAGCAGTTTCTCGCCGATCTCGACGATTACAGCGCGATCATGCTCAAAGCGCTCGCCGACCGGCTGGCGGAAGCATTCGCCGAGGCGCTCCATGCGCGCGTGCGGCGCGATCTGTGGGGCTACGCGAAAGATGAAGCGCTCGACAACGAGGCGCTCATCGCCGAGCGCTATACGGGCATTCGTCCCGCGCCCGGTTATCCGGCGTGCCCCGATCACCTTGTCAAGCGCGATCTCTTCACGGTGCTGGCCGCCGAGGAGGTGGGCATGAGCGTGACCGATTCGCTGGCGATGCTGCCCGCCGCGAGCGTATCGGGCTTTTACCTTGCGCATCCGGAAGGCCGCTATTTCTCGGTCGGCAAGATCGGCCGCGACCAGCTCGAGGACTATGCACGTCGCATGGGCCTGGCCATGGCGGACGCCGAACGCGCACTCGCGCCGCAGCTCTGAGCCGCGCGCGGCACGGGCGTCAAGCAGCCCGCGCGCTCGAGCGAGCGCCGCGGGCGGGCGATGCAACCGTCAGATGCCCCAAAGGACGTCCGTGTTCTCCTTTTTTGCGGCGCGCAGCATGTCGAGAAACGGATAAGCGCGCTGTGCGAGGCCGATCGGCAACTCGTGCCGCTCATGGCCTTCCTCGCCCTCGTGAAAATGGCCCTCGTGCTCGGCCGTTTCCTTCTTGTCGACGACGATGGCGGCTTCGAGCTTCGCGATGGCCGTATCGAGCTCGTCATGGGTGATGACGCCGCGCGCGCCGAGCTTCTTGCCCACGATGCCGACAAGATACTGGGCCAGATTTTCCAGCATGACGACATCCGGCGCCGAGCGGCATTTGAAGGTGATCAACATGACCCGTTCCTTAATTTTTTCTGTGGTACCTCAATGCCCTCGCGCGCTCCGACCGGCGGCCCTGGCACGAGGGCTTCTGATTCGAGATATTAGCACCTGCTAAAATCCGGCTTGACCAAAAAACGCATCGTTGCATGGTATGGTGCGCCGCACCGTCCTGCGACCTTCAGGGCTCGCGCCGGCTGCCTCCGGCGCGCTCCGCTCGGCGCGCGCCCGCACGTTGGCACGCGAGCGCCTGCCTCACGCCGGTCCGCCCGCGCGAGACCGCCTCACTCGATTCGCACGAAACAGCATGCTGCCTGATCAGAAAGAAACGCTTGAATCCCTGCTCGCCGCGAGCATCCGCCAAGCCACGACGGAACCGACGGGCGCGCCTGCCCCCGCGTTGCCCGCGATCGTGCTCGAGCGGCCCAAGGCCGCCGCGCACGGCGACATCGCCTGCAATGCCGCGATGCAGCTCGCCAAGCCGCTCAAGAAGAACCCGCGCGAGCTCGCGCAACGCATCGTCGATACGCTGATGGCCGCGCCCGGCGCGCGCGATCTGATCGAAAGCGCCGAAATCGCGGGTCCGGGCTTCATCAATCTGCGGCTCACAAGCGCCGCCAAACAAGCAGCGGTCAAGGCCGTGCTCAGCGACGGCGACGCGTTCGGACGCGCGAGCCATGCTGCCGGTCAGCGCGTGCTCGTCGAATTCGTCTCGGCCAATCCCACGGGCCCGCTGCACGTCGGCCACGGCCGCCAGGCCGCGCTCGGCGACGCACTGGCCAACCTGCTTGCGAGCCAGGGCTTCGATGTGCACCGCGAGTTCTATTACAACGACGCAGGCGTCCAGATCCGCAATCTCGCGATCTCGACGCAAGCGCGCGCGCGCGGGCTCAAGCCCGGCGACACGGGCTGGCCCGACTCGGCCTACAACGGCGAGTACATCGCCGACATCGCGCGCGACTATCTGAACGGCGAGACGGTGGCGGCCAAGGATGGCGCGCCCGTGAAAGGCGCGGGCGATCCCGAGGATCTCGATGCGATCCGCCGGTTTGCCGTCGCCTATCTGCGTCACGAGCAGGACATGGACTTGCAGGCATTCGGCGTGAAGTTCGATCAGTATTTCCTCGAGTCGTCGCTCTATACGCAAGGGCGCGTCGATCAAACGGTGCAATCGCTGATCGCGGCCGGCAAGACGTTCGAAGAGGAAGGCGCGCTCTGGCTGCGCACGACCGACTATGGCGACGACAAAGACCGCGTCATGCGCAAGTCCGACGGCTCCTATACCTACTTCGTGCCCGACGTCGCGTATCACGTCACGAAGTGGGAGCGCGGTTTCGCCAAGGTCATCAACGTCCAGGGCTCGGACCATCACGGCACGATCGCGCGTGTTCGCGCCGGTCTGCAGGCGCTGAACGTCGGCATCCCGCAGGGCTATCCCGATTACGTCCTGCACAAGATGGTGACCGTCATGCGCGACGGGCAGGAGGTCAAGATCTCCAAGCGGGCGGGCAGCTATGTCACCGTGCGCGATTTGATCGAATGGTCGGGCGGGGCGGCTCCCGGCTCGGAGGCGGCGCCCGATTTGCTCGACGAGGCGACGATCCGGCGCGGTCGCGACGCCGTGCGCTTTTTCCTGATCTCGCGCAAGGCCGATACCGAATTCGTCTTCGATGTCGACCTTGCGCTCAAGCAGAACGACGAAAACCCGGTCTACTACGTGCAGTACGCCCATGCGCGGATTTCGTCGGTGCTCGCCGAATGGAAGTCGCGCTTCAACGGCGACGAAGCAGCCCTCGGCGCGTGCGACGTTACGCCGCTCACGAGCCCGCGCGCGATGGCGCTGCTGGCCAAGCTCGCCGAATACCCGGACATGCTCGCGCATGCGGCAACCGAGCTGGCTCCGCACGCGGTCGCCTTCTATTTGCGCGAACTCGCCGGTGAATTCCACTCGTTCTACAATGCCGAGCGCGTGCTCGTCGACGAGCGGGCCGAGCGCGAAGCGCGCATCGCGCTCATTGCCGCGACGCGGCAGGTTCTTGCCAACGGTCTCGCCCTCATCGGCGTGTCGGCGCCGGCCAAGATGTAACTCGCGAAGCGGCATGCGGCTCATCGCTATAATCGGGGGCCGCTCGCCGCGCGTTTTCTGTCGACGGGTTTCCCGAGTTTCTTTCGCAGGTGATTCAGATAATGGCCAAACCGAGCCGCACTTCGCCACGCAGCGCATCCAAGCAGTCCCGCCAATCGGGGAGCACCTTCCTCGGCATCGTGCTGGGGCTCATCGTCGGACTGGCGATTGCTGTCGTGGTGGCGCTTTACATTACGCGCGCGCCCACGCCGTTCGTCGATAAAGTCGCGCCGCCAGCCGCATCGGGCGCCGGCGCGGACCAGCAATACGATCCGAATCGCGCGCTGCAGGGCAAGTCGCCCGGCCAGCCCGTGCCGCAAGCGGCACAGAATCCGCCGCCCAACACGGCGCCGGGCCAGCCGGCGGCCCAAGGCGGCAAGCCGAACGCCCCGGGCTTGCTCGAAGAGCCGCAGATCGTCGAAGTGCCGCCAGCCTCATCGGCCACGAGCAGCGCGCCGGCGCAAGCGCAGCAAGAAGGCGGCGCGGCCGCTCCCGCTAAAAAGCCGCCTCAGACGGCCAACGCGCCGGCAGGCGGCAGCACTCCGGCGCCGCAGCACGCGAACAATGCTCCGGCTCCGGCCCCCGCCAGCGCCGGGAATGCGCAGGCGAATACGGGTTACTTCCTGCAAGTCGGCTCCTACCGCACCGCCGCGGACGCCGAGCAGCAGCGCGCGCGGCTCGCCTTCCAGGGATTCGAATCCAAAGTGACGCAACGCGATGCGAGCGGCACGACGTACTACCGCGTGCGCATCGGACCGTTCTCGAAATTCGAGGATATGAACGCGACGCGCCAACGGCTCTCGGAAGCCGGTGTCGATACGGCCGTCATTCGCTTCACGAAACAGTAAGTAATATTGCAGCCGGCTGGGACGGTCCGAGGCCGGCTGCTGAACCAACCGGCGACGACATCTGTCTCAAAAGGCATGGCGTCGCAGCACCTGGTCCGCAGCCGATGCGGCAGGATCATCATCGATTCACGATCCACTCGACCAACATGAAAAAGCTGATTCGTTCCTTCTTGTTCGCCTTCGGCCTCGCTGTCGTCGGCGCCGCGCAGGCCGCGCCCGCGGCCCCCGTCGCCGGCAAGGACTACACCGTCATGAAGACGCCTCAGCCGACCGATGTGCCGGCCGGCAAAGTCGAGGTCATCGAATTCTTCTGGTACGGCTGTCCGCATTGCAACGAGTTCGAGCCGTATCTCGAGTCATGGATCAAGAAGCAGGGGCCGGACGTCGTCTTCAAACGCGTGCCTGTCGCTTTCCGTCCTGAATTCGTTCCACACACGAAGCTCTATTACGCACTGAAAGCGCTCGGCGTGGAAGACAAGCTCACGCCGGTCGTCTTCGATGAAATCCACAAGAAGAAGGACTATTTGCTCACGCCTGAAGCGCAGGCCGATTTCCTCGCGACGCAAGGCATCGACAAGCAGAAATTCCTGAACGCCTACAACTCGTTCTCGACCACGAGCGAAACCAACCGCGCCGCAGCGATGGTGAAGGACTACGACATCGATGGCGTACCGACACTCATCGTTCAAGGCAAATACGTCACCGGCCCTGCGCAGACGAACAGCTTGCCGGGCACGCTGACCGTGCTCGACCAGCTCGTCGCGCAGGTGCGCGCCAAGAAGATGTAAGCCGGCCGTGCGCCGTCCGGACCTCCCGCTCAAAGTCTTCATTACGGGCGCATCGAGCGGCATCGGGCTCGCGTTGGCCACCGAATATGCGCGCCGTGGCGCCGTGCTGGGCCTCGTCGCGCGGCGCACCGAGGCGCTCGATGCGTTCTCGCGCCGCTTTACCGATACGTCCGTCGCGACATTTCGCGCCGATGTGCGCGACGAGCAGGCGCTGGCCGTTGCAGCCGAGCGCTTCATCGCCGCACATGGACTGCCCGATGTCGTCATCGCCAATGCAGGCGTAAGCAAGGGAGTGGCCACAGGGCACGGCGATCTCGCCGCCTTTCGCGAAGTCATGGACGTCAATTGCTATGGCATGGCCGCCACGTTCGAGCCGTTTGCGGCACGAATGAGTGAAGCGCGCCACGGCACGCTCGTCGGCATCGCGAGTGTCGCCGGCGTGCGCGGACTGCCGGGCTCGGGCGCCTATAGCGCATCGAAGGCCGCGGCGCTAGCCTACCTCGAATCGTTGCGCGTGGAGATGCGCCCTTGCGGCGTCGCTGTCGTAACGATCGCGCCCGGCTACATCCGCACGCCAATGACGGCGCACAATCCCTATCCCATGCCCTTTCTCATGGATGCCGACCGCTTCGCCGCCAAGGCGGTCCGGGCGATCGAGCGCAAAGTCCGCTTCGCGGTCTTCCCATGGCCGATGCGCATCGTTGCGGTCTTGCTCGGGCTGCTGCCGCGCGGCCTCTTCGATGCGCTGTTCGAGAAGGCGCCGCGCAAGCCGCGCCAGCCCGCCGCCTGAGGGCGTTTTCCGGGTAACGGTTTCCTGCCGTACACTCGGGGACGTGTGGAAATCACGCTTCGCTTATCGGAGAACTCATGCGCGCCCCACTGCTCGCCGCCTTGCTGGCCGTTTTGCCGGCCCTCTCGCTTGCCAAACCGCTGACCGTCTGCACTGAATCGAGCCCCGACGGGTTCGATGTCGTTCAGTACAACTCGCTCGTGACGACGAACGCTTCGGCCGATGTCCTGTTCAACACGCTCGTGTCCTACGACGAGGTTCAAAAAAAGGTCGTGCCGGCACTGGCCG
>Ga0209672_101091_pt1 | contig 11530 bp, 9 predicted proteins | sample AraplaCol_mMS_r2_FD_184273 | JGI IMG/M metagenome (GOLD analysis project Ga0209672, IMG submission 184273) | Arabidopsis root microbial communities from North Carolina, USA - plate scrape CL_Col_mMS_r2 (SPAdes) (version 2) | ecosystem: Host-associated > Plants > Roots > Endosphere | place: USA...
CGCGAGGCGATGCGCACGGCTTCGCTTTCGCAGGCCGGCGAGACCTTCAGCTGGTTGGACACCGGTTCACCCGTCTTGGCCGATTCGGCCTCGGCGTGCGCCTTGATCAAGGTATTGAACAGCGGATCCTTGCCGCTGGCCGCGAGCGGCAGCAGGCGGGCCAGATCGACCTGACCGATGGCCCAGGGCTGGTAGTCCTTTGCCTTGGCGAGCTTCTCCAGGCGGCCGTCGTCCTGCAGATTCTTCTCCGGACGATCCAAGCCGAAGGCCAGGCGCAGCGTGGCTTCGGGCGCATCGGCCGGCAGGATGGCGGCGACCGCCTGCTTGCCGACCTCGGCCATCACCACCTGCAGGCCGCTATCGGCCGTGACGTGCTTGCGGTAGCTCAGGCCACCCACGGTGGCGGTGTCGAACGGCTTGCCGTAGGCGGCTTCAAGGCGGCCCACGAAGGCGTCGAACGCCTTGGGATCGACCAGCTCGAAGCGGGCGACCGGCGAGAGGCCCAGGCCGTACACGGCCGAGCGACCCTTGATATTGAGGCCGGCATTCTGCGCGAACGCCTCGATGCTCTTGCCATCCAGCTCGGCGATCAGCGCCTTCAGCAGGCGGGACAGGTCCGGGTCCTTTTCCGCCATTTCGTCGGCGGCGGAGCGCAGCTGGACCAGTTCCGACGGCAGCTGGGCATCGGCCTGGGCGAGCAGCGCCTTGCGCGTGTCGTCGTCCAGCACGTCGAGGTTGCCCACCACGTACGGCGTATCGGCCGGTACGAAGGCCAGCGGAGCGTCCTTGTCCTTGTGATGGCATGCAGCCAGCAAGACGCCGGCGAGGCCCAGCGCGGCAATGCGCGTCGTCGATCGCATGTCTAATCCCTTGAGTGAAGTGGTGTTGCGCCGCGCATTATGCCTGTATTCGCGGCATCTCGCGGTGACCCTCAGCCCTTGCGGGCCGTGGCCTGGCGGCCGGGGTCGACTTAGCGCCCCAGCACCTCGGCCAGCACCGCCATGCGCACGAACACGCCGTTGCCGACCTGTTCGAGGATGCGTGACTGCGGGCCGTCGGCCACTTCGGGGGCGATCTCGATGCCGCGGTTGAGCGGGCCGGGGTGCATCACCAGGGCGGCCTTGGCGGCGCGGGCGAGGCGGCGGTTGTCCAGGCCGTAGCGGTGGAAGTAGGCGGCCTCGTCGGGCAGGTCGGTCACCGCCATGCGCTCTTTCTGCAGGCGCAGCATGATGACCACGTCGGCGCCCTCGATGGCGGCGTCGAAATCGTCGGTGATCACGCAGCCGGGGAATTCAGACTCGTCCGGCATCAGCGCGTTGGGCGAGCACAGGCGGATTTCTTTCACGCCCATCGCCTTGAGCGCATGGACGTCCGAACGCGCCACGCGCGAGTGCTTCACGTCGCCGCAGATCACCACGGTGAGCTGCCGGAAATCCGGCCGGTGCTGGCGGATGGTCAGGACATCGAGCAGGCCCTGGGTGGGATGGGCGCGATTGCCGTCCCCCGCATTGATCACCGATACGCCGCTCATCGCGTGACGCACCAGTTCCTCCGGCGTGCCCGAGATCTTGTGGCGCACCACGATGGCATCCAGGTGCATCGCCTCCAGCGTGTGCAGCGTGTCGAACAGAGCCTCGCCCTTGCTGGTGGAGGAGAAGCCGATATCGAAATTGATCACGTCGGCACTGAGCCGGCGCGCAGCCAGTTCGAACGAGGTACGCGTGCGCGTGGACGGCTCGAAGAACAGGTTGAGGATGGTGCGGCCCGACAGCAGGTCCAGCTTGCGCGTGCCGTGGGCGCAGCCTTCGCGCATGGACTCGGCGCGATCGAGCAGTCGCTCGATGGTCTCGCGGGGCAGGTGTTCCAGGGTGGTGAGGTGGCGCAGGCGAGAGCTCATGGCGGGCGGAAGTCCGTGCTTAGGGTCCGGTGGTGTCGGTAGTTGCCAGCCAGCGCTCGAGGATCACGGCGGCGGCTTCGGCATCGATCGTGGCAGCATCGCGCTTTTTCTTCAGGCCCGCAGCGCGGGCACTGGCGAAGCGTTGCGCCGCTTCCTGCGAACTGTAGCGCTCATCGGTGAGCTGCACCGGCAGCTGGTAGCGTTGACTGAGCTTGTCGGCGAAGCGGCGGGCGCCCTTGCTGGCGGGCTGCTCCTCGCCCTCGAGGGTGAGCGGCAGACCGACCACCAGGGCCTCGGGCAGCCACTCCTTGCGCAGCGTGTCGAGCGTCGACCAGTCGGGCTCGCCCTCGCGCACCGCGATGGCGGCCAGTCCGCGCGCGCTTCCGGTGAATCGATTGCCGACGGCCACGCCGATCAGGCGACTGCCGTAGTCGAAACCAAACACACAGCTCATGCGTGTCCCGCGTAGCCCGGCAGCTGCAGCGGGTCGACGCCGACCAGGCCTGCGGCCGCGCTCCAGCGTTCTTCGAGCGGGGTATGGAAGATCACGCGCTCGCTCGCTTCGACCGTCAGCCAGGTGTTGTCCTTCAGCTCCTGCTCCAACTGGCCCGCGCTCCAACCGGCATAGCCCAGCGCCATCATGGCCAGGCGCGGGCCCTCGCCATGGGCCATGGCGACCAGGATGTCGCGCGAGGTCGTCACCGACCACTCGTCGTTGATGCGATAGCTCGATTCCCAATGACCGGGTTCGCGATGCAGTACGAAGCCGCGCTCCTGCTGCACCGGGCCACCGATCAGCACGGGCGCGTCGGCGAGTTCGAGGTCGCTGCATTCGAGTTTCATCTGGGTCAGCACATCGCCCAGGCGGTATTCGGAGAGCTGATTGACCAGCAGTCCGACGGCACCGTCTTCATCGTGCTGGCAGATGAAAGCGACGCCGCGCGAAAACGGCGGCTCAGCCAGACTGGGCATGGCGATCAGGAACTGACCGGCGAGAGACTGCGGGCTGGATAGTGGGGAAGCCATGGCCGCATTGTATGCCCTGAATGCGCCGGGCGTCCGCAGCCATCTGCGGGTCAATGACATGACCCGTTCACCCGCTCCTCACTCAGCGGCTGTGCAGCGTGTCGTTGGGCATGAACTGCCAGGTGCGCGTGATGTTCAACTCGTCGATGCGTTCTTTGTCCGCAGGAAGCGAGGGAAACGGCGCGGCGAGGCGCACGATGCGTTGTGCGGCGGCGTCGAGCAGCGGCTGGCCCGAGCTTTGCACGACCTCGATGCCCTTCACCGAACCATCGCGATTGAGCGTCACCGTCAGCAGCACGTCGCCGTGCAGGCCGCGCCGACGCGCCTCGTTGGGATAGTTGATATTGCCCACGCGCTCGACCCGGTCCACCCAGCCGCGCATGTAGGCGGCGTAGGCGTATTCCTTGGTGTTGGACGAGATGAATTTCTTTTTGGGCCGCTTGGCGTATTGCTCGCTGCGGTCGCGCACCTCGGCGGCCAGCTGGGCCATTTCCTGGCGGCGCTTGATGTCGGCCTGCGACTCGGGAAGGTCCTGCGGGGTCTGCTCGAGCTTGGCGCTGTTGGTGCTGACGCTGTAGTGGCTGTTGCCCGTGGTGGTGAGCAACTTGTCGTCCGTCGCTTCCTGCGGGCGCGGCGCACTCGCTTCGATCGGCTGCGGGGCCACCCCTTGCGAGGGCCGGGGCAGGGCACCGGACACCAGCTGCGACGGGCGCGCGGCCTTGTCGCTCTCGCCGCCCCCGCTGTTGTTGGCTTGCGCCAGGAAGTCGGCCTTGTCCGGCGCTTCGCGATTGGCCACGTCGACCAGGGTCACGTCCAGGGTCGGCAGGCTGGGCTTGGCCTTCACATAGGTGAAGGTGATGCCCAGGATCACCACGCCGTGCAGCAATAGCGAGAAAAGCATCGTGGCGCCGAACATGTCGGCGCCGGTGCGGACAGCAGGTTGGCTCACGCGGCGCGGGTCTCGATTCGTGTGCGTTCGATGACGTCGAACAACTGACCGGCGATATTAAGCCCGAATTGTGCATCCAGTTCGCGCACACACGTCGGTGATGTGACGTTGATCTCGGTGAGGTAGTCGCCGATCACGTCCAGGCCCACGAACAGCAGGCCGCGGCGGCGCAGTTCCGGCGCCACCTGCGAGACGATCCAGCGGTCGCGGTCGGACAGCGGCACGCCCACGCCGCGGCCGCCGGCGGCCAGGTTGCCGCGGAAATCGCTACCCTGCGGGATGCGTGCCAGTGCGTAGGGCACCGGTTCGCCGTCCACCACCAGGATGCGTTTGTCGCCCGAGGTGATCTCCGGGATGAATTTCTGCGCCATGGTGAACTGCTTGTGCTCGCCCTTGGGACCGGCCGCGATCAGCGTTTCCAGCATGGAGTTCAAGTTGCTGTCGCCGGCCTTCACGCGGAAGATGCCGCGCCCGCCCATGCCGTCCAGCGGCTTGAGCACGATTTCGCCGTGCTCGGCGGCGAAGGCGCGCAGCTCGGCGGCGTCGCGGGTCACCAGGGTGGGGGCCATGCACTGCGGGAAATGCATCGCAAAAAGTTTCTCGTTGCAGTCGCGCAGCGCCTGCGGGCGGTTGACTACGGTCACCCCGGCGCGCTCGGCCAGCTCGGCCACCATGGTGTCGTAGATGAACTGCGGATCCACCGGCGGATCCTTGCGCATCAACACCACGTCCATCTCGCGCAGGTCCCGCCATTGCGGCTCGCCGAGCATAAACCAGCCGCTCGCATCGTCGCGCACGGACAGCGGCGCCAGGCGCGCCCAGGGCTCGCCGCTGCGTGCGGACAGGTCGCCCTGTTCCATGTAGAACAGGCTGTGGCCACGGCGCTGGGCCTCCAGCAGCATGGCAAACGTGGTGTCCTTGGCGATCTTGATCGAGCCGATCGGGTCCATCAGCACGGCGACCTTGAGGGTCATCGTCATTCTCCGGTAGTAGTGCTTGTTCACCATTCGCGACCGGCGTGCCGGCCGAGCGAAAGCATGGCAGTGTATGTCGTCCGAGGCGGAGATTGCGTTGATCGATCCAACGATCAAGTGGTCCGCCAAAGGCGCAGGAAAGTCCGGATTGTCCCCGAAGGGAAACATTGCCGACCGGCCCCTCGGTCGGCTCCCAAGGCAGGCAAACCGTTCGATTCAATGACGTAGCCCGCTTAACTTAAGAAATCAGCTTGACGTTAGGTCAGGCAGGCGGTAAACAGCTACGCACGAGTGCCTGCCGGCTGAATGGTTGCCGTACGTCCTCACGGACGTGCGGGTTTGTATCTCAAACATGGGACCGCTAGCCCACCGGTTGGCGGTCGCAGGATTTACCTGAGCCAGGGGCGGGTCGCAGGGGGGTGTTGTGAACTTGAACATAAGTGGAAATGGCTTGGCCGGCCTCAAGGTCATGGTTATCGACGACTCGAAAACCATCCGTCGAACCGCCGAAACCTTGCTCAAGAAAGAAGGTTGCGACGTGCTTACGGCGGTGGACGGCTTCGAGGCGCTTGCCAAGATCTCCGACCAGAAGCCCGCGATCATCTTCGTCGACATCATGATGCCGCGACTTGACGGCTATCAGACGTGCGCGCTGATCAAAAACAACCCGCAGTTCCGCGGCACGCCCGTGATCATGCTCAGCTCGAAGGACGGCCTGTTCGACAAGGCACGCGGGCGCATCGTGGGCGCGGAACAATATCTGACCAAGCCGTTCACGCGCGATGAACTGCTGGGTGCAATCCATCGACATGTCGTTACGGTTTAAGTCGGACGACTACAGGGTCTGAGGGGGGCCTGTGGCCAATATTCTCATCATCGACGATTCTCCGACGGACGTGCGCGTGTTCACCACGCTGCTCGAGCGCGCCGGCTATCAGGTTGATTCCATCGGCAACGCCGAAGACGGCATCGAGCGCGTGCGCGAGCAGAAGCCGGACCTGGTCATCATGGACGTCATCATGCCCGGCATGAACGGCTTCCAGGCCACCCGCACGCTCACGCGCGATCCGATGACCTCCAATATCCCGATCGTGATGATCACCACCAAGTCCATGGAGACCGACCGGGTCTGGGGGCTGCGCCAGGGTGCGCGTGCCTTCATCACCAAGCCGGTCAACGAGAAGGACCTGCTGGCATGCATCAACGATCTGTTGCCGAACGCCGCATGAGGCACGCATGAGCCAGACCGCCTCGCTCTCGCCGTTCGAAATCCTTGCCCGGTATGAGCGCCTGTCGCTGGCGCATGCCTCCGGCACGCCGGAAAGCCTGGAAGCGCCGGGCCTCTGGCGCGGCATCGGCTATCGCGCAGGCAGCCGTCTGTTCGTCAGCGGCATCGACGAGATCAGCGAACTGCTGGCGGTGCCCTCGCTCACTCCCGTGCCGGGCACGCAGCCCTGGCTGATGGGCGTGGCGAACGTGCGCGGCAACCTGGTGCCGGTGATCGATCTGGCACGTTTTCTGTTTGGCGAACGCACGCAGCACACCGAACGCACGCGACTCCTCGTCGTGCGCCAGGGTGCCGGCAGCGTGGCGCTGATGGTGGATGAAGTCTTCGGGCAGCGTACGGTCGACGCCGAACAGCGTCGCCAGGCCGAGCAGGAAGACGATCCGCGTCTGGCACGTTTCGTGGATGATCGTGTAGGCGATTCGCGACTGGCTGTGTTCAGTATGGGCAAGCTGGTTCGTGCGCCGGACTTCCGTCAGGCTGCGGCCTGACGCGCAAAGGTTGAACCACAAGTAGGACCGGCGCTGCTCAAGGCCGGAATCAGAGCGATGATCCGACGCCTTCGCCGGCATGGGCGGCGAGGCGTAGAAGGGCGAGGTGAACGAAATGAGCACTACAGGGGGCGTGGGCAAAGAGCGGGGCTATACAGGCCTCATCATTGCGCTGGTCATTGCGTTCGGTTTCACGGGTGTCGACTTCGCCATGCTTACCTTGCGTGGCCGCGAAGATACACAGGCGACGGGTCTCACCACCCAGATCCAGGTGTTGTCGCAACAGACGGCAAAGCTTGCCCTGGAAGCCGCGGACGGTAACGTCGATTCCTTCAAGGAATTGGAAACCAACCGCAACACCATCGATGCCGCTATCCAGCGCATCAACAAGGGCGATGAAAAGGGCGGCATGAAGCCCTATGCCGACAACAACGCCACGCCAGCCGGTCGCGCGGTCAGCGCGCTCAGCAATGCCTGGGGCCAGCTCGACGCCGACATTGGCAAGATCCTGTCGAACAAGGCGCTGGTGGTGGACTCGGCGCAGCGCGCCACCACCCTGGGTCGCGAACTGCCGGTGCTGAACTCCAGCATGGAGCAGGTGGTGAACATCCTGCAGCAGCGCGGCGGTAGCGCGGAGCAGACCTACACCGCGGCCCGACAGATGGTGCTGGCCGACCGTATGATCCGCCGAGTGCAGGAAGTGCTGCAGGGTGGCGATGCCTCGCAGCCCGCCGCCGATGGCCTGGCCCGCGACGGCCAGCTGTACGGCTCGGTGCTCAAGGGTCTGCTGGAAGGCAATACCGAAGTGGGCGTGCGCTCGATGGGCGACGCCAACGCACGCAAGATCCTTACCGACATGCAGGGCCAGTGGGACAACCTGCAGGACCCGGTCGGCAAGCTGGTCGGCGCGGCAGGCAACCTCAGCGACGTGAAGCGCGCCGGCAACCAGGCCTCGCTCGATTCGCAGAACGTGCTGCTGCGAGCCAACGAACTGGCCGACCAGATCGGCAAGCTGCCGACCCGCCGCCTGTTCCCGAACCTGTGGTGGGGCGTGCTCGGCGCCATCGGTGCGGCCGCCTTCCTGGCCGTGCTTATCGTGCAGTTGATTTCCGACCAGCGTCGCCGCTTCCAGGAGTCGACCGAACTCAACCAGCGTAACCAGGAGGCCATCATGCGCCTGCTGGACGAAATGGGTTCGCTCGCCGAAGGTGACCTGACCGTCAAGACCACCGTGACCGAAGACATCACGGGCGCCATCGCCGACTCGGTGAACTACGCCATCGACGAGCTGCGCACCCTGGTGACGACGATCAACGAAACGTCCGAGCAGGTGTCCTCCTCGGCCCAGGAAACGCAGACCACCGCGCGCCACCTGGCCGAATCGGCGCAGAACCAGGCGCAGCGCATCAGCACGGCGACCACCGCGATCAACCAGATCGCCAGCCTGATGGATACGGTGTCCAAGGATTCGGCCGAGTCGGCCGACGTGGCCGAGCGCTCGGTGAAAATCGCTTCGCGCGGCGCCGAAGTGGTGCGCGAAACGATCTCGGGCATGGACTCGATCCGCGACCAGATTCAGGAAACCTCCAAGCGCATCAAGCGCCTGGGTGAGTCGTCGCAGGAAATCGGCTCGATCGTGGAACTGATCAACGACATTGCCGAGCAGACCAACATCCTCGCCTTGAACGCCGCCATCCAGGCAGCGTCCGCGGGTGAAGCGGGTCGCGGTTTCGCGGTGGTGGCGGACGAAGTGCAGCGCCTCGCCGAACGTTCGGCGAGCGCGACGAAGCGAATCGAAACGCTGGTGCAGACGATTCAGTCCGATACCAACGAAGCGGTGAACTCGATGGAGCAGACCACCGCCGAAGTGGTGGCCGGTGCCCGACTCGCGGAAGACGCGGGCAGCGCACTGGGCGATATCGAGCGCGTGTCGCATGACTTGTCGGCGCTGATTCAGAACATCTCCACCCAGGCGCGCCAACAGTCCACCGCGGCATCGGACATCTCGGTTTCCATGAACGCGATTCAGGAAATCACTTCGCAGACCTCGCAGGGCGCAAGCCAGACGGCCGACTCGATCGGTTACCTGGCCCAGCTGGCGAGTGACCTGCGGCGCTCGGTGGCGCACTTTAAGCTGCCGGGTTGACACAAAACGTTTTTCACGGGGGGCAACCTCGCGGTTGCGTGACAAACCGTTACGTGATCGGTGAGAGGGGCGCATGAGACTTCAAGACCATATCGATTTCACCACCCTGCAGTGGGTCAAGCCCGAGCTCGATGAGACGCTCGCCGTGGCCCGCGAGGCGTTGGAGTCCTACGTCGACAACCCGGGCAACCGGGATGCGATGCGCTCCTGTGCGGACAGCCTGCACCAAGTGCACGGCACGCTGCGCATGGTCGAGCTATACGGCGCCGCCATGGTCACCGAGGAGATGGAGACACTCGCCATCTCGCTGCTCGAAGACCATGTGGCGAACCGTGAGGAAGCCTACGCCGCGCTGATGCGTGGCCTGATGCAGCTGCCCGATTACCTCGAGCGCCTGTCCGGCGGTCATCGCGACGTGCCGGTGGTGCTGCTGCCGCTGCTCAACGACCTGCGTTCCAGCCGCGGCCAGCAGGCGCTGCACGAATCGGCGCTGTTCACGCCCAACCTCGAATTCCCGCTGCCGGCCCAGGCGCCGACGCCGCCGACCGAATTGCTGGTGGAGCGCCAACGCAGCGAAGTCACCACGCTGCGCCTGCGCTTCCAGCAGCAGCTGCTGTCGTGGTTCCGCGGCCAGGGCAACGACCAGCAACTGGCTGGCATGATCCAGACGCTGGACGCCATCACCGCGCGCTGCCACACCATCCCGGGCCGTCGCCTGTGGTGGATTGCGGCCGGCGTGCTGGAAGGCGTGCAGCAGGGTGCGCTCAAGAGCCAGACGGGTGAAGTGCGTCAGCTGATCGGCAAGGTCGATCGCAGCATCCGCCAGCTGGTGGAACATGGCGAAGCGAATCTGCGCGGCGGCGACGCCGACGAACTCGCACGCAAGCTGTTGTACGTGGTCGGGCAGGTCCGTCAGGGCAGCCCGCGCATGGAACTGCTGCGCCAGACCTATTCGCTCGACGCGCTGCTGCCTGAAGCCAGCGAAATCGAACATGCGCGCGGCTCGATGGCCGGCCACAACCGCGCCTTGCTGGACTCCGTCGCCAAGGCGCTCAAGGACGACTTGCTGCGGGTGAAGGAAGCGCTCGATCTGTTCCTGCGCCAGACCGACGCCGATCCGGCGCAGCTGTCCAGCCAGACCGAAGTGCTCGAACGCGTCGGCGACACCCTGGGCATGCTTGCCCTGGGCGTACCGCGCCGCGTGGTGAACGAACAGCGTCGCGTGCTGGAAGAAATCGCCAGCCGCGTGCGCGCACCGGACGAAGAGCTGCTGCTCGACGTCGCCGGCGCGCTGCTCTACGTGGAAGCCTCGCTCGACGATCACATCGAAAGCCTCGGCGCCGACGGCGAAACCACCGCCGAAATGCCGACCGCGATGCTGCCGCGCAGCGAAGCGCGCCACATCCTCGCCACCTTGATGCACGAAGCGACCGCCAACACCGGCAAGGTGAAGGACGCCATCGTCGCCTACGTCGAATCGGGCTGGCAGTCGACCCAGCTCGCCGAGGTCGGCGCGCTGATGGACGAAGTCGCCGGTGCGATGCGCATGCTGTCTGCGCCGCGTCCGGCCGAGCTGGCCGAGGGCATTGGCCGCTTCGTCGGCAACGAACTGCTCGCCGACCGCCGCGTGCCCAGCACGGCGCAGATGGATCACCTCGCCGATGCACTCGCCGCCCTCGAGTACTACCTCGAAGCCGCGCGCGAACACCGTGGTGGTCTGGAACATATTCTCGATGTCGCCGAGCACAGCCTCAGCAGCCTCGGTTACTGGCCGCCACCGGCCGTCCGCGCGCCGTCGGAAGACGAGCTGGACGAGCCGCCGGCAGACGTCGCACGCGCCGCGGATGCCGCGCTTGCCGCCGCACTCGCCAACCAGCCCGAACTTTCCGAAAGCGTCAGCCTGGGTCACGGCGAAGACCTGTCCGGTCTGATCGTGGGCCACAGCGAGACGCCGGAGCCGGTACCGCAGGAGATCACCGGGCTGCGCCTGGCCGATACCGTGCACGTCACGCCGCAGGAACCGGTGCAGGCTGACGAAGACGACTGGATCGAAATCGAGGAAGAAGTCGTCGAGGAAGTGTCGGTTTCCGGCTACGCCGCGATCGACGCGGGCTTCCAGTCCAGCACCGCCGGCATCGACGACGACATCCGCGACATCTTCCTGGAAGAAATGCAGGAAGAGATCGACAACCTGCATGCCGCGCGCAAGACCTGGCTGGCCGATCCGCAGCAGATCGATGCACTCACCTCGATCCGCCGCTCCTTCCACACGCTCAAGGGTTCGGGCCGCCTGGTCGGCGCGACCATGCTCGGCGAGTTCGCGTGGAAAGTGGAAAACATGCTCAACCGCGTGCTGGATCAGTCGATCCCGCCGAGCGAGGGCGTGCAGGAAGTGGTCAGCGCCGCCATCGATGCCTTGCCGCAGCTGCGTACCGCGCTGACGGGCGATGGCCTGGTCACGGCGCCGCTCACCGCCATCATGGAAATCGCCGAGCGTCTGTCGGCCGGTCAGGTCGATGCGCGTCTGGCCGACATTGCTCCCGTCAGCGGCACCGAAACGGTGCGCCGCGTGGTGCGTCGTCGCGTGCCGCGTGTGGATACGTCGGCCGAAGCCATTCCGGCGTCGAGTCTGGCCGAGATCGAAAGCTCGCCGGTCGAGCCGGTGGCGCCTGCGCACGAGTTCATCGCCGCGCCGGTGATGCCGCCGATCGATCCGGTGCTGCTGGAAATCCTGCGCAGCGAAGTGGCTCAGTACCTGGCCA
>Ga0209672_101095_pt1 | contig 11503 bp, 6 predicted proteins | sample AraplaCol_mMS_r2_FD_184273 | JGI IMG/M metagenome (GOLD analysis project Ga0209672, IMG submission 184273) | Arabidopsis root microbial communities from North Carolina, USA - plate scrape CL_Col_mMS_r2 (SPAdes) (version 2) | ecosystem: Host-associated > Plants > Roots > Endosphere | place: USA...
CGAACTTGCCGTACATCAACACATAGCCCAGCGGCGCCAGCACCAGCAGGCCGCCGAACCCGAAATACATCGAAGGTCGCGTCATCGACAAGCCTTCGGACAGGCCACGGATGGCGAAATAGCTGGTCATCGCGGGCGCCGCCCAACTGATCGCGTGCAGGAAGTGCATGACGTCTTCGCGCAGCGTCGGCACCACGCCGATCCAGTCGAGCAAGGGCGTCGCATGGCGCACCAGGAACCACAGCACGATGCCCATCGCCCAGGCCAGCCACATGGCCTGCACGAACACTGCACCCACTTCGTGGCGACGGCCGGCGCCGTCGAGCTGCGCCACCGACGGCGGCACCGCCATCATCATGCCCAAGCCGGTGACCAGGGCCAGCGCCCAGATGCTGACCGCCGTGGTGACGGCCGCCTGCACGTGCGCACTCAAATGCCCCGCGAGCACGGCATCGACGAAGTTCGGACCCACCGCGGCAAGCTGCGCGGCGATCAGGGGAAGGGCGAGACGCACCGTGGCGCCGACCTCGCGCGCCACCTTGGCGCGATCGGGGCGGAAAGACAGCATAAAGAGACTCCTTGGCCGCACATTCTAGCGCAGCCCTGCCAGGTGCCTTCCGACAAAGGCTGGGGAAACGAGCCCACGGCAGCTGTCTGCGCTGGCTGCTTGTGCCAAGATCGCCCGCTGATTGATCCGGGGGAGGCGCATGAAGAAGGAAATCGTGTCGTTCGAAGGCGTGCACTGCGCCAATTGCAGCGCGCCGATGCAGGGAGAGTTCTGCCACGAATGCGGGCAGTCCATCCACACCGTGCTGCGCCCCATGCACCACATGGTGGAAGACACGCTGGACCTGGTGCTGCATGTGGACGGTCGCGTAATCCACACCCTGCCCCCGCTGTTCCTGCGTCCGGGCTTCCTCACGCTGGAGTATTTCTCCGGCCGCCGGCAGCGCTACGTGGCGCCGTTCCGCCTGATGTTCGTGCTGTCGCTGCTGGCGTTCTTCATGTGCCACCTGGTGGTGGGCAATATGGACATCCTGCAGGTGCACAGCGAAGCGAGTGAAGGCACCGGCCAATTTGCCCACGACCTGACGCCCGACGCGGTTCGCACCCACTACGCACAGGTACGCAAGGACATCGAGGCGGCGGCCGGCCAGAGCGACAAGAAAGACAGCAAAACCTACAATCGCCCGCTCATCATCGAGCGCGACCATGCCAACCATCGCCTGACCCAGCTGGGCGCGTCGCCGTTGACTGATGCGGGCCTGAAAGAGAGCAAGTTCGAGTCGATTCCCCTGGAATCCACGCCCATCCATATCCCCTGGCTGCCTGACGCGCTCAACCACAGTCTCGACCGCTCGGTGGCGCGCGCCGGGGGCAACCTCCGCGATATCCAGGCCGGCGGCGAGCGCGCGGCCGAAGCGCAGGAGCGCATCACCGCCGCGGTATTCCACGTGTTGCCGCAGACCATGTTCGTGCTGATGCCGCTGTTCGCCCTGCTGTTGAAGTTCACGTATATCTTCAAGCGCCGGCTCTATATGGAACACCTGATCGTGGCCTTGCACAGCCACGCCTTCCTCTTCCTGACCCTGATGCTGGGCATGGGCGTGTACCTGCTCTACGGCTGGCTGGTGCCTCACGCCCACTGGCTGGGCACGCCGCTTGTCCTAGCTGCCTGGGGACTAGGAGTGTGGGCGCTGGCCTATCTGCTGCTCATGCAAAAGCGGGTCTATCGGCAGGGCTGGTTCGTGACCATCCTGAAATACCTGTTCGTGGGCTGGTGCTACACCTTCATGGCCATTTTCGCGCTCACCTTTGCCGCGCTTCTGGGCATCGCCAACTAGTCCGCGGCTTCGCGGACTTTTGTGACACAAATCACACACAAATCGCGCAGCGGCGCGGTTTCGCGGCACCCCGAAAGCGCTTCCAGGCGGGGTTTTGCACAGCGTCACACGGCTGTCAAGGCAAGTCCCGTGCCTGTGGCAGTTAGATGAACCCCGGCCTAGCGATAATTTTAAGTGACTGTTTTTGCTTGGCTTTAGTTGCTGGCTAAAACTTGAACAGCGCGTACTGAAGGGCGTTTTCATGCGCCTTAGAGGCCTCCCTCAACGCACCATCCACAGAGTTATCCACAGACCTTGTGGATAAGCTCAAAAGACCCCTGCCAATAGTCACTTAGCTCTCTTTCCTAGATGACAGGGCAGCAAGAACCTGCAAGCCGTGGCCGGGCCCTCAAACAGGTTTTGACGGGGTTTCATCCGGCTGATATCTCACGGGGTGAAACGGCCCGGTTACACTGTTGTGCCGAGAGGTATTCATGCCCGCCGTTCTTCGCGTCGCCCTGCCGGTACCCCTGCCCACCTTGTTCGACTACCTGCCGCCGGCCAGCGGAGAGGCGGTCGCGGGCAGCCGCGTGCTGGTGCCGTTCGGCAAGGGCAAGTCAGTGGGCGTGGTGGTGGAGGCCAACGTGGAGTCGGCCGTGAGCCATGGCCGGCTCAAGCGCGTACTGCGCGTGCTCGACGACGCGCCCTTGCTCGACGCCGAACTGATGGCCACGCTCGCCCGCGCCGCGGACTACTGGCTCGGTGCGCCCGGCGAGGCATACGCCAACGCCCTGCCGCTAGCCTTGCGCGAGGATCGCCCGCTCCCCGACCTGCACGACGAAGCCTGGGCGCTGACCGAGAGCGGACGCAGCGCGCTGGACGCGGGAAGCCGGCGCGGCGGCAGTCGCGCCCTGCTCGACGCCCTGTCCCGCGGACCGCAAACCGCCGAGCTGCTGCACGAGATGCTGCCCGGCTGGCGCGACGCGGCGCGACGGCTCGACCAGGCCGGCCTGATCGAACGCACCCAGTCCAATGCCGCCGAGCCGCCGCGCCTCACCGATGCGCCCTCGCTGAGCGAGGAGCAGCAGCAGGCCGTGCAGACCATCGGCGAATCGCTAGGCCGCTTTCAGCCGTTTCTGCTCGACGGTGTCACCGGCAGCGGCAAGACCGAGGTCTATCTCGCCCTGATCGAAAACGTGATCGCGCAGGGCAAGCAGGCGCTGCTGCTGGTGCCAGAGATCGGCCTGGCGCCGCAGACCGTGCGCCGCCTGCGCGACCGCCTCGGCGTCGCCGTGCAGGTGCTGCATTCCAACCTGGCGGAAGGCGATCGTGCACGCGCCTGGCTGCGCGCGCGAACCGGCGAGGCCAAGGTGATCCTCGGCACGCGATCGGCGATCTTCACGCCGCTACCGCACGCCGGCCTGATCGTGGTGGATGAAGAACACGACAGCGCATACAAGCAACAGGAAGGTTTTCGCTATCACGCGCGCGATCTGGCGATATTGCGCGGCCGCGCGCTGAATGTCCCGGTGGTGCTCGGCTCCGCTACGCCTTCCCTCGAATCGCTGGCCAACGTGCAGGCGGGCCGTTATCGCGCGCTGCATCTGCGTGCGCGACCGGGTGCCGTGCGCGCGCCGCAGGTGCAGATCGTGGACATGCGCGCGCAACGCCTCGATCACGGTCTTTCGCCTACGCTGCTCGCTGCGGTGGGCGACACCGTGGCGCGCGGCGAGCAGGTGCTGGTGTTCCGCAATCGCCGCGGCTATGCGCCGGTGCTGTTGTGCTACAGCTGTGGCTGGCACGCCGAATGTCCGCGTTGCGAACACCCGATGACCTTCCATGCCGGGCGTCGCGCGCTGATCTGCCATCACTGCGATTACACCGCGCGCCCGCCGGCGCAGTGTCCCTCGTGCACGGCGCCGGACCTGAAGCCTCAGGGCCAGGGCACCGAACGACTGGAAGAAGCGTTGACGGCGCAGTTCCCCGACGTGCCCGTGTTGCGCATCGATCGCGAGACCACGCGTCGCCGCGATTCGTTCGAGCAACTGCTGGAGGGCTTGCATGACGACAAGCCTGCGATCCTGGTCGGCACGCAAATGCTGGCGAAGGGTCACGACCTGCCCAACCTCACGCTTGTTGCGATCGTCGGCGTGGATGAAGGTCTGCTCAGCGTGGACTTCCGCGCCAGCGAGCGGCTCGCGCAACTGGTCGTGCAGGTGGCCGGTCGCGCGGGCCGCGCGAAGAAGCCGGGACGCGTGCTGCTGCAGACCCATCATCCGGATCATCCGCTGCTGCGCCAGCTGCTCTCGCAAGGCTATGCCGCCTCGGCGCAGAGCCTGCTCGAGGAACGGCGTACCGTGCAGTTGCCGCCATACGGGCATCAGGTGCTGCTGCGCGCCGACGCACATCAGCGCGAGCACGTGGATGCCTTCCTCGCTGAGGCGGCGCAGGCACTGGCTGGCCTGCCGCTGCAGCTTGCCGGACCGATGCCTGCACCCATGCCGCTGCGCGCCGGTCGTCATCGCGGGCAGTTGCTGATTGAAGCGGAGACGCGCGGCGCGCTGCATGGCGCTCTGCGTCCCTGGTATCCCGCATTGTCGACGCTGCCTTCGGCGCGTCGCGTGCGCTGGTCGCTCGACGTGGACCCGATCGATCTCTATTGACCGGGTGACGACGGTGCGACCTCCACGATACTCACCTCAGGTAGGAGCATCCGATGGAAGGCAACGCATCGTCCGACCCACGTCCCCATGTCGTCATCCTCGGCGGCGGTTTCGGCGGCCTCGCCGCTGCGCGTGAACTCGCCGACGCCAATGTCCGCGTCACGCTGATCGACCGTCGCAATCATCATCTGTTCCAACCGCTGCTCTACCAGGTCGCCACGGCGGGCCTTTCCGCGCCGTCGATCGCGGCGCCGTTGCGGCAAATTCTGCAGAAGGACAAACACGTCACGGTGCTGATGGACGAAGCACTCGACGTCGACCTCGATCGCCACATCGTGCATCTCGCGCAAGGCGAACTGCCCTATGACGCCTTGATCGTCGCCACCGGCGCCACCCATGCCTACTTCGGACATGACGAGTGGGAACGCTATGCGCCGGGGCTGAAGACGCTGGAAGACGCCTTCACCATCCGCCGCCGCGTGCTGATCGCCTTCGAACGCGCCGAGCGCGAAGAGGATCCGGCGAAGCGTCAGGCGTGGCTCAATTTCGTGGTGGTCGGTGGCGGCGCCACCGGCGTGGAACTCGCCGGCACCCTGGCCGAAATCGCACGCCACACCTTGCCGCGCGAATTTCGTCGCGCCGATCCGCGCATGGCGAATGTGCTGCTGGTCGAGGCCGGCCCGAAACTGCTGCCGGCCTTCGCCCCCGACCTCACTGAAAAAGCGCGGCGCCAGCTGGAAAAGCTGGGCGTGGAAGTTCGCTTGAACACGTCCGTCACCGCCATCGACGAGGCCGGCGTCATGCTTGGCGACACGCCGTATCCCGCGCGCACGGTGCTGTGGGCGGCCGGCGTTGCCGCATCGCCGCTGGGGGCCCGCCTGGGCGCGCCGGTGGATCGCGCGGGACGCGTGCTGGTCGAAGCGGACCTCAGCCTGCCCGGTCATCCCGAAGTCTACGTAATCGGCGACCTGGCAAGCGTGACCCAGGCCGACGGCAAGCCCGTACCGGGCGTGGCGCCAGCCGCCAAACAGATGGGGCACCATGCCGCTGCCACGCTCAAGGCCCGCTGGCGCGGCGAGACTGCCACCAAACCCTTCCGCTATCGCGACGATGGCTCGCTGGCCACCATCGGGCGCATGGCGGCCGTGGCCCAGTTTGGCCGCGTGAAGCTCTCGGGGCTGCTGGCCTGGTGGGTCTGGCTGATCGCCCACATCGCCTTCCTGATCGGCTTCCGCAACCGGCTGGTGGTGATGCTGGACTGGGCCTGGGCGTATTGGACCTACCAACGTCATGCCCGCATCGTCACAGGGATCGATGAGCGGACCACCTCAGAATCGACTTTGCCGCGCGACGCTTAGGGTGGACAATTAGCGCTTTCCAAGCCGGATATCGCCGTGTCTTCCCAACTCGAACAGCTGCGCCAGTACACCACCGTGGTCGCCGACACCGGTGATATCGAAGCCATCGCCCGCTGGCGCCCGGTGGATGCCACCACCAACCCGTCGCTGCTGCTCAAGGCCATCGAGAATCCAAAGTTCGCACCGCTGATCGAGGAATCGGTGGCGTGGGCCAAGGGCCAGAGCAACTCGCGCGAACAGCAATTGGTGGACGCCAGCGATCACCTCGCGGTCGCCGTGGGCCGCAAGATCGTCGACATCGTGCCCGGCCGCGTCTCCACCGAAGTGGATGCGCGCCTGTCGTTCGACGTGGATGCGTCCATCGCCAAGGCCGAGCGCCTGGTCGGCCTGTATGCGGAACATGGCGTGTCGCGCGACCGCATCCTGATCAAGCTGGCCTCCACCTGGGAAGGCATCCGCGCCGCAGAGCAGCTGGAAAAGCGCGGCATCAACTGCAACCTCACCCTGCTGTTCTCGTTCGAACAGGCGGTGGCCTGCGCCGAAGCCGGCGTGTTCCTGATCTCGCCCTTCGTCGGCCGCATCATGGACTGGTACGTCGCCAACACCGCCACCAAGACTTATGCGCCGGAAGAAGATCCCGGCGTGTTGTCGGTGCGCCGCATCTACGCCTGGTACAAGCAGCACGGCTTCAAGACCGTGGTGATGGGCGCCAGCTTCCGCAACATCGGCCAGATCCAGGCCCTCGCCGGCTGCGACCGCCTCACCATCAGCCCCGACCTGCTCGAAAAACTCGACCAGGACAGCACGCCGCTGCAGCGCGCGCTCAACGACAACGGCGCCACCGAGGCGGCCCCCAAGCCGATCACCGAAGCGCAATTCCGCTGGGGCCACAACGAAGACCCGATGGCCACCGACAAGCTTGCCGATGGCATCCGCAAGTTTGCCGTGGATCAGCGCAAGCTGGAAAAGCTGCTGGCGGAAAAGCTGGGCGGTTGATCGTCAAACCGCTCTGATCAAAAAGCCCCGGCGCAAACCGGGGCTTTTTTGTTCGATACCTTATTGTGGGAGCGCACCCTGTGCGCGACAGCCACGCTGCGGTGCATCGCTCCGTAGGTTTGTCGCGCACAGGGTGCGCTCCCACAGACAAGCGGGCGTGGCAGAGGAAATGAACGGAGCGATGCCTAAAGCCGATGCGCAGCGAGGCCCCGCTTTAAGTCCTCAGCGATTCGGGCGCGTTGCGCAGCGCTTTGAGGTACCCCTGTGTACCCTCGGAGGTTGTCCCACAACAGCGCGCCTCAAGCGTTCGGGCTTATCCCAACACAATGCTGCGGGCGTTATCAGGCCACTACTTTGGGTTACTTTCGACGCGAAGCTAGTCCCGTGGGATCTTTTGGGCCAGCAAAAGAAAAGTGACTCGAGCGGCGGCAGCCGTTCGAAACGCCCGCCGCGTCCCACAGGGACTAGCTTCGCGTCGTAGGCGGCACCCTGGCCCAAACGCGACAACCAGAAACCGAGGCTCTGGATCCCGGCCTGCGCCGGGATGACGAACAAAGACGGCTTACGCCGCAACAACGAATCAAGCCCGAAGAATCACTTCAGGCCCTGCACCTTGGCATCCGCCGCCAGATGATCCGTCGCCAAATCATCACTCGTCCACCCACCACCCAACGCCCTCACCAACTGCACACTAGCCCGCAGCTGATTCGTCTGCAGCGACAGCAAACTCAGATGCGCATTGAGCGCATCGACCTGCGCCGTCACCACGTCGAGATAGCTGTTGGCGCCCTGCTTGTATAGCGCGGTGGAAAGCTTCAGCGTCTTGTCGGCCGCATTGGTCGCGTCGTTCTGATCCACCAAGGCATTGCCAAAGTTGTTGATCAACGACTGGTTGTCCTCCACCTGCTGGAAGGCCGACAACACAGTGCCGCGATACTGCGCACTGGCTTCGTCAAACGCGGCGTGCGCCTGCGCCACCTTGGCGCGACGCAGGCCACCATCGAAGACGCTCATCAGCAGGTTCGGGCCCAACGCCCACATCTGGCTCGGCGCATTGAGCAGGTTGCCCCAGGCGCCGCTGGAATAGCCGCCGGAGGCACTCAAGGTCAGCGACGGGAAGAACGCCGAACGCGCCACGCCGATCTGCGAGTTCGCCTCCGCCGTACGGCGTTCGGCCGCAGCGATGTCCGGACGACGCTGCAACAGCGTCGACGGTATACCCACCGGGACCGTCGGCAGAGCCGGCAGATCGGTCTTCGCATCGATCGCGAAAGTGGAGGCTGACTGCCCTACCAACACGGCAATCGCATGCTGCAACACATCGCGCTGAGCCCTGGCCTGCGAGAGCGCGGACTTGGTCGACGAGAGCTGCGTCTGCGCGCGATCCACGTCGAGCCCGGACACAGCACCGCCGGCATGCAGCGTGGTGGTGAGCTGAAGTGCGCGTTGATAGGCGTCCACCGTACTCTGCAACAGCTCGATCTGGCGATCGGCGCCCAACAACTGCAGATAGGTATCGGCCAGCGTCGCTTCCAGGCTGAGGCGCGTTGACGCCAGATCGGCCGCCGACGCCTGAACTTCTGAACGTTGGGCTGCCACGTTGTCGCGTACGCGGCCCCACAGGTCCACTTCGTACGAGGCCTGCAACTGCACCGAATTGAGGTTGTAGTACTCGGGCGACGTCGCGCCGTGCAGCGGCGAGTTCAGCGACTGCCGATTGCGGGTCGCACCCGCGCCCGCGGAGATCTGCGGAAACAGATCAGCGCGAACCTGCGCCAGCACGTCGCGTGACTGCCGGTAACTGGCCAGCGCGGCGGCAAGATCGGCGTTGTGCGCGATCAGTTGGTCTTCGAGCCCGTTGAGGCGATCGTCGCCGTACAGCTTCCACCAGCCTTCGCGCGGCAACTGGTCGGCCGGCTGTGCCGGCGTCCACGGTCCGTTTTGTTGCTGATACTGGTCGGCCACCGGTGCGTCCGGTGTCTTGTACGTCGGCGCCATCGAACAGGCGCCCAGCACCAACGTAGCCGCCACCGTCACGGCGAGTTTCGTGGCGATGTACTTACGCTTTGTCATGAGGCTTGCCCGCCTGCGGGTTCTTCGCAATGCGCACTTCGTCGCCATCGGCCAGGCCGTCCGGCGGGTTGATGATCACGCGGTCATTGCCGACCAGGCCCGAGCCCACTTCGATGGTCTTGCCATAGTCGCGGCGGATGGTGACCTTCTTGAAGTGCACGTGATCGCTCGCGTCCAGCGTGGCGACATGCAGACCCTTGTCGTCGAAGATCAGCGCCTCGGCCGGCACGCGCAGACCCAGCGCACCCGAACCGATCTTGAAGCTCACGCTCGCATAGCTGCTCGGCAGCAGCTTGCCGTCGGGGTTGTCGACCAGCAGCTGCACCAGGGTGGTGCCCGAGGTCGGCGTGATCGAGCGGGCGTCCGCTTCCACCTTGGCAGTGAACGACTTGCCCGGATACTCCGGCACGCTGAGCGTGGCTTCGTCGCCGCGATGGATGGCCGGTGCGTACACCTGCGGCACGCGCACATACACGCGCAGCTTGCTGGTGTCGGAGACGGTGAACAGCGGCGTGCCGGTACCGCTGGTGTCAGCGGTGATCAGCGCGCCCACGTCGGTGTTGCGCGCGGTCACGCGGCCATCGAACGGAGCCACCAGCTTGGCGTACGACTTCAGCGCCTTCAATCGATCGACGTTGGCCTGCGCCGAATTGGCCAGTGCCTGCTTGGCGGCGAGATCGCCGTTGAACTGGTCGACCGACTGCTGCGAGACCGAATCGGGATCGGTCTGGCGCAGTACCTGCCAGCGTTTCGCTGTGGTGCCGGCAAGCGCGGCATTGGCCTTGGCGCTCGCCAGGTCAGCCAGACCCTGCAGCAGTTGCTGGTCGAGATCGGGCGTGTCGATGACGCCGAGCACATCGCCCGCCTTCACCTGCGCGCCGATGTCCTTGTCCCACGACTTCAGGTAACCGCTGGTGCGCGCGAAGATCGGTGCGTTGGTGAACGCATCCATCTGCGCAGGCAGTTCCAGCGGCGAGGAGCCGTTGGCGGATTCGGGTTCGGAGATGACGACGGTGGGAATGGCCTGTTCGTCGGTCCATTGGTGCAGGTTGCGCGCCTGCACGATGCGGGTGGTGACGCCGATCACCACGATAGCGCCGAAGACGACGGCAGCGATCGCGGCGGCCAGTCGCAGGCGACGCGGCGACAAGTGGACCTCAGGAAGCTGGGTATGTTCAGACATGGGCGGGTACTCCGGCATGGTCAGCCGAATCAGCGTCAGGCGCGTGCTTGTAACGCGCATGCACAATGGAGAAAACGACGGGAACGAAGATCAGGGTGGCGGTGGTCGCAAACAGCAGGCCACCGATCACGGCGCGACCCAGCGGTGCGTTCTGCTCACCTCCGTCGCCCAGGCCCAGGGCCATCGGCACCATGCCGATGATCATGGCCAGCGCGGTCATCAGCACCGGACGGAAGCGCACGAAGCCTGCCTCGCGCGCCGCCAGCGTGGCGTCGCCGTGGATGGCCAGGCGCTCGCGGCAGAAACTCACCACCAGCACCGAGTTGGCGGTCGCCACACCCATGCACATGATGGCGCCCGTGAGTGCCGGCACCGACAAGGTGGTGTGCGTGACGAACAGCATCCACACGATGCCGGCGAGCGCCGCAGGCAAGGCGGTGATGATCACGAACGGATCGGTCCAGGACTGGAAGTTCACCACGATCAGCAGATACACCAGCACCGCCGAACCCAGCAGGCCGAACAGCAGGCCGAAATAGGCGTCGTGCATGGTCTGCACCTGGCCCAGCAGCGCCACATTCGCGCCCTTGGGCAGGTCTTTCTTGGTGTCGTCCAGCACCTTCTGGATATCACCGGCCACGGCGCCAAGATCACGGCCCTGGATGGCCGTATAAATCTCCACCATCGACTGGATGTTGTACTGGCTCACGATGGTGTTGCGATGCGTGCGCGTGATGTCCGCCAGCGCGCCCAGCACCTGCGCATTGCCGCCGCTCTTGGCGGTGATCGGCAGATTGCTCAACTGGGCCAGCGAATCGAGCTGGTACTGCGGCACCTGGGCGGAGATCGGATAGGTGACGTTGTTGTCCGGGTTCAACCAGTACGTCGGCGCCACCTGCGCGGTACCGGAAAGGTCGGCGATCAGGCTGTTGGTCACGTCCCCTTCGGTCAGGCCCAGCAACTGCGCACGCGTGCGATCCACGTCGATGCGGAAAGCCGGCTGCGCCTGCGACTGCTGCAGTCGTGCGTCGACCACGCCCGGAATCTGGCGCATCTTGTTGAGCACTTCGTTGGCGTAGGCGAAGTTCTTCTCCAGGCTCCTGCCGCGGATCTGCAGATCGATCGGCGCGGGCGAACCGAAGTTCAGGATCTGGCTGACGATGTCCGCCGGCGGGAACGAGAACGTGGTGCCGGGGAACAACCGCGGCAGCCTTTCGCGCAGGACCCTCACGTATTCCGCGCTCGGGTGGTGGCCTTCCTTCAGCGAGATCTGGATATCGCCGTCGGATTCGCCCACTTCGCCGGTGTTGTTGTAGATCGTGTTGATCGAGCTGGAATACTGGCCGATGTTGTCGATCATCGCATCGAGCTCATCCGGCGGTATCACCTGGCGGATGGCCTTCTGGA
>Ga0209672_101098_pt1 | contig 11481 bp, 8 predicted proteins | sample AraplaCol_mMS_r2_FD_184273 | JGI IMG/M metagenome (GOLD analysis project Ga0209672, IMG submission 184273) | Arabidopsis root microbial communities from North Carolina, USA - plate scrape CL_Col_mMS_r2 (SPAdes) (version 2) | ecosystem: Host-associated > Plants > Roots > Endosphere | place: USA...
CACACCGGTAACGCTCAACGTGCCGACGTTCGTCACGTAATCGGTGGCGCTGTTTCCTGAGTCCGTCGTCAGGGCTACGGCAGGAGCCGCTGCGGCCGTTGTGTCGAAGATGAACGAGCAGGTGGAGGTCGAAGACGTATTACCCAGGACATCGATCTGCCGCACTTCCACGCTGTTCAATCCTTCGATTGCGGTGAAGCTGGTGCTCCAGTGCGCGCCATTGTCGGTGCTGTACTGCACCGTGGCGCCGTTTGCTACCCCGGCCACGGCGAGCGTGCCGTCCGACGTGATCCAGTCATGAGCAGAAGTACCCGTATCGTGCGCCAACGTCACGACAGGAGCCGGTGGCGCAATATCGACATAAGCCGTCGCCCAACTGAGCGTGCCGTTGCCGAGGCGGATCGCATAGTTGAAGCTGTCTTGCGCGTAACCGAGCGTGCTGAAGCTGCTTGCAAGCCAAGAGGAGTCGATGTGGCTCGCATCGTATCCGACCTTCCCATCGGAAGTGATCCAGATATGAGCGCCGTGCGCGCTGTAATCCGTGCTGACCGCTTCGGCGCGCGTGGTGTCCTGCGTCAACAGCGCACTCTGTTCCTGAGTCAGCGTCGCTTCGGTACCGCTGTCGACGGAGTAGAGCGTCTTCGCCGCTCCGCCCAGATCGTTGGCCATTACGTTCAGATAGACAACGCCGAGTGAGTTATCGGTCAATCCTGTCTGAGCCGAGGTATAGACGTCGTCGGTTGCCTGCGGCGTATTGCTGATAGAGACAGTCGTTCCACTGGTGATGGTAGCCATGAGCCTTCCCCGTTTGGTTGTTGTCCGGCACAACCGGTCTCGGCGATGCGATGCCGCCGAGGCCGTTTGAAAACAAGAGTTGAATCCGCCTGATCTCAGCGCTCGCGCAACGCAGTTTCCTTGGTCTTGATCACAGGCTTGAGCAGGTAATGCAATACAGTTCGGCGCCCGGTCTGGATATCGACGGTCGCAATCATCCCCGGCACGATCCGCACCGGCTCGCGCTGGCCGCTGGGCTTGCTTGTCTTCGTGCGAACGAGAACGCGGTAGTAACTTTCAGGCTTCTCGCCGGGTCTGTCCGGCGTCAAGGTATCGGCGCTGATATCTTCGACTGTGGCGGGAAACCCGCCATAAATCGAAAAGTCGTAAGCGGAGAGCTTGACCGTGGCATCCTGACCTGGATGCAGGAATGCGATGTCGGACGGCTGTACACGTGCCTCGACCAACAAGGTTTCGTCGAGCGGTACGATTTCGAGCAGATCCATGCCCGGCTGAACGACACCGCCGACCGTGTTGATCTTGATCTGCTTGATCATGCCCCTCACGGGTGCCCGTACGACCGTGCGCGTAACACGATCTTCGAGCGCAACGTTGGCGGCGCTCAGCGCCGCTTGTTCGGCGCGCGTTTCGTTCAATTCCTTCATCGCATCTGCCCGGAAGCGCGCATTTACCTCATCGATTTTTTGGCGAGCTTCGCGCAAGGCTGCATCCAGCCTTGGCATCGCGAGGCGCGTTGCATCCAGCTCGCCCTTCATATCGCTGGCCTGACGTTCGAGCCGCAGCACTTCCACGTCAGAAACGGCACCCTTTTGAACAAGCGGGCTCGTCAACTCGAGTTCCTTGGCGACAAGGCTGTAACTGTGCTGGAGTTGTAATTCGCGCGAACGCTTCTCCGCCAGTTCCTGCCGATGCTGCTCCGCTTGTTGCTTGAGCACGGCCAGATTGGCTTGCAGCTCCCGCTGACGGGATTCGAACAATGACTGCTCCTCGTCGAGCAACGCCGGATCGGTTTGCTTCAGTTGCAAAGGCGCGACGAACGCCGTATTGTTCGCCTCCGCCGTGAGCCGTGCGATTTTTGCGATCATTGCGGCGTCCTTCGTTTTTCCCTCTTTGTACGACGAGGCAAACCGTGTGTCGTCTATGCGCATGAGGGGCTCGTCTTTCTGCACGACTTGCCCAACGCGAACCATGATCTCGGAGACGATGCCGCCATCGAGGTTTTGCACCACCTGAACGTGGCGTGTCGGGATAACTTTTCCCTCACCAACGATGACTTCATCGACTTTGGCGAACGCAGCCCAAATCAGCGCGGCTAGAAAGAAAACGACGGTCGCCCAAAGAATCCAGTGGGTGAAATAACGTGGCCCCTCCATGACGGCCGCGCAGCGTTCACGCATGAATGCGGTATCGTCGGGCTGCGGCCGTAGCGCGGCAGCCATGCGGTACGCCAGTTCTGCAAGCCTGCCGCGATGCTGGGACGAAATATCGCCCGCGTGATGTTCAGCCGGCCGCGACATGAAGCCTCCTTCCGGCGAGCGCTGCCAGGACCTGATCCTTTGGTCCATCGGCGATGACGCGTCCATGATCCATCACGATGAGACGGTTGACGAGCGTCAGCAGGGACGCGCGATGCGTGATCAGCACGAGCGTTCGCCCGTCAAGCTCCGCTGCAAGTCTCGCTTTGAAGAGCTCTTCCGAGGCGTTGTCCATTGCGCTGCTGGGCTCATCGAGCACGAGAATGGGCGGCGAGAGCAACTCCGCGCGCGCGATCGCGATGGCCTGCCGCTGACCGCCCGACAAGGCTTCACCTCGTTCGCCGACGGCCAGGTCGAACCCATTCGGCAAACGGTCGACGAAGTCAGCCACCCCCGAGATCCGTGCCGCGCGCAGTACGGCCGCATCATCAGCGCTTGGCGCGCCTAGCACGATGTTGTCTTTCACCGTACCGTTGAAGAGCACGACATCTTGCGGAACATGACCGATGCCGCGCCGCAGTTGCGCGGGATCGAACTGGCGCAATTCGACACCGTCGACGAACACGTTTCCGGAGGCGGGCGGGTACAAACCGAGGATCAGTTTCTCGACCGTCGTCTTGCCAGAGCCGACGCGGCCAATGATGCCGACACGTTCACCGGCGGCAATCCGGAATGAAATGCCATCGAGCGCGGCACCGGTTTGGCGAGGATAGGAGAAGTGAACGTTCTTGAATTCAATGCTGCCGCCCAGCGAGGGGCGGTGCACGAACCGTTTATCGCCTTCGCGTTCGATCGGCAAATGCATCAACCGCTGTATCGATGCGAGCGCGCCGCGCGACTGATGATAGCGGGTCAGCAGCGACGCGACCTGACCCATGGGGGCCAATGCACGGCCGGTGAAAATCGTGCAGGCGATGAGGCCGCCGGTGGTGAGCTTGCCGTCCGCGATCATGTAGACACCGCATACGACCACGATGAGATAGGTGGCTTGCTGTGCGAAAGCGGCGAAGTTCACGGCGCAGGCGGATAGGAATCGCGAGCGCAGTCCAAGACGGGCCAGGTGGCCAACCGTCTGCTCCCACAGCGATTGCATTTGGCCTTCGGCACCGTTGATCTTGAGGGTCTCCAGACCGACCAACGATTCGATCAACAGCGCTTGTCGTTGCGCTGTATGTCGCTGACTGATCTCGACCGTCGTCGCGAGCGGTCCTTGCACAGCCAGACCGACCCCGACGACAAGCGGCAGCGCGATCAGCGGGAGCCAGCCGAGTGCGCCGCCCACCCAGAACATTGCGCCGACGAATACGACGCAAAGCGGCAGATCGATCAATGCCGAGGCTGTCGCCGAGGTGAGGAATTCCCTTACCGCCTCGAATTCCTGGATGTTGGAGGCGAACGCACCGACGGAAGGCGGCCGCTCTGCCATTTGGATACCCAGTACCTTCTCGAACAGATTAGCGGAGAGGATGACGTCGATCTTTTTGCCAGCCACATCGATGAAATAGCCGCGCAGCGACCGCATGAGCAAATCGAACAGAATCACCAGCATGACGCCGATCGCCAATGCCCATAACGTCTGATGCGTGTGGTTGGGGACCACCCGGTCATAGACGTTCATCGTAAAAAGCGGCATGGCCAACGCAAACAAATTGACCATCAGCGATGCAATCATGACTTCGGCATAGATCGGCCACGACTGCATCACGACGCCCCAGAACCAGTGGCTGGGACGCGGCACGGCGCTATCTGGGGCGCACTCGTGATATCGATGAGCAGGGCGTGCGAAGAGCACCAGGCCTGAATAGCGCTCGTCGAGCGCGGCCGCGCTGATTTCTTGTTCGCCGTCGCCCGTCTCGGGGAGGAGGATTTGCATGCTGCCGTCGCTCTTCCTGCGCAACAGCACGCAGGCCTGCTTGTCATGCAGCAGAAGGACGGCAGGCAACACCATGTCCGTAATGTCGTCGAGCGGGCGCTTGATGAGCTTCGCGGATATGCCGACGCGTGCCGCCGCGCGGACGAACAGCGCTGGCGTCAGCTGCTGATCGATCAGCGGGAGGCCTGCGATGAGCGTATCGGCGCTGGCCGGCTGGTTGAATAGACGAGTGAGCGCGATGAGACATCCGAGCAACGGATCGTTTTCGATTCCGGAGCTCGGAGGAACGTCCCATCCTCGCGCGACACGCTCGTTTGCCGGCTCGGTGGTGGCCGTTTCCGATGTAGCGGGACGCATTTAGAACATGCGTGAATAGACGGGATGGGCACGCAGACTCAGCGATCCCCCGAGCGCTGAAGGCCCCGCTATGACGGCATTAGCGTTATACATGACAGCTTCCTTCCCTGGTCCTTGTGGTTTTTATGCGCAGCTGACTGTCGCCAGCCAGCGATGCGCGCATTGCTTTAGCAAGCAGTGCGCCATTGGCGTGGAATGCAGCAGCCACGCGGGACCGACAGGAAAAAGAAGGGTTTCAGAAAGAAACTGGGCGATTTCGTCTCAGATGTAAGACGAATCCAAGTGCGAATGGAGCGAGGAGGGCAGGCGGTAGCTTGCGGCAACGGCCTATCTATGGAGGATTCACGGGAGTCTGATGCACTCGGCCTCGCGTGTCCGACATGTCTCACTTCTGAGACGATTTCCGTACCGTCCTGGCCGCTATGCCACGCGTTTCACGGCTGTCACGACTTCGGCGAGGGCTGCACTCGCTTTGTCGCGTGGTATCCTCGACCGCCGAATCTACCGATAAGCGCCAGTAACGCAGCAGGCCCATTCATTTATGAGCTTCATATCTGCCGATGAGGTCCTTTTCTGGCCAGGCTCGCTGATTTCAGCCGAGGGTGACATTGTCGCGCCCTATGATCTGGAACATGCGAACGAGCCACTGTCGGCTTATCGACCCTCGACATGCGATCCGCGAATCAAGCATGCAAAGTCAGCACCGTTCCGAATCGATTGGTCAGCGATTGCCGCTGTCCACGTTATCAACGGAATGGGGGTTACGCTCGGGGACTCGATCATTGGACTGACTGCGATTGCAGCTATCAAAGCTCGCTTTCCTCAGGTCCGCGTTCATGTGTACCGTCCTGCGCGCGCGCCGCGATATGTGGAAGACATTTACGCTTTGGCCTCGGGACTTGTGATCGATCGATGCGAGGCGTTGCCCTATTCGCTCGCGCGTCTTCCGGTCGACGAGACGATAATCGATGTCGGCAATCACCTGTTCTGGCCGCGATTCTCGGATACCCCGATGATCGACTTCTTCCTGGACGCGCTCGGGGTCGAGCCTTCCACGGTGGAGCCTTCGCACAAGTGCAACGAATGGCTGAGGTCACTGCCAATCAACGGTCGTACTTTCGCGCGCAAGCAGGGGGCCTATGCGCTCTTCTCGCCATCGGCCAGCACGCCGCTGCGCAGTATCCCGGAGAGCGTCCGAGCGCGGTTGGTCGACGCGGTGTATCGGAAATACGGAATGACGGTGCTCGGTTTTGGCCCGGTGGACCATCCGGCTTACCGGAATATCGCTCCCGAGAGCACGTCCACCGAAGCGTTCCTGGAATGGATCGCCGGAGCTTGCTTTGTCATGACCGGGGATAGTGCAGCCGTCCACATCGCTGCGGGGTTCGGCATCACCACCATCGCCTTTTTTTCGAGTATCGAGCCGCAACTGCGGGTGAGGGATTATGCGCACTGTCATCCCGTTACCCTGGATGTGCCCACCCTGAGATCGCTTCAGGCGAGCAACCGTCAAGGTGATGTACACCTTGTAGAGCGTGCGTTTGCCGACGTGTTGGCCACCGGTAGTCTCCGATTGCCCGACCTTGGTTGCTGAGCTCGCGGCCCGTTCGTTTTGCGTCGCTCTTCAGTCAGAGCGCTGTTCTCCCGCCGCTTTTTGGGCGTGATTGCTGCGCTTTCTGAATTCCTCGCCGACGATACGCATGCTTTCCTCGACGGCGGGATATCCGCGATAGGGAAGGAGGTTTAGCAGCGTTTCGACGATTTCCGCCTGCGTCGCGCCCGCGGTCAGCGCCGCATTCGCATGGACGCGCAGCGGCGTCTCCGTCGCTTTGCTTCCCACCGCGGCGAGCGCCGAGCATGCGGCAAGCTCGCGCGTCTTCGCGTCGAGCCCGGCACGGCTGAAGATATCGCCATAGGAGTGCTCGACGATCGCGCGGCCGATATCGGGAGCCAGGTCGTTGAAGCTGTTGACCACGGCCTCGCCAGCTTGGGCGGAAGTCCTGGCGAGTGTCGCCAATCCGCGTTCGCTGCGAGCCTTGCGAGTTTCGGAGACGATTGCGTTCGCGCTTACCCGGCCGCCTGCCGCTTCTTGCTCTTTCTGCTCCGGCTTCGTGAAGACGGCGTTCGCCACGCCAAATGCATTGAGAGCGCTCGGGAACCCGGCATACACAGCCAGTTGCATCAGGGTTTCGGTGATCTCGGTGCGGGACAGGCCCGACTTGAGCCCGGCCTCGATATGAAGGCGGAGCAGATCGCTGCGGTTGCCGACTGCCGCGAGCATCGAGATGATCGCGATCTGTCTTGCTTTTGGATTGAGTCCATCGCGAGAGAAGATTTCACCGAGCGCGAACTCGACCGACCAGCGGGCGAGCTCGGGTGAAGTGCTTTCCAGTTTCTCCATGTACTCCTGCGGATTGGCCATCAAGTCGTCGAGGACCTCGAGACCGCGCTGATATCGGGCAGTGCCATCGTCGGACACCGGGGCGATCGGATCGAAAACCAGACGGCGCTCCCGAAAGATCTCGCGAACGATGGCTACGGCGTTGATCGAGACGGGAAACCCCAGGATGGCAATCGCCAGGAACAGCATTTCGACCAGTTCTGCGGGCTCGCCGCCGGCATTGAGGAAGCCGATCATGTGATATGTCAGTTGCGGTTGCACGCTGCCGTGGGCCATCAGCGCCGCAACGGTGGCGGTCTGGCGAAGGCGCAGGTCCAGCCCCGGCCGCGAGAGGATGTCTCCATAGGCAAATTCAACCGTGAATCGTGCCAAATCCGGGGCAACCTGCGCCAGACGGTTGACTGGGATATCGTAGCCCGTGCCACCGATCGTCTTCAGCACCTCGATACCGCGGGTAAAACGTTCTGCATTGGTTTCGCCAGCGGAAGTACCCGAGAGGGCCGTCATGCCTGTTTGAGCCGTAGATCCATTCATTTGTGTTTTCCTTCGGTGATTTGTCGACCTTCTCGAAGTCAGCGGAATGGAGCATAGGGGCAGAGAGATGCGATGGGCCAGGACCAAATTCGTGATACCTTTTCTGCATGAGGATACGAATCGATCTGCGCCAACTGGAGTGCTTCGTCGCAGTGGCGGAGGAAGGCACCTTCCGCGCCGCGGCCGAACGACTGCACATGTCACAACCGCCGCTGAGCCGCCAGATCAAACAGCTCGAGAGCGAACTTGGGGTGACACTGCTCAATCGCGATTCGGCGGGCGCGGAACTTACGATGGCCGGCAGCGCCTTCCTGAAGGAAGCCAGGAAGACGTTGCTTCAAGCCGCAAAGGCGATCGAAACCGCACGACGGCATTCAAAGGGAACGCCCCGGCAGCTCAAGGTCGGTTATACCAAGGTCTTCGATCCGGAGGTCTTTCCTTCCCTCGAGCCTGCCTACAAGAAAGCGGTTCCGGGCGGGTCGCTGGTTTTCGTTTCTGCCATTTCCGTCGAGCTCATTCGGCGCCTGCGGCGTGGCGCGCTCGATGTCGCGTTGATCGGACTGCCGAGCGCAACAGGTGAGCTGGTGATTGAACCGCTGCATAAAGAGCCGTTGGTTGCGGTCATCCCCGCAGGGCATCCGCTTGCGCGGCACAAAGTTTTGTCGATCGCGCAGTTGAATGAGCAACCCCTGTTCTGGCCGCAGCGCCGAACCAATCCCGGATTCTTCGATTACTACGAGGAAGTGTTTGCGAAGCTCGGACATGCGCCGAGCCGCAGACTGAAAGAACCGGAGGATCACCACCTCCTGCTGGCCGAAGTGGCAAACGGACGGGGCATCGGCTTCATACCGAAGTCGATGACGAAAGTGCGGCGCGCCGGTGCGATTTTCAGGCCGCTCAAGGAAAAGGAATTCTGGATCGGATTTGGCCTCGCCTACAGGAATGCGCAACGCGCATCGGAGTTGGATGCGTTGTTGCGCATCGTGCGGAGCAAAACGGCATTGCTTCCTCCGGGCATGGAATAGTCACGGCCGTGACGTTCGTCCGGTGGTGCTTTGGTGCTTTGGTGCTTTTGGCGCTGGGACGGCGCCTAGTGGACCGCCGTATCGCCCAACATGCGATTGCAGCCGTGGCTACGGCGCCCCGAAGCAAGATGCGCGGCGGGACTGTGATAGATTCCAATCGCGGCGATTGGCCGCAAACGTTCTCAGGGCGGGGTGAAATTCCCCACCGGCGGTAATCGCGCGATTGCGCGTAGCCCGCGAGCGCTTGCCGTGATGTACGTCATGGCAAGGTCAGCAGACCCGGTGTGATTCCGGGGCCGACGGTTAAAGTCCGGATGAGAGAGAGCGGGGTTCGTTGCGTACGTAAGGTACGTGGCTTGTCCCTGTGCGCCCATTCAACTCACACAGAGGATCAGCCGATGACCCAAATTCCTAACTCTGCCCAAATTGCCGTTTCCCGTATCGCTTTTGTTCAGTCGTGCTGGCACAAGGAGATCGTCGACCAATGCCGAACGGCGTTTGTTGACGGACTGGGCAACGCGAACGTGGCGCAATCGGATTGCGATTTTTTCGAAGTGGCAGGCGCGTTCGAGATTCCGCTGCATGCCAAGCTGCTTGCGAAAACCGGTAAGTATGCGGCCATCGCGTGCGCTGGGCTGGTCGTGGATGGCGGCATCTATCGCCACGACTTCGTTGCCCAGACGGTGATTTCGGGCCTCATGCAAGTGCAACTTGAAACCGAGGTGGTGGTGCTGTCGGCCGTTCTGACGCCGCATCATTTCCATGCGTCGAACGAGCACGTCCACTTCTTCCACGAACACTTCCTCGTGAAAGGTAGGGAGCTCGCGCACGCGTGCGTCGATACGGTCCGCAAAGTTGCGGCGCTTAAAGGAGAATCCGTCTCCATCCCGAGGACGCAGGCCGCCTAACGGTTGAGCCGCAGATTGGCGGACCTTCAAGCGTGCGTGCCGCGGCCCCGGTTGCCCGCGGTACGCATAGCAGGATCGAGCGATTGGGCCGCGTACCAATTGCGAGCGCCCGGCTCCTTGAGCTTTTCGAGCAAGGTCGCGATACGAGACCAAGGCAATTGTGCAACGGCCTGTTGCACAATTGCGAGCGTCGGCCACGCTTGGGCCAACGCCCGCATGCTTCTGAGATCGCACGGTGATCGGGATACACCGCCCATAGATCCGTGCGAGCCCGGCCGTGAATATCAACGGCTGATGGAATCGTTCGGGACCCGCTGATTGGACATTGCATGTACCTGGAAGTTCGGCAAGTTTGTGCAGCAACTTGCTGCACAAATGCCGCGGGTCCGCCGGTGACGCTGCTCGACAAACTGAAGGTCTACCGGCCATGCGCTTCGCATTCGATCTATGCGAGCGGTTATACTCGAGGTAAAGCAGAATTCACGGGGGAACAATGCGCGTCTCATCTATTACTCTCAATTCATATCGATGTTTTAAATCTTTAAATGTCGAATTTGATCGAATAAACATATTGATCGGCCGGAACAATAGCGGAAAGTCTACGATTATAAGAGCGCTGCACTCCATGCAAGAAAGTGGAGAGCGCAGTTGCGCCGACATCCGCCACGGTTCGCGATCTGCAAGCGTTTGGATCCAATTCGACGAGGTCAGTCGGTGGGCCGGCAGCGATGCCATTGGCATGAGTTCTCTTCGGCTCTCACTGGGCGAGGGACAAGGGGGTACGCTGGATCTAAGCGTCACTGCAGCTGGGGGCGGAAAGCTGGACCGCGGTCTGTTGCCTGCAAAAGATCCCGACCATTTCGTGGTGCCGTATCTCGCAAAGCGAAAGGTGATGACATACAGCGAGGACATCCGGCGCCAAAATCTGCTGACAGTTAGCCCGAACCTGGCCTTTCTGTCGTCCAAGCTCGCAACGGTGGCAGCCCCTGGCTTTTCTGGTCACGAGTGGTACATGAAGGCGTGCAACGATCTGTTGGGGTTCCCGGTCGTCGCGATACAATCGGACAATGGTATGCGACCCGGCGTACATTTTTCCGATGGCTCGTCGCAGTACCTGGACCAGATGGGTGAGGGAGTCGCGAACATCGCTGGCTTATTGGCTGCGCTCTCAGTGTCCAAAGACAAATTGTTTCTGATTGAGGAGCCCGAGAATGATCTTCATCCACAGGCACTGAAAGCGCTTCTTGACTTGATCATGGAGAGCTCGAAAGTCAATCAATTTGTCATTTCAACGCACTCGAACATCGTCCTTCGGCATTTGGGTGGTGAACCCGATTGCAAGGTCTACAACATTAAAACGGAGGTTCCCGGCGAGTCAATCGCACATCTGGTAGAAACAGAATCGAGCGCAAGGCTGGAGGTGCTCAGAGATCTCGGGTATACGTTGTCAGATTTTGATTTGTGGGGAGGTTGGCTGATTCTGGAGGAGGCGTCTGCAGAGACTATTATTCGCGAATACCTGATTCCCTGGTTTGCGCCAAAGCTCATGCGTGTGCGGACGCTCGCAGTGAACGGAGTCAGTAACATAGAGCCGGCATTCGATGATTTTCATCGATTGGTGCGGTTCGCTCATCTGGAAGACGCTTACAAGGGCTCTACTTGGGTGCGAGTCGATGGTGATCACGATGGGAGGAAGGTCGTCCAGCGCCTGCGTGAACGATACACCTCTTGGCCCGCAGATCGGTTTGATACATTTACTCAGGGGCAGTTCGAACTGTACTATCCCGGGCAGTTTTCCGCCGAGGCCAAGGACGTGTTGGCAATCGATCGTAAAGCGGAGCGGAGGGAGTCGAAGAGGAATCTACTTTTGAAGGTCCTTGCATGGATCGACGAGGATCATGAGAGAGCGAAGGAGGCGCTCCGCGTATCAGCTTGCGACGTGATAGCCAACCTTCGAACGATGGAAGATACCTTTTCGATGACGTTTGAATCGCCCCGGGAATCGTGGAGGCTGGTTGGTTTAAGTTGATGCCGGCATCGCAACTGCGTTGCTGAGTTGCCGGTAGTAGTTTGCCTCAGCTTCAGCGGGTGGGATATAGCCGAGCGGTTCCAT
>Ga0209672_101102_pt1 | contig 11427 bp, 9 predicted proteins | sample AraplaCol_mMS_r2_FD_184273 | JGI IMG/M metagenome (GOLD analysis project Ga0209672, IMG submission 184273) | Arabidopsis root microbial communities from North Carolina, USA - plate scrape CL_Col_mMS_r2 (SPAdes) (version 2) | ecosystem: Host-associated > Plants > Roots > Endosphere | place: USA...
GCCTTCGCCGATGACGACGGCGCCACGCTCGCCGATATCGCGCGGCTCGATACGATGGTGACCGTCGTCGACGCGCTCAACTTTCTACGCGACTACGAATCGTCGGAGGCCCTCGCCGAGCGCGGCCTCGCGTCGAGCGACGAGGACGACCGTACGCTCGTCGAGCTGCTCGTCGAACAAGTCGAGTTCGCCGACGTGCTCGTCGTCAACAAGACTGATCTCGTGGATGCCGAAGCACTCGCGCGCTTGCAGGCGATACTCGCCGGACTCAATCCGCGCGCCCAGCAGATCGTCAGCACGTTCGGCGCTGTTGCGCTCGAGGAAGTCATCGATACGGGGCGTTTCGATTTCGACGAGGCGGCCAGCGCGCCCGGTTGGCTCGCATCGCTCAATCGCGACAATCGCGACCATCAACACGGTCACGACCATGAACATGGACATGAGCCGCACGGCGAAGCGCAAGCGTATGGGATTGAAAGCTTCGTCTATCGCGCGCGCCGGCCGTTTTCGCCTGAACGGCTCTGGGCGCTGCTGCACGACAGCGCGTCATGGCGCAACGTACTGCGCAGCAAGGGTTTTTTCTGGCTCGCGACGCGCAACGATGTCGTAGGCTCGCTTTCGCAGGCGGGCAATGCGTGCCGTCATGGGCCAGCGGGCTTCTGGTGGGCGGCCCAACCGCGTGAAGAGTGGCCCGAAGATGCGGAGCTCGCGTCGGAAATTGCGGCCGACTGGCACGGTGCGCCGGACGACCTGTCCATTGGCGATCGTCGGCAGGAACTGGTCATGATCGGCGTATCGCTCGATGCCGATCAGTGGCGCGCCAAGCTCGACGCCTGCCTCTTGACCGATGAAGAGTATGCGCTCGGCCCGCAGGGCTGGTCCGCGCTCGCCGACCCGTTTCCCGACTGGGATCTGGGCGCCGAGGATGAGGAGCACGGCGGCACAGGACAGATCGTTCGTTAGCAGCGGGAATCCGCCAGGCAAGCGCTGACTCCACAAAACAAAAACCCGCCTGAAGGCGGGTCTCGAACAAACGTCGAGCTGCAGGCATCAGCGCTTGTTGACCGCATCCTTGAATGCCTTGCCAGCCGTGAACTTGACGGTCTTGGCGGCCGGGATCTTGATGGTCTCGCCCGTCTTCGGGTTACGACCGGTGCGCGCGGCACGCTTGCCCGAGCCGAAGCTGCCGAAGCCGATCAGCTGAACCGCGTCGCCCTTCGAGACTGCCTTCTTGATCACTTCGAGAAGCGTATCCAGCGTTTCGCCGGTTTGAGCCTTGCTAGCGCCCGTCTGAGCCGCGACGGCGTCGATCAGTTCCTGTTTGTTCATTAACGTTCCTCTTTATCAGATTGAAATGACACGGACAGCGCGAACACGCGCCGTTATACGTACGCAAGCTGTGCCGTCGAGTAGCTGTGGCGAAGCGAGCGCCACCGGCGGCCAGGCTACCCAGCGCGCGGCCGTCGTGCGGCGCTTGCTATGATAGCTCAGCGCAAACCCAATAACGGCAAGGGTTTCAAAGAATTTAACGCTTCTTAACCTTGCCGGTGCTGGGTTTCCCGCATTGTCGTACTCGAAAAGCCCGCCTGCCAAGGGCTTTCGGGGTATCGACGAGCCCGGACGTTGGATTTTGCCAACGTTCGGGAAAAGCCCGAATGACGGGCGCTCGCCACCGTTTTTGCCGTCATTCCAACCTTGTGCCGCATGCTCGGATCAAGCCGGGCCGGCCGCAACCGGCAACATGTTCTCCGCTCATGACACCACCACTCGTGCCCGCCACCCTCGCATTTCGCGATGACGGCACGCCATACTCGCCGCTTTTCGACGACATCTATCACAGCGCGTCCGGCGCCTTCGCGCAGGCACGGCACGTGTTTATCGGCGGCAATGCGTTGCCGCGGCGCTGGCAAGGACGACGTCTCTTTACGATCCTCGAGACCGGCTTCGGCATCGGCGGCAACTTCCTCGCCACCTGGGCGGCATGGCGCGCCGACCCGGCGCGCAGCGAGCGGCTCGCCTTCGTCTCGCTCGAAAAACATCCGTTTTCGGCCGCCGACTTGCGTGTTCTGCATGCGAGGCTCGTTGCCGACGCAACCATCGCGCCGCTCGCCGCGGAGCTGGCCGTTGCATGGCCGCCGCTGATCGGCGGCGTGCATCGGCTGTCGTTCGACAATGGGCGCGTCACGCTGACGATCGCATTCGGCGATGCGCTCGATTGGCTGCCCAAGCTCTGGCTGCGCGCCGATGCACTTTACCTCGACGGTTTCGCGCCCGCCAAGAATCCCGATATGTGGGCACCGCCGCTCTTCAAGGCACTGGCCCATCTGGCCGGCGCCGACGCGACACTCGCGACCTATACCTGTGCGGGCAACGTCCGGCGCGGTCTCGAAGCTGCCGGCTTCGTTTGCGCAAAAGCGCCCGGTTTCGCGGGCAAGCGCGACATGCTGGTCGGTCACTTCGCGCCCCGATGGCGCATTCGCCGGCACGAGCCGCCATCGCCGTTATCGGTATCGCAACGTCACGCAGTCGTCATCGGTGCGGGGATCGCCGGCTGCGCGCTCGTCGAGCGATTGGCGGCACGCGGCTGGCACGTCACGCTGCTCGATCGGAGCACGCGAACGGCAAGCGAAGCATCGGGCAATCCCGCCGGGGTTTTTCATCCGTTGCTCTCGCGCGATGAAAGCGTTGCGACGCGCATTTCGCGCTCCGGCTTTCTTTTGGCATTACGCGCATGGCGCGCGCTCGAATCGCGCGGCCACGATTTCGCACGTACCGATCAAGGCCTGCTGCAGTTGCCGGCCGGTGAAGAAGAAGCCCGCTCGCTGGCCGATGCGATCGATCGGTACCGTTATCCTGGCACGTTCGTCCAAGCCGTTTCGTCGAGCGAAGTTGGCGACATCGCGGGCGTTGCCCTGCCGCGTGGTGGCTGCTTTTATCCGCAAGGCGGCTCGCTGAGTCCCGCGTCACTCTGTGCCTCGCTTTGCGCCGAGGCCGGTGCGGCGCTGACCTGGCGTGCGGGAGCACAGGTCTCGCGCATCGAACGGGTCGGCTCCGAATGGAACGTACTCGACGAAAGCGGCCGGGTGCTTGCGCGCGCCGAAGTCGTCCTGTTCGCCAATGCGCACGAAGCGGCAGGCATCGCCGGTCTGCGTCACGCTCCGACGCGAATCGTACGCGGGCAATTGACGCGACTGCCTGCTGGAGTCGGTACCGAACTGCGTGTACCGCTGATCGGCGAGGGCTATGCGGTGCCGCTCGCCGACGGACTGCTTGCCGGGGCAAGCTACGGCCTCGACGATGCCGATCGCAGCCCCCGCGAGCGCGACACCGCGGAAAACCTCGAGCGGCTCGCACGACTCGTGCCGTCGTGGGCGGAGGCACTGACGAGGCTCGACGCGCGGAACCTCGCAAGCCGCGTCGCATTCCGCTGCGTCACGAGCGACCGCCTGCCGATGATCGGACCGATTGCCGACGAAGCGTCATGTCTGCACGACGCACGGGCACTGGCCGGTGCGTGGCCGCTCGATCTCCATCGCTCGCCGGGTCTTTACGGCGCTTTCGCGTTCGGTTCGCGCGGGCTCGTTTGGTCGACGCTTGCGGCCGAGTTGATCGCGTCACAACTCGAAGGCGAACCGTGGCCCATTGAACGTGAACTTGCCGAAGACGTCGATCCCGCTCGCTACTTCCTGCGAGCACTGCGGCGAGGCAACGTGACGCCCGCGTGAACCCGCGCTCGAGCCTGTCGGCTTCACGTTATCCACCGTCAGTTGTGGACAAGCCGTTGAAGCCAACATGAAATAGCTGTGAATGCCGCGTGGACGTAAACGGGACAACTTGCCGATTCGAGCAAACCGTTCAAAGTTGTTCGGCGAAAGGAATGCCCTTCCCACTCGCTGCCCGTGCGGTTGTGCGATCGGCAACTAGTTGATCCAGCTCGGTAAACGCGGGTTATCCACAGAAATCGCCGCACCTTGTTAACTGCTACTACTTGTATACATATGTAAACCTGTAAACCCTGATGCCCCCTCTATCGGCCACCCGAACGAGGACCTGCCGCACCGAGGCATATCGACCGCAACCGTCGGATGATTTTTCCTGTTCGGTTTGCGTTGCCGTTCATTTCTACCGAATTGAAAGGCGTTCGATGCAGATTCATTCCAAATCGAGCAAGCTGTGGCACAATCCGCGTTTCTTCCAGCATCAGTTGCGCGTTGGCGAACCGAGTGACTACTCGCCAATGGAACGGCGCCAGCCGAATCGGAATCTGAGACGAGAGCGACAGCATCCCGTCCCATTGTCCCGCCGGGGAGCAAGCTCGCCGGCATATCGTCGTTGCGTTCGGCTCGAAGCCTTGCGCCGGCGACCCTCACTGAACCCGCCGGCGCGGTGCGCCGGTTCGGCAAATACACGCATCCGACATGCCGCTTTGCGCCGGTCTGGCGGAGCGGACTGTCCGTAAAGGAGAAGCTATCTCATGAAATCGGCGTTTTCCTTCCTTCCCACCTGGCCGTTCGCGACGAATGCGGTCTTCTGGGCAGGACTCGCCTTGCTCGTCGCGGGGCTGTGCGGCGAGCTGTGCTACCGCGCATGGCGCCTGCCGCGCATTTCGGGCTACGCGGTCATCGGCCTCATCGCCGGTTCGGCCGGAGTCGGGGCCATCGATGCCGGTATGGGTGCCACCTCACGGCTGTTGCTCGATGTGGCGCTGGGCCTGCTGCTGTTCGAGCTCGGCAGCCGTCTCGACCTTCGCTGGATTCGCCGTAACCCCTGGCTCATTGCCTCGAGCCTCGCCGAGGCGACGCTGACCTTCGCCCTCGTGCTGATCGTGTTGCTGTTCGCCAAGGTGTCGCCGCCTGTTGCAACGGTGTTGGCGGCGATTTCGATGTCGACTTCGCCGGCCATGGTGATTCAGCTCAAGACGGAATTGCGCGCCGAAGGGCAGGTCACGCAGCGGCTCCTCACGCTGACGGCGCTCAACAGCATGTATGCGGTCGTCGTCGAGAAGCTCGTGTCGAGCTGGCTGCACCAGGAGGTGTACGGAAACGTTTTTGCGACGATCGTGCAGCCGATCTACCTTCTGGTCGGCTCGCTCGTCGTTGCCTATCTGCTCGCGCGCGCCTGCATGTTCTTCTTCAAGCGCATGAATATGCAAGACGAGCACTCGTTCGTCGCATTGTTCGGCCTCGTGCTGCTTGCCATCGCGATCGCGAACATTTTCAAGCTTTCGACGATCCTGAGCCTGTTGGCCGCCGGCATCATCGTGAAAAATCTCGAGCAAAAGCCTCAATTGTGGCCTCAGCATTTCGGCACGGCCGGATGGCTGCTCACGGTGATTCTTTTCGTGCTCACGCTGACCTCGTTCGAGTGGCACGACATCGCGCTGGGCGGCGTGGCCGCACTCGGTCTCATCGTCGCGCGCTTCGTGGCCAAGCTCATCGGCGTATTGGCATTCGCCAAACCGAGCGGTCTCGGCTGGAATCAGGGTATCGCACTCGGTGTATCGCTCGCGCCGATGTCGGCACTGGCCTATCTGCTCGCCGACGACACGTATCAGCTCTATCCGCAGTTCGATCCGACACTGCGCGCCATCGTCATGTGTTCGATCGTCGTGCTGCAACTCGTGGGACCGTGGATCGTCTACCGCAGCCTGACGCTCGTCGGCGAGCGCCGCGAGTAAGCGGCGAAGCGCATCTTTCGCTCGTACTCTGCCCGCATAACAGGACCCGCACATGGCACTCGAAACCTTTGTCAATTCCAAGCCTTTCACATTCGGCGTCGAGCTCGAGATCCAGGTCGTCAATACGCACGACTACGATCTGACGAAAGCGGCTTCGGATCTCATGCGTCTCGTCAAAGACTACAAAGGCCCGGGCAACATCACGCCCGAGATCACAGAAAGCATGATCGAGCTCTCGACCGGCATCTGTACGTCTCACGAAGAGGCGCTTGCACAGTTGCGCTCGATCCGCGACACGCTTGTCGCCGCGGCCGATCATCTCAACGTCGGACTGTGCGGCGGCGGCACGCATGCGTTTCAGCAGTGGAGCGAGCGGCAGATCTTCGATGCACCGCGTTTTCAATACCTGTCCGAACTCTACGGCTACCTGGCGAAGCAGTTCACGGTGTTCGGCCAGCACGTGCACATCGGCTGCCCCGATCCCGATAGCGCGCTCTTCTTGCTGCACTCGATGTCGCGCTTCATTCCACATTTCATCGCGCTTTCCGCGTCGTCACCGTATGTCCAAGGCGTCGACACCGGTTTTCATTCGGCCCGCCTGAATTCGGTATTCGCGTTCCCGCTTTCGGGGCGTGCGCCGTTCGTGCTGACCTGGGATGCTTTCGGCGAGTACTTTTCAAAGATGGTCGCGACCGGTGTCGTCAACAGCATGAAGGATTTTTACTGGGACATCCGGCCCAAGCCCGGTTACGGCACCATCGAGGTGCGCGTCATGGACACCCCGCTGTCGGTCGATCGTGCCGCGGCGATTGCGTGCTACATCCAGACGCTTGCGCGCCACTTGCTCATCGACAAACCGTTCGTTCCGAAAGAGGACGACTACCTCGTTTATACGTTCAACCGCTTCGAGGCATGCCGTTTCGGACTGGGCGGGACCTGCATCAATCCGCAAACCGGCGAGCGACGCACGATTTTCGAAGATATCCTGCAGACGCTCGATGTCATTGCGCCGCATGCGCAAGCACTGCAATCGACAGCTGCGCTCAACGAAATTGCCGCGATCGCGACCGGGCAAATGAACGATGCGGCGTGGCTGCGCGACGTGGCCTCGAAAGAGAAGTCGCTGCATGAAGTTGTTCGCCAGCAATGCATCCAGTGGCGCAGTCTTTAGGTTTACCGTGTTGACTCGTATACAAACGTAGTAATAGTTAACAAGCGGCGCCGGCTTCTGTGGATAACCGCGATTTCGCGTGACTTCTCAAGGGGATAGGCGCGCGATAACCGGGTGGACGAGCGGTGCGCAGCCGCTTTGATCTGCCGATAACTTCGACGACTTTTTTTTCGCATCAGGGTTATCAAGAAAGACGCCACAATCGGCCAGCACGGTTATACAAACGTTATCCACCGTTTTGTCATCAATAGCTTCGCTGTGCGGTCGGCTTTACTCGCTTAAAATGGCGCGTTCGTCGCTTTGATTGGATATAAAGTCGTAAGCTTGAGCGGCGCATCGGCATCTATCGGCATCGGTAGGGCCGATCGTCGCAAAAAGCGCGTTTTTCCCGCATCCGAGCGGGAGCTGCCGAAGAGTAAAATCAGCTGGCCCGGAGAGAGCGGGCGTGTCGTCCCACGGAAGGTTGCGGCGTGCCGAAAGGTACTGCGCGCGTAACCGCATCGGCAGCGACAATGCTGTCACTGGCGAAAGCGAACAAAGACTATGAACGAAGGTGTATTTGCAGAACAGGCGAGTGGGCGCGTGACCCACAGCCTGTTGCGGTTGGGCACGGCAATGCGCAGCCAAGCGTGGGAATGGGCTGAAAGCGTGGGACTGACGCCGACGCAAGGCGAAATCCTCATGCTGCTCATGCAGCGCAAGGCGCCGTTGCGCCTGGGCGAAATCGCGCGCGAAACGGCACTGACGGCGGCCACGACGAGCGACGCCGTGAGCACGCTCGAGGCGAAAGGGCTCGTCGAAAAACGTCGCGCGCTGGACGACGGCCGTGCTCTGGCGGTGCGCTTGACGGCACGGGGTCGTACGGCGGCCAAGCGCGCGCAGCAATGGCCCGCGTTTCTCGATGCTGCCGTCGGCATTCTGGGCGATGACGAACAGGCGGTGTTCTATCGTTCGCTGCTCAAGATGATTCGCCATCTCGAGGTGCAGGGCGACATGCCGGCGCACCGGATGTGCATGACTTGCCGCCATCTGGCTGCAAGCAAGAACGCGAAGAAGACGCCGCATCGCTGCACCGCTTTCGGGCAGGACATCGGCGACATCCATTTGCGCCTCGATTGCGAGCGTCATGAACCGGCCGATCCGCCTACGCAAAACAAGATCTGGAAGATCTTCGCGCAACAGACCTGACAGATTCGATGGGCGAGCACGGTGTCTATCGCGTGGCGCTTTGGGCAGCATTTCGCCGCATCGGGGCGGCCACGGCCCGTTTTATTGCGCACAACGTTGAACGTTGATAGCGTCAACGTGTACGATTTCGCTTTGTGACTTGTTTCACGTCACGTGTCGACGCGGCGCCCATTCGGCGCCGCGTTTCATATCGATCGCTGTTGGTGGTTCAGCTCGATGCTCGCATAGGCGGCGACGCTCCCGCGCCGCGATGGCGACCAGGAGGCTAATCAGAGGATTCATCGATGAGTTCACGCAAGTTGGTCGTGCGCCGCTCGGGGGTGCATGGCAAGGGGGTTTTTGCCGCTCAACCGCTCAAGGCTGGCGAGCGCCTGCTCGAATACAAGGGGCAACGGATCTCGTGGAAAGAGGCGGTGCGCCGGCATCCGCACAATCCGGATGAACCGAATCACACGTTTTATTTCGCACTCGACGATGGACGCGTGATCGACGGCAATGTGGACGGGAACAGTGCGCGGTGGATCAATCATTCGTGCGCGCCCAACTGCGAGGCCGAGGAAATCGAGGGGCGCGTGTTCATTCAGGCGCTGCGCGACATTTCCGCGGATGAGGAGCTGTTCTACGATTACGGGCTCGTCATCGACGAGCGCAAGACCAAGAAGCTCAAAAAGGAATACGCGTGCCGTTGCGGCGCGCGCAAGTGCCGGGGCACGATGCTCGCGCCGAAGCGAAACGGCAAGGGTTAAAGCCGGTAATGGATGGCTCTGTCCTCGCGAGCAGGGCCGGCTTCGGCGCCCTGAGCGCGCTCGTCACGATCGTCACGATCGGCCGAGAGCGGAATGCGCACGACGAAACGCGCGCCGCCGTCCGGAGCATCGGCATATTCAACGCTCCCGCCGTGCAGATCCACGATGTCGCGCACGATGGCGAGCCCGAGGCCCGCACCGCCATCGGCTGGACCGTCCGCGCTATCTTGCCAATCGCCGCGAAAGAAGCGTTTGAACAGATCGGCTTGTAGGGCCACGGGCACGCCGCTCCCGTTGTCTTCCACGACAATCTCCGCAAACGGCGTATCCGTGGCTGTCACCGTGCGCGTCACGCTGACGGTGACCCTTGCGCCATCCAAACGGGTGGTCGGTACGTATTTGAGCGCGTTGTCGAGCAGATTCGCGATGACTTCGCGTAACAACACAGGATTGCCCTTTACGACGAGCGAGGAGTCGTTCGTCGGATCGTCGAGCCGCTGAAAGCCGAGATCGACGCGCGCCGCGAGCGCGCGCGGAACCCACTCGGCCCCCGTTTCAAATGCAAGCGCCGCGATATCGACATTGGCGAAACGCGCCGCCTGCGCGCCCGGCTCAGCGCGCGCAAGTGAGAGCAATTGGTTCGAGAGCCGCACAGCGCGATCGGCCGCCGCGCGCAGCTCCCGCACCGCCGCGAGCGATTGCGTCAGATCGCGGGCGCTCACGGCTTGTTCCGCATGCAGCTTGACGGCCGTGAGCGGCGTGCGCAACTGATGCGCCGCGTCGGCGATGAATTTGCGTTGGGCGTCGAGTGCGGCTTTCAGGCGTTCGAGCAGGGCATTCAGCGCGCTGGTCAGCGGGCGGATTTCGAGCGGCACGTGCGTTTCATCGACCGGCTCGAGCGACATGTGTGTCTGACGATTGAGCGAATCGGCCAGCGAGGTGAGGGGACCGAGCTGCTGGTTGACGACACGCCAGACGATGCCCCAGCCGGCCAGCAGCAACAGCAATAGCGGCATCATGATGGCGACCAGAAACTCCGCCGCAATTCGGTAGCGATGACGCAGCGGTTGGGCGACCTCGACGACGATCGGCTTTTTGCCGCCGTCCTGGGCCACGCGGACCTGTGCGACGCGCACGAGCATGTCGCGATAATGCGTTTCGAAAATCGACGCGTAGCGTGTTTCGCGGACACGGGTTCCCACGAGCGACAGATCGGGATCGCCGGCGAGATCGTGTTCGCCGTCGCTGATGCGATAGATCAGATGCTGTGGAGGATCGGAGAACATCGCGCGCGCAAGCGGTGGAACCATGAGGCGCGCGTTGGGCCCGGCGATCTGCACTTGCTTGGAAATGGCGGTAGCCAGATCGGCGAGCGATCGGTCGATGACATGCTGCGTGTACTGCCAGGCGAGCCAATAGGCGATGAGGCCGCTCATCAGCGCGAGCAGCGACAGCGGCGCCGCCAGCCGCCGCAACAGGGAACGACGCAAGCTTGTCGCGGCGGCGTGGGGCATGATCGACCTGCCAGTGTCCTACATTCAGGAGGCCTGACGAATTTCCTGCAACAGGTAGCCGAAGCCGCGCACCGTCACGATTTCGACGCGGCAGTTCTCCAGCTTTTTGCGGACCCGGTGGACGTAGACTTCGATGGCCGTATCGCCGAGGTCTCCGCCGAAATGAGTCAGGTGATCCTGCAGTTGCGCCTTGCTGACCACGCGGCCGTGGCGCAGCAGCAGCATTTCGAGCACGGCGAATTCGCGCGGCGAGAGTTCGAGCGCCTTGTCTTCGTTGAAGATGCGGCGATCGACACCCGACAGGCGCACACCGCCCAGCGAGACTTCAGGGCGCGGAACGTCGTTGGCGGGGCCGCTGCGGCGCATCACGGCGCGGATTCGCGCTTCGAGCTCGGCGGGCTCGAACGGTTTCAGCATGTAATCGTCGGCGCCCGCATTGAGGCCTTGCACCCGATCGCTGAGATCGTCGCGTGCGGTCAGCACGATCACGGGCGTGTGGCGGTTGCCCTGGCGGAACCGCGAGAGCAGCGTCATCCCGTCGATACCGGGCAGGCCGAGATCGAGGATGATCAGCTCATGGCGGTTTTGCGTGAGAGCCTGCTCGGCAAAAATTCCGTCGTGAACCATGTCGACGGTGAATCCGGCTTGTTCGAGGCTACTTTGGATGCCGCGCGCGATGGGGCGGTCATCTTCGATCAGGAGGAGTCGCATGGAAGTCGCTCAAGTACAATGGGTTACGCATTCAATGCACGCTAAAGCCAGCGTGCCGGCACGCGGTTCGCTGGAGCCTCGTCGCCACAGTCGAGCGCTTGCCTGCCCCAAGCCGGGTCCGCGCGGGCATCCATGCAGCCGTCACCCCAACCATGTCCGATATCACGATCAACGAACTCGAAGCGGCGATCAACTTCTGGCGCGCCCGCTCGCCGTCGAGCGGCGACGAACTCAGCCTGTGCAAGGAGGCGAGTGCGCTCTCCAAGCCGTATGCGTTGCTGATTGTACAGCGTCGGGCGCAGATACCGGTGGAAGCGTTGGAGCCGCCCGCCCGCGCGGCTTGGGAGGGATATCGTCAGGCCGTCGACGGGGATGGCGGGTGCGGGTGACCCGGTGGCACCGGGTCGGGTTGGGCGACGG